>Ga0209474_10000805_pt1 | contig 32570 bp, 30 predicted proteins | sample GraSoiAngelo_145_FD_185902 | JGI IMG/M metagenome (GOLD analysis project Ga0209474, IMG submission 185902) | Grasslands soil microbial communities from the Angelo Coastal Reserve, California, USA - 14_1009_05_20cm (SPAdes) (version 2) | ecosystem: Environmental > Terrestrial > Soil > Grasslands...
AAAGACGAACCAAATCCGGATATCGGTTCACTTATGGATTGGCCGTACCAGGAAATGTGCGGCCTCGATCCGACGAAGCCAATCATGATCGCCGAGTGGGCGACCGGCGAATTTCCGCTTTCGGTCAACGAGCCCGGTATCAGGAAAACTGAGTGGATCAAACAAGGCCTCGACCTTTTTCGCACGCGTTATCCACGCGTTAAGGCTGCTGTTTACTGGCACGAACGCTGGCAAAATCCAGATCAGTCCTACAGCAACTTGCGCGTCAATTCTTCCGTTGAATCATTGAATGCATATCGCGAAGGCGTCTCGAACGCCGATTGGTTAGGCAATCTGATTCTGCGGGCGGTCCCGAAATCGACCGCAAAATAACGCTTTGGGATAGCGCTGTAGGGACGCGAGTCAGAAAAAATCAGCGCCTTAGACAAAATCCGCATTTGGCGGCGTCTTGATCATAAAAGACCATGAAGAGGTCATGGACGATGTCGCGACTCATGAAGATTGGAAAGTTTGTTTTGCCTCGCTCGCGCCTGGCTTGTTGCTTTTTGCGCGGCAATGGGTGCGGTCGCGGGCCGACGCGGAAGATGTCGTTGAGGAACCATTTGTTCGCCTTTGGCGGCGCCATCATCCGATCGACACCGAAGCAGATCGGAGGCGAGCGACGGAGACGGGTCCAGCTCGGGAAGTTAGCGAGCCGGCAGGCGCACCACGTAAGACGGGGGCATTTCGCACTGGTCCGATTTGAGGCAGGGACTCCGCCGGGGCCTTAACCCGGTCCGGCCAGCCGCTCGGCGGAGTTTTCTTGTCGATCTTGAACGCTGCGCCGTATAACGCTGGGCGTGAAGATCGACAATCTCATTCGAGCTTTCATCTCCGTTGCATTCTTATCAGCCGCGGCAGTCTCACCGGCGCAAACCATTTCTCCCCGCCCGACCGCACCATCGCTCGAGCAGCGCGTGGCCGATCTTGAAGCTTATCTAAACAATTCAGCGCGCGGTGCCGATGCCGCAAATGCGGCAATTTCGTCGAACGTTTCCGGTCCCGGTCCCGGTCACAATGCCTGGATGATGACAGCGTCGGCACTGGTCCTTTTTATGACGCTTCCCGGTCTCGCTCTTTTTTACGGCGGTCTCGTTCGCGCGAAGAACGTTCTCTCCGTGCTTGCGCAATGTCTCGGCATTGCTGGTCTCGTCACGATTCTTTGGTGGGCGGCGGGCTATTCACTTGTCTTCTCCCATGGTTGCGCGTTTCTCGGCGGACTGAAGTTCGCTTTTCTCCACGGCGTAGACGCCCATTCGAACGGCGATTATTCGTATTGGCTTTCGCAAAATGTCTTCGCGATGTATCAACTCATGTTTGCGATTATCACGCCGGCATTGATCATTGGCGCGGTCGCGGAACGGATGAAATTCGCGGCTGTGCTTGTTTTTGTCGCCGTGTGGATGTTCGTCGTTTATTTCCCGATCGCCCACATGGTGTGGGGAATCGATGGCTGGATGAATGGCGTCTGGAATCCGGCTGCGAAAATTACCGCCATCGATTTTGCCGGCGGAACCGTCGTGCACATGTCTTCCGGGTGGTCAGCACTGGTTCTTTGCATTCTTCTGGGCCATCGACTCGGATTTAGAAGAGAAGTCATGGCACCCCATAGCATGGTGCTTTGCATGGTTGGGACCGGATTGCTTTGGGTAGGCTGGTACGGCTTTAATGCTGGGAGCGCCCTCGCACCTGATGGAATCGCCGCGAACGCGTTCATGACGACGACTCTAGCGACCGCTGTTGCCTCATTCACCTGGGCGATGCTCGAGTACGCGCTGCGAGGTAGACCAAGTGTCCTCGGGTTTTGTTCAGGGGCACTTGGTGGTCTGGTTGTGATTACGCCAGCGTGCGGATACGTCAATCCAACCGGCGCGGTCATCATCGGAATTGCTGCCGGGGTTGTCCCGTTCTTTGCGTGCACAAAATTAAAATCCTGGTTCCACTATGATGACGCCCTCGACACGTTCGGAATTCATGCAGTTGGGGGAACGCTCGGCGCGTTTCTGACTGGAGTTTTTGCGACTGCGAGCGTGAATTCCAACCTAACCAAACTCGCCGGCCGCGCGCTTTGGTTCGAACAATTGAAAGCAATCGCGATTACGATCGCGCTTGCGGTCATTGGAACGGCTATCATTGGCGCGATCGTGCGCGGGGCAATCGGTCTGCGCACTGCGCCAGAAATCGAGCGACAAGGTCTCGACATCAACGAACACGGGGAGGAGGGCTATATCACTTCCAGATAATTACCTTCGGCCGGTTTGAAGAAGCCCGCGAGGGCCGCACGGCCGCTCAGGACACTTTCCTCTGTGTCCGAGTCTGATGTTCTACTGCAGGGCTGGTCGAGGCATCCGAAAGGAACGCGCGCCCCGAAACAGCCAGTGAAAGTCAACTCAACGAAAGAGAACACATGAGACGAACAACTATTGCTCTCGCTTGTGCAATGATTGCGCCTTTGGCGTTTGCGCAAACAAGGACCACGAAGACCCGACAAGCGACCACGACGCAACCGGTGATCACGCCAGCAACCACGCAAATGACCACCGGAGCGGTTGCAGTCGGGACGGTGACCGCATTCACACCCCCCCAGACAACCGTTACGCCCCCGTCGCCGATCGTTGTGCAGTCCTCGCCCGACGCTAAAGCGATGTCGTATGTGCTCGCCCGGAAGGTTCGCTACGTCGACAAGGACGGCAGAGCAATCGATCCGCATCTGATCCGAGCGGGTACGCGCGTGCATCTCGATTTTGACCGCAGGGGAGCGGTCAAGCGCGTCCTCGTCGTCGAGAGAGAGTAGTGAAGCTTAATTCGCAAAATTTGAAGCCGCACGGTTTCGGATGAATTCTGCGGCTTTTTGGTGGATCGAGCAGCCTCGGCAACCTCGATGTTAATTTAGGCAGCGGAGGCGCATTTCTTTTAGCCGCGGCTAATCTTGAACCCGCACGAGATGCATCGCAATCCGACTGTACAGTTCCAGAATATTTGAGCCTTCTTGGCGTGTCCCATGTCCGAAAATTCTCCTCGGACCGGTCGTAAAGCTAGTTTGCCTCAAGCCACAGGGCCGATCTTTCTCCTGAAGCGTAGCGCGCCTGCAGCCAAGTTAACGTATCTTGGCCCGCATTACGGTGGTGGAACTATTAACTGAATTCCAATCGTCCGGTCAGAATCCGGTCGCGCCCAGGGCAATAGTTGTTGCTACGTTGGTGCGAAGCAAAAGAGGCAGCGGCCGGAACCGCTGCCTCTTTGTCAAACTGCTCTCTTTCGATGCTTAGAACTTCTTGATCAGTCGGGCATACACGAACCGTCCCAGGTTATCATAGGTACTACCCGGAATGCCGAAGGCATTGCCAAGCTCGAACCCAAACTCCTTGGGCGGGTCCTCACCGAATATGTTGTTCACACCCACGGTGATGGTGGAATTATTCAGGATGTTCTTCCAGCACGGCATACTGTAAACAGCCGCCGGCGGCACTTCCTTTTCCTTGCCCTCTTTGCTGGTGATGACTTCCTTACCGCCTTTCGAATACCCAGGCACCGGCGCCGCTTCCACTGGAGGGGTGAAGATCAGGCTGTAGGAGAGTTGCGCGTCTGTGAACCAGGTCGGGTGGACCCAGTGCTGCTTCCAAATTCCATCAAACTGCTTGGCCTTGATCTGTTCCCAGAATCCATCATACATGTGCAAGGTCACGTTAAAATCAATGTTGTGCCAGTTCCAGTCAAGGTTGGTAATTCCTTTCCATTTGACCCAAGCGTCGCCGCTGGTCACGTCCCCGAAAAAGCTGCCTTCAAACGGACCATTGTTGGCGCGCCCGGCGACCTCCCGCGCGATGGACCCGGGGAATTGGTAAACGAACGAATCCAGATAACTCACCCGGGTCAACCACGTAAATATGCCAAAGCCCGTCTCTATTTGGTACTGAAGGCCAAGGTCAACGCCGCGCGCGTTCTCGCGTCCACCGTTTAGATAAGGGGCCGAGACCCCCGCGAAATTGCCCGCCGGGTCAAATAGGGCCGCTACCCCAGTCGGCACTTCGGGAATCACCACGGCTGGAAAGATGCCCGCGTTATACCCGGCGAGTATAGTACGAGGAGAAAGGAACACTACAACCCCTGTGCGCTCGATATCCCAGAGATCAACCGTCAACGTCAGGGTACTGTTCGGGACCAAATTCGACATCCACTTTGGCGTATAAACAATGCCCCCAGTCCAGGTACGGTCATGTTCTGGCCCTAGGTTTTTGTTGGGGAGCTGTTCGATTGTTGTTTCCGGATTGGTCACATCCTGCGCATTCTCGGGCGTATGAGGCACCCCTGGGGCAAATGTAGTGCCCCCGATCGGCCCCAAAAGGAACCTCGTAGGTCCATACAATTCGACCAGCGAAGGCTCGAGGAAGCCTTCACCCCAAGTGCTGCGAATGGTCAGTTGTTCGTCAAACGGCTGCCAGCGCATCCCTACTTTGGGTACCGCCGCGTTTGTATCATTATTTAAGAATTCTTGATACCGGACGCCGGCTGTAAACTCTAAGGAATAGAACCCAGGTATGTTAAACTTGGGACTGAAAATTGGAATGAGCGCTTCCGCATAGACATTCCACTCTTTGCGCCCAGCCTTAACAGGCGCTGTGAAGCCGACGCCCAGTTCCTCGCCAAGGCGGTGTTGATCATCCGGATTGATGGTGTATTCTTCCCGGCTAAACCCGCCGCCAAAGGCCAGCCCAACACCGCCTGCGGGCAAATCAAACAGGTCGGTGGTATAAATATTTAAGTCCAATGTCGCTAGTTTGGACGTGAAAAGGTCCCTCGCTCTGTCCGTCGCGAAATCAATCAATGGCAGGTTGGATGCGATTGGCACCCGGAAGTCTCCGAACGGATTGTAGGGGGTCGTCTGTCCGATAAAGGACGACGAGGTGGGATCAAAGAGCGGGTCGGCCGCGTTCAGGATCCGCTCGAATCGCGGACCATTGACGCTCCGAATCTGCGCAATCTGTTGGATTTGGCTGTACATGAACCCCGCATCGTAGCCCCAGCTTCCGTCAAACAGCTTGTCGCCTTTTACCCCGACCGTGAAACGCTCGGCAATGTTTTCGTTATCGATGATGCGGTTGCCGAAATCGGCTAGACGCGCGCGACTGCCGCCTGAGATAATCTGCTCAAACGGATTAAAAGGGTTGAATGCGGTCGGACTGATCCCAACTTCCGCAGGGGTCGGGCCGCCAAACGGCGGAACTCCGCCTGAAAACGGATGATTTGGCGGTAAGGAGATCACAAACGATCCCGGGGTCTCGAAATCGCCCGTGGCGTTTGGCGCCAGTTCATCATGCGTTTTCCCATCCACATAATAAAAGTCGCCGTAAATCCGGAGCTGATCGTCACAGATTTTGGTTTCAAAAGCCGCGTAGCCACCCCAGCGTTCCTGTTCCGGGAAGGACGTCTGGAACGCGTTAAAGTTAAAGCCAGGAAGCAGAGAGAAAGGCGCCCTGATACGGCTTGAGTTATAAATGTAATCGCTTGCCGGAGCCAATCCGTTAGTAAGGTCCGGCGGCGTCGCAAATTGCAATCCATTCGCAGTCGGGAACACCGTGCCGCCTGCCGCTGCCACGGCTGCATTGGTCAACTGAAGATTGTACGGGCTGGTGTTCGAACTCAAAAATGGCGGAACAGAAGTGTTGGCCCGGTCCTTAGCGAACATCGAGTCATGGTGATAGAAAAACATGTCGCCGGTGATACTCGTTTTGTCGTCGCCCACTCCGAACAGAATGTCGCCAAACCATTCGGCTGCGTCTTTGTCCAGGGTGTTGCCAAACTGCCCGGTCACCTGAGCGCCACGGTAGTCTTTATAGAGCTTCAGATTCACCACGCCGGCAACCGCGTCCGCTCCGTAGGTCGTAGAAGCGCCATCTTTTAGAATCTCAACGCTCTGGATGGCTGGAACGGGAACGGTAGTCAAATCCACGAAACCAGCACCCGAGTTCGCGGCCCCGGGAAATGGCGCAGCGCGACGGCCATCGATCAGAACCAGCGTGGCACCGGGATCGAAACCGCGCAGCGAAACAGAAGCTGTTCCCGTTGGGCCGCCTTGGCCCGTCGAGTTATTCTGAACCGGGACACTGCTCGCATTCATCACCGGCTGACTCTTGAGAAGCGTTTCCGTCGTGCCGCTTTGACCGGATTTGTTAATCAAGTCGCGGTTGAGACTAAACACCGGATTCGGACCGACCTCTTCCGCGGTCGGAATGTTCGAACCGGTCACGATCACGCGCTCTACCTCAGCGGCGCCGGGTGCCGGTGCCGGAGCTGCGGCAGCGCCAGCTGGCGGCGGAGGCGGCGGCGGGTTCTGAGCAAGTGCGTTCGATGCGAAAATTAAAGGAAATCCAACGCTCGCTACAAGAACGACGCGAAGAGATCCAAACTTAATTGGCACGTTTTTTATCATTAGTTTCTCCATGGGTTTGGTTAGGTTTTGCAATCGCAGCATAACTGCAGCCGCTTGTTCTCATTGGCACCGAGACTACTCAATCCACGCGGCGCGGTGTGAGGACATAAACCCGACGATTGCGGACTTTGCTGCGGGCCGCCTATCTTTTTCGGTTTTTGTCAAAAAATTGAGCTGAATCCTCCCACGGCGCGCATCGACACGAGAGAAAGGATCACGCCGAAAGCGTCGAGAAAATCGCGGTTTGGTCAGCCGAACTAAACGGCCGCTACGATAGTGCGCCTCCGCTCGGTCGCATCGAGAGTCCGCTTGCGGAAACGCAATGATTTCGGCGTCGCTTCCATGTACTCATCGATGTCGATGTAATCGATCGAGCGCTCGAGACTCATCCGCAGCGAACCTTCGAGCTGAATCCCTTTGCCTTCCTCCTGACTGCGCATATTTGTGACATGCTTTGGCTTGCATGGATTGACCGGCAAATCTTCCAGCCGCGCGTTTTCACCCACGATCTTCGACTATTTGCTATGTCCCGACATAAATGTGCGGAATATTTAACACTACAAAATTTGCCTAACGAGGAACAGACAAAGACGACCGACTAACTATCGCAAACTTAACCGACCCCGAACCGATTTGTCAGTCAGGCCGGAACGATCGCGTCGAACTAGCTCGCCAATGGTCCATGTCAATAGTCAAATCGACGCGGACGGTCTGGTTCGAAGCAACCGTGAACCAGCTGCGGTTTTGCGCGGATGTGCCCGCGTGTGTGTCCTTGTGTTCGTCCTTCCAGATCCAGAATATAGGCGCCGGGTGGCAAGGCGACGCGATAGTTTCCATTCTCGTCCGCAGTCACCCGCGCGATTTCTTTTTTTTCCGTCCCCGCTCAAGATGAGCAGCGGATAATCAGGATAGTTTCCCGGCGTCACCGTCGCCGCGTTTTCATCGCCGATGTCGACCGGCTTGGATGAAAGGATCTTCAGATGTCCCTCCATGACGCCCGACGGCGAAGCATCTCTCGAAGTAGCACTGCCGGCGAGCATCAGAACGATGGACCCGACAATCAGGTTCTTGAGGAACACAGATTACCTCATAAAAAAATGGGCGGGATAGGTAAAATCTATCCCGCCCACTCATAAAACCACCTTTACGGCAAGGTCAAAGACCAAGCGCTTCGTCCATGCGTCGCTGCATAGAGCACTCTGGAACCGACACCGAGGTTGATGGTCAGCCCGTAGACCGCCACCGGCGGCAGACCGGTGCCAGCTGGGCCCCACATCGTAGTGCCGAAACTTCCGGCCACGAAGACGCCGAAGTCGGTCGAGACGAAGACGTTGCCATTCGACCAGTCGACCGCGATATCGGTGATCGGTTGATCGCCCAGATTCCCGGCGAGATCGGGGCCCCATGTCGCTGTATGTGTCGCCGGGTTGTAGGTGACCTTGAAGATGTGCCCAAGCGACGTCCCTGCGGCCGACGCGTACGCGTTGTAGCCTGAGTACGAGATGAACGCGATGTTCGGGTGCGCAGGGTCGATATCGATGCCGCTCACGAACCGCGACGGCTGTGACGACGTATCGATGCGGAAGAAATTGACGGTGCTCGGATTCGCCGCATCGGCGTTGGAGGCGACGAAGACGCGACCGCGCCGCGTGCCGACCCAGAGCGTCCCGTTGTCGCTGGGAGCCCGCTCGGTCGCGACGACATACCCGGCGGTAAGCTTGTCGCTGCCCCAGAATTTCCCGTCGCCAAGCGCCTTCTGCTTGCCGGCCGCCAAGCGCACCCAATCTCCACAGGTGACGTTCGCTGGGAAGTCACCGCTCACCTCGTTGCAGTGCGCGTCGAGCGTCGCCTGGTTGCCGCCGTTGTCCTTCGTTCGCCAAACGAAGTCGAGCCCGGCGAACATCGTCCCATTTATCTTCGGGTCGAAGATCATCGGGATGTAGAACGACTGCGGCTCGACCTCGAACAGCGGGTCAGCGATCACGTCCCACCACACCTCGCTGGAGCCGTGGAAATTCACGTCGGGCGACGCTTCGAAGAAGTTGTGGAAACGGATGTTCGCGTTGAACGCGCTGATACCCGACTGGCCGCCATCGCCGAAGATGGTGACGAACCAGTTGCCGTTGTTGAAGGCGTGCGTGCCATTGTCCTGCGTGCCGCCCAGTAGGTCATGCAGCGGGTTCGCAGGGTTGAGCGACAGGCTCTGGTACTGGAGCGTTCCCAGCCCGTCGTTCAGCGAGGTGATCGAAGTCGGGATCTTCAGCAGCCACTGGCGGCAGTCGGTCAGGTCGGCGCCCGTTAGGCCGCGGGAGTTGCACTGGACCGCGGCGTTTGTGAAGGTCCCGTTCAGACGCCAGATGCCGCCGTCGTTCGCGTTGAAGACAATGTCCGGATTGAACGGCGTAGCGGCGATCGCGTGCTGGTCGGGGTGCAGGCTCACCTCATTGGTATCGATGGTCATGTCCGTGAAGTTGACGCCCGCGTCCTCCGAGCGCTGGACCGCGCGGCCATTAGACGGGGCGTGTGCGGTGAAGATTTCGTCGTACTGCATGGCGCCGCCGATGTAGACGATATCCGGGAAACCCGGAGGCGAGTAGACCGGCATGTCATAGCTGCACTGGCCAGTGCAGTAGTTGAACGACGAGAAGCCGGACGTGCCGGGCGTCGAGTTGGACAGCAGCGTCCAGCCGCCGTTCGTGCCGCTGGTGAAGAGCGTCGCCGCCGCGACGTTGGCGTTGTCGACGCGAAAGAACCTGGCTTGGAAGCCATCTGGCAGCGTTGGCGGCGGTGCGCCGCCATCGCCGACGTAGATGCGCAAGTTCGAGCCGTTTGGTGCGAGCGAGAATTCAGTTCGAAAGAAGGATGAGAGTCCGACGGAGCCTCCGCCTAACGAGCCGAAGATCTGGTTAAAGTTGCTGTTGCCGTCCAGCGTGTTCGAGCGGCGGAAGACGCCATAGTCGAAGAACGAGGCATAGACCTGCGTCTCGGCCGCTGGCCGGTAGAGCTCGATGTGCGAGCAACCGCCACGGAAGAAGTCGCCGCCGTTCGAGCTACCAGGGGCGACTACGTCCTGGGCCAGGATCTTTGCCGCCGTGAAGTGGGCCCCGCCGTCAATCGACTCGTAGACACCGACCTGCGCGGCTCCGGGGGGCGAGAACCGGCCGCCGTTCACCGAAGAAGAGCCGTGTCGCGCAACATCCGTGCCGATGAAAATGTGGGTGGCATCGTTCGGATCGATCGCAATCGCCCCGATCGAGCGATCCGTCGCGACCGGACACGTCATTAAAGCGGGATTAGAGGCACAGGGCGCCTCATTCGCCGTGCTGCCGGAGACGGGCGTCCATGTGCCGCCGCCATCGGTCGACTTGTAGAGGCCGACGCCGGCCTCGGAGTCACTGGAGCCGTTTGGCTCGCCAGTTCCGACGTAGAGCGTATTGAAAGTCGCGTCGTTCGAATCGAACACGATTGAGCCGATGGCGTTTGACGGAATTTGGCCATCGCTCACCTGACTCCAAGTCGGGGTAGCCGCGAGCGCATTGGTCGTTTTCCACACGCCGCCGCCAGCTGCTCCGATAAAGACGGTGCAGCTGGCCGCGGTGCAGTTCGGAGCCACAGCGATCGCTGTAGTGCGGCCGGAGTAGATGGTGGGCGAGGTGCCCGCTGTCGATTCGTTGACGACGAGGCCCGACGCGGGTACTCCGTTCGGTCCGAACGCTACCCAGGGACCGACCGGCGGCGGCGCGGGCGACAGCAGCAGCAGCGGCGAGTTCGCTTTGGTCAGGATGGCATTCGCTGCGGCCCGCGCATTTTTCCGCTGAGCTGGGGCGATCCAGGTCGACGGGTATGCTCGGTTGTCGTACGCCTCCTGCGCGAGGCCGTCAATCGGCGATCCCTCGCCGCTCGATTTGGCGCGGCCGAAGAGCGTCTTAAAATGGTCGGCCAGGGCCTTGTTGCGCACAGACCTGACTTCAAGCTTAGCTTCACCCTTCCCGGCTGAATTACCCGATAACAATGGGCTAGAATTGTTCACTGCGACGAACGCCATTGCCGCCGCCGCGGAAGTCAGCGTAACCGCAGTTGCGATGCGCAGATGTGATGAGAAACGATTGCGAGTAAACCAGCGAGGAGTTTTCATAAATGTAAAACTAGTTTTGAGAGAAGTTTCGAGGCTGCCCGATCTAATCCAAAAGCGAAAAGAAACTGCAGCCGCTTGTGCTTATTGGCACCGAGACTAACCAACCTACGAGGGGAGGAGTGAGGACATAAACTCGACGATTGCGGACCTTGCTGGGTGTTGATTTTGACTCGGGACTATCTGCGCTTAACGAAATCCCACACGTACCACGAACTCACCATCGAAATCGATCATGCCGCAAAAAGAGAAGCGTTATAATGGCTACTGCTCTGAGTCTTAGAGTTCCTCTTATAACCGAGGGGGCTTATGCCGTGGCGACGCTCGAAAGCGCGTCGGAACGAATCGGCGTTCTTGAATCCGACATCGCGCGCTACATTCTCGACGTTGTTTCGAGGAAGGATCAAACGACGCCGTGCCTCATCGAGCCTTAGCCGTTCGACAAAGGCCGCTGGTGTAACGTGGAAAAAATGTTTGAAGAGGCGACTAAAATGACGGGGGCACAAGCATACTCTATTCGCGAGCACCTCCACGGAAAGGTTGTCATTTAGATGTGAACCGATCCAGGCGGGGAGATCGGTGAGTCGATCCATCGGTCCACAGTCAAACTGTAATGGATCGACAGAATCTTCATTATCTCCGCCTGGTCTTAGACGGGCAACTAGCTCGCGAGCAACCGAGAGAGCGACTGAAGAACCATAGTCTTCCTCGATCAATGCCAACGCCATTTCGATCGCAGCCGTTCCACCGCCACAGGTGTAGAACGGCCCGTCCTTGATGAAAGAGGAAATAGGATCGACGCGCAGTTTCGGGAATCGTCGCGCGACATCCTGCACAAATCTCCAGTGGGTCGTTATCTTGCGTCCATCAAGCAAACCACTTTTCGCGAGAGGATAAATACCGGTGCAAACGGAGATTACTCGCCTAATGCGATGCGCATGGGTAGTAAGCCAATCTGAAATCTTTCGGTATGTCTCGCCGGCGCGCACTGCTACCCCGCCTGGAACAATAATTGAATCTACATGGCTGGCTCGGACGAGTGTATCTTCGGTCTTCAAAACAAGGCCTGACTCAGAAGCAAATGTTTTACCGGTCACGCCGATGATCCTTGCATCATAACAAGAACGATCTGTTCCGTCGGCGGCGTGGGTGCGAGCCACGGTAAAGGCTTCGAGTGGGCCGCTGAGATCCAAAAGGGACATGCCGTCGAAGCCAAAAATGCCAATCGACAAAGGCTTTGCCGGTTTGGACACCGTCGCGATCTTCATCGGCGCGGCCGACTCTCTGCCCTCCGGCAGCGCCCGCCAGATCGGCCTACGTCGATCAACGTGCTTGGTTAAAAGTTCTCCCACATACTGTAATGCAATAGGCAGCCGCGAAAGGGCTCAAAAAAGTCTCAAAATTCCCGAAACGCGACCGATTGTAGCTCCACTACTGCACGACCGGACTCACCTCCAACAGCAACAAGTAGTAGTGACGAGCCCAAATACGGCCAGCGAGCTGTCGATCAGGCGGGCTTGTTCGCCATCTGAAGGTTGAGCGGGCGATCTGCCTCGGCCTCGGTAGAGTATAAGAGATCGCCTAGGGCCAAGTTTTTCGCGATCTGACTTTGCCTTCTCAACGAGTTTCGAGAAGAGAAGCCATATTGTGTTGACGCAGCAACGCCCCAAACCGCGCGTCCGAGCGCAACGGATCCAGAAGCGGATCATATCTAATCATCCGTACCAAGCCACGCACCCCGGGAGCTTCCCTTCGAAGAGCCTTATCGAGCCATTCGAACGCTTGCTCCTTCTCGCCGCGGGTAGCGTATAGTTGGGTCATATCGTACATTCGAACGCTTGCTCCTTCTCGCCGCGGGTAGCATATAGTTGGGTCATATCGTAAGGATCGGCCTTGTCTGCCCTCGATAAATCCGTGAGTTCACGCATAATGCCTTCAGCTTCCGAGCCGCGACCCGCTGCCACAAGAACGGTTGCCATTGAGGCTAGAACTTCTGCTTTGCTTCCTGGATTAAGTTCACGTTCCTTTTGATAATGCTCGATCGCTTGCTCGTACATGCCGTTTAAGAAGTAGGTTAGGGCCAAGTTTTCCTGGATCGGAGCAGAGTTTGGATCTAATTCAGCGGCCTTATCGCAATACTCCAGAGCTTCGCGAAATTGCCTGGCGAAAACAAGGATGATTCCCAACGCTGTGTTGTTAGTAGGTGAAAGCGGGTCGAGCTCTTGCGCCAACTTCATCTCCGGCACGGCATTGTTCAGGTGCCCGAACGCGGATAACGCCCACGCATAGCGCTGGTGGGCGATAGCCAAATTGGGGTTCAGAGCGAGCGCGCGTCGGAGCGATTCCATGGATCCTTGATGAGCTGATTCTGTGACAGCCCCATCTGCATTCCGATAAAATTGAACCATCGCTGCGGCGACGTGGCCCTCGGCTACAGCGTCGTCGAGCTGCAGCGCACGTTCGGCTGCTGCCTTGGCATTATCAATCCGATCCGGAGCAGAGCTAAACCCATAATACAGCTGCAAGTAGTAGCAATCCGCCATCACCGCATACGCAAGTGCATAACTCGGATCTCGTTCGACAGCGTGATGAAAATACTCAATTGCCTTCTCCAAGCCGTCCTTTGATCGCTGATTCCAGAAGTAGAGTCCCATTAGGTAGGAGTCGTACGCGGCTGTGTTGTTCGTGTAATGTTTGGACAAATGCTTCTGTTGTTCTTCAGAAAGATCTCGAACAAGAGACCGGGCGACCTTCTCAGAAATCGAGTCTTGAATACCGAAGATGTCGGTAAATGTTTGGTCGAACTTCTCCGACCACAGCGTGCGGCCGCTGCCGGAACCGACAAGCTGGACGGTGACGCGCAATCTATCACCGGACTGTTGAACAGTTCCAGTTAAGATCGCATCAACGTGCAAGGCGCGCCCAGCAGCGAGCGGATCATTGGCGGGGCCTTTGTATTTCAACACAGCATTGGTTGGTATAACGAGTAGCTGCTTCAAATTGCTCATTCTACCGATTACGGCATCGGCCATGCCTAAACCCAACAATTCGCCATTAACATTTTTGCCGAGCGGTTCAAATGGCAACACGGCGATCGAGTGAATGCTATCATCGGGGATGGCAGCCGAGGCCACAGGCGCCGTTTTGTGAGTTATCATATAATTCTTCAGCGACGCGATTTTCCCTCGTAACAAAAAGAGCGCACCGGCAAGCAGGATCGTGCCTACAATCGGGGCGGTAGTGTACCGGCGGCGGCGCGCTTTAGCCGTTGTGCGCGGGTCGCCTTGGGTCCCTGAGGTCCTGGATGCTGCCTTCCCATTAACATGCTGTTCTATATCGGCAGCGAGCTCTGCCACCGACGGATAGCGCTTCACCGGCTCTTTTTCCATCGCGCGTTGCACGATTCGGTCCAGTTGCCCTTCTAGCTCATGTTTCGTCGTCGCATCAGTAAAACTCTGGCTAGGTAGCCGCTCGAGCGAATACATCAGCCTCGAAACATTGGCCGGCGAACATTTACCTGCCGAAGAGGGGTGCTGGGGCGGCTTATCTGCCAGCAGTTCGTAAAGCATAACCCCAAGCGAATAAACGTCTGTCGCGACTGTGGCTGATTGCCCAGCGGCCTGTTCCGGCGCGGCATAGGTTGGCGTAAACCTGCGCTCGATCGCGACAGTGATGTCGCCATCGTCACGGCCGCTAAGTAGCTTCGCGATCCCGAAGTCGAGTAACTTTGGCTCACCGTCCTGCCTCACCAGTATGTTACCGGGCTTGATATCACGGTGAATAATGTGATTCCGATGCGCAAGGTCGACAGCGGAACAAACCTTTACAAATAGCTCAAGTCGCCCTCTTAAATCAAGATTCTCCCTCTGAACAAAACGCGTGATCGGCGTTCCTTCGATGAATTCCATCACGAAGTAGGGCAGGCCGTCGTCAGTACTGCCGGCGTCCAGAAGACGTGTGATGTTTGAGTGATCGAGATTAGCCAGAATCTGCCGCTCATTGCGAAAACGGCGCAGCACTTCGTCAGTATCTGTTCCACGCTTAAGTATTTTGATCGCGACCAGCTTCTGAAATTGCCCATCGGCTCGCTCCCCGAGATAGACTGCGCCCATGCCTCCGCGACCCAATTCTTTGATGATGGCGTAAGCGCCGATCCGTTCGCCAATCCGGTCTTGTTCGTTTTGATTGAGGCGTGCCCTAGCAAGCTCTGCCAATTGTTCGAAGACAGCAGTATCGCAGGCGAGGAGATCCTCTGCCTCCCGGAGGAGCGTGGCGTCGTCAGTGCACGATCGTCTCAGCATCGTGGTGCGCTCCTCGATTGAGGTCTGCTCCAAGGCATCTGCGAGGAGATGTTTGAGGCGCTGCCAGCGCGCTGGATCCGATGCAGAGCGCGTCGGGGTTGACCTAGCTTTCCTGTGAACCATGGCAACTTCCCTATCGATCGGATAATTGATTACGCAGCCACAATTTCGCAGTGGCCCACTCCCTCTTTACGGTCGCGGGAGAGATTCCCATCGCCGAAGCGATCTCTATCACCGTCAAACCGCCGAAGAAGCGTAGTTCGACGATCTGCCCTTGCCGCGAATCCAGCCTCTCAAGGTCTCGCAGCGCGGCATCCAAGACAGTCACATCAATTTTCCGCTGGTCATAGAATTCAAGCGCTCGTTCTATTGGATCTGCACCGCCGCGCTTCTCTCGTTGTCGGGCGATAGCATAGTTCGTGAGCGTCTGGCGCATAATCCGCGCGAAGATGCCAAGGAAGTGAGCACGGTTTTTCCAATCAACTTCCCCCTGCTGATCGGCAAGGCGTAAATAGGCCTCGTGGACTAAAGCCGTGCGCTGCAAGGTGTGCTCTGACCGTTCCCCACGAAGATAATTCGCGGCTAGTCGGCGCAGTTCTTCATATACTTCTGGCGTGATCTCGGCAAGCGCCGCCGCCTTAACCTTCTCGGAGGTTCTCTCAACGTTTGAGGGTGCCATTCGCAGAATCGCCGTTGCGCCGGTTAACTGGGCTGTTTGCGGGTCGTGGCTCATTCGCATCCCTGGATCGTGGAGAAACAAAATCATACAACCGCTCAGGACAAAAAGTCCATTAAAAGCTTAGACGGACATAAATCCGACGATTTAAGACTTTATGATGTAGCAGGGATATAAATCAGCGAATATCGTCCGGTTTTGTCGGTTCGATGTCCTAGTGTTATCGCGAACAGCGCGAGATTCTGGCTCTGCAAGTGAAGAGTCTTTCCGACGGTGCTTCTATTTTTCGACCAATACGCGTTGGTCTTGTTGGATTCGATGAAGTGACCGCGTTGCACCTCGTCGGCCCCGCTGACGCCTTTGTAGCGGCCGCTTTAGACGACGGCTATGGCAATCGCATCCCATGTTATGAGGTCCAAACGCTCGGCGTATTCTCAGATCGGTTCCGCGCTGAAGACGGCCTCATGCTCGAAGCAAGAGAAACTCTTAGTACAGCGCCGGTTCTTGATACGATTATTGTGGCCGGAGGACGCGGGATTCGACGTCCGGAGGTTAGTGATAAGGTAGCTGCCTGGATCTTGAAACGCGTAAACGATACGCGAAGAATTGGAGCTGTCTGTACCGGCATTTATGGAATAGCTCCAACTGGTTTGCTCAATGGGCGCGAAGTCACAACGCATTGGCGTTTTGCCCGAGACCTGGCACGGCGGTTTCCTCGTCTACGAATCGATCATAGGAAGCCGTTCGTTCGAGACGGCCCATACTATACGACTACCGGACTTAGTGGCGGTGTGAATTTATCGCTAGCTATGATTCAGGAAGACTACGGTCCATATGTCGCGCAATCAGTAGAAGAAGAGTTAACTCTTCGCCTTACCAAGGAAGATCAAGAGGAACTCCCATCGGATGCTGTACCTTTCGACAATCATCCGATCGACCGCTTCTCCGACCTAGTTGCCTGGGTGATCCGCAATCTCCATTCCGACCTATCAGTAGAGGTGCTGGCGCGGCGAGCATGCATGTGTCCCAGCCATTTCAGCAAAGTATTTAAGAGCGTTTTCGGAGAACCTCCGAGCGACTTTGTGCAGAATCTCCGTCTGAATGAGGCTCGCCGTCGACTTTCGAAGCGGCAGAAGACGCTTCGCACAGTCGCTGAGTCTGTCGGTTTCTCCAGCCCAGACTCGTTCCACCGCGCGTTCGAGCGCAGGTTCGGCTCTCGACCGAGCAACTACCTCGAAGATCGACAACCGACATGTGTGGCAGCATCGAATGGTTCGCACCGGGAATAGACACTCGGAAAGCTTGTATTATGTAAATGGAGTCCATTGCGTGGCGAAGACATTCGCCACCTTCTCATCGCCACCAAGTATTCTCGTGCAAATTTTATCGCCAGCGATGATTCAGGAAGACTACGGTCCGTAGGATTGCCGGCGGAGGGGCTCGAACCCACACGATCTTGCGATCACTGGATTTTGAGTCCAGCGCGTCTGCCAGTTCCGCCACGCCGGCGAAAGCGAATTGTGAAACTACGGTCTTCAGGACGAAGCTCAAGCGCTTACAACGACATCGAGAGGCTGCAGACTTCGCGGCAATCCGAAAATTTCGCGAAGGACGATCGCGTCGCGCAGTCCTGCCGGCGAGCGGAGAAGCGTAGCGATGTCCGTCTCGACGCGTGCGACCTTTGCTTTTGATTCAGTATCGATGGCATATGGTTCGACCGGCGATTTAGAAGCCGGCAGTTCGTGTGCGGGTGGGGTTTTGTGATGCTCGAAGATTGGTGCGGGCGCTAGATATTTGGTTGGCTCGACAATTTGCCTCTTTCTGCGGGTGAGAACGTCGCGGGCAGTCGGGATGGGTGGCGGCCGCACCGGTGCCACTGGTCGCGGCGGAATATCTGTGCGCGGCACAATCGGCGGAGGCGGTTTCGCCGTCGTCGGCTGCCCGAGCGCTTCGAGAAATTTGCGAATGCGTTCTTCGTCCGATTCGACTTGTGCACGCCTAATTGACTCGCCTATCTTTGGCGTAATTGTCCGGCCTTGATCCACTTTCTGCGGCCCCTTCTTCGCTGCGCCGGCCTTGGTCGCGAGTAATCTCAACAACGCCGCCATCGCGATCAGCAGAATGAAAAGCAGATTTTCGAAGTGCATGTTCTAATCGTTAAATTGTTAAAAGTTAACGGTTAAAATGGTGTTCGCTTCAATGCTTAAACAAATCAGGTTCCTTCCCCGCGCGGTTTCTCCGTTCCGGCGATTGATTCGCGCATCGAAGTATCTGCCTGGACGTTTTTCATCCTCACGTAATCCATTATCCCGAGATTCCCTGAGCGAAATGCGTCGGCCATTGCTTGGGGAACGAGCGCCTCGGCTTCGACTACCTTTGCTCGCATTTCCTGCGTCTTTGCCCGCATCTCCTGTTCTACGGCGACAGCGGCGGCACGGCGAACTTCGGCTTTCGCTTGTGCGACGCGCTTGTCTGCATCCGCTTGCTCCGTCTGCAGCTTCGCGCCGATATTATCACCGACATCCACATCCGCGATGTCGATCGAGAGAATTTCAAATGCGGTATTACTGTCGAGACCTTTGGCGAGGACTGTTTTTGAAATGCGATCGGGATTTTCCAGCACGTCCTTGTAGGAATGGGCCGACCCGATCGCGCTCACAATGCCTTCGCCAACGCGCGCGATGATCGTTTCCTCTGTGGCGCCGCCGACGAACCGATCAAGGTGCGAGCGTACCGTAACGCGTGCCTTCACTTTCACGCCGATGCCATCTTGAGCGACGCCGTCGATGGTCGCCCGGCCCATATCCGGACTGGGGGCATCAATCACTTTCGGATTGATACTGGTGCGCACGGCTTCGAGCACGGTCTTGCCGGTCCCTTTGGTAGCCAAGTCGATGGCGCAAGCCCGATTAAAATCGAGCGAAATGCCGGCCTTGTCTGCCGCAATTAAGGCGAGGACGACCTGGTCAACGCTTCCGCCGGCCAGATAATGCGCTTCGAGCGGGTCGCTGCGAACGTCAAGACCAGCCTTCACTGCCGTGATGCGATTGTCGACAATAAAGCCGACGGGAACTTTGCGTAGTCGCATTCCGACCATTTTGCCGAGGCTGACCGGCGCATTTGCGATTCGCGCCCGGATCCAGAGACCGAAGAAGTTAAAAAGGATGATCGCAAGCACAAACGCGAAGAGCGCCAGTACTGCGACGCCGACAAGATAAAGCGAATCCATATTGCTACGAAGCTATCGGATGCAGAACAGTGCGGAAAGGTCTAATTGTGGCGAAGGGCGAAGGTCCCTCGATTAGCCGGCGAGCGATCGGAATGACTCCACGATGTAAATCAAGTAGTGCTCGGGGCGGGACTTGAACCCGCATGCCTTTCGGCATACGCCCCTCAAACGTACGTGTCTGCCATTCCACCACCCGAGCAAGTGAAGAGTGCTGGTGAACGGTAAATTGTTGATAGTGGCTCGCAAGCGCTTTGTCGGACGAGCTTTTGTACTGATGCTCGTGCTGGTAATCGAAACCAGGATCGAGCGAAAGTGTCCTTGCGAACACGAGAACGAACCTATGCCGTGAAATCCTCCCAATCCGCGGCTACATTTTGATCCATGGCGAGAAATAATGATGGCGGCTGGATCAAAGTCGATCTCCATATCCACACGCTGGATGATCCCAAGGACGCCGTCGATTATTCGGCGCACCAACTTCTGGCGCGTGCGCGCTCGCTTGGGTTTGGCGTTCTCGCCATCACATTGCATGATGCCGTCTTTGATCGACAGGAAGTCTTCGCCGATGCGACGGCAATGGGCATCTTGCTCATTCCCGCAGCCGAGGTGCGGTTATGCGGAGCTGATGTCATTGTCCTGAATGTGACTCCCAAAGAAATCGCGGAGCTAAGAAATTTTGATGATCTGCGGCAGCTGCGTGTCCAGCGTGGAGATTCGATCTTTACGATTGCGCCCCACCCATTTTATGTCTTTGGCGGCTCGATCGGGCCGCGGCTTTTAAAGGACATCGATTGCTTTGACGCGATTGAGATCTGCCATTTTCACAAAGGACTCTTCAATCCGAATCGCCGCGCAGCCAAGGTTGCACGGCGATTTGGCAAACCATTAATCGCTACATCCGATGCACATAAGCTGGACGGGTTCGGCCGGCATTATACAAGCATCCCCCGGCCGGCTAGGCTCACCTTCGAAAATGTTTTCGTCGCATTGCGGAATGAGCGAATTACCCTAACGAGTCCGCCTTGCAGCTTTGCCGATCTTGTAAACGCGGTCTATTTCGTCTTTCTCGCGCATCCATTTCGACGGCGGCGGAAGGATCGCATTGGGCGCGCGCGTAGCGGTCGCAGTGCACATGTGTCAGCCGTTGAAACGAAATCTCGAATCTGACGGTGCTTCAATCTGATGAGCCGACAGCTTACGACGCGCAAAAAAAAAGAAGGTCGCATTGAAATCCCGTCTCAATTTCGGCTTGCCGCACGGGCCGTCTTTCACTTTCGTTACCGAATTAATTGCCTGCGATCCCGGGATCTCAGCGGAATGCGCGACAGTATTTCGCGGCAATGATCCAATCTTCGCTAGCCATTTTCCCGGAAATCCACTCGTGCCCGGCGTAAATCATTATTGAAGCGCTCGCGCAAACGGCCGGGATAGCCGCTGCGGCTGGGAATCCTGGGAAGGCACGACCATTTTTTTTGCTTTCCGCAATTCGAAATATGAAATTCTTCGACGCCGTCCGGTCGGAACAACGCATTGTTTTACGCGCCGAAAAATCGCCGAAATGGGGGAACTGTTGTAGTTCAGAGTCGATGCAGTCGTGAACGGCAAGTGCGTCTCGGAAGGAGAATTGGTTTTGCCAAAACGCCAGTGCAGCTGGTGCTTCAAGCCGTAACGCTTTTGCCGGGATAACGATTCAAGGCCGGACCGCGGTCGGCTCCAAATCATAAATCGCGCCCCAATTGCCGGATGCGACGAGTGGGGCCGTAGCTTCCCATGGGCGTTTACTCGCGGGATAATTGATCATTTCTTTCCGTCCCCAGAAGAGATAGCGAACGCGCAAAGCCCGCGCGATCTCGCGCCAATCCGCCGAGCCTTGCATCATGCTTGTGAGCCAGTTGTAGGCATCCGTGTATTCGAACCCCTCTGTCCAAAGATGTCCTGGATAACCGAGCACAACCTTCCGGCCCTGAAGTAAGAGAGGATGATTATAAGTCGGATATGCGGCGAATCGAGCTTCTACCGGTAGTCTTCGGACTGCGATGCCGATCGCATCAAGTTCCGCGCGATCGCTAAATTCAAAGCCAGGTCGGCCTGCCGCGAGTCCACCGAACAAACTGATGAATCCCGAACCGAAAAGTGCGATGCAGACGCCGATGCGAATGGGTATCGACCAACGGATAATCAGATCGCTCCACAAAAACGGAAGCACTAAAAAGTAAGCCCAAATCATCAGTTTGAGATTATCCCATCCCCACGGCGCGGTTTGGACAAAGAACGCGAGAATGAAAATCGCTGAGGCGGGAAGAAGGAAGGCGACATCCTGCGGAAGGTTTTTGCCCCAACGCCAACCGGATTTCCACGCATTCCAGCCGCCCAAGCCAATCAGCGCAAAAACCAGGGGAACCCAAATCCCGAAGTTCATCAGCCAGAACTGAAAAAACGGCGCGGCGAAATCGTCGTCGTTTTGCACCCAGCCAGGGTGCCACTCGAGTACCGATCTGGCGTGGAAATGATCGGTGACCAACCAAACGAAGAAAGTTGCCGGAACAACAGAGCTAACGAGAAGCAGCGCGACGTGTTTACGAATCCGCGTATCGCCAAAAAGTTCACCCCATCTGGTTATGCATGTGATTAAGGAACGCAGGCCGGCGATTCCTTCTCTACGGATGAGGTCGAAAGTGAGTTTTAGTTGATTGAACAGTTCAAGACCGAAAAGACAAACCAGAACTATGCTGAGAGCGAGAAAAGTGTGGAAATGGAAGAGTGGCATCGAGGCGTACAGCGCCAGCTCGACCCAAAATGGCAGAGGAGTGCGATGACGATTCCGTTCTCCGATTCTAAAGAATCTTTCACGCCAGCTCCAGAGCAGAAGCAATCCAGCGGGGATCGCATAGAGCAGTCCACGTTGAGTTACAAACATGGTTAGCGGAATGCTTTTCCAAGCGATCGTTTTACCGCCTTGATAGTCGCCAAACTTCAGCGTCTTGAGAAATTCAAAACCTGCTACGCCGCCGTTAAATAAGAAACCGGCGATGCCGAAAATACCGGCCCAACGGAAAAATGCGTAGAACGTCGCGATCGAAGCGAGTAATCCGGTCCAGACCAAGCCGCGAATTAGATCGACATGTATGAAGCTGAAGAGCGCGTTGAACAAATCCATGCCTGCCGGGTATCGCAGATGTTCGCTAAAAACGTAAATGGGATTAGCCGGCCATAGTGAAACTCCGTTTGCGAAATACTTAATATATGTGATGTGGAGCGCCAGATCGCCGAGATTATTTGGCGATTGAATCTTTAACTGTTCGCCGTCGATGTAGAGCAACCAGCAAAACGAACGAAGCGCGAATAAAGCGAAGCATGCCGCCATGGCCCAGAACCAGACGTGACCATAACGCTTCAGCGGCGGTGATATGAACGACTCTCCGGCTGGAGAATTTGAGACGTTGTGTCGAGTAACACTGTCAGAAGTTCCAAGATAGGCCGCAAGGGCGAATGTCCCCCCTGATACAAGGGCTAGAACCGCGCTCAGTTCATTTAAGCCGTTGCCTGCCATTCCCAAAAGGAGGCCGCAAACGGTTGACAAATTGACAAAGACCAGGCCGGCGGAAAGCCATTTCATCGAAACGCGATTTGATCTTACCCTGGTCCTTTTCCCCTAAAATCGGGCAATCGGTCCGGAAAAAAATCCTTGAAGACTTTGGCGTTTAAATAGAGCTTCGAGGTATCCTGGTAAGCGCGAATCCGTAGCGGCTCAGTATAATAGGTGCCACGCAATTTCGCTTCGACGTCTTTAATCCGATCTTCCTGCACGAGGAGAAAATCGGCGTCGGGTGTTGCGGGGAGATTCTCGTGCTCGTAGTAGCCGATGTGCGGGAAATCACCGAGAATCCATGGAAGCGGGTAAGTGCTCGTTCGAATCATATTGCCCGTCAGCTGGTAATTTTGGGGGTCCTTTTTCGCCAACTCCAGCAGCGGTCTCGTTAATTTATAGATGTCGTTGTAAGTCTGAACGTAGACGTACGGTTCAGTGTCCGTCGTGCAACGGAAGTAATTCAGCCAGATCGTCGATCCCAGTGAGACACACAATAGGATGGCCGATACGACATAAGTTGCGAGGCGATACCTCAGAGGGATAACAAGCATGGCTCCCCCAAACATGAACAAAAAGGGCCAAATAAAGCTAATGATGCACCACGGCGTCTTATAATTAACGATGCTGTAGGCGATGAGTGTTCCGACGCCATAGATTGCCAGATAACGTAAGCTTATGTTCTTAAACCTTTGGCAGAACAAACAAAGAGTCAGACCGCCGAGCACTGGCCACTCGTACCGAGCTATAAGGGCAATCCAGTAGTAGTTGATCCATGAGTGATCCTTCCAAATCAAATTATAAGCTTCTTTCTCGTGTCCATGCCCTTCATGGCCGGTCGCGAACCAGGCCTGGTAAAATTGATACAAACCCTTTACCCCGCTCCAGTGAAAGAATGTTCCGGAATAAAAGAAAACGATGGCGACTGCGCCCACACCGATAACGAGCACTAGGTCGGCATAATCCCAAGTTTGTTTTGCTGGCTGCGCGTCGGGGAGACGATGGAGACGGTTTGAGGCGACTAAGACCGGCACGGCCAGCGCGGCACAGCCTAGGTGAATGATGTAAGTTTCCTTGGTCAGGATCATGCCAGCCAAACCCATGCCGGCACACCAAAGATAATCGCGCGTCCCAGCCTTCCAAAGACCAAGCAGGCCGAGGATGAACAACATCGAGAAGAGCACGAGCCACACCTCGTGAATCGAGTAGCGCCCATAAAAAACAAATCCGGGCGATACCGCCATTGCCAGTGCCGCCATTCGACTTACCGCTCGTCCAACGAATGGCTCGAACTTCAATGCAAGCCACACGCAACTGATGCTCACGAGCACAACCGGTAGCCGCAACGCCCAGACATTTCGGCCAAACAAGGTTTGCGAGAGGAGCAGAACGTAAAAATGAAGCGGGCCGTGATAATTCGTCGGGTCGTATTTATAGAATCCGTTTTTCATTATCTGGTCGACAAACCACCCGTTGATTCCTTCGTCGAAATGCGGTGGCTTAATGCCAAGCAGAAAAAAGCGCAGGAAAACGGCAAGCCCAAGAATCAACCACGGCGTCCAACCCGTCTCTGCGAGTCGCGTTCTCCACGCGTCCAGTTGATTGCACAGCCTTGGAAAATCTGCTAGCGCGCCGCCCTCGCCGCTGCTAGTACGCGCTGCAATGCGCATTCTCGTAACCGGTGGCTGCGGGTTCATCGGGAGCAACTTTATTCGGTATATTCTGCAACATTACAAGCCGGCGTACGTGACCAACGTTGACGTGCTCACTTACGCGGGCAATCTCGCCAATCTCGACGGCGTGGTCGAAGAACATGGCGAGCGCTACGAGTTTTTCAAAGCCGACATCGCGAACGCCGATCCGATGGACGCGCTCATGACTGAGCATCAATTTTACGCCGTGATTAATTTCGCAGCTGAGTCGCATGTCGATCGCAGCATCAATTCACCGCTCAATTTCATCCATACGAATATTGTCGGCACAAGTGTGCTCCTCGATTGTGCACGGCGGCACGGTGTGCAACGCGTCATCCAAGTTTCGACGGACGAAGTCTATGGCTCGCTCGGCCCCACCGGCAAGTTCACCGAGCAATCGCCGCTCGACCCGAGCTCGCCATATTCGGCGAGCAAAGCCGGCGCTGATCTTCTTGCGCTCGCCTCATTCAAAACTTACGGGCAGGAAGTGCTGGTGACACGCTGCTCGAATAACTACGGGCCATATCAATTCCCGGAAAAACTAATCCCACTCATGATCATCAAAGCGCTGCGTGAGGAGCCGTTGCCAGTCTATGGCGACGGAATGAATGTGCGCGATTGGATTCATGTGAAAGATCATTGCGCCGCCGTTGTAGCTGCGCTTTTCGAGGGGAAACCGGGGTCGATTTACAATTTCGGCGGCGACGGGGAGATGCTGAATCTCGATGTAGTGAAAATGATTCTCGATAAACTGGGCAAACCCCACAGCTTGATTTCATTTGTGACGGACAGACTTGGACACGATCGCCGATACGCGATCGATTCCTCTCTTGCTGAGCGGGAGTTAAACTGGAAACCGCGCGCCAACTTCAAGGACGGACTCGACGAGACCATTCAATGGTATATCGACAATCAATCATGGTGGCAACCGTTGCTCGAACGCGCGGAGCGCTATTGAGTTGTATCGGCGGTTCATGGATCGCCGAAATAAAGAGGTCGACGTTCAGACAGTGCCTCTGCCTTAAGCAATGAAACTTGTCATCGTCGGCGCCGGCGGCCGGTTAGGTACCGCGCTCGTTCGCAAGTGTCGAGAAAAGTTCGACGTTATTGGCTTTAACCACGCGCAACTCGATCTCGCAAACCCTGATGAATTGCGCGAGAAACTGTGCGCGATCGATTTCGATCTTCTGATTAACACCGCTGCGTTTACCAATGTCGATCTTTGCGAAACCCAGCGCGACCAGGCTTTTGGGATCAATGCGGAGGCGCCGCGAATTCTGGCGGAAATTTGTCGCGACAAGAACGCGAAGCTGATCCATTTCAGTACCGATTACGTATTCGATGGCGAAAAGAGCGAACCCTACATCGAAAGCGACCCGGCAAATCCAATCAGCGTTTACGGCGAATCGAAAAGGGCAGGGGAGCAATTCGTCCTACAAACCACAGATCGGCATCTGATCGTCCGCGTGTCGTGGGTTTTTGGTCCTGAGAGGCCGAGTTTTATTGATGCAATGATCAAGCGAGCCTGTGAAGACGAACATGTCGAAGCAATCACGAACAAATTTTCGGCACCCACTTACACGCGCGATATCGCCCAAATGTTGCCGCAGTTTTTTGAGGTAGATGTTGAAGGCGGCATTTTGCATTTCGCCAACGCTGGCGAATGCAGTTGGCGGGAGTATGCCCAATGGGCGCTGGATTGCTGCGCAAGCGAAGGAATTGCGTTGAAAGCGACGACCATCGACGCACTTAAGCTAACCGATATGAAAAATTGGATCGCGCGCCGTCCCGTTTATTCAGTTCTGTCCACTGCGAAATACAGCGCGCTGACCGGCGTTTCGCCGCGGGCTTGGCGGGATGCTGTCGCTGACTATATTAAGCGCTTCTATTTACAAAAATGAGAACACGCATTTTCGCTTTTACATTGTCGATCTTTCTTTGCGCCATCGCGCGCGCGGAACTGAAATGGGAACAAACCGCGGTCGAATTGCATCCGACAGCCGGGGACAAAGAGGCGGTCGGCCATTTCAAATATCAGAACACCGGCAGCCAACCGGTGCGGTTTAAATCCGTCCACACTTCTTGTGGGTGCACGGTGGCGCAATCTCAAAAGGAGGAAGTGCCGCCCGGAGAAAAAGGCGAGATTACCGCAACCTTCAAAATCGGCGATCGTACCGGCACTCAGGTCAAAAACGTCACAGTCGAGACGGACGATCCGGATCATGCGACCACGGTACTCACCCTCAAAGCGGTGATCCCGCAAGAACTTGAGATCAATCCAACATTTGTATTCTGGGGACAAGGCGAAGCGCTCAAGTCAAAGTCGATTGTGGTTCGCGCTAGCAAAGATTTTCCGGTCAAACAATTGAAGGTCACTTCATCGAGTCCGGATTTTCAAACAAAGGTCGAACAGACCGGTAACGGGCAGTTCAAGATCGACATCCAGCCGCGAGAGACTAGCCGGGCGATCGCGGCGAAATTGTTGATTCAACCGGAAGATTCGCCGAAAGTGTTTTATGCGACTGCCAGCGTGACGAACGCGCCGGCCATCCAGTAGATCGTGAGATCTTCGCTCGTGCGTCAGGCGCTCGTTTTGGCGGCGCTTGCGCTGCTTCCCGCAATTGGGCAGGCGATCTATTTTCGTGACAAAGTCTCGTGGCAGTCGCCGATTCCGGCTTCCGAGATGGTTACGGTGGCGCAGGCGCGCGCTTGGGACGGAAATGTGATCTGGGTAGATGCGCGACCAGATGCGGAATTTGAACGGGATCATGTCCCTGATGCTGTGCCGTTGAACGAAGACCGCTGGAACGAGCTGCTCCCGCAATTTCTGGCGACGTGGTCGCCCGAGAAACGCGTCGTTGTCTACTGCAGTAGCCAAAGTTGCAATGCCAGCCGCGAAGTCGCGCGCCGCCTCCGTGAGGAGGCGCAACTGAGAAATGTTTTCGTTCTTCAAGGCGGCTGGGAAGAATGGCTCAAATCGCGAAAGTGAAATTTGTCTGGCGAATTGTGGATGTGGTCGTCGGCGGAATTTTCATTTACGCCGGCGCGATCAAAGCGCTCGATCCGGTTCGGTTCGCCAGCGACATCGACAATTACAAAATCCTTCCGTGGACGATTAGCGTCCGGCTGGCTTTTTATCTGCCGTGGTTGGAGATCTTTTGCGGGATCGCGCTCATCACGCGCCGGCTTTGTCTCGGAGGATTGTCGATCTTGACCGCGCTCGTTTGCGTTTTCACAGTCGCGACAATCGCGGCAAAAATCCGCGGCCTCGACATCACCTGCGGCTGCTTTGGTCATGCAAGCAAGAACTGGAACTTCTCCACTCATCTCGGGCTCGATCTGGTTTTGTTCGGACTCGTGATTTTTCTGCTGTGCGCGTGTGTGCGAAATTTCACTGCCAGCGAGCGGTAGGAATGCAGAATGCCGTAAGGTCACGTAAGGCGGCCATCTATAAAGATTGGGACAATGAGGGAGCTCTCACACGCCGCGCGCGATTGGCTGCGAAAAGTTCGAAAAGCCGTACGCGAGTTTTTCATGATCGACCGCGCAATCGCGGCGGTGATCAGACTTCCGGTGATGATTTCGTTGGGCGCGGTTCGTCACGTGCCGCGCGGCTGTCGAACAAAAATCCTTCGGGGCGCAATTCGTTCCATTGCCACGCCGGCTCCGGCTGGACCCGCCGAGGTTTGCGAGATCAATTCATTAGCCGATTTCGATTCAAGGTACGCACGGTTGGCGGCTATGCTCGGACACGCCGGCAGGAACCCCTCGCCGGGCGAGCTGGAGTTTCTCAATTCAATCGCGAAGCGCCGAACGAGTTACCCTGGCAACATCGGGCCGAGCGATTATCTCTTCCTGACCGCATTCATCAGCATTCTCGCCCCGCGACGCGTGATCGAAATCGGAACCCTCACCGGCTTTTCGGCGGGAATTATTGCGGCCGCGCTTGCTCGCCGGCACGGCAGCGACAGCGCGAGCTGGGTTGATACCATCGACATCAACGTCGAGTGCGTCATCGACAAAACACGCCCGACTGGTTTCGAAATTCCGGAGACGTTTCCGGAACTTGTGCCGCTGATTCGCTTGCACGTCCCGCGCAATGCAACTTTCCTTTTGCAAATCGCCGAACGCGACGAATTGCAGGTTACCTTTATTGACGCGGATCACCGGCACCCTCTGCCGCTGCTTGATTTGCTCCGGGCGGCACCCTGCGTCAGGAGCGGGGGTTGGATTGTGCTGCACGATATCCGGCTCGGCACTATCACTCGCAAAGCAATCGAAGCGGGTCACAGCGTCGGATGGGAAGCGGATTACGGCGCGCAATGGCTTTTCAATTATTGGCCATTCCGCAAAATCAGCGGCGGCAACATTGGGGCCGTCCAACTGCCGCATGAAAAGAGCGCGCTCGTTCCGTTTGCGCTGCGCATGATGTCGATCCAATTCGAGACAGTGGAAAAGCACGCCCGCGCCACGCAACGCGCACTCTACGAGAGTCTCGGCGCGCTGTGCTAAGTATTCGGCTGGCGACAAAAACAGATCGCGGCCAGATGGAATATTCTCCGCGAGGGGATCGCTAGGCGACACACATGGGTTCGTATTAGCACGGGGCTTTAGCCCGGGGTCGATGAGATGCTGTCGCGGGCGCGCGGAGTCCAGTCGGTCTGCGAATATTCGGTAGGAACGATTTCGTCCCATGAAATGGTCACTGGACTTATTGAAGGGAAAATGGCTGGGTCATCCGCTGCACCCGATCATTGTGCATGTGCCGATGGCGATGTGGCCGAGCGCACTGATCTTCGATCTCCTTTCGCAATGGCAGATTGGTGGGAATGCCATGGTGCGGTTGGCTTTTTACGCGATCATTTTCGGCTTGGTTGCTTCGCTTCTGGCGGTGCCGACCGGTGTGTTGGACTGGAGCGGTATTAAGAAAGAAAAGCCAGCGTGGAAGATCGGGCTGTACCACATGATGCTCAATCTCATCGCCGCGTTATTGTTCGCGATTAATTTCGGACTGCGGATGCAGGACTTCCGCGAAGCGACGACGGTAGCCGGAGTCCCGCTCACGCTCTCGTTTATCGGCACAGCGCTCCTAACTGGCTCGGCTTATTTAGGCGGCAGGATGACTTACACCTACGGGATCAGCGTCGCACGAATGTCGAAAGCGAAATGGCGAAAGATCGCCGAAGCCGGCCGCGCGAATCTTCCACCGGAATAGAGGCAAGCCATGTTGAAGGATTTTCTTGAAGGTAAACCGCTGCGGCATCCGCTTCATCCGATGCTTGTCCACTTTCCGATCGGACTGTTTCTCTTGAGCCTCTTGCTTGATCTGGCGAGTCTCGCGTTTCCGTCGGTGCCGAATCTGGTCCGCGATTCTTTTTATGCGATGCTCCTCGGAGTCATCACGGCTCTGATCGCCGCGGTGCCCGGCTTCGTCGATTACACCGATATTCGCAGCGATCATCCTGCAAAACGCACCGCAACAACGCATCTGACTTTGAATCTAATTGTCGTTGCGCTCTACGGAATCAACTTGGGTGTCCGTTCTTCGTCCCTGGTCGATCCAAAAATATCTTTTGGGCCCCTGATTTTGTCACTCGTTGGTATCGCGCTTCTGTCCGTGTCTGGTTATCTTGGCGGGCGTCTCGTTTACGATGACGGGATTGGTGTCGGTCGGCATAAACGCCGGACGCCGACGCCGGAAAGCACACTGCATTTGTCCATGGCAAATCTTGCTTCGAATGAGAAGAGCGATGTGATTTTCGTTCCAATCCCGGAAGTCGACCGCCTGAGCGAGCGAGAAACCTTGCGCGTCGAGATTGACGGGCAAGTGATAACGATCGCGAAGATCGACCAAGACTTTTATGCGTTTCAGGAATTTTGTACGCATCGTTATGGCCCACTCTCCGAAGGTGGTTTTCAGGATTTCAAAGTGCAATGCCCATGGCATAACTCCTGTTTCGACGTTCGCACCGGAAAGGTCACCCAGGGGCCTGCCAAAGTGGACTTAAAAACGTTCAAGATTGAAATGCGCGATGGCAAGGTTGCGGTCGGTTTACCGCGCGCGGCGACACCATGATCAGAAAGCTCAAGTCAGGCGGTTATCGATTGTATTCGCGAAAGAAGCACCCGAAGACCGGGAAGCGAAGAAATTTAGGCACGTTCAAAACGAAAGCGGCGGCGAAAAAACACGAAAGCGCAGTGCAGTACTTTAAACGGCGTTGACTGGCTTAGTTGCATCAATGAAATTAGGACCAGGAGGAGACAATCATGATACACATGCTGATTCGTCACAAAGTCGCCGACTTCGCCAAATGGAAACAGGTCTATGACGAGCACGCCTCGGCGCGACAGAGCGCGGGGCTGAAAGAGCTACATCTCTTGCGCAACACCGAGAACCCCAACGAAGTGATTTTGCTCTTTTCGGTGCAAGACTTCAACAAGGCGAAAACGTTCGCTGGGTCAGACGATTTACGTCAGGCGATGCAGAAGGCCGGCGTAAGCGACAAGCCAGACGTTTATTTTCTAGAGTAGCGGACAAGCCCGCGGTTCCAGTTACTTTTGAGGTTAGGTGAAGGCTGTAAGTCCTTTTGTCGTGCGCGTACCGAAGGGGCGACTGACGGCTATTTCCTAATAAAAAAGTGCTGGAAATACGCGCAGCAACGGAAGCGGATCACGACGCGATTTGGGATATTTTTCATGCGATCGTCGCCGCTGGCGACACTTACGCATTTGAGCTGGAGATGTCGCGCCAAGAGGGTCTGGCTTATTGGTTTCGAGCCGATACGCGTACTTACGTTGCAGAAAACGATGGGCGCGTTGTCGGCACTTACATCCTAAAGCCGAATCAAGCCGCTGCCGGTTCTCACGTTGCGAACGCCGCTTTCATGGTTGCGCCTGACACGCGCGGAGTTCGAGTAGGCCGAAAGATGGGCGAGCATTGTCTGTGTGAGGCGCGCCGGCTTGGGTTTCGCGCGATGCAATTCAACTTTGTTGTCTCGACGAATGAAGCAGCCATTCGTCTCTGGAAGCGGCTTGGGTTTAACATCGTCGGTACTTTGCCAGGCGCTTTTCGGCATCCCGAAAAAGGATATGTCGATGTTTACATCATGTTTCGCTCTCTTCTGTAGTCGCTTCGCTATGCGAAGCGCGGCCCCTTGATGCGATTTCGTGCGAATTGCGTCGCCCGCATGGCGATGGCTACAACAGCACTCTTAAACAAGCATTGCAAAAGACCTGATTTCCTGCTGAACCTAAGCCGAAATGCAGACGGTGATTCAAGTCATCACGAGCGGGCGTGGATCGTTGCGCGAAAAAATCATGACCGATCCGCAGCTACGGAAGTTTGATTTGATTCCCACTGAACATCAACGTCCGGGTCGTCCGCACGGTTGGGCGAAAATTCACAGCGAAACTGCACATGGCGCGATAAATCTCGAATGGCACGGCCGCACCGGGGTTCTCACGTGCCGTGTTGTGACGAAACTCGGGCACAAACCTCATTCAATCATTGGAGACTTCATCGACTATTTGCTGGCGCGTCATCAAAGCCGCATCCTCGCCATTCACATTATGCGGCGATGAATTTGGGAAAATGGTCGATGGATGCAGCGATTGCATCGGGAAGAAGCGGCTGAGCTAACTCAGTTCAATCCCGATCAGCAGGTGGCGTCAGAGAGCGCAAGTATTGCGCGTCGAAGGCGCGTAACGCGGCCTGGACGCTGTCGCCGAAGCCAGCGATGCCTTCCTCAATCGCCGGGCCAAGTAACGCGACGAAGGTGCGACCGCGGATCGACAATCGGGGACGGCGTACCGCCGCCGGACTACGCGGATGCGTCGCGCAATACAACTCCATTTCTCTCATTGCCGCTAACGTCCCATCGGCAGCATGGTACCCATTCGATATCGTAGTGCCGTTTCTCATTATCATCCTTAACGTGCATCGTGTCGGAAGTGGATGTGTGGCTTTTAGATAAAGTGTCCGCGTTGGGAGCAGCCGACGATAGCGGCGATGGTCGCAGGCAGAATATAACAGGAGGAACAGATCCGGAGCCTACGGGGCTCGAACCCGCAACCTCCGCCGTGACAGGGCGGCGCTCTAACCAATTGAGCTAAGGCTCCCCGAAAAATCAGAGTGTAAAGGCGGCCCTCCCGAGTCGCAACTCTTCATGGCCTTCTCGCAGACCGCATTCCAGGTGGATCGAGTGCTTCGGCGCTCGAAGCGCATTGAAGCATGTCCGGAGGAGACGCTCCCGAAGCTTTTCGCGACATAAGATCGACATCTTGGTTGAACATTGTGTGCACGAGTGGCGTCGAAGATTGCGCAACGAAAGCGATACAGCTATAATCCCCCTTCGGTTCGGCGGATTGACCCAAACCATAATGAGCGACGAGCGCAGCGAAGGATTTCAGGGCAGAGAAGGGGACTCAGATCCACGCAATCTCCTCGATGCGTTTGATCGTGTGGTTGCGTCGTTGCCGCCGGG
>Ga0209474_10000807_pt1 | contig 32543 bp, 36 predicted proteins | sample GraSoiAngelo_145_FD_185902 | JGI IMG/M metagenome (GOLD analysis project Ga0209474, IMG submission 185902) | Grasslands soil microbial communities from the Angelo Coastal Reserve, California, USA - 14_1009_05_20cm (SPAdes) (version 2) | ecosystem: Environmental > Terrestrial > Soil > Grasslands...
CCAGCCCGTACATAGGAACCTTCCAGTTCTCTACACCGCTGCCGGTCGGTGTCTTCGGATTGCTGTTCAGTCCCGGCGCCGGTCTCATCGTCTACGTCCCCCTGGTGTTGCTTGGCGGTTTCGGGGTTAGGGCGTTATACCAGCGCTGGCCGAGGATAACGCTCCTGATCGCCGGATTGGTCGCAGTTCGCCTCGCTTTCTACGGACAGTGGTTCGGATGGGATGGGGGAATCACCTTCGGTCCAAGGTTCTTGGTCCCGATTGTGCCGCTCCTTTTCGTGCCGATCGCTTTCATCCCCCACCCTGCCCTGCCCCAGAGGGGGAGGGCAATTGTCATGCTGGCGCTGACAATATTGTTGAGCTCGCTGAGCATTGGTGTCGAGCTGTTGAACCAGATCGTTCCATATGGCCAGTACTACACGAGCGTGGCGACGGCACTGAACACGGCTGCGCGGCACGCCTGCCCGGGCTGTCCGCTGTGGCAGGTTGTACAGCTGACGACAGGCCGGCTGGATTACGACTGGCAGTTCATCCCTCTCCACGGGCAACTGACGATGCTGCTTTCCGGCAGGATCGACCCGATCTGGCGCAACATCGCGCTTGTGGTTCCGATCCTGATCGCTGTCCTCGGATTTATCGGCTTCCGCCTTTTTCGCATGGCCGCGCGACTCGACCGGGAGGACCTGCAATTGGCTGCGGAGCAGCCTGGGCCCTTGGCGCGAGCCAGCTAATGGCCGAACAACCGGCTTCCCAGCTGCTGCCAGAGGAACATGGCGCTGACCACGGTCACCAGCGCGGTCGTCAACAGGCCGAGCGTGGTCAACAGGCCGCCGATGCGATGCGCCTGCATCGCCCGGTGACTCCGGGCCGCGAGTAGCAAGAAGATCAGGCCGATGGGCGTTCCGAGGCCGCCGGCAATGCTGGCCGCGAACAGCAGGCGAATGGGGGCAACGCCGGCAAACGAGATGATCACGCCGATCAGCAGCATGATCAGAATCGCTGCGTAAAAGGCCCGTGCCTGCGCCGGTTTCTTTGAGAGCCCGACAGGAAGACCCAATTCCGTAGTCAGCAGATATGCCGACGACGAAGCGAGCACGGGCACGGCGATCACCGATGAGGCGAGCAGACCCGCCGCAAACAGATAGGACGCCAGGGGCCCGGCGATGGGACGAAGCGCCGCGGCCGCCTGCTGGGCGGTTTCGACCTGCTTGTGGTGCACGCCGAGCGTCGTGCCGGCCGTGATGAGGATGAACCAGAACATCGCGACCGCGACCAGCATCCCGGCCCCTGCATCCATCCGAGCGTGACCGAGGCGGCCGATCGGCGCGCCCTCTTCCGCCTCCTCCTGGGTCTCCCAGATGTAGGCATAGGCCGTGAGCGTTGTGCCAAGGATCGCCAGCGCGGCCTGAATCAGGCGCGGGTCTGGCGATAGCGAGGGTAGCAAGGTCGCCCTCAGCACTCTGCCCCAGTCCGGATGGGCGAGGAAGGCGGAGAGGATATAGGCGACGAAGATCAGCAAGACGTACTTGAAGATCCGCACGACGCTTTCATAGCTTCCCAGCACGAGGACCGCCGCGAGCACGAGGGCATAGGGGACCACGAACCAACGAAGATCGATCGGCACTACCAATGCCAGCGCCGCGGCACCGGCTTCCATGTCGGCGGCGACCGTGATCACGTTTACCACGAGCACGGAGGTGAGCAGGATCAGACTCCATGGACGGCCATAGAGGTCCTTGACCACACGCTGCAAGCCGGCTTTGGCGACCACACCGAGCTGGGCGCTGATGATCTGGACGCTGGCCAGCATCGGATAAATGAGGAGGGTGAGGAGGGAGAGACGGTAGCCGGTACTGGCACCGGCGACCGAGATCGTCGCCACCGTGGTCGGGTCGACATCGGATGAGCCGGCCACCAGACCAGGGCCGAGGCCACGGACCAAATTCCCGATGCGGCGCAGCGGCCTACGGAATTTTGCGGAGATTTGGCCCATAGTTTGCCGGATCGTCACCAGGAGCGGGCAACTGGTGTACGGCCATGCGACCCGTCGTACCTGGAGCGCTGTCAGACTGGCTCCAGTCTCCAAAACGGGAGGTGAAATCCATGTTGACCAGCCTGTATCTGCGTCTGCGCGCTCTGTTCAACCGCGAGGAAGGACAGGGTATGGTCGAGTATGCCCTTATCCTCGTGTTGATCGCGGTCGTAGTCATCGTCGTCCTGATCCTTCTTGGCAACCAGGTCAAGAACGTGTTCTGCAACATCTCTGGCGGTCTCGGCCAGTAACGCCCGACTCTGCCCTCCCCACAGGGGGAAGGAAAGAGGAATCACGAGGGCCCTTCGGGGCCCTCGTTGTTTTTTGTCCCCGCCCTAGGCGGCCCGATCGGCTGGCACGTCCGGCAGGCGCGAGGCGACGGCGAGCTCCCGCAGCCGACTGCGGTGGTAAGGGTCCTCATTGCTGAACAGCCGCCCTCTTGACGATGCCCTCAGGGCGATCAGCGTGCCCAGGGCCCGGACGCCATCGAGCCAGGTAAGCTTCTTTCCCTCTGCCCGGGTGCGCGCGTAATACGTGATCGGAACTTCGTGGATCCGATATCCCAGTCGCAGAATGCGCGCCGTCATCTCCGGCTCGATGTCGAAACGGTCGCCCCGCAGCCCCAGCCGACGAAGGAGATCGGTTCGAACCGCTTTGAACCCGGTCTCCATGTCCTGGATGTAACAGTTGAACAGGACGTTGGTGGCAGTCGTGACCAGCCGGTTGCCGACAACGAACCAGTACGAATATGCCGTGTGGCCGGCAAACCCTCGAACACCGTAGACGACATCCGCCCGGCCTTGGAGAATCGGCGCGATCATCAGCGGATATTCCGCAGGATCGTATTCGAGGTCGGCGTCCTGAATGATGGCGATCGAGGCTCGCGCTACATCGATGGCCGTTCTGATCGCGGCCCCCTTGCCGCGATTAACCGGGTGGCGATGGACGCTGACGCGCTGATCGCCGAGAAAGGTTCGGGCAACCTCGAAGGTCCCATCAATCGATCCGTCGTCCACGATGATGACCTGCTGAACGCAGGACTGCGCGAGGACCCGGCGCACGAGCGATCCGAGGGTGGCTGCCTCGTTAAAGGCAGGGACGATCACGGCCAGGATGGGGCCCATACCCGTTCAACTTGGAGACAGTCCCCAAATTTGCGCCGTTATCGGGGGTTGGTCGCCAGGCGAAGCCCGAGCCCGACGAGCACGACGCCGGTGGTCGCCTCCATGGCTCGTCGAATGCGGTCACGGCGGAGGAAGTCGCCGATACGCGAGACGACGATCGCGTAGAGCGTCAGCCACGTGAGCGTGATGCTGCAGAAGATGGCGCCAAGAAGCAGCAGGCCCAGGAACGACGCGGCACTGCGGGTCACAAACTGCGGGAGCAGGCTGAGAAAGAAGACGACGATCTTCGGATTGCTGAGGTTGCTGAAGAGGCCCTGACGGTAGGCGGCCTTCAGCCGGAGGCCCCCACCCTGCCCTCCCTCAGAGGGGGAGGGTGAACCCGGGGCGGGTGACGGTGAACGCGGGGCGGGTGACGGTCGTTTGTAGGCCGAGTAGAGGGCCTGAAGGCCGAGAAACACGAGGTAGGCGGCGCCAATCAGCCGGACGGCGAGAAACAGAGGCTGCGAGGCGACGATGAGCGCGGCCAGCCCGGCGCTGCTAGCGACAGTCCAGGTGGCAAGGCCGCTGACCACCCCGGCACCGGTGGCGATCCCGCCGCGGCGGCCGCCCACCAGCGTATTCCGGATCGTGAGCGCGGTGTCCTGGCCAGGCGTCGCGATCACGAGAAACGCGATGCCGAGGAACGCCGCCAGATTCGTGATCATGCGTCCGCTACAGTGCCGAGCATACATGGCCTACTCCGCCGACAGCTGGCGCGATTTTTATGTCATGACCGGCGGCGCGTCGGCGGCGTTGACGGGGCTGCTCTTCGTCGCGATGTCGATGCACGCGAAAGCGATCACAGACCACCCGCTGTACGGGACGAGAGCCGTGGGAACTCTGATCTCGCTGCTGACTCAGCTCGCCCTTTCGGGTGCGGTTCTGGTACCGGGCCAATCGACCATGGCGGTAGGCATCGAGGTCGAGGTTGCGGCAGTCGCCTCCCTGATCTACACGGCCAATGCGATTTCCCGTAGCCGGAGAGCGCTGGGGCCGGACCGTCCTCGTGTACGGACGATCCTCGAATCGGCCGGTGGGTTGATCTGGATCATCCTGTTCCTGGCCTCGGGGTTGAGTCTGATGCTGCGGACGGGCGGAGGGTTTTACCTGCTGGCGCTGGTGATGCTTTTCATGTTCGGCTGGAACGTCTACGTCTCCTGGGTATTGATCACCGAAGTCTCGGACTGAGCACGATTTGTGGCATCCCGGTTTGATGCCGGGCAAGGTAGGGTAAGATCTCGATGCACCCGGCGCGGGTGCGCTCGCCGTGGGCCCCGCTCGAACAGGCCTCGAAAGCGCGAGGCATTACGTTCGGGAAAGGAGGTCCACACAAAGTGTCTGGAACCATCAAGAAGCTCGTCGCCGAGCGTGGATTCGGGTTTATCACTGCCGAAGACGGCAATGACTACTTCTTCCACCGCAGCGGCACAATCGACTTCGACCGGCTGGATACCGGCGCCAAGGTTTCGTTCGTAACGGAGCCGAGCCCCAAGGGTCCGCGGGCGACCAACGTTCAGCTGGCCGCCTAGGTCCTAACCAGGATCAAGAAAGAGCCTCGCGCCGGTGCGCGGGGCTCTTCGTATTGGGAAGGTTTGGAGGGCCCAGGGCGTTGTCTCTTGGGCACCGTGAACCGTCCACGCGCCACAAACGAGCGGCCTTGAGCGCGCCTGCGCTTGCCCGGGGCGCTCTCCAGCTGCCAAAACCCAGGGACGGCCGTGTCCAGGTGGCCGCAGTGGCTGTGGTGCTTGTCCTTCTCGTCTTCAGCGTCGTTCAGTACTTCGCGCTGACCATCAAGGCGCCCTGGCAGCTCGATTTCTCCGACTTTTACTTTGCGGCGCGCACCGGTATGGCCCATGGCTGGGCCCAGATGTACAACACCTCCGTTTCGATGCCCGCGCTCTATGCGGCGTCGGGTAACTGGCTTCCCTTTCTACACCCGCCGGTGTTCGCCTGGGTCCTCGCACCGCTGAGCTTGCTGCCGTATCCGGTTGCGCTCGCGATCTGGGACAGCTTCTTGGTTGGCTGTTACCTCTTCTGCTGGCGCATCCTGGCATCCGGCTCCATAGGCCGTCGTTTATTTCTCCTAGTTGCCGGGCTCGCACTCTACCCGGTCACGCTCGGTCTGGCGCTTGGACAGCCCACCATGGTGGTCCTGGCGGCGGTTTGCCTGTGCTACTGGTTCATCGGGCGGGAGCAGCCTCTCCTGGCCGCTGCGGCACTCTCCGTCATCGCCCTGAAGCCACAGTCAAGTTTCCTGGTCCCCTTTGCGCTCCTACTCGCCGGGCGGGTGCGCGTCTTCACCGGCTGGGCGCTTTTCTCGATGGCGCTGGCTGCCCTATGCCTGGTCGCTCTGGGATTGCATGGCCTTCAGGATTGGCGGCATGCCATCGAGATTGGATATCGACTTCCCGGCATTCGATTCAATAGCGTGGCTTCGACGATCGGGCCCGGCGTCCTGGCCGCCACCATAAACGTGCTCGCAGGGGGGATCGCCGTATCGATTGGCCGGGTAGCCGCTCGCCGGGGCGCGGAGCTCCCGATTGCCGCGGGCCTGTCCGGGTCCATGCTTGCGACTCCGTATCTAAGCGTGACCGACCTGGCAGCCCTCCTCATCGCTGCCTGGCTCATCCTTCGGCTGCAACCGTCGCGCTGGCTCAAGGCGCTGATGATGGTGGGGTACCTCCCGTTCTTCTTTGCGAACGAGCCGCACATGCATGGACCGTTCCTCGTCCTGGAGGGCGCCTGGCTCATTGCGCTCCTGGTCTTCGCCGTTAGCCTCGGCGTTCAGAGGTCGACGTCTCCGGTGATGCAGGTCACGATGCCGCCGCCGACCCAAATCGTCCCTTCCTGATCAGACGTGATGTGGACGCGCCCGGCGCGGCCCAGGGCACGACCCTGACTCGCGACATACGGGGCTGTTGCACGACCAGTCCGGAGCAGCCACTGGGCGACGGACGCATTCAGGCTTCCTGTCACTGGATCCTCCACCGTGGCGTCATCCTTGGGAAAGAACGCCCGTAACTCGAATGCCTCAGGCGATCCCTTGGGATAGGGGCCGACCACGCCGACGTCGAGATCAACGACGCCTGGCTTCAGTTCGAGGACGGCGTCGGCACTTTTCAGTAGCACCGCAATCCAGCCGGGCCCCTTGTCCGCCCATTCGGAGTCCACGATGTCCGTCCTCGCGAGGCGGAGGACCTCCGTGACGTGCTGGAGCAGCGGCTCCTCGACTGGTCCCGAGCGAATCAGCGGCGGCGCCGCGAATGCCAGGCCCGCGGTTGTTTGGCGAATCGGGATCAGGCCGGCGGCGCACTGCTGAACGATGAGGCCTGAGCGCGCCGTCTGTTGCCCGGTTGAGAGCCAGGCATAGCAGGTGCCGAGGGTGGGGTGTCCCGCAAACGGCAGCTCGGATACCGGCGTGAAAATCCGGACCTGATAATCCGCGCCTGGGGCCGTCGGTGGAAGCACGAAGGTGGTCTCCGACAGGTTCGCCCAGCGCGCGAACCCCTGCATCTGGGCGGTCGTCAACCCATCACTGTCGAGGACAACCGCTAACGGATTGCCCTGGTAGGGCGTGTCGGTGAACACGTCCACCTGGCGGAAGCGACGCAGCACTACCTACCCTGGTCGCACCGCCCAGGCCTCGATCTCAACCCGGGCGCCGAGAGGAAGAGCGGCGACGGCCAGCGCGGTCCTGGCGGGAAGCGGATCACCAAAAAACCTCATGTACGGCTCGTTGAGCTGGGCCCAATCGGCGATGTTCGCGAGGTACACATTGGTCTTGATGACGTCGGTGGGCGAGAGACCAGCGCCTTTGATGAGTCGACCGAGATTCGCCAGCGCCTGGTTCAACTCCGGCACGAAGCCTCCCGCGACCAACTGACCATCACGCTCACCCACCTGTCCTGAGAAGGCGACCAGGTTGCCAGTCTCTCGAAGCGGACTAAAGGGCTGCACGCCCCCCACCCCGACCCTCCCCCAGAGGGGGATGTTGGGTCAGCGCCACCAGGCGCCACGCCGCAGGAGCAACAGCAGGCCGACGACGATCAGGACGGAGGGCCAGAAAATATCGTCCCTGAGCCAGGAGATGACGCCAAGATTCCGGAGCAGGAAGTAGGCGCCGACAACCACCAGCGCAACGGCGAGAAACAAGCCACCGCCTGACCGCCCGTACCATTCGCGGGACCTCCGAGGCGGCAACGGGGTCTGGTTCGGCGGTTCGGTCGCCATCGACCAAGGGTACAACGGATGTAACGAACGCCGCCCTCGTCCGTTGTGCATGGCAACACGTAAAGGAGGGCCAAGTGGACGCCGATCGAACCTGGTTCGAGCCGCTAGCCCGGACGTTCGAGCGACCGGCCTACCACTTTGCCGTAATGCTGACCCAGAATCGCGCGATTGCCGAGGAAATGGTGCAGGAGGCATTTGTGAGGGTGTGGTCGTCGCCGCATACGCCCACCGCCGAGCCCGATTTTCGACGCTGGTTGTATCGCGCCATCAGCAATCTTGCCCGCGATTACCACCGGCGCCGCCGGCTCGAGGCCACGATTCGCTTCTGGGATCGGCCGCCCGTCGATCCAGTCGATGAGGTGATCCACCGTGCGCAGGATCGCGACTTGCTGAATGCGTTGCTGGCAATGCCATTCGCCGACCGCCAGGCGATCTACCTGCACTACTTCGACGAGCTGCCGTTCAGGGAGGTCGCCCAGGTGCTGGGGGTCAGCGAGACTGCCGCGCGGGTGCGTCTGCACCGCGCACTGAAGCGACTTCGCGACCGGCTCGGTCCCGCGTCCGTAACCGGGGAGGCGCTGGCATGAACGCGCCAGTTGAGCTGGAAGACGGCCTCCGCCGGCTGGCGCCGGCCTTCAAAGACGGCACGCCGCCACCGCCGACGCTGCACGCCAGCGTTATGGCGCGGATCGCGACCTCTCCAGAGCCAGTCCGGCGCTCGCTTGTGCGAGAGCTTTCCCTGGCCGCCGCGCTGATCGTTTTCGTTGGGCTCGTCGCTCTCGGGTTCGCACGACTGCACACCGCGACGCCAGGACCGGTGAAGCCGTCGCCGACGCCGTCGCCGTCGGCCGTTTCGGGCGTCATTCCCTGGATACCGCTGCCGGCGAATTCGGTGAATCCGCAGTCTCCGAAGATCCTGTGGCCCGACCAGGCCGCCCAGGACGTCCGGAAGACCGTGACTGATGTCAGGCCGGTCCTCTTGCCCGCGGCGATTCCAGCGGGGTTTCAGGCGCAGCTCTACGACGATTCCCGTACGTTCAGCGTCCAGTATGTCGGGGCCGGCGGCCAAAAGATCTCCTTTGCGATCGTCGTGGCCAACCCAGCTCCTGGAACGCCGAACGTTCGTCAGTCGACCCCAACTTATCGCGGGGTCCGCGCCCAGTACCAGATCGACGATGCGACCGTGCCCACCAGCCATCGGTGGCTGATGTGGAACGAGCCGGGTACGAGTGTCGGCGGACAGCCCGGTCTTCCGTACTTTCTCTCCACCGAAGGGTTGACTGAAGCCGAATTCTGGAATGTCGCGAACTCGATCGGACCCATTCCCGCCGCCCAGGTGGTTCGCAGCTGCGGAATCAACGACCTGTACTTCGTTTCAAACGGCGCCAGCGGAGCGACCGGTCACATCGTGTACGGCATCGCGCTGGCGAACAAGAGCACAACGGCATGCGCGGTGCAAGGCTTCCCGCATTTGTCGTTGATCAGCAAGACGGGAACGGTCGTGCCGCTGCAGGAATCGAACGATCCGAGCGGTATCGTCGGCACCGGCCGCGGAGACATCCCGACGGGCGTGCTTCAACCGAACCAGGCCGCGCCGGTTCCCCATCAGGGCGGTCCGAATGGGTACGTTCTCTTCGAGTGGTACGACTGCGGCACGACGGCGCCCGAGATCGTCGCGGTCGACCTGGCAATGCCTGGCAGCGCGAAGTCGACCCGGGTGCCGCTGTTGAACGAGGGGCTGGCCTGGGGCCCGTCGCGGTGTGACGATCCGTCGCAGGGTCGGCGCCTCCTGGTGGGACCGATCGAGCCGCCTTCCGCCGATCAGGTGGTCTCCCAGGCAGTACCGCAGTGGCAGGTCTCCATGCAGGTGCCGGATCACATCGTTGCCGGCAAAACAGTGAGCTTCACGGTGACGCTGACTAATGTCTCGGGAGCGCCAATTGTCTTCGACACCTGCCCCACATACGACGAAGGCTTTACGCCCGACGGGCTGGTGGGGTATCAGCTCAACTGCGGGCCGGTCGGGACGGTGCAGCCCGGCGCCAGCGTCACCTTTGCCATGCGCTTTAACGTCCCATCGACGACGCAAACGGGACCCGAAAAATTCCGGTGGGCGTTGCGTGGGACGGATACCCTGGCGTCCGCCGTCAAACTGGTGACTGTCAGCACGCGTTAACCGCGCTACCTGCGCATCGGCCGCCTGTTACCGGTTTGTCACGAAAGGACCGGTGGCCACAAGGGGACGGGGGATTGGGCGTCGCACTGGTTGGGAATGAGCGGGTCTTCCAGGGTCCGTCGCCAGAGGCAGTCTGTTCTGTTTCTGCTTGCCTGTGCCGTCGCGCTGCTGTTGACGCTCGCATTCGGCCTGTGGATCGAGCTGCGGATCGGTGGCATCACGCTGACGGAGGCGGTCGACGATTTCGGGGAGGCGGTTGCCGGCGGCATCGGCGCCGCCGCCTGTGTGCTGGCCGCCGTCCACAATCAAGGCCGGACGCGTACTGCATGGGCGCTGCTGGGTGGGTGCGCCGCCTCATGGACGGTGGGCGAGGCGATCTGGTCGTTCATTGAGGTGTTCCAGGGGCATCAGGTCCCGTTTCCTTCGCTGGCGGACGCCGGCTACCTGGGCGCGGTGCCGCTGGCGATCGCGGCGATTGCCGTCTTCCCCGGGCGTCACCGAACCGCGTCGCGCCTGGCCTTCCTGCTGGACGGCGCGATCATGGCGTGCGCGCTGCTGGCCGTCAGCTGGGCGACCGTGCTGGGGGTGGTCTACCGAGCGGCCGGTGACAGCCTGCTGTCCACCTCGATCGGGCTCGCTTATCCGATCAGTGACGTCGCGGTCGCGATCATGGCGCTCCTGCTGGTCGGACGGATGGCGAGATCAATGCGTCTGCCGTTGATGCTGGTGGCTGCCGGACTCTTCGCGAACCTGCTTTCCGACAGTGCGTTCGCCTACCTGACGACGGTGAAGATGTACGGACCGGCGCAGCTGATCGATACCGGATGGGTCGCCGGCTATCTGCTGATCGCGCTCGGCGCGCTACGCGCGACGCTGGTGCCGGCCACCGGATTGAAGGTGGATGGTGAACATTCCGGCGACCTGGTGCTGTTCCTCCCATACGGCTCGGTCGCGATCGCGGCCGCGGTGGTGCTGGAAAGGGCGCTGACCGGCCAGGCCGATCCGTTCCTGATGTGGACCACCGCCGTCGTGGTCGTTCTCGTGCTGGTTCGGCAATCTATCGTGCTCTGGGACAACCTGACCCTCAACCAGCGGCTCGAGGCGCAGGCGGTCGCACTGCGCGAGAGCGAAGCACACTTCCGCTCACTGGTGCAAAACTCTGGCGACGTGATGATCCTGGCCGATGACAACGGGATGGTGCAGTTCGTCAGCACGTCGATCGACCGGTTCTTCGCCTACAGCCCGACCGAGCTCAACGGGCAATCGTTCAGCGATTACCTGCACCCGGGTGACCAGCCGATTTTCTACAACGGGTTGAAGAAGGCGCTCACCGCATCCGCCCATCCGGTCACGCTCGGCTGCCGCTTCCGCCACAAGCTGGGGAGCTGGACCCATTGCGAGCTCACAATCACGAACATGCTGCACCAGTCGAGCCCGCAGGCGATGGTGATCAACATTCGCGATGTCACCGACCGAAAGGACATGGAGGAGCGGCTGGCGCACCTGGCGGCCCACGACCCGGTGACCAGCCTGCCAAACCGGATCGCCTTTCGCAACCAGCTGGACGAGACGCTGATGCGAAGCCAGCCCGGACGCGGAGCGGCAGTGATGACGATCGACATCGACGACTTCGGCGTGATCAACGACGCGCTGGGGCAACACGCAGGCGACGAACTGCTGGGGATGGTCGGCGTCCGGCTGGAAAAGATCATTCGCCCGGGCGACGTCGTGGCACGCGTGGGCGGCGACGAATTTGCCGTGCTGATGCAGAATGTGATCCAGGAAGACCTGGCGGCCAAGCAGGCGGAACGTATCTTCGAGCTGTTCCGCGCGCCGTTTCGGATCGAGCAGCGCGAAATCAATGTCCGCCTGAGTATCGGGATCGCGCTCCAGAGCCGAAGCGAGGACACGGCAGAGACGCTGATGCGCAACGCGGACATCGCGGTGAAGGCCGCCAAGCAAAATGGCAAGGGCCGCTACGAGCGCTACGCGCCCGAGCAGCAGGCGTCGATCACCGATCGGATGGAGCTGGAGGCGGACTTGCAGCACGCGATCGAGCGGCGCCAGGTGGTGCTGCACTATCAGCCTTCGGTGCGCTTGAGCGACGGGGCGATCCTGGGCTTTGAAGGCCTGCTGCGCTGGAACCATCCACGGCGCGGATTGCTGTCCGCCGGTGAGTTCATTCCGCTGGCCGAAGAAACCGGCCTCGTCGGCCCGTTGCAGCGCTGGGTGTTGGGGCAGGCCTGCTCCGACGGACGGCAATGGCAATGGAAGGTGGGAGCGTCGATGGAACCGTTGCTGACGGTGAGCGTGAACGTGAGCCGTCGCGGGCTGGCGGACGAAAACCTGACCCAGGACGTCATGCACGCCTGCACGGCCGCCGGCTTCGAGCCGCGCCGCCTGGTGCTGGAGCTAACGAAAGGCGCGAGCCTGGACGGGAGCACGACGCTTGCGAAGTTGATGGAGCTGCACAAGCGAGGCATCAAGCTGGCGCTGGGCAACTTCGGCGCCGATGCGGCGCCCCTGACGGCCCTGCGCGACCTGCCGGTGGACTATGTCAAGCTCGACCGCTCGTTCGTCGACCGGATGACGAACAGCGCCACCGACTGGGCGGTCGCGCGCGCCGTCACCGAGCTCGGCAACAGCCTCAAGATCATGACGATGGCGGATGGGATCGAGCGGGTCGAGCAGCTAGCCGCGCTGCGGTCGATCGGGTGCTACGCCGGCCAGGGATATTACGTCTCGAGGCCGTTACCGGCGTCGGGCATCGAGCGTCTGCTCACCGAATGCACGACTGAAGACGGCACCCTGCGGCTGGCGTCGTTCGGGGCGGAAAAAACGGCGTAGGTTCTGGAGAGTTGTCGGCGCAAGTCTTTGCGGCCTGTCGGCCCAAATCTTTGCGGCCTGTCGGCCCAAATCTTTGCGGCCTGTCGGCCCACCCCTCCGCACGTGCTCGCCGGGCCGGTTCTACTGAGCACAAATCGATCGTTGTTCAGCCGGCGTAAAGCCTCTTTCTTCCTCGTCCAGTACCCCGAATGCAAAAACAGCGTCATAGCGAGGCGGCCCGGCCCGTCTGCTGCCGCGCGGAGGGCTACGCCGACCGGCCGCCATCTACGCGCCGTCAGAATCCCGAAGGCATAAGCAATTCCATCAGGTCCCGCCGCTGGTCACCGATTGGTAGAGGGCGAAAAGCATCAGGAGCGATGCAGCGACCGCGAGGCCGATATCGCCGAGGCGAAGCGATCCATGCGATGACTGCCCCCACCCCTTGGCGGCGAACCACGGATAGACGGCGACGACGAGCAGCTGCGATATCCAGAGCGCGATCAGTGACGGCTTGAGGAGCACCGTGTAGGCGCGAGACGGATCGATCAGGCTGATGGCGGTCGCTGCCAGGAAGGCAACCACGGAGACGATCCCCACAAATCGGGTTGGGCGCGTGACGATATTAGCCACGAGGCGGGTCAGCGCGAGGAACTCGGCGAAGATGAGCCCGGCGACGCTGAGCGCCACGCCAACACCGACGAGCGCGGTCAATCCTGGGACGTTCGCTGCCCGCGCAAGCGCCACCCCGGGAATGTCGGCGCCGACCACCGCCTGGGTTGCGTTGGCCAGGGGAAAGACGGCGATGACCGCGAGCGCTCCGACCGCGGGGAACGTCCACGCGAGGGCTCGTTGCACCGTCCGGCTGCCGCCGCGGACCTCGCCAGCGAGGAAGAGCGGCAGGCTGGCACAGATGTAGAGGGACGATGTCTTGCCGGCCGCAGTCAGGATGGACGCCAGATTGCCGTGACCGATAAAGGACGCCGCCGGCGCCCCGAGGCTGGAGAAAGTCACGACCAGGAGCAGGACGGCAATCAAGACCTGCACGGTGGCGATCGCGGCGACGACCGCAAGTGAGGCGATCAGCGGGCTCAGCATGACGATCGCGATCAGCGCCGCGGTTGCCGCATCGAGCGCAAGGCGGTACTGGTTGACCTGCGGGAACACGGCCGGAAGCAGGTCGTAGACGATATAGGGCACGGTGTAGACGAGGTACAGAAAATAGCTGACGATCCAGAACGCCGCCTGCACGAGAGCGAGCCGCCGGCCGACCGCCGCCTCGACGAACGAAAAGAGGCCGCCGCTGGAAGCGAGCCGCTGGGAGTAGCGGTACCAGATGGCAACTGGAAAGAGAAAGGCGAGCGTCCCCATCAGCGTGACGAGGCCCGCCGATGAGCGAGCACCATTCAGCTCCGGTGGGAGCTGGAGGGCGACAAGCGCCAATGGGCCGCCGATCGAGGCGACGGTCAGGCCGAGGAAGAGCCCAGCCGAAACCGGCCGGTTGGGTGCCGGCGGATTAACCCCAGCCGGCGGGATGACTGCTGCTCGAGCTTGGGCTCGAACTGGGCTGGGTGCCGCTGCCTGTGCCGCCATTTGAGGCGCCGCAGGCCGCCAGACCCAGACAGATCAGGGTCACGAGTGCACCGACCGCCAGCTTTGCTCTTTGCATCTCTTTATGAGATCCGGGCACAGGTTACACCCGGCACGATCGCCTACCATCCCGGAATGCGCAGGCGGCTGATAGGGTGGGCGGCCGTCCTGGTGTGCCTCGGATTCACCGTCAGCGAGGCGGCCCTCCTGAATGTACGGATCCGCGACTACGACGAAGGCGTGTACTGGCAATCGATCCGGGCGATGGCGCGCGGCGAACCACTGTTCAGCTCGGTGTTCGCATCGCAGCCGTCGGGCTTTTACGATCTGCTGCTGCCCTTTTACCTGGTTGGGCGGTCGCTGGCCAGCCTGCGGCTGACCGTGCTGTTGCTTGGCATTGGCGGCCTGGTCGGCACCTATGTGGCCGCGCGCTTGATCGCGGGCCGGGTTGGGGGACTGATCGCTCTGGTGTTGGTTGCGAGTAGTCCGCTGTACTTTCATCAGTCGGCCATCATCCAGGCCGACGGACCGTCGGTGGCGTTAAGTGTTATTGCGCTGTGTCTTGCACTGCTTGCCGTGCGCACCGACGGCCGGCAAGGGGTCTTGCTGGCAGTCGGCGCCGGCGCTTTGCTGGCAGCGGCGGTCGGGATCAAGTTCCCGGCGGCGGTCACGGTGGTGCCGGTCGCGATGGTACTGCTGAGCCGCGGCCGCGAACGCTGGGGTTTGCTGGCTGGCGCCGCGGCGGGCGGAGTTGTGGGCCTGGTGATCGTCATGCTGCCTGCGATTGCGGCTCCCGGTGCCGCCTTCAACGAGCTCATCATTGGGCATATCCGAGCCGGCCAGGCATCGCAACAGGGCTTGAGCGCCAGCATCAACCTCCTCCTGCTCCACCGCGAGGAACCGCTGGAGGCGCTTGCGCTGATTGGGCTGGTGGTTGCCGTGATCCGTCAAAACCGAGCCGCGGTGATGCCCGTGATCTGGGGGGCAACCTCGATCGGCGCCGTGCTGGTTTACCATCCGCTGTTCCCGCATCACCTCGTAATGCTGTCGATTCCGCTGGCGCTGATCGCGGCGGTTGGGCTAAGCCCCCAGCCGGCCGTGCCCCAGCGGGGGAGGGAAATACCGGGAATGAAGACAATGCCGGCCGTTATCGTGGGCGCCTTCGTGCTGGCGACGGTCGGCGCCGGTGCGGCCGCGATTGCCAGCGAGGCGCGGTCGACGCTGGTCCCGGACCTTCACGACATGGAAATGGCCGCCGCGGTGGCCGCCGTCAGTCGCCCGGGGGATTTTTGGATCAGCGACAACCCCTTTGCGGTCGCGCTCGCCAACCGCGATCTGCCAGGACCGATGGTTGACACCGCGAGGCAGCGCGCGCTGGCGGGATTACTCACCGTCAATGACCTCGAGGCGGCGCGAGTCCACTACCACGTGCGCTGGGTGCTGGAGGACAGTTTCCGGCTCGACCAGGTGCCGAACTATCGTGCGTGGCTGGACGCCCATTTCCATCCTGCCCAGGATCTAGGAGGGAGAGCCGTCATCTACAAGGCGGACTAAACCCCCAACCTGGCCGTCCCCCAGATGGGAAGGGAAGAACCTGTGGCCCTCACTGGCGATGATCAACAGCGAGGCGAGAAAACCCAGCTGGAGGCCCACGGTCAGGGGCAAGATCCCGACCGCGAAGGCCAGCTCGCAATAGCCCAGCAGCAGATAGGCTCGGAACCAGATCGGCGGTTGAAGGCGGAGCATCAGCCAGGCGGCAAGCACGAGGCCGGCGAGGTCGGCTCCGTTCACATAGGGGCTGGCGAGCAGTGAAGCGCTGATTCCGGCGGCGAGGGGGAGCTCGGGTCTCGAGTGGCGCCCAAAAAACGCGACCAGCAATCCGAGGGCGGCGGCCACCGCCATCAGGACGGCGCTCAGCGGCGACCAGCCGAGCAGGCCGGCGAGAGTCGGCTGGTGATCGCCCACCATGGAGTGGGCGAGCGCGACGGCCCGCAGAAAGTTCTCGAAACCGGCCAACCCCATGACGAGCAAGGAGAGGGCGGCGATCGGTATCGTCGTTGCGGCCCAGGCCAGGAAGGTCCGCCAGTACCCCGCCGCCAATAAGGCAAGCGGGACCAACAGGGCAACTTGAGGCTTGACGGCCAGACCCGCTAGGGCAATCCCAGCGAGGCTTACGCGATTCTGGCGAAGCAACCAATAGGAGGCTGCCAAGGACGCCAGCGCCAGCCAGGTCACGTTGCCGAGCCGGAAGCTGAGGAAGACTACGTAGAGGCCGAGGGCGGACAGACCGTACGCGAGCTTTGCCGCCCGCGCTCCTGGCGCCGTGAGCTTCCAGACGAGCCAACCGCCGGCAGCGAGCAGACCACTCCACGCGGCAAGGGCCACCGGATAGGAGAGAAAGCTGAGGGGCATCACGAGCCAGGCGACGAGGGGCGGGTTCAGATAGGGCTGCAGCCGAACCCCGGCCGCCTGGAGCACGGGGAGAAAAACGTCGGGATTGTAGGTCTGGGCCCAGCCCACCGCTCGGACCAGGCGGGCTGCAACCAGGTAGAGGAAAAAGTCGGTGCCTTCGGGCGTGCGCTGGAGAAAGGTCAGCTCGTCGACCAGGTTGAAAACGAGAAGAATGACCGCCACCATGAGCGTGGCAATCAGTGGTAGCGGCGGGAGACTCGGCCGCCGAGCTCTCTTGGTGGAGCGCAAATGATTGCAACGGATCGGTCACAGCGATCTTGCGACGAATACGTCGCACCGTCGGTTGCCTTGGCGCGGGCTACCTGGCCGCCGCCCGCGAGCTACTTCGGGACGTGGGCGAGATGGTAGGGGCGGCCGGCGTACATGGTCCAGGGCGTGTTCGCACCGAAATAGGCGCCGCAGCGGGCACACTTGTGCGCCTCCTGGAGCGAGGGCTCCCTGGGATTGACCTGCGACCACCAGCGTGAGGCCTCGGTGAGGGTGCGGAAGTTGGCGATCGCGCCGCTCGACGGATCGCGGACGATCTTGTCCGGTTCGCGGTAAATCCGCCAGCGCCCCGATTTCAAGCGCTTCGCCTGGGCCATGGTCCACCAACTAGAACGTCCGGCGGGGGTAGGATTTGACAGCAGGACTGGGGGGAAACTATGGTGGCTCTTGGGGGATATCGGCGCCCGAGCGCGCCGTCGGGTTGATGGAGGATCGCATGGGGAGAGGGACGGCAAGGCCCGAGGACGGGCGCGGGGAGTGGCTTTCTGAGCTTTACCAGGCGAACGCCCGGGCGGTCGAGAGCTATTGCCGGCGCTTCCTGAACAGCGCGGAAGACGCGGCCGACGCCACGCATGAGGTCTTTCTTCGAGCGCTCTCGTCGCTGGATGCCTCGCCCAGCAGCAGCCAGGCACGCAGCTGGTTGATCACGGTCGCGCAAAATTATTGCCTGGACGTGGTCCGCCGCCGGCGCCGGATGCAGGCGGCGCTCACCACGCTTGGAGCGGACGCCGGACGAGCGACGGAGTCCGAAGCGGAAGTGATCAACCGGCAGCTGCTTCAGGCGGTCCTGCAGCAGCTTGGCGAGCGGGAACGCCAAGCACTCTGGCAGTCGGCGGTTGAGCGGCGGACGCTGACCGAGATCGCCAGCTACCTCGGGATGAGCTACATGGCGGCTGCCCAACTGGTGCATCGCGCGCGCAAGCACGCGTCGGTCGTGGCGGCGAAGCTGGCGACGGTCCTGGGGCTGGCGGCGGCAAACTCGATGCGTCGGCGATCGCCCGTGCTGACGTTTGCCCAATCGCTGGCGGTAGTGGTGGCGATGCCGGTGGTTGTGGCCGCGATTGCGATCCCGAGCTCGAACGGGCCGCTGGCGCGCGTGGCGAGACCCGCCGCTCAGCGAGTGGTGTCGCCGACCGCGCAGTCCGCCGTTGCCGCCGCGACCGGCGGCGGACTGTCAGTCGACGAAGAAGCCGGCCCTGAAAACCGGCGGCGCGGGTTACCAAAGCTGGTGCGTCAGCCGATCAACTCGGCCCTTGCCGATATCCACCAGGCACTGGAGCAATTGACCGGCTCGGTGTCGCTTCCTAACCTGCCGGTTGCGACGTCCCCTCCGGCGACCGTGCTGCCGAGCCCGCTGACATCGCCGCTGCCGAGTCCGCTCCCAACTCCGAGCGTGCCGAAGCCGCCGGGATCGACGCTGACCTAGCGCGTCTCGCTGTTCAGGATGCTGTAGAGGCTAAGCCCACTGGCTCTACCAAAACACCGCGGACCTCCACCTGACCGCTGGAGACCCGAGTTCGCCCGGTGGGGTCCGTCGGTGATCGCTATCCCGGTCAGCTCTTGGCCGCGCTGCCCATCCGCTCGCGCGCTTTCTTCTGGCCCTCGGCCGGAAGATCCGCGATTTGCTTGCCCTGGGGCTGGCAGCATTTGCCGCCCGCCTCCGCGTGTTCAGTCCAGGTTCGGCCGTCGCAGCACCAGCCCTTGCTCGTATCGAGGTGTTCCGCCATGCCTTCCTTATAAATTTTCGGGCTGCCGGGTGTCAAACGTCAGATGAGCACCTGCGCCCACCCTTGGAGGCACGAAGCGACCCAGCTACCTCCCGATCGAAGCTCCTGGCTGGAGAAACGAGCGGCCGAGCCACACAAAGAAGAGCGGGCTGACGATGAAGCCCGTAAGGCCAGCACCGATCAGGACGAGTGGGTTGGTGGGCGAGTAGAGCGTCAGCCGAGCTAGGTAGACGACGACCATCAGCACGCCGGTGATCTGCCCAAGACGGCTGAGTCCGCTGGAAAATATGCCGCCCTGGGCCATCAGCCAGCCGAAGAGCGCAAGGCCCAGTCCGGTCAACCCGAAGGTGAGCAGGCCACGCGGATCGACCTGGCTGGCGAGATTGCTGGATGGGCTTGACCCGAGGTGGACGATGTTGGCGATCTGATAACCCGCGTGCATGATCGCGCCCAGGAATCCAAGGGCGGAGAAGAGGAGCGCAAGCAGGCCGGCCGGCGGCTCGACGTCGCGAACCGATTCGTAAAGCGCGAGCACGACAGGCATGGCGACCAGCGAACCGATCAACAGGATGATCCAGCTAATGGCGGTCCCCAGATCAGCGTTAGCCCGAGCGAGGAGGACGAAGGCGACGGAGTAGAGAAAGCCGCCGATGCCGGTGGCATAAGCCGCGTAGCCGGCAATCCGTCGGAACGATGCGGTCATGCCCGCATGATTGTATGGATGCGCTCACGCTTTATCAACGTCTCTGCATGAACATCCAGCGGTGACCTTCGAGGTCTTCCGCGCGGTAGCGTTTGCCGTAGGTATCGCGTTCCGGCTCGCTGAGGATCACGGCGCCGGCCGCCTTCGCCCGGCGAAAATGCGCGTCCACATCGTCGACGTACACCAGCGCCCCATCAAAGATGTAGTGGACGCCTGACCACTTCTCGGTCGCCGGGCAACTGGCACGATGATGTCGCGGGCCCTGGTAGTCGGGCGACGGCGTCGCCAGCATGATGACTCCCTGGCCGGCCTGCAATTCGCCGTGGCTCAGCCGGCCCGCGTTGTCGAGCAGTCGCATGCGTTCGGTGAATCCGAAGGCTTTGGCGAGCCAATCCATGGCCGCCGGGCCGTTTTCATACGCAAACATCGGGATGACATCGGGATATGTGGTGCTGATGGCGTTACCTCCTGTGGTTGATGGGCGCGTTGCCATGGATCAGGCCGCTGGCATGGGGCGTAGGTCCGGCTCGAGCCAGTTCGCCTTTGCCGCCGGGCTTGTCAACGCCTCACGCGACCAATGCCGGAAGGGCAGCGTTTTATCCAGCAGGTGCGGCTCCGCGTTCAGCAGGGCATCGAAGGGCAAGCCTGTATGGAACTGGATCGCGAGGTGGACGGCCCGCACCCAGAAGCGGGTCATCGTGTCGTTGTAGCGATCCGCGCTGCCGTGGTGTGCCGCAAAATGCTGAATCCGGTGGGTGATCCAGGTGGCCGCCTCCGCGGGGCCGAGGCGGTGGATCTGGACCCACGCCAGCCGCAGGTGATCGCGGTGATGGAACTGCTGATTGGCGATCTGGCCAGTTTCGAATGCGCGAACGAACGCGTCGTCGTCGGGAGTCACCGGCTGGGATGGCTTTTCGGTCACACTCGAGTTATACGTCAGGAGGTTGGCCAGTGGATAAGGGAATCTTGAATTTTGAGCTGACAACCCTGAAGCGGCCGAGCGCGCTGATCCCGCTCGCCATGTCGATAGCGGCCCTGGGGCTGGTCCTTGGGCACATCGCCTTGTTCGGCGGGGCCCGTCAGGCCGACGAGGGAGCCGCCGCGCATCTCTGGCAGCTGCTGATGGCAGGGCAGGTCCCGATTGTCGTGTTCTTTGCGATCAAGTGGTTGCCCCGCATGCCGGGGCCGGCGCTTGTCGTCCTCGGTCTGCAGGCGCTCGCCGCATGCCTGGCCGCCGCGCCCGTGTTCATCCTGGATCTCTAGAACCCCCACGCAGACGCCTCAAACGCTCGCATCGCACTGACTCGCGGCTCGCGTGGGCCGGCGGGCCCGGCCCTCCCCCAGAGGGGGAGGGAAAATATGCTGGACCCATGGACGCGTCGCTGCCTGTCGATTACGTCCCCGAACTGCGAAAGCAACCGCCCTGGTTGATGGAGGAAATGGTTGCCGCCGAACCTTCGCTGGTGGCGCCAATATTCGCCGCAACAGGCCCGGCCGGTCGAATCGCTGCACTGGTCAAGAAGACCGCCCGCGAGAAGTCGCCGATCGTCGTGACCGGGTGCGGGACCTCGGAGACCGCGGCGATGGCTGTGGCAGATCTCCTGGCGCAGGCGATCATGCGGAATGGAACCGGCTTTCCGATGGTGCATGCGAGGCAAGCGCTGGAGGCGAGCGAGGATCCGTGGCCGGGCGGGCTCTGCCTGGGGATCTCGCACGAGGGCTCGACGCGGGCCACGATCCTGGCAATGCAGGCGGCGCGAGGTGTGGGTGCCGCCACCATCTTGATTACGCCTCGTGAGGGGAGTCCCGCAGTCGCAATCGCAGACGCGGTCTTTGTGACCCCCCTGATCGATCGCTCGTGGTGTCATACCGCGGGGTATCTGTCACCAATCCTGGCGGGCGCCGCGATTGCGCACGCAGTCGACGGATCGGTCATCGATGCCCGCGGATTGGAAGTGGCGCTGCAAGAAACGCTGGCCGGAGCGTCGCAGGTTGCCTCGGTTGCCCGCGCGCTCCACGGCGTGGAACGGCTGGTCACGGTCGGCTCGGGCCCCGATCGCAGCCCGGCGCGCGAGCTGGCACTCAAGATCGAAGAAGGCGTCTGGTTGCCGGCTCGAATGCTGGACCTGGAGACGATCCTCCACGGGCACCTCGCGGCATGCGACGAACGAACTGGATTAGTGCTCATGGCCACTGGTGGTGACGATCGGGTTCTGGCGCGGGCGCGAATGATGGTCGGAGCCGCGCGACGCGTTGGGGTGCGAGTCAGCGCGATCGTTTCGCGCGCCGTTGATCGATCGCTTAGCGACCTTGATTTGGAGCGTGTAGCCCTGTCAGAAAGCCTTGAACCATACGGCCTCGTCGGCCGGTTTGCCGGCACCGCCCTCGCACTGCAGCAGCTGACGCTGGCCCTGTCACGATTGGCCGGAACGAATCCCGACCTGATCAGGCGGCAGCAGGAACCCTATCGAGAGGCGGCACGGGTCGCGGAGACTTCGACGAGCTGGTAATGCGCTCCACCCTCCCCTCGCCCGTGGGGGAGGGGATGTGATGTTCAGCCAAGCCCGGGAAGCCGACGGCGCTTGCGGTCCTCTTCAGAGAGCTCATCGACGCAGACCGCCGTCGCCAGCAAGAGGACCTCGTCCTGGCCCGGAGCAATCGCGATGCCATAGGTCTCGCGCAGCGCGAACCATTGCTTGGAGATGGTCGCGACCGGCTGCTCGGCTTCGAGGATCTGGTACTCGTGGTTGGTGATCTCGCCGTTGGCCCGGAGCGTCCGGCCGTCCTGGACGTCGATCTCGAATTCCTGGTGGAAGAAAGTGAAGGGAATTTTCTTGACGGTGACCCATGGCTGGCCGCTTCGCTGGATCGTCATGGTTGGCATGAAGGCGAGCAGCTTTGCCTGAATCGTGGCCAGCTCCGCGCCGTTGCGATCTTCGAGGACGAATGTCTCGCGAATCCGGAGCGCCTTGCCATCGACCTTGTAGATCGGTTGACCCTGGTCATTCTCGATCCAGAAGTCCTCGCCGATGGAGAACATCTGGCGCTTGAGTTGATAGCGGGTCCAGTCTTGCACTACGCGCCAACGGGGGACGGCGTCAAATCGGCCACGGCGGGGATGACCTTTTCGCCGATGATCTCGAGCGGCTTGATGCGGTCGATATGGGGCACGCCGCCAATCACGGTCTGAATCCCCATGCCCGCCAGCCAGCGGAGGCCGCCGATGACCTGGTTGGCTTTCTCGCCGTTCTCCCCGACGTCGAATGCGAACATGGCCGTCTTCTCGATGTCGTCGTAATTCCGTCCGACGGTCTTGCAATGCTCGCGGAGAACGTCGAGCTTGCGCGGCAGCTCCGGCGTGGGGAAGAAGTTGCACGCGCTGGCGTACTGCGCGACGAGGCGCAGCGTTTTCTTTTCGCCCATGCCGCCGATCAGGATCGGCGGATGTGGACGGCTGAGACTCTGCGGCACGTTCAGTGGCCGCTGCAACTGATAGTGCTTGCCCGAGAATGGTTTCTCGCTGCCCCGCTTGCCTTCCCACATCGACAGGCAGATCTGCAGCGTCTCTTCGAGCCGCTCGAAGCGCTCGGCGATGGGCGGGAAGGGGATACCCAGGCCTCTGCTTTCGTCTTCGTTCCAGGCCGCGCCGATGCCGAGCCAGGCCCGCCCGCCCGAGAGGACGTCGAGCGTCGTCACGGTTTTCGCCAGCACGCCGGGATAGCGATAGACGGCGCCGGTCACCATGGTGCCAAGCCGGACGCGCGAGGTGACCGCGGCCATGAAGGCGAGCGCGCTGTAGCCCTCGAGCATGTCATGGTGCGCGGGGCCGTTCATGCGGATCTGCCAGAAGTGATCCATGACCCAGACGGAATCGAAGCCGGTCTGGTCGGCGGTCTTCGCGATCTGCGCCAGGGTGGGTCCGAGTTTGCCGGGGCCGCCCGGCCAGGTGAAGTCACCGATCGAAATGCCAAGCTTCATACCGACCTATGATGCAACGGATGGCCAGGAAGCCTGTGGTTTGCATTCGGAATGATCCCTACGACAACCTTGGGATCGCGGTCGACGAGCTGACCGCGGCCGGGCTGCCGGTGGAACCGCTGGATGGTTTTGCATCGACGGTCCGCTGGCCTGCGCTGGACGAGATCGGTGGGCTGATCGTGTTTGGCGGCGAGATGAATGTGGATGAGGTGCAACAACATCCTTATTTATTGCGTGAGCGCGACCTGATGCACGACGCGGTCCAGCGCGGGCTGCCGGTGCTGGGCATTTGCCTGGGGGCGCAGATGCTGGCGAGGGCGCTGGGCGCCCGGGTCTATCGGGCGCCGGTTCGCGAGCTGGGGTTCAAGCCGGTGCGGGTAACCGAAGCCGGTTTTACCGACCCGCTGATGGGAGCGTTCGGCATGCGGCCGTGTGTTTTTCAATGGCATGAGGACACGTTTGATCTGCCATCGGAGGCAACGCTGCTGGCGGTTGGCGATGCCGTCGTCAACCAGGCGTTTCGTTATCGGGCGAACGCCTGGGGCGTGCAGTTTCACTTCGAGGTCGATCGCGAGGGTGTCGAGGCGTGGTTGCGTGCGGCCGGACCAAGCGTTGAGGAAGTGTGGGAGCGTAGCGCCGACGAGGTTCGGGAGGAACTCGCGATCCATCTCGCCGGGCAACAGGAACAGTCGCGCGCGCTGTTTGCCGCCTTTGCCGCGCGGGTCTGACCGACTGATCAGGACGCGCTGGAGAGGAGCGCGGCACGCAGGCCGATCTTTCGGTGGACTTCGTCGACGAGCTCGTCGGGCGACATCTTCTCGGGAATCCGTAAGACCGGCGCGACCTGGCCAGGATAGGCGAGGACGGCCAACTCGCAGAGCACGATGATGTCGGCGTTGACGACGGGAGTGCCGATGACGTCGACAAAGCTGGCGGTCTGGGTCACGCCGTATCCCGCTGCCTCCAGCGCGCCACGGTAATGGCGGCCGGCGCTTTCATCGTCGGAGATCAGCAGGACCTGGGCCGTGGGGTTCACGCGTACGCATCATCCGTGATGGATCTGACGGCCGGTTAGGCCATTCGGCCCACTGATGCGGTCCGTTGGGTCGAGCGAGAATGGGAGCGTGGACCTGGACGACGTCACGGCCGAGCTGCTGGAGCTGCCGCTGGATCAGTTCACCGCGCGCCGGAATGCCCGGGCGAAAGAGTTGAAGGCGGCCGGCAAGGCCGAGCTGGCCAGCGAGGTGGCCGCGCTGAAGAAACCGCCAGTCCACTTGTGGGCCGCCAATCGGGCAGCGCGAGGAAACCAGGCGCTGCTGCGCAAGTTGCATAACGCGGCGCAGAACGTGGCCAAAACGCAGACTGGATCGTCGACGCCGCGCGAGCTGCGTGCCGCGTCGGAGGCGTTTCAGGCGGCGCTCGACGCCGCCGTGAAGGCGGCGGCCGAGACGCTGCGGAGCGAGAAGCACGCGCCGACCGATGAGGCCGAACGGCGGATTCGAGAGATTTTCCGCGTGGCGGCGATGCAGGACGGCGACGCACTGGACCGGCTGCAGAAGGGGGCGCTGATCAACGAGCCGGCTGCGGGCGACGACGTGCTGACGATGTTCCAGGCAGGGGCGCCGCCGCGACGAGAATCATCGCCCACGCCGAAGTCGGCGGGCGAGGACCCGCATGCGGCACGGGCCGCGGAACGTACCGCAAGACTGGATGCCGAGCGAGCTGAGCAGTTAGAAGCGGACGAAGCCGCGGCACAGGCGCGACGGGCCGAGGAGCGGGCAAAGGCCGCCGAAAAGGAAGCGGCGCAGGCGAGGGCGCAGGCAAAGAAGTCGGCGAGGGCGGTCGGCGCCCGGGGAGACTGACGGCGCCGAGGAACCCGGCCCTCCGCAAGAGGGGGAGGCTGCTATGCGATCGCGACTTTGGGCGGGGCGATGTATTGGACGTTGATCACGCGATCGCGGTTGACGTCGATTTCCAGGACGCCGGCGCGTTGGACTGATTTGCGATACAGCTCATGCTCGGTCTGCGCCCGGCCCTCGAACACTACCCAGGCGGCCTGGATCGGGTCGGCGTGGCTGACGCACAGCGAGATCTCGCCAGGGTGATCGCGGGCGACGCGAAGGACAACGCCGCCGATGCGATCCCCCAGCTGCTGGATCGACTCGTCGCCCTCGAGCATGCCGCGGCGGAACTTGTGCAGAACCCATTTCGGGCGTCGAACCGGAATCTGCCAGTAGGGGATCCCTTGCAGGTAACGGCCGATTGCTGCCTCGGTCAGTGCCGGCTCGGGGATGAGCGGCACCGGCGTGGGCAGTTGGGCGTTGACGAGCTCGGCGGTTTCACGGGCTCGTTCCAGCGGGCTGTGCAGGATGCGTCGAATGCCGAGGTCGCGTAGCGATTGGCCAACCGCGATGGCCTGCGCACGACCCAGCGCACTGAGGGGAAATCCGGGGAGATGGCCGTAGAGGACCTTGTGGGGATTCTCGACGTCGGCATGGCGCATCAACAGCACGCGCGTCGTCGTTGGCGAAACGCTCAGGAGTCCGAGTCTACCTTGACGCGCAGGCTCGCCGCGGAACAGCGTTAGATAAAGAGATGCTGCTGGGCCGGCTGGCGGTCTTTGGCGCGGCGGTGTTGACCGCCGGTTTCGCAAGCGTCGAGCCGCACGCAGCCACGACTGTGGTGGCGCCGTCTGCCGTGGCGGTAGGGGCGGTGGCGCCGTTGGTTGGGCTGCGGATCGACAGCGCCGCGGCATGCCCGGTCGCGACCGGCAGCGTGGTCGGGACCTGTCCTCGAGGCCTTGTTCGCAAATCAGCCGTGGCTCCCGGACCGGTCGTGAAGCTTTGCGCGCCGATCCGCGAGAACCCGTTGATGAGCGGGTGGCGTAGGCATATGTCGCTCTGCGGCGCCGGCTTCCATCCGAATGACCGCGTCGACGTGATGACACAGGGACCTGTTGGCTCGACCCAGTGGAGGATCACCGCGGATGTTCATGGCGGCTTTCGCTCGCCGTTGCCGTGGCCGCTTTGCGCGCTGACGCCGGGGAAGGTGGTCGCGATCGACTTTCATGAAGCCCGTTCGAACGCCCTCACGTTGCCAGGCAGCGGCTGTCCGTAGCGGCGTCTAACCTATGACCTGAAATGCCGAGCTGGCTGGAAATCATGCTGGGCCTGGTGGTGATTCTGGCGGTCTTCTACGACCTGTTCGAGTCGGTGATCCTGCCACGTCCCGCCGTGCGGAAGATCGCGCTGGTACGGCGATTGCTGCGAGCATTCTGGTGGATGTGGCGGTGGATCGGCAACCGGATGGAATCGCAGTCGCGACGCGAAAGCTGGCTGGCCGTCTTCGCACCGCTGGGCGTGCTGTCAATGTTTGGCGTCTGGGCGCTGGCATTGATCCTGGGATATGGATTGCTGATCGACGGTGTGCGAACCGAAGTGCATCCGGTGCCGCAGACCTTCGGCACCTCGCTGTATTTTTCGGCGACCACGCTGGTGCCGCTGAGCTACGGCGATTTTGTGCCGGAGGGGGTGCCCGCCCGGTTGATTACGATCGCCGAGAGCGCGAGCGGAGTGGTGTTGGCCGCGTTGGTGATCACGCTGCTGTTTTCGCTGTACGAGTCATTTCAACGGCGTGAGGAACTGGTGGTGCAGCTGGATGCCTTTGCCGGCGCGCCGCCGAACGGGATGCAGATTCTGGAGACGGCCGCGCAGCGAGGGATGCACGAGCAGCTGATCCGCACCTTCGAGGAGTGGCGCGCGTGGGCGGCCGCCGTGCTGGAGAGCCACCTGGCGTATCCGATGCTCTTCTGGTTCCGGTCGAGTCACGACAATGAGGCCTGGCTGAATTCCTTCGGCGCGGTGATGGACGCGGCCGTATTAGTGCTGAGCACGGTGGACGACGATTCCGATGGCGCGGCGCGCTTGATGTTCACGGTTGGCAATCACCTGGTTGAGGATCTGTCATGGTTCTTCAGGTACGAGAAGGTGGCGGACCCGATCGTGGAAAAGTATGAGTACGACCAGGCGCGTGAGCGTTTGCGCGCGGCAGGGTTCCACTGTCGTGATATGAAGGCGGCGTGGGAGAAGTTCGCGCATTTGCGGTCGAACTATGCCTCCCAGCTCAACCAGCTGGCGCGGAATCTTTCGATCGTGCCGGCGGAGTGGATCGGCGATCGATCCTACCTGCCGCACCGAAATCGACCCGGGCGCCGATTGCGGTAACGCACCCAACCCGCCCTTCTTCAAAAGGGGGCAGGGAAATTGATTAGAAGTCGCGACGGCCGTCGAAGTGCCGTGCGGCGTCCGGGCGAGTCAACTGATAAATGGCGATGCGCTGTCCGCCCGGGGTTCGAAAGGAACACACGGGCCCGTGCGGGATCTCGAGGATTTCTTGTTGCTTCCAGCCTCGCTTTTCGAGGCGCTGCATCGCTCCCGTCAAGCTCCTGACTCGATAGACGAGGATTGGCGTGTCGCCCTCGACATGATCGGCGAGAAGCACGAGTGGGCCGGTGGAAGTCATCTCGAGCGCCGCCACGCGGGCGCCCATGCCCTCGACCGCGAATCGCAGCTGGCCGCCGAGGACGTCGACGAAGTACGCGAGATCGCTCTTGACGTCGCGGCTCGGGTGATAGATGAAGTCGAGCGATTCGAACGGAGGCGTAGCTTCAGACGCCGCGCTTCTGCGGCGGGGCGCCGATGTGGAGCTTTTGCGGCGGGGCGCAGGCATCAATCAGTGCCCAGGCGGTAGACGCCGCGGGCGTTTTCCGCGAGCACCCGGCGGCCGGCGTCGAGGGCGGTGGCGCGCGAGAGGATGTCTCGGTCGATCAGCTCGCCAATCGCTTCTGCAAGCGCCTCGCGGTGGAGGACGGCGGCGACGTAGAAGACCTCGGGATAGCGGCTGGCGTCGCTGGCATACATGAGCTTGCTGTGGGGACAGAGGCCGAGCGCCTCGTTCAGCGCCCGCGGACCCTCGAGCGCGGCGAATGGAATGGTGAGCGAGAGATCCATGTAGACGTCAGGGAAGACGGCGCACAGATAGGCCGCCTCGCGATGGTAGGGATAGCAGTGAAGGAGGATGACGCGCAGGCCGCGATATTGCGGGTCGACAAAGAGCGGGCGCAGGCCCAGTGGCGAGGTTTCCGCGAGATCTTCGTCGGGATCGCCGAAGCCGCAGTGGACCTGCAGCGGGACGTCGAGGCGGGCGCACTCGCGGGCGGCGTCGAGGAGGACGGCGTGGCACAGGGCATCGCCCGTAAGGCGGAACGTCTGGCCGGCCTGTGGTTGCTGTTTGAGGGCGCGGAAGGCATCAGCGAGCTCATCCATGGAGGCTGGCCGGACTTTGAGGCTCGCGCGGTAGGCACAGATCGTCTTGACGCCGATCGCGCCTGCATCGACGGCCCGCTGCAGCTCGTGGCGGATCGCCGCCAGCCATTCGGCCGGGGTGCTGGCGCCGATGAGCAGGCGCTCGGCCAGCGTTTCCAGTCGAACGATTTCACGCTGCGGGATGGCGAGGGCGGTCCCTTGTTCTTCAAGGGTGAAGGTGTCGGCGGAGGCAAAGCCGCCGTCGACCAGCATCATGCCGGTTCCCGAGAGGAGCCTTCTGGCATGCGCGCCTGCGTCCGCCGTGTTGCGTCGCGCGAGGATCGTTTGTTCATCGGGCTCGCAGCCGAGCAGCGCCGCGATGCGTCGCAGTGCACCCTGGTAGGCGGCGGTGTGAACGATATGGTGTTCGGCGAGCAGCGGATCGAGCGCCTCGCTGAAGGCGGAACGAAGGTCGAGCGCGGAAACCGTGAGTGGCCAACGACGCAGTGGATGGCAGTGGTGATCGATGGCCTGGACCGGCGCCCATTCGCGGAGCAGTGATGTTGCGGTAGCCCCCGCCCTGCCCTTCCCCAGAAGGGGAGGGTTATTGGCCTCAGTACTTATAGATGTGCTGCCGGAACTCGAAGGCGTCGTCCTGCTGGCCGAACGCCTCGATGTCGAGCTCTTTGACCGCGATGTACGACGTCGCGAGTCGCTCGCCCATCGCCTTGAGGAGGACGTCGTCGCGTTTGAGGTTGGCGATCGCCTCTTGCAAGCTGGCCGGTAGGCGGTCGGCGCCGATCTTTTTGCGCTGGGCATCGTCGAGTGTGTGCGGATCGACGGTCACGGCGGGCGACAGCGCGAGGCCGCGTTCGATGCCATCCAATCCCGCGGCAATCACGCCGGCGAGGGAGAGGTACGGATTGGCGCTGGAGTCGGACGACTTCAGCTCGACGTTGGTCGACTCGGCCTCGTGGCCTTTGAAGGGCGACGCGACCCGCAGCGCGCCTTCGCGATTATCGGGACCCCAGGCGCGATAGGCCGAGGCCCACATCTGCGGCTGCAGTCGACGATAGGAATTGACGGAGGCGCAGGTGAGCGCGAGCAGCGCCGGCAGATGGTTGAGGATGCCGGCCATGAACTGACGCGCGAGCGGCGACAGATGGTATTCGGCGGCCTGCTGATAAAAGCGGTTGGTGCGATAGTCCGGGTCCCACACCGAGAAATGCAGATGACACCCGTTGCCGGCCTGATCGCCCCACGGCTTGGGCGCGAATGAGGCGTAGAGCCCATGCTGCAGCGCCACGCCGCGCACTGTCTCGCGATAGAGGACGTGGCGGTCGGCCGCGGTGAGTGCCGGCGCGGGGCTGATCGATAATTCCTGCTGGCCCCAACCGAGCTCAGCATAATACTGCTCGACCTGCATTCCCTGCGACTGCAGGGCCGCGACGATGTCGTCGATCACCGCCGCGGCGATGTTCATGCCGGTGGGCGTGAAGCAGCCGCTGTCATCGATCGGGTCGAATTGCTCGCCGGTTTTGCGGGCGAGCGACCACTCGGGCTCGAAAGCCGCAAGGATGGCGAGGTCGCGCTCCGCGGCGCGATCGACCATCCGTTTTAGAAAGGCCCGGCCGTCGGCGGCGTAGGGTTGGCCGTCGAGCGTTTGCATATCGACGAGGACGGTGCCGGTGTGCGGCGCGTAGGGCGCGATGGTGAAGGTGGTCGGGTCGGGCACGAGCCGGATTTCGCCGACCGGGCCCATGCCATCGACGGTCGCGAGATGATCGAGCATGGTGAAGGCCTGCATGGCGAGCGTCAGGCCGATGCCGGTGTTGAGGCGATCGGCGAAGCCGTTGATGCCCGAGCTCTTGCCGCGGATGATGCCGTCGTTATCGCAGTAAAGAAATCGAACCAGACGGAGACCCGCGGCCTCCGCCTGGGCGACGATCGGTCAGCGCGGTGGCCATTACTGGCCTATCGGGTTGAGGCGGCGGCCGCGAGCGCGGCGCGGCGAGCCGTGTTCAAGCCGAGGAGGTAGACGACGACGGCAACGCAGAGCGAGGCGACACCCACGCCGCCCACGATCAGGATCCAGGGACCGTTGGCGATGATCGATGAGTTCCAGGAGCCGGAGAGCTGGCCGGTGAAGACCCAGCCGCCGGTCAGGGTGACGAGCACGCCGACGGCGCTGGCGATCGCGCCCATGATGGACGCCGCCCAGAAGACGCCGACCGGAACGAGCTGCTCGCGCTTGAATTCCTCCGGATACTTGGTGCGGATGATCAGGACGTCGACGAAGAGGAAGACCATCGACAGGCACCAGATCACGGTGACGGCAGCCTGCAGCGCGATATAGATGCCGGTCGACAGGTTGGCGTTGCTACCGAAGACGAAGTAGGCGATCGCCGTCAGGATGGTGGTGATCACCGCCTGAACGAGCACCGCGTTTTGCGGGACTTTGTTCCGGTTGACCCGGCCCATGAATCCCGGCAGGCGCCGGTCGAGCCCGCTGACGAAAAGCAGGCGCGCGAAGGAATAGTTGTAGACGGTGGTATTGAAGATGAAGAAGGCGATCATCACCAGGGTGACGAGGCCGGCCACGAAGGCGCCCAGCGACGTCTGCACCGCGGACAGGATGGCGGTCGTCGAATTGAAGCTGGGGCTGTTGGTCTTGACGACGACCATCGCGCCGAAGGTGAGCACCAGGTAGCCGACCATGACGACGATCGAACCCCACAAGAGGTAGCTGGTGATCGCCTTGCGCTCTTTGATTTCGACCCCCATGTTGAGTGGGACCTCGATGCCGAGCAGGGCGAGGATCACCAGGCCGTAGAAGGTGGCGTTGTTGGAGTTCAGGCCAAAGGCGCTGCGCGAGAAGTCGTTGGCGGCCGGATGGCCACCAAGCAACCAGGCGAGGCCGGCGAGCCCGACCGTGAGGATCGCGGCGCCGTAGATGACGAAGACGCCGTTGACGAGATTCTGGGTGGCGCGGAAGCGCATGATCGAGAGCAGCGATGAGAACCAGATAACCGCCAGGATGATGACCCCCTGCTGCCAGAGGGCGCTCAATGGATTCTGGACATTGAAGGGCGGCAGGCTGACCAGGAACTGGAGCAGGTTGACGACCAGGACGCCGGTGGCCACCATGACGAGGGTCCCCGGCCACCAGGCGCAGAAGCCGGCGAAAAAGCCCCAGAAGGAGCCGAGCGCCTTGTTGGTCCAGACATAGATCGACCCCTCACCGGGGAACATGAGGCCGAGCTGGCCGGTGACGATAGCGCCGGGAATCAGGAATGTGAGGAAGCCGAGGATCCAGTAGACGAAGGCGGAGGCTCCGGCCGGCTGGACGACCGACCCCTGGACCGCAAACAGGACGATGGCGACGAAGATGGCGACCATGTCGAAGGGACCGAGAACTTTAGGAAGAATTCCGGGCGCGATTCGTTCGGAGAGCAGTTCTCCTGGTCTTGCCGGGGCGCCGACAGTCGAAGTAGTTGTTGCCATATCCCCTCCTTGGGTGGCGGTGCTGCCCTACTGTCTACCGTGCAACCGCGATTGTGTCAAGGCACAAATAACAGGATGGACGGATTTGGAGGGCTGGCGGGCCGGCAGGCCGGCGGGCCGGCGTGCAGGGTTTTCTGCGGGTCGTTGAGGTGCCCGCGTGATTGCGTTGACATATATACAAGATTGTGGTAGTATGTTGAAGTGGCAAGGTTCCGGGGCGCTTGGAACGGTGGGGAAGTCTAGCGGGGGGTCGGCGCGGCGATTGCCTGTCCGCGCAGCCAGCGGATGAGTTCGGCCACGACTTCGTAGCGGCCGAACGACGGCATGAGGTAGACGCCCTGGACGAGGTTTTTCGTGTCCTCGAGCAGCTCGCGAGATTGCTGAAGGCCTTCCGCGATGCCGTTTTCCCCGGCCTGGCGCATCCGATCACGAAGAGGCTGGGGCACGGTGATTCCGGGAACCTCGTTGTGCATGAACTCGGCATGGCGCGACGACTGCAGCGGAAGGACGCCGAGCAGGAACGGAATCGGCAGGGGGCCGGTGCGCTCGAGAAAGCGCTCGAGCGTCGGACGATC
>Ga0209474_10000809_pt1 | contig 32433 bp, 28 predicted proteins | sample GraSoiAngelo_145_FD_185902 | JGI IMG/M metagenome (GOLD analysis project Ga0209474, IMG submission 185902) | Grasslands soil microbial communities from the Angelo Coastal Reserve, California, USA - 14_1009_05_20cm (SPAdes) (version 2) | ecosystem: Environmental > Terrestrial > Soil > Grasslands...
CGCCGATCTGGACGTCCTTGATGAAACGGTACGGCGCGTCGGCGGCGCGCGGCAGGGCGAACGCGGCGAGCGCGACCGCAGCAGTGAGAGCGAGCGTACGCATTCTCATGGAAGCCTCTGCATCAGCTGATGTCTGCGCGAACTGTAGAATGACGCGTGGGACATGGTCAACGACGATGATCGCGACGGGCCGGCCGACGGCATTCGCCTCGACGTCTGGCTCGACGTCGCGTGTCTCTTCAAGACGCGATCGGAAGCGCAGAAGGCATGCCGCGGCGGCAAAGTCGCCGCGAACGGTCAGGCTGCGAAGCCGAACCGGCGGCTCCGCGTCGGCGACGAGCTCGAGATCAGCCGTCCGTTCGGGCGCAAGCAGCGCGTTCGCGTGAGCGCGCTCGCCGATCGCCACGTCGCGAAAGCCGAAGCGCGCCTTCTTTACGAAGATCTCACGCCGCCGCCGTCGCCGGCGGAGATCGAAGCGCGCCGCCTCGAGCGGATATTCCGCGCCGCAATGACGCCGCCGCGCGCGCCCGACAAGCGGGAGCGGCGCGCGCTCCGGAAGATGAAAGGAAAGATGTGAGCGAGACGACCCTGAAGGGTCGCCCTACTTCTTCTTTGTCGCCGTCGCAGCCGGCTTCGACTCGATCTCCGTCGCGACCATCTTGTAGTAGACGGTCACGCGGTCGCCGACCTTCGGCGCCCCGCCCTTGACGTCCTTCGGGACATCGAACTGCCAGGTTTCCTTGGCGCTCTTCTCCACCGTCAGCGTTCCGCTGTCGGCAGCCTTCACGGTACCGGTGAACTGATACGACTTCGCCGCGGCGTACCCGCCGGCGACGAATGCCGCCATCAGCAGCGCGGCAATCATGACGATCCAGAGCACGCGGCGCATACTCGCTCCTTCGCGGACGGGGATTGGGGATTGTGGATTAGGGATTGGTTGGATCACAAAACCAATCCCCATCCTCCAATCCCCCAACCCCAATCCCCAATCCCTACTCCGGCCGGTTCCCGATGTCGCCGCCGGTCGCGCCGGTGCCGGTCCGGTAATTGCGCGTGCCGCCGGTTTCGGTGCCGAGCCCGCCGGTCACCCCTTCGGTGACATCGCGCGAGCCCGAGTGTTCGCTTCGGTCGTGCTTCGAGCCGCCTTCCATCGCTTCTATCTCGTCACTTCCGACGCCCGCGGTCGGCCGACACGCGGTGCGATCGTTCTTCGCGGCGTCGGTCGGGTTGATATCGCCGAGTATCCCGGATTGCATGCGGTTGTCCTTCGCCATGAGATGGGCCTCCGTCAGGCACTGTGTCGCAAGAGGCGTACCCAGACGCGTAACAGTTCAGCCACGCTCCACGCCTGCGCGATGCAGCCGCGCGGCATGTACGGCGGCTGAGCGTCGAACACCTCGCTCACCGATCCGATGCACGCATCGTCGAGGTGGGGGAGGAACCCGTCGACGGCGCGGCGCGCGCCGACGAGATCGTCCGGGTACACCTTCAGCCACGCGTCGACGAACGGCCCGACGAGCCAACCCCAGACAGTGCCCTGGTGGTACGCGGCATCGCGCGCCCGCAGATCGCCGAAGTAGCGCGCCTTGTACTCCGAATCGTCGGGCGCGAGCGATCGCAGGCCCACGGGCGTCAGCAGTCGATCGCGGACGATCGTCATCACGCGCTCCCACCGATTGTGCGCGAGCACCGCGTGCGGCAGCGAGATCGCGAAGACCTGGTTCGGCCGGCATTTCGGATCGTTGCCGCCGCCCTCCGTGTCGACGACGTCGAAGAGATAGCCGGCGCCGGCGTTCCAGAAGCGATCGTTGAAGGACTGCTCGACGCGCGCCGCACGATCGCGGTACACGGACGGATCGTCGCCCTGCTCGCGCGCCCAGCACTCCATCAGCTTCAGCGCGTTGAACCAGAGCGCGTTGATCTCGACCGCCTTCCCGCGCCGCGGCGTCACGACCCAGTCGTCCACCTTCGCGTCCATCCACGTCAGCTGGTAGCCTTGCGCGCCCTGCGCGAGCAGCCCGTCGCGCTCGTCGACGTGAATGCCGAACCGCGTGCCGCGCACGTGCGCGTCGACGATCGACTTGAGCGTCGGATAGAGGATCGACAGCGTGAGCGTGTCGTGCGTGTAATCGAGGTACCGCTGCACGGCGTGGAAGAACCACAGCGACGCGTCTGCCGTGTGGTAGAGCCCTTCGGTCTCGCGCTCGGGGAACATGTTCGGGATGAGGCCGTCGCGGACGTAGTGCGCGAACGTGCGGAGGATGTAGCCCGCTTCGACATCGCGCCCCGTGACGAGGGTCAGGCCTTCGAGGCTGATCATCGTGTCGCGTCCCCAGTCGGTGAACCAGTGGTAGCCGGCGATCACCGTCCGCACTTCGTCGCCGTACGCATGCGCGCGCGCCGTCTCGTCGCTGCGGCCGGCCGGCGTGATGATGAACTGGTCGGCGGCGAGCACGAGCTCCGCCGGCACACCCTGGCGCGCTTCCGGCGCGGCGTGCACGACCAGCCGCCGCCGCCGGTTGCGCTCCGCCCGCAGCGCGCCCGCGGGGTCCATCACGTTCATCGTCTCGACCGTCTCGGTGGAGGCGACGAGCGTCGCCGGCTGCGCTGCCGACACGCTGAAGCGGAAATAGCCCGGGCTCCAGAGATCGCCGCGCGCCTGATAGCCGCGGCTCTCCTCGACCGGATACAGCACGTTGTCGATTCGGCGTCCCTTCAGGATGAAGGTGACGTCCGACGCCCAGAGCTTGAAGCGCAGCGGCGGCAGCGGCGTGTGCGGCAGGCAGATCTCGTAGTGATCGCGGATCGCGCGGAACTCGTAGCCGGGCGCGAGCGGCTCGCTCACCGGCGACTCCTGCGGGCGGAAGTTCACCGACGGCCGCAGCGCGAGCTCCACGCGCTCGGCGCCCGAGACGAGCTCGTAGGTGACGTGCACGGTGTTCTGCATGTGCGGCAGGAACACCCGCTTGTCGATGACGACGCCCTCGACGTCGTACCGCCACACGGGCAGCCCCGCCTCGAGCCGGAACTCGGTGAGATAGCCGGTGCCGTGCGCGTCGGGCGCGTCGCCCGAGCGCTCGCGTCCGCCGATCTCCGCTTCCCGTCCGCTCGCCAGCTTCAGCTGCTCGGCTACGGTGCTGAGCATGACGATGCGGCCGAACGGCGCGGGCAGTGCCGAGATCAGGACGCCGTGGTAGCGGCGCGTGATGACGCCGGACACCGTGCCCGACGCGTAGCCGCCGAGGCCGTTGGTGACGAGCCACTCGCGCGTGACGAGCGCTTCGGCGTCGCTCGGATCGGCAGGCGGCCACGAGATGCGGCGAACGGGTTCAATCATGACGTGTCTGCTTCAGGCGGTGCGTCGGCGCACGAGCGGCAGCGGATGGCGCGGGCGTTTGGGGCCGGGGCTCAGGACGAGCGCCGATTCGGCCGGCATCGACCAGCAGCCGTCGGGCCACGTCGCCGGCGTGCCGTTGCCGGCGTAGGCCGGATCCTCGCTGGACCAGCGCAGCGCCCAGTCGGTCCCCGCCGGCGGTGCGAGGAGCGGCTCGGCGAACGATCCGCGCGTGAGATCGGCGCCCAGGTTCACGACGAGGAGCCGATCGTCGCGATGATCGGGCGTGAAGAAGCGGAGCGCGAACGCCGACGGCGACAGCACCGCGCCGTCCACGCCGCCGGGCTGCTGGGAACGGAAGGCGAGCTCCTCGCGCCGCAGCCGCAGCAGATCGGCGTGCAGCGCGTAGGCGGCGGCGTGCGTCTGCCGCTCGGCGAAGTCGAGGCGGCAGCGCTCGAACGTCGCCGGGTCGCCCGGATTGGCGAGCACGCCGCCGCGCTCCTCGAGATCCGCGATGCTTGGAAACTGCCGCAGAAATTCCGCGCGCCCGCGCTGCACGGCGTCGGCGAGATCGCGATCGAAGTCGGCGAAGTAGAGAAACGGCGCCGACGCCGCGAATTCCTGCCCCTGAAAGAGCATCGGCGTGGCCGGCAGCAGCAGGAGCAGCGCCGTCATCGCGCGCCAGCGCGCGGGGCTCGCGATCTGGTGGCCGCGCAGGCCGCGCGCGGAGTTCGCGATCTGATCGTGATTCTGGAGGAAGGCCACGAACGCCGCCGGCCTCAGCCCCCACGCCGGTCGGCCGCGCGGCTGCCGCTGCCAGTCGTAGTGCTGCCCCTGGAACAGATAGCCGTACTTGGCCGCCGAGATCAGCTCCTGCGGATCGCCGCGCGTGTCGCTGTAGTACGCCTCGCCGCGGCCCGTCAGCGCGACCATCGCGCTGTGGTGGAAATCGTCGTTCCACACGGCGTCGAGCCCGTAGCCGCCTTCGTCGAGCGGCCGCACCAGCCGCGTATCCTGCGGCTCGTTCTCCGCGATCATCACAATCGATCGATTGCCCGCCGCCTCCCGCGCGCGCAGACCGATCTCCGCCATGATGTTCGACGCCGATCGATCGAAGATCTGCTGCGTCGCGTCGAGCCGCAGCCCGTCGAGATGGAACTCGGCGATCCAGTACTCGGCGTTCGCGAGGAAGAACTCGCGCACCGGTCCGGCGTCGGGGCCGTCGAAGTTGATCGCGTCGCCCCACTCGTTCTCGTAGCGATCGGTGAAGTAGGCGGTCGAGAACGCGCGCAGGTAGTTGCCCACGGGCCCGAGATGGTTGTAGACGACGTCGAGGATCACGGCGACGCCGCACGCGTGCGCCGCGTCGACGAAGCGCCGGAAGTCGTCGGGTGCGCCGTAAAGACGCGTCGGCGCGAACAGATCGACGCCGTCGTAGCCCCAGCCGAAGCGCCCCTCGAACTCCGCGACCGGCATCAACTCGATGAGCGTGATGCCGATGCGCGCGAGCTCGCGCAGCTCGTCGGCCGCGGCGGCAAACGTCCCCGTGCGCGTGAACGTGCCGACGTGCATCTCGTAGGCGACCTGGCCGGCGAGCGTCGCGCCGGTCCACGCCTGGTCGGTCCAGCGAAACGTGTGCGGATCGACGATCTCGGACGGGCCGTGCGGCCCTTCAGGCTGAAAGCGCGACGCCGGATCCGGATGCAGCCGCTGGTCGTCGTCGAGCTTGAAGCCGTAACGATCGCCGATGCGCGCCTCGGCCGCGCCGCTGAAATAGCCGCCGGCCTCGGGCTCGAGCGGCGTCAGCCGGCCGTCGCCGTCCGCGACATCGACGCGGCGCGCGCGCGGCGCCCAGACGCGAAAGTGCGTGCGGCCGCGATCCATCGGTTCGGCGCCAATCGGCAGACGGCGATGGTACGGAGACGCGATCTCGCGGGAAGGGACGACAGGCGCCGATCGATCGGCCATCGGTTCGATGCGCGTTTTCGTGCACGAACGGTGCCGGGAAACCTCAGCCGGTGACCGGCTCGGCGTCGAGAACGCTGCGCACTTTACGGGCAAAACCTTCGGGGGTGAACGGCTTCTGCAGGAACGCGCTGCCCGGTGTCAGCTCGCGATGCATCAGCGCGTGATCCGTGTAGCCCGACATGAAGAGCACCTTCATCTTCGGCCGCACGCGCGACAGCCGCTCCGCCAGATCGCGTCCGCTCATGTGAGGCATCACGACGTCGGTGATCAGGAGGTGAATCTCGTCGTTGTGGCGCTCGGCGACGCGCAGCGCGTCGACGCCGTGGCGCGCCTCGAGGACGACGTAGCCGTGGCGGCGCAGCACCTCGCGCGCGAGCGCGCGCACGGCGGCCTCGTCCTCGACGAGCAGCACCGTCTCCCATCCCTGCTTGCCGTCGCTCGTGCGCCGCCCCGGGTGCTCCGCCGCCGACGCCGCGTTCCGCTGCTCCGCCGGCGGAAAGTACACCTTGAACATCGTGCCGTGTCCCGGCTCGCTGTAGACCCAGATGTAGCCGCCGCTCTGCTTGACCATGCCGTACACGGTCGCGAGGCCGAGCCCGCTCCCCTTGCCCTGCTCCTTGGTCGTGAAGAACGGCTCGAAGACGCGCGCGCTCGTCGCCGCGTCCATCCCTGCGCCGGTGTCGCCGACGGCGAGCATCACGTACCGCCCCGGCTGCATCGTCACGTGCGTGACGGCGTAGGTCTCGTCGAGATCGATGTTCGCCGTCTCGATCGTCAGGCGGCCGCCGAGCGGCATCGCGTCGCGCGCGTTGACGGCGAGGTTCACGAGGATCTGCTCGATCGAGGCCGGATCGACGCGCACCGTCATCAGGTCCGACGCGAGGCTGATCGAGAGCTCGACGTCCTCGCTGATCAACCGCCGCAGGAGCTTCTCCAATTGCTGCACGACGGCGTTGAGGTCGACGATCTGCGGCTGCAGCATCTGGCGGCGGCTGAAGGCGAGCAGCTGGCGCGTGAGCGCGGCGGCGCGCTCGCCGGCGGCGCGAATCTCGTCGAGGTCCACGCGCAGCGGATCGTCCGGCTTCATGTCGTCGAGCATCAGGTTGCAGTAGCCGAGGATCGCCGTGAGCAGGTTGTTGAAGTCGTGCGCGACGCCGCCGGCGAGCTGGCCGACGGCTTCCATCTTCTGCGACATGCGCAGCTGCTCTTCGAGCTTGCGGCGATCGGTGATGTCGCGCGCGTTGACGACGATGGCGCCGACCGACGGATCGTCGAGCCGGTTGACGCCGATGCCCTCCATCGTGCGCCACGATCCGTCGGCGTGGCGGAACCGCACTTCCTGCGTGACGCGCCGGCCCGGATTCCTGATCGCTTCGGTCATCCGCGCGGTGACGGTGTCGGTGTCGTCGGGGTGCACGAAGTCGAAGATCGATCGCCCGACCATCTGATCCGGCCTCCACCCGAACTGGCGCGACGACGACGAGGTCATGTAGGTGACGCGGCCTTCGGCGTCGAGCAGCAGCAGCGCGTCCGAGCTGTTCTCGACGAGCGCGCGGAAGCGCTCTTCGCTCGCGCGCAGCGCCGCCTCGGCATGGCGCCGCTGCCGCTCGCCGGCGCTGAGCGCGAGCGCGTGGCGGACGGCGCGCTCGAGCGCCTCGATCGTGAGGTTCGTCTTCGCGAGGTAGTCGGCCGCGCCGGCCTTCATCGCTTCGACCGCGATGTCCTCGGCGCCGTAGCCGGTGAGCATGATGACCGGCGTGTCGATGCCGCGCTGCCGGATCTCCCGCAGCAGGCTCACGCCGTCGCGCGCGCCGAGCCGATAGTCGACGAGCGCGATGTCGACGGGGCCCTTCGTGACCTCGTCGAGGCCGTGCTCGTAGGTGAGCGAGGTGCGGATGTCGGCGCCGGGCCACCCGCCGCTCGCGCGCACGAACTCCGCCACCATTCGCGCGTGGTCGGCATCATCGTCGACGATGAGGAGATGCAGACGGTCGGCTGTCATCAACGTCGGCGAAAGACTCCGGCGATTCGGCTCGCGAGGCCGCGGAAGAAGCCATCGATCGCGCGCGCCGCCCGCTGCTTGATCGTGCCGCGGTGGATCGGACAGAGCTGAGACGGGACCGAGTCGCCCGACTTGAAGTACTCAGTGTATGTCGGGCAGCCCTCGACGGGCTGCAGGTACGACACGCTGCAGAGTTCCTCGGTGTGCACGTCTGAGGGAACCGTAAACTCCCGCGCAGGCAATTGACGTGCCGTGCGCTTCATGAAGTCGGCCCAGATCGGCAGCGCGACGCGCGCGCCGTACGCATCGCGGCCAATCGGCGCCGGCTGATCGAAACCGACCCAGACGCCGGCGACAACGGAGGTCGAATACCCGACAAACCAGGCGTCGTGATACTCGTCGGTCGTGCCGGTTTTGCCGGCGACCGGTCCGCGCACGCCGAGCGCGCGCGCCGGCGCGCCGGTGCCGCGCTCGACGACGTCGCGCAGCATGCTCGTCATCTGAAACGCCGCAGCCGGGCTGATGATGTCTTCACGCTCGATCGGCCGATCGAGCACCTGCCGGCCGCCCGAGTCGAAGACGCTGATGATGCCGCGCGGCCGCGCGACCTGGCCTTCGCCGGGAAAGACCGTGTACGCCGCAGTGAGATCGAGCGGCGACACGACGCCCGTGCCGAGCGCGAGCGACGGCACGTCGGGCAGGCCGCTCAGGCCGGCGTCGCTCGCGAGCCGCAGCACGTTGCGCGTGCCGACGCGCTGCTGCAGATCGGCCGCAGCCGGGTTGTTCGATTCGAGGAGCGCCGCCCGAAGCGTGAGCGTGTCGGGCTGATCGCCTTCGGCGGTGCGCGGCGTCCACTCGGGATCGTCCGGCGCGCGCACGTGGCGCAGGTTGTCGAGCACCGACACGGGCGAGTACCCGTGCTCGAGCGCCGCGGCGTAGACGAACGGCTTGAACGAGGATCCGGGCTGCCGGCGGCTGCGCGCCGCGCGGTTGAACGTGCTGCGCGCGTAGTTGGCGCCGCCGACCATCGCGAGGATGTCGCCGGTGGACGGATCGATCGCGACGAGCGCCGCCTCGAGCCCCGGGCGGCGCAGCCGCGCGAGCCCGGCGGCGACCGCCTGCTCCGCTGCGTCCTGCACCGAGGGCAGAAACGCCGTGTGCACCTGCCAGTCGGGCGGGTTGTCGCCGCCGAATTCGTTGCGGAATTGCTGCCGCAGGAATTCCTTCGCCCAGCCGGCGCGCGCGTCGTTCGGCTGGCGGTACGGCTGGATGCGCGGCCGCACCCGGCGCGCGGCGTCCTCTTGCGCGCGGGTGATCAGCCCCTGGTCGCGCATCTGCGCGAGCACGACGTGGCTGCGCTCGAGCGCGCCGTCGTAGTTGGTCCACGGCGACAGTGCCGACGGCGCGCGAATCAGGCCGGCGACGAACGCCGCCTCCGGCAGCGTCACCTCGCGCGCGGGCTTTCGAAACAAATGCGCCGACATGGTCTCGACGCCGTACACGCCCGCGCTCAAATACACGCGGTTCAGGTAGAACTCCAGGATCTGCTTCTTCGTCAGCTGCGCTTCGATGAGGAGCGCGAGCCCCGCTTCCTTCAGCTTGCGGCCGTAGCTCCGGACGTTCGAGAGAAAGAGCGTCCGCGCGAGCTGCTGTGTGAGCGTGCTGCCGCCTTCCACGCGGCCGCCATGCCGCACGTCCTGGACGACGGCGCGCGCGACGCCGATCGGATCGATGCCGGGATGGCGATAGAAACGCCGATCCTCGACGGCGACGACGGCGTGCTGCAGATCGAGCGAGATGTCGTCGAGCGACACGTCGTGCCGCTGCTCGTCGAGGCGGAACCACGGCTGGCCGTCGGCGCCGTAGAAGATCGTGTCGCCGATGCCGCGTGTCAGCCGGTGGACGGCGACGGCGTAGCGCGACAACCACACCGCCGAAACGCCGGTGGCCGTGATGAGCGCCAGCAGCAGCGCGAGCGCGATCCACTCGGACCATCGCCGCGGCCGGAACAGGTTCAGGAGCGTTCTCCTTTTTTTTCCGTCATCATCGAGTATCCGAGCGCGATCGCGAAGATCACCACGATGAGCCCGAGCGAGAGCCACTTCGGGATCTCGAGGGCGATATACCCGGCGCTATGCAGGTATTCGACCAGGAGCTTGAAGCCGACCCAGGCGATGATGACGAAGGCGCCGTCCACGAGCGCCGGATAGCGCTCGACGAGCGCGAGGAGCTGCCCGATCACCATGCGCATCATGACGATGCCGAGGACGCCGCCGGTGAGGATGACCCATGTCTTCGGCGACATCGCGACGGCGACCAGGATCGAATCGATCGCGAACACGATGTCGGTGAGCTCCACTTTCACGACCGTCGCCCAGAACGCCGTCAGCCCGAGCCACGGCTGCGCCGGCGGCGCGGCGCGGCGCTCCTCCGCCGTCTGCGTGCCGCCGAAGTGGCGGTAGACGAGGTACATCAGGTAGGTGGCGCCGAGGAGCTTCACCCAGCCGAGCTTGATGAGGTAGACGGCGAGCAGTATCGCCGCGCCGCGGAAGACGAACGCGCCGACGATGCCGTAGCGGAGCGCTTTTCGCTGCTGGCGTTTGGGAAGGCCGAGCACGAGCACGGCGAGCACCATCGCGTTGTCCGCGCTCAGCAGTCCTTCCAGCGCGACGAGCAGCGCGATGGTGAGGAGGTCGGATCCCTGGATCAACTCCTCTTCAGAATACTCAAGTTAACGTTGACACGACTCGTATCAATGCCTATACTTCGATCGGCGCAAGGTTTGCGAGCAGCCTTTATGGCCGTGGATCAGAACCTCTTCTTCATCAGCGTGGCGGCGCGCATGCTCGGCATGCACCCGCAGACGCTGCGGAAGTACGAGCGGCTCGGCCTGGTGCAGCCGTCGCGAACGATCGGGAGCATGCGGCTCTACTCGCGCGACGAGCTGGAGCGTCTGAAGCTCATCAAGCGGCTGGTGGACGACGGCGGGATCAATCTGGCGGGCGTGCAGCGGCTGCTCGAGATCGCGGAGGTCGTGCAGCGGCTGCGGCCGCTCATGCGCGAGGACGGGCTCTCGGCGCGCGACGCGCGGCGGCGCCTCTCGCAGGAACTGGACGCGCTGACGCGAATGCTCGGGATCGACGACTGACTGAGTAGAGCGTTGCAAAATCTGTAGGGCGAGGCTTTCAGCCTCGCCGCTGGCGACCCTGAAAGGGTCGCCCTACGTCGATTTCGTATGGACTTCAAAGACTACTACTCCACGCTCGGTGTTCCGAAGACGGCGAGCGAGAAGGAAATCAAGCAGGCGTTCCGGAAGCTGGCGCGCAAGCACCATCCCGACGTCAACCCGGGCGACAAGACGGCGGAGGCGCGCTTCAAGGACCTCAACGAAGCCAACGAGGTCCTCGGCGATCCGGCGAAGCGCAAGAAGTACGACGAGCTCGGCGCCAACTGGCGCGCCTACGAGCAGGCCGGCGCCGGCGGCGGCGGCTTCGATCCGAGCCAGTTCGGCGGCTGGAACGTCAACACCGGCCGCGGCCAGGGCGGCCACCGCACGATGACGCAGGAAGAAGTGAACGAGATGTTCGGCGGCGACAGCCCGTTCTCCGATTTCTTCCAGACATTTTTCGGCGGCGCCCCGGCCGGCGAGCCGCGCAGCCGCGGCGGACGCGCCCGCGCCGCGCGCGCGCGCGCGGGGCGCGACGTCGAGCAGGAGATCGAACTGCCGCTCGAGGACGTGTATCACGGCACGACGCGGCGCTTCGCGATCCAGCACGACGGCCAGACGCGAACCGTCGACGTGCGGATTCCCGCCGGCGTCGGCGAGGGCGCGCGCGTTCGCGTCTCCGGCGAAGGCGAACAGGGATCGGGCGGCGCTGGCGCCGGCGATCTCTACCTCCGCATCCGGACGACGCCGCACGCGCAGTTCGAGCGCAAGGGGCGCGATCTCTACACGCGCGTGCCGGTTCCGCTGACGACGGCGGTCCTCGGCGGCGAAGCCGACGTGCAGACGCTCGCCGGCAAGTCGCTGCGCCTCAAGATTCCGCCGACGACGCAGCACGCGCAGGTGTTCCGGCTGAAAGGCCACGGCATGCCGGCCACCGGCAAGGCGAACGAGCACGGCGATCTGTACGCGACGGTCGACGTCCAGCTGCCGCGCGACCTGACGGCGGACCAGCGCCGGCATTACGAGGAATTGCAGAAACTGGAGAAGGGAGCCAAGAACTCCGCGGCGTGACGGTTCATCACGAAGAGACGAAGGGCCGAAAGAACGTCACTCGTAAAGCCATCCATGAACATCAACAAGTACACGGAGAAGGCGCGCGAAGCGGTCGCCTCGGCGATCGAGCTCGCGCAGCAGGCGAACAACCCGCAGCTCGAGCCGGAGCACCTGCTCACCGCGCTCGTCGAGCAGCGCGACGGGATCGTCCCCGAGCTGCTGCGCAAGATGAAGGTCGATCCCGCCGCGCTCGCGCGCGCCGCGCGCGAGCTGCTGCAGAAGCTGCCGCAGGCGTACGGCGGATCGCAGCCCGGCATGTCGCCGCGGCTGAAGACGGTCACCGATCAGGCGCAGGCCGAAGCCGATCGGCTGAAGGACGAGTTCGTCAGCACCGAGCACCTCTTCATCGCGATCGCCGACGAAACGGGCCGTTCGCCGTCGGCCCAGCTCCTGAAGCAGAACCGCGTGGCGCGCGACACGATCCTGCAGGCGCTCACGGGCGTCCGGGGATCGCAGCGCGTGACGAGCGAAAACCCCGAGAGCACCTACCAGGCGCTCGAGCGCTACGGCCGCGACCTCACCGATCTCGCGCGCAAGGGCAAGCTGGACCCGGTGATCGGCCGGGACGAAGAGATCCGGCGCGTCATCCAGGTGCTGTCTCGCCGCACGAAGAACAACCCGGTCCTCATCGGCGAACCCGGCGTCGGCAAGACGGCGATCGTCGAAGGGCTCGCGGGACGGATCGTGCGCGGCGACGTCCCGGAAGGCCTGAAGACCAAGCGCATCGTCGCGCTCGACATGGGCGCGCTCGTCGCCGGCGCGAAGTACCGCGGCGAGTTCGAGGAGCGGCTGAAGGCGGTGCTGAAGGAGATCGCCGACGCGCAGGGCCAGGTGATCCTCTTCATCGACGAGCTCCACACGGTGGTCGGCGCGGGCGCATCCGAGGGCTCGATGGACGCGTCCAACATGCTGAAGCCGATGCTTGCGCGCGGCGAGCTGCACACCGTGGGCGCGACGACGCTCGACGAATACCGGAAGTACATCGAGAAAGATCCGGCGCTCGAGCGCCGCTTCCAGCAGGTGCTCGTCGACGAGCCGACCGTCGAGGACACGATCAGCATCCTCCGCGGCCTGCGCGAGCGCTACGAGATCCATCACGGCGTGCGCATCAAGGACGCCGCGCTCGTGGCCGCCGCCGTGCTGTCGCACCGCTACATCGCGGATCGCTTCCTGCCCGACAAGGCGATCGATCTGATCGACGAAGCGGCGGCGCGGCTGCGGATGGAGATCGACTCGATGCCGGCGGAGCTCGACGAGCTCGAGCGGCGCATCATGCAGCTCGAGATCGAACGCGAGGCGCTGCGCAAGGAGACCGACAAGGCGTCACGCGAACGTCTGGAGCGCCTCGACAAAGAGCTCGCGGATCTCAAGGAGGAGCGCGGCCGGCTCGCGGCGCACTGGCAGCAGGAGAAGGCGGCGATCCAGTCGATCCGGACGGTGAAGGAAGAGCAGGACGCGCTGCGGACACAGATCGAGCGCGCGCAGCGCGAGGGCGACTATCAGAAAGCCTCCGAGCTCCAGTACGGCCGCGTGCCGAAGCTCGAGCAGCAGGTTCGCGATCAGGAAGCCAGGCTCGCCGAGCTCCAGAAGGGCCAGCGGATGCTCAAGGAGGAAGTGGACGAGGAGGACATCGCCGAAGTCGTGAGCAAGTGGACGCACATTCCGGTGAGCCGGCTGATCGAGAGCGAGATCCAGAAGCTGATCCACATGGAGGAGCGGCTGCACAAGCGCGTCATCGGGCAGGACGAAGCGATCGTCGCCGTCGCCAACGCGATCCGGCGTGCGCGGGCCGGGCTGCAGGATCCGAATCGCCCGCTCGGCAGCTTCCTGTTCCTCGGCCCGACCGGCGTCGGCAAGACCGAGCTCGCGCGCGCGCTGGCCGAGTTCCTGTTCGACGACGAGCAGGCGATGGTCCGGATCGACATGTCGGAGTACCAGGAGAAGCACACCGTCTCCCGCATGCTCGGCGCGCCGCCCGGCTATGTGGGCTACGAAGAAGCCGGACAGCTCACCGAAGCCGTCCGTCGGCGGCCGTACGCGGTCGTGCTCTTCGATGAGATCGAAAAGGCGCACGCCGAGGTACTGAATGTGCTCCTGCAGCTGCTGGACGACGGGCGGCTGACGGATGGGAAAGGACGAACGGTCGACTTCAAGAACACGGTCGTGATCATGACGTCGAACCTCGGCAGTGCGTTCATCACCGAGCGTACGACGACCGAAGGCGGTACGATTGACGAAGGGACGCGGCGGCAGGTGATGGACGCGCTGCGCGAGCACTTCCGGCCGGAGTTCCTGAACCGGATCGACGAGATCATCTTCTTCCACTCGCTGGGACGCGAGCACATGAAGCGGATCATCGACATCCAGATCGGCGGGCTCGTGCGACGCCTCGAGGAGCGGAAGATTCACGTCGTGCTCACGGACGCCGCGAAGGATCAGCTCGTGCGCGAAGGCTACGATCCGGCGTACGGCGCGCGGCCGCTCAAGCGGACGATCCAGCGGCGCGTCCTGGATCCGCTCGCGCTGCGCGTGCTCGAAGGCGACTTCACCGAGGGCAACACCGTGATGGTCGATGCCGGGCCCGATGGACTGAAATTCGAGAAGCGGGAGGCAATGAGAGCTTAGGTGGCCCCGAAATCTACCCCACGGTTCAATCCGCGCGGCGGCGAGCGCCGCGGCCAGCGCCAGCTGACCGCGCGCCAGTCGTCGCCGTTGTGGTACGGCCTCGCCTTCCTCATCCTGCTCGGCGTCGCGCAGATGTACTACCTGACGCCGACCGGCCGGACGCTTCCCTACTCCGAGTTCAAGTCGCTCTTGAAGAACGGACAGATCGCCGAGCTGTCGATCGGCGATCAGGTCATTCACGGCACGCTGAAGCAGGAGCTCGCCGCCGACAGCGCCAGCAAAGCGACCAGGCAGTTCACGACGACGCGCGTGGAGGATCCGAAGCTCACCGAGGAGCTCGACGCGAAGAGCGTGAAGTACACCGGCGAGATCGTCAACCACTGGCTGCCCGATCTGCTCGGCTGGATCATCCCGCTCGTCTTCCTGATCGGCATCTGGGGGTTCTTCTTCCGCCGGATGTCGGGCGCCGAGGGCGGCGTGATGTCGTTCGCGCGCAGCCGCGCGAAGATCTACGCCGACGACGAAGTGAAGGTGCGCTTCTCGGACGTCGCGGGCGTGGACGAGGCGAAGGACGAGCTGAAGGAGATCGTCGAGTTCCTGAAGACGCCGAAGAAGTACACCAATCTCGGCGGACGCATCCCGAAGGGCGTGCTGCTCGTCGGGCCGCCGGGCACCGGCAAGACGCTCCTCGCGCGCGCGGTGGCAGGCGAGGCGCACGTGCCGTTCTTCAGCCTGAGCGGATCGGAGTTCGTCGAGATGTTCGTCGGCGTCGGCGCCGCGCGCATCCGCGATCTCTTCCAGCAGGCCGAAGCCAAAGCGCCGTGCATCGTCTTCATCGACGAGCTCGACGCGCTCGGGAAGGTGCGCGTGCAGAGCCCGCTCGGCAGCCACGAGGAGCGCGAGCAGACGCTCAACCAGCTGCTGGCGGAGATGGACGGCTTCGACTCGCGCAAGGGCGTCATCATCATGGGCGCGACCAACCGGCCCGAGGTGCTCGACCCGGCGCTCCTGCGGCCGGGACGATTCGATCGGCAGGTGCTCGTCGACAAGCCGGACATCAGGGGGCGCGAGGAGATCCTGCGCATTCACACGAAGGGCGTGAAGATCGCGATCGACGTGGATCTGAAGGTCGTCGCCGCGCGCACGGCCGGCTTCGCCGGCGCGGATCTCGCGAACCTCGTGAACGAAGCGGCGCTGCTCGCCGCGCGCAACGACAAGACGGCCGTCACGATGAAGGACTTCGAGAGCGCGATCGACCGGCTGATCGCGGGGCTCGAGAAGAAGCGCGTGATGAGCACGAAGGAGCGCGAGATCGTGGCGTACCACGAGTCGGGGCACGCGATCGTCGCGAGCGTCCTGCCGGGGCTCGATCCGGTGCACAAGATCTCGATCGTGCAGCGCGGCTTCGGCGCGCTCGGCTACACGATGCAGCTGCCGCTCGAGGATCGCTACCTGATGACCCGCGGCGATCTGCACAGCCAGCTCGCGGTGCTGCTCGGCGGGCGGACGGCGGAAGAGATTGCGCTCGGCGAGATCTCCACCGGCGCGCAGAACGATCTGCAGCGCGCGACCGACATCGCGCGCGCGATGGTCACCGAGTTCGGGATGAGCGACGAGCTCGGCGCGATCAACTACGACGGCAACAAGCGCGCGAAGTTCCTCGACTTCCCGATGCCGCAGGAGCGCGGCCTGTACGGCGAGGAGACCGCGCAGAAGATCGACGCCGAGATCAAGCGGATCCTGACCGACGCGCACGTGAAGGCGCGCGAGATCCTGACCAATTACCGCAGCAAGCTCGAAACCGTGACGCGCCGGCTGCTCGACGTCGAGGTGATGGAGGGCGAAGAGCTCCGGCGGATGCTCGGGATGGACGGGCGGCCCGGCGTCGACGAGGCGGTCGCGGCGCCGCCGGCCCTGTAATCAAGAATTTGGAAGTAAGAATGTGGAATTCGACGAATTCTTAATTCCAAATTCCAAATTTCAAATTCTTAATTCTCACACGCCGGTCTCCGGCAGTGCGCCGGCGTGCGAACCCTTCGCAGCCGTCGACCACTGTGTCAGCGCGACGATGACGCCGGCAATCTGCACCAGTACCACGAACGCGACGCACGCGGGCCAGCCGCCGGCGCGCCAGAAGATCGACGGCAGCGCGCCGCCGGTGCTCCCGCCGGCGTAATAGCACGTCGAATACATCCCCACGGCGAGCGCGCGATCGCTGCGCGTGACGGCGCCGATGTAGCTGCTCGTCGTCGCCTGCGCGACGAAGACGCCCGTCGCGCACAGCGCCAGGCCTGCGACGATCGCGGGCAGCGGACCCGCCAGCGTCAAGAGCGCGCCCGCCCCGCCGATCGCCATCGCCGACGCGATCCCCGCGCGGTGGCCGTAGGTGTCGATCCACCATCCCGAGAATGGCGTCACGACGGCGCCGACCAGGTAGACGACGAAGAGCCACGCGAGCGCGCCGGTGCTCAGGCCGTACGGCGGCGCCGCGACGTGAAACGTCACGTAGGTGAACATCGCGACCTGCGTGAAGAGCACGCAGAAGCCGACGGCGCACGTCGCGAGCAGCTGCCGGTTGTGAAACAGGTGGCCGATGGCGCCACCTCGCGTCGTCGGGTGCCGCTCCGCGGCCGCGCGATCCGGCTCGCGTGCCTCACGCTCCGGCGGCAGCCGGATCGTCAGGATCGCCGCGACGATGCCGGTGAGCGCGCCGAGCGCGAGGAACGCCGACGGCCAGCCGACGGCGCCGGCGACGAGCCCCGCGACGGCGCGGCCTGTGAAGCCGCCGAGGATCGTCCCGGTCATGTAGAACGCGGTGCCGCGCCCGGCGCGCGAGGCCGGCCAGACTTCGTGGATGTACGCGACGGTGCTCGCGAAGATCCCCGGCGTCGCCATGCCCTGGACGAAACGCCACGCGATCACCTGGGGCAGCGTCGTCGAGGTCGCCGCGAGCGCCGTGGCGAGCGTCAACATCCAGGCGGAGCCGACGATCACGCGGCGCAGGCCGAGCCGATCGGCGAGCCGGCCGACGATCGGCGCGAAGATCGCGACGGCGACGGTCGGCGCCGTGATCGTCAGGCCGGCCTCGAAGGTGGACGCGCCGAAGGTCCGCGTGAAGAGCGGCAGCAGCGGCTGGGTGCAATAGAGGTCGAGAAACGCCGCCGCCCCGGCCAGGACCACGGGGAGCGTCGGGAGGCGTCGCATTGCACTATATTGTTGCCCATGAAACTGAGGCCCACGATCGCGATCTCGGTCCTCCTCGGCTGCGCGGCGCTGGCGATGCCGCGGGCCGAGCCGCAGGACCCCCATTCCGCCTCGCGCGTGAAGGCGTTCACCGGCGCGCGCGTGATCGACGGCACCGATCGTCCCCCGATCGACAACGCGACGATCGTCGTCAGCGACGGGAAGATCGTCTCGGTCGCGCCGGCGGCGCGCGCCCAGGCGCCGGCCAACGCCGAGCGCATCTCGCTCGCAGGCAAGACGGTGATTCCCGGCATCGTCAACGCGCACGGCCATGTCGGCAACACCGTCGGCATGGAGCAGGGGCACTACTCCGCCGAGAACGTGCAGCGCGATCTGAAGACGTACGCCGCGTACGGCGTGACGACGGTCTTCTCGCTCGGCGACGATCAGGCCGCCGGCTTCGCGGCGCGCGACAGCCAGCGGACGCCGACGCTCGCGCGCGCGCGCCTCTTCGCCGCCGGCCCCGTGCTGGCGCCAAAAACCGTGGACGAGGCGACCAAGCAGGTGGACGAGAACGTCGCGATGAACGTGGACATCATCAAGATTCGCGTCGACGACAACCTCGGCACGACGCCGAAGATGCCGCCGGAGATCTACAAGGCCGTGATAAGCGAGGCGCACAAGAAGGGAAAACGCGTCGCGGTGCACCTCTTCTATCTCGACGACGCGAAGGCAGTGCTCGACGCGGGCGCCGACTTCATCGCGCACAGCGTGCGCGACAAAGACGTCGACGAGCCGTTCATCGCGATGCTCAAGCGCCGCGACGTCTGCTACTGCCCGACGCTCATGCGCGAGGTCTCGACCTTCACCTACGCGTCGACGCCGCCGTGGTTCTCCGATCCGCTGTTCCTGAAGCACGCCGACATGCAGGCGGTGGAAGCGCTGAAGCAGCCGGCGCGCCAGGAGCAGATGAAGAACAGCAAGTCGGCGCAGCGCTACCAGGCGGCCCTCGAGGTGGCGAACCGCAACCTGAAGAAGCTGTCGGACGCCGGCGTGAAGATCGCGATGGGCACCGACACGGGTCCACCCGCGCGCTTCCAGGGGTACTTCGAGCTGATGGAGCTCGAGATGATGGCGAAGGCCGGGCTGACGCCCGCAAAGGTGCTGGCCTCGGCGACGCGCGACGCCGCGCGCTGCATGCAGCTCGATCGCGAGGTGGGGACGCTCGAGGCGAACAAATGGGCCGACTTCGTCGCGCTCGACGCCGATCCGCTCGCCGACATCTCGAACGTGCGGAAGATCAGCGCCGTATACGTTGCTGGTAATCCGGTTGCGCGATAGTCGTAATTAAGAGCGCCCGAATGCCATCCGCGCGCGTTCAGCGTGCAGCTCGTGGAGCAGGCGCATCACGTTGTAGGCGCTCAGCTCCACGAGCAGCGCCGTGACGTGCGCGTGCTGATCGTCGTTCAGCTGCGGCTCGACCTGCTTCATCGCGGCGACCAACCGCTGCTCCTGCCCCGCCAGCTCCTGCGCCGTGATGACGCCGTCGGCCATCGCGCTCGTGAACGAATCGAGCTTCTGCGCCTGTTCCTGGATCAGCGGATGCTCCGCCTTGTCGTCGAACCAGCTCACGCGTGCCATGTAATCCTCCTGAAGGTTCTACGTAGGGCGACCCTTTCAGGGTCGCCGCGGCGCTGAAAGCCTCGCCCTACAACTCACGAACGATCTGTTTGAGCGCCGTCAGCCGCGCCTGGAGCTTCCCGCGTCCGCCCTCTGCGTCCACCTGCGCGCGAACGGCCGGCGGCAGGAACTGACGATCCGTGCACTCGAGGATCGCCGCGATCTCCTGCAGCTCGCGCTCGAGCCCCTGCGTCGACGGCATGAACTGCGCGACGACGGTCGCGAGCGCCTCGCGCGTGATGTGATCGGCGCCCGCCAGGAGCGACGCGCGCCAGGCGCGGCCGACCATCCCCTCGATGTCGGCGCCCGACAGATCGCCGCGCTGCGGGATCGCCGGCACGTCCTCCGGCGCGACGCGCGATCCCAGCTTGCCCGCGAGGATCACGAACATCTGCCGGATCTCCTGCTCGTCGGTCGGGTAGAACAGCGGGATGTGCACCTCGGCGCGCCCCTGCCGCTTCAGATCGATCGGCAGCAGATCCGGCCGCGCCGTCAGCAGCATCCACACGATGCGCCCGCGATAGCGCGTGTCCCCCATCTGCGTCGAGATCATCGCGAACACGCGGCTCGACGTGCCCGAGTCGCCCTCCTGCTCGCGGCTGCCGAGCGCCGCGTCGGCCTCGTCCACCACGACGACGACCGGCCCCATCGCGCGCAGCACGGAGAGCACCTGCTCGAGATTGCCCTCGGTCTCTCCGACGTACTTCGAGCGGAAGTTCTTCAGCACGACGCACGGGATTCCGATCTCGCCGCTGACGCACTGCGCGAGGAACGACTTGCCGGTGCCGACCGGTCCGCACAGGAGATATCCCATCGGCAGCGTCTCGAGCGCGCCGCGCTTGAGCAGCGCCGCGTCCTCGCGCAGCCGCGCCTTCGCCGCCTCGTGCCCGACGACGGTGTCGAGCGTCCACTTCGGCTCGATGAACTCGAGGAGCCCGCGGCACTGCCGCTCGATCAGCCGCTTCTTCAACCCGCGAAACAGCAGCACATCGAGCCGCTTGCGGCTCTCCTGCGCCGACTGCACGAGCACGTTGAGATCGGCGAGCGAGATGCCCGCCGTCAGCTTCGCGAGCTCCGCGGACGTGAAATCGGAGAATTCGGCGATGCGGTCCGCGCCCTGCGACGCGTCGACGAACGCCGCGCGATCCGCCTCGGCGGGCAGCGGCACCTCGATCGTCGCGACGTGCGGGTTGCCGGTGAGGCGATCGCTCATGTCCGCGAGCTTCTGGTCGACGAGCACGAACGCCATGTTCAGGCGCTTCACGTGCGGGCTCATCGCCCAGTTCAGCATCGTCACCAGTTCGGACGACGACTGCAGGCTGAGGCGCCCGGGCTCTGCGGCCGGGAAGACATACGACGCCTGGTCCATGATCACCGCGACGCTGATGCGATCCGCTTCGGCGGCCATGATGTTCGCGCGCACCAGGCGATCGAGCGCCGTGAACGCCGCGGCGGGATCCTTGGGCAGCGCGCTGAGATCGCCGATCTTGCGGTTCGCGAGCGCGACCATCTCCTTGAGCCGCTGCTCGTCGCGGCCCGCGAACGCGCGCAGCCCGCCGCCGAGATCGTAGTGAAGGACGAGCGACCAGCGGCCGAACAGCTGCTCGGCGAGAAACTCCGCGAGCACGCCGTACGGCGCCGCCTTGTCCGATCGGACGCGAAAAAGATCCTGCGTGTTCCCGTACAGGACGAACGCCGCCGTCGTGCCGGAGAAGTAGAGGTCGGCGAGCGCCACCGCCCAGGGCGGGAACCAGTCGGGGAGATCGGCACGGCGCGGCGCGGCCTCAGGCGTCATGCCGAAGGACCTGCCGGAGATCGGTCTCGAGAATCGCCGGCGGCTCCGCGAGCTGGTCCGCAAGGCCGGTGAGGTGCTGCAGCTCGCTGACGGCCTTCTCGGTCTGGCGCATGCTGTCGGCCGCCGAGTCCACCTGGCTGCTCAGGAAATCCGGATCCTGGCGGTTCACCGCCATCTCGGCGAGCGTCTGGATTTTTCCCTCGAGGCGATCGAGCTCGATCGAGACGAACTCGGCGTTCTTCTTCGCGCGCGTGTAGTTGTCGAGCCGCAGCTCGGTGCTCGCGACGCTGTCCTGCAGCGAGCGGACGATCCGCTCGTCGCCGCCTTTGGCGGCCTCGAGGCTCTTGCGGAGATCGGCGAGGCGCGCAGCGATCTGCTGCTCGTTCATGCTCTGCAGAAACCGATCGAGCGCCGCCTTCGACAGGAGCAGCCTGAGGAACAGCCAGAGCAGGCGATCGAGCCCCGGCGCGCGGATCTCCTCGCCGCCCGCGGCCGCATCGCCGGCCGCGCCGCGTACGCCCGCGGCGATGCCGCGCATCTCGACGCACCGCTCGTGCAGACGCTGGAAGCGCGCGCGCGAGTCGCCGGGCAGGCCCGCGAGCATCGTCACGAGCGAGACCGGCGGCGCGGAGGGTCCGGCGGGCGCGGCCGCTTTGCCCGCGGCGTGGACCTTCGCGTCGATCGCCGCGCGGAACCTCGGGATCGACACGAGCCCCGTGAGATACGTCACCTCGCCCGCCGCGACGAGCGGGAGCAGCACCGGCGCGAGCGGCGTCATTACCACCGCGGCCGCGCCGCCGAGCAGGAACAGCAGGTTCCACCGGAAGAGAAACGCCTCCTTCAGGTAATCGCCCATCCCGGCGGGTCGCGGCGGGCGGTTCGCCGAGTCGTCGCGCATCGGCATCGACACGGCTCAATCCCCGGCGCGCGACGAGGTCGCGAGCGTGTCGATCAGATCGCGGATCTCGTTGACGATCTCGACGAAGGCCGGCTCGCGCTGCATCTCCTTGGGTGGGCGGTCGGGCGGCGGCACCTGCATCTCGCGAAGGATCGTACCCGGCGCGGAGGAGAAAACATAGACGCGATCGCCGAGATACACCGCCTCCTCGATCGAGTGCGTCACGAAGAACACCGTCGCCTGCGCCTCCTTCCACAGCGCGACCAGCAGCGCCTGCATGTGCAGCCGCGTCGTCGGGTCGAGCGCGCCGAACGGCTCGTCCATCAGGATGATGCGGGGCGAGAGAATCAGCGTGCGCGCGATCGCCACGCGCTGGCGCATGCCGCCCGAGAGCTCGCTCGGGTATTTCCTCGCGTCGCGCGCGACGTCGAGCCCCACCTTCGCGATCCACTCGTGCGCGCGCTCGCGGCGCTCGGCCGCCGGCGCGCCGCGGCACTCGAGGCCGAACGCGACGTTGTCCTCGACCGTCCGATTGTCGAACGACGTGTAGTCCTGGAACACCATGCTGCGATCCGGTCCCGGCCGCTGCACCGGCTGCTCGAGGACCAGCACCGTGCCCTCGGTCGGCGGATAGTGCGGCCGCAGCCCGGCGATCAGCCGCAGCACGGTCGATTTGCCGCAGCCCGACGGGCCGAGGATCGCGATGAATTCTCCCTTGTCCGGCAGGTCGGGCACCGAGAAGGTGACGTCGCGGATGATCGTCCGATTGCCGAATCGTTTGGTGACGCCGCGGAAGTCGACGACGTTCGGCCGCGTCGCGGGCGCGCCCTCGCTCACTCAGTCCTCGACCGCGCGATAGGGAAACACGCCGCGCTGGAACCAGACGAGCAGCCGATCGATGCCGTACGCGAGCAGCCCGATGATGATCAGGATGAGCACGATGTGCTCCGACAGCCCGCGCCGCTGGCTCGTCATCAGGAGATACCCGAGCCCGTGCTGCGCGTTGATCAGCTCGGCGAGCATGATGTACCCGAACGCGAGGCCGAACAGGTGCCGCAGGCTGTCGACGATGTCGGGCAGCGCGAGCCCGAGCAGCACCTTGCTGACGATCTGCCAGGACGAGGCGCCGAGCGTCTGCGCCGTCTCCACGTAGCGATCGGGCACGCTCGTGATCGCCGTCACCGCGTCGGAGTACACGAACGGGACGCACGCGATGAAGATGAACATCACCTTCTGCGTCTCGTCGATGCCGAACCAGAGAATCGTCAGCGGGATCAGCGCGGCGACCGGCAGGTTGCGGCCGAACAGCGCGAGCGGCGCGCCGGCCGACTCGACGACGCGCCACGATCCGGCGACGATGCCGAGCGGCACGCCGACGGCGGCCGCGAGCCCGAAGCCGACCAGCACGCGCTTCAGCGTCGCCGCGATGCTCTCGACGAGGCCGCGATCCTTCCACAGGCTCGGAAAGCTCCTCACCACTTCAGCGGGGCTCGGCAGGATGATCGGCGAGACCAGGCGATCCTCGGATCCGATGCCGCTCGTCGCGAACCACCACACGAGCAGCACGACGCCCACGGCGCCGGCGCCCACGAGGCGCCGCACACGGCGCGGCGCCGCGAGCCGCAGCGTGAACAGCGGAGGCGTCGCGGTCGGCTCGGCGGACGGCATCTATTTCGGCGCCGCGGTGGCCTCGGCGGGATACACCTTCACTTCCACGCGCCGGTTCTTGGCGTGGTTCTCGGGATCGGCGGGATCGGCGGGACGATCCCACCCCAGCCCAGCGGTCGAGAATTGATTGGGCTGCAGGGACGGAAACTTGCGCACGATCGCCTCTTTCACGGAGTTCGCGCGATTGAGCGACAGCTCCTGCACGAGGCTCTTGGGCACGGTGCCGCGCATCGATCCGTCGGAGTGCCCCTCGATGACGACGCGCGCCGCGCCGAACTGCCCGGCGAGCTTGCCGACCTCCTCGACGATGAAGCCGACGTTCGGATCGTAGAGCTCCTCCAGTTCCTTGCCCTCCGCGTTGCGCGTGACCTTCTTGTTCAGGTCCCACGAGTTCGGGAAGAAGTGGATGACGACGGTCTTGGTGAGGATCTCGTCCTTCTCGCCCTGAATCGATCCCGCGCTCGCCGGCGCGAAGTGGATGTCGTACTCGTTCTTCTGGCTCGCGTACTTCGGCTCGCCGCCGAGCTTCTGGATGATCGAGAAATCCATCACCTGGTCGAACGGCGTCTGCTCGGTGACGGCGTTGATTTTCTTGTAGAGGAAGTACGCCGTGCTCCACGTGCGCTCGAAGTTGGTCGGGCTGTTCTGGTTGAGGAAGAAGTCGCGGTTCTCGGCGTAGTTGGTCGAGTGCGCGTCGCCCAGCATGCCGAGCGCATCGCCTTCGGGGATCGAGTAGCCCGCGGCCATCAGCTTCGCGACCTTCTGCTTGGCGGGCTGCGCCTTCAGCTCCTCCATCGCGTCGAAGATCCCGCGCGCGATCCCTTCCATGACGTCCGGGTTGTCCTTCGCGAAGTCGGCGCGCGCGAACCAGACGTCCGCAATCAGCTTGTTCGCCGTGGACGTCGTCACCAGGATGCGGTTGCCCTTCACCTTCTCGAGGTTGTAGATGTCGGGCGACCAGCTCACCGCGCCGGCGAGCCGCTTGTCCGCATTGAACGCGGCGGCCGCCTGGAACGCGTCCTGCGTGAACTTGAAGTCGACTTCCGCCGGCTGCACGCCGGCGTTGATGAGCGCGTTCAGCACGAAGAAGTGCGACGGCGAGTTCTGCGCGAGCACGAGCGTCTTGCCGCGCAGATCGGTCATCGTCTTGACCGCGTCGCGGACGACGATGCCGTCGCCGCCGTTCGACCAGTCGACCTGCTGATAGACGCGCGGCATCACGCGCGAGTCCTTGCGCAGCCCCTCGAGAAAGAGCGGCACCATGTCGAGCGTCGCCCACCCGACGTGCAGGTTGCCGGCGGCGTACGCGTCGCGCATCGCGACCGGATCGTCGATCAGCACGAGCTCCACCTTGAAGTCCTTGCCGGCGGGCGACTTCCACGTCTTGCCGGGACGGAAGCCGTTGTTCGCGTAGATGATCGGGCTCCAGCCCGCCCACACGTTGATCGCGAAGCGGACCGTGCGATCGGCCATCGGCTTGTAGCTCGAGATGCCCTTCACCTCGGGCAGCCGGGAGGCCGCGACGAACTTGTATTCCTTGACGGTCGTGATGCCCGATGCGTCGGGCGCTTCGGCGCCCCCTTTCATCTGCTTCAGCTCGTCCTGCGAGATCTGTCCCGATTGCAGGCGCGATCGCACGCCGCCGTACTGCCACACGGCGAGCCCCACGAGCCCGAGAACGACGAGCAGCACCGCGGTGTAGAACGCCGGCTTCGGTTGTCCATTCGCCATAGTGAAACCTCGCGAGCGCTAATCAGCTCGTCTGCTTTTCGGTGGCTTTGTCGGCGGCGGGGCCGAGGTCCTTCGCCGTCTGCGGCACCGGCGACGTCTCCGTCGATCTGATCCCGAGCTCCACCTCGAAGTTCTGCAGCGCCTGTTCGGCGAGCTCGCCCCGCATCCGATCTTCCGCGTTGATCTCCGCGATGCCCTTCTGCGACAGATCCGCCGCGACGCGCACCCTGCCTCGGTTCTGATCGATCTTCTGCTGGATCACCGCCTCGATCTCGCCGAAGTCCGTCGTCAGGTTCATGTCGAAGGTTTGGGCGAGCTTCGCGATCTCCGCTTCGGCGGCGCTCATCTTCAGCTCGGCGTCGTACTTCTGGATCCTCTCCCGCAGCTCGATCAGCTTTTCGTTGGCGTGCTGGATCTTCTTCAGGTTGTTGCCGTAGGCCGTCTCGTGCATCTGCAGCTGCTGCTCGTTGGCGGCGAGCTCTTCTTTCGCCTTCTGCAGCTCCAGCGCGAATTTCGCCGCGGTCGCGCGATCGCCGACCTTCAGGTACGCCTTGGTCTCCGCCTCGAGCTTCTGCACGTGGCTGCGGTTCGCCGCGACCTGCCGCGTGACGCGCTCGACGAGCCCGCGATACTGCTCGAGCCCGGTGCGTCCCTCCTTCAGCTGCTCGACCGCGCGGTCGTACTCGTAGCGCATCTGCGCCACGGGATCTGCCTCCCAGAACAGGTTCGCGACCTTGTTGATCTGCGCCACGATCGCCGACCAGAACTTGTGCAGAATCACGGAGTCTCCTTTGAGCGGTACGACGACATTACCGCCTGGCCGGTTCCCGCTCGCCGGCCGCCGGCGCCTCGGCGAGTATCCGGCCCTGATAGATGCCGTCGAGCGCCCGCCGCAGCTCGGAGCCGGTGCCGGCGCCGAGCACGTCGCCGCCGACGTCTTTCAGAAACGCGAACTTCTCCGGGCTCGTGTCGAACGCGACGAAGTACACCTGCACCGCGCCGTCGCTCTTGCGGAAGATGTCGCGCGCGACCTCGTCGGGGCTGCGCCCCGTGGTGTTCTCGCCGTCGGTGACGACGAGGATGTATTTGCGGAAGACGCCGGCGTGGTACAGGTCCGGACGCGCGGCGCGCATCGCGTCGCCGATCGCGGTGCCGCCGCCGGGCCGCGGCAGATCGTCGAGCGCGGCGGCGATCGCCGCGCGATCGTAGCGCTCGATCGGGCGCAGCCGCCGCACGCTGCTCGAGAAGCTGTAGATGCCGATCTTGATCGGGAAGTCGGGGCGCCTGGTCACGAACGCGTCGGTCGCGTCGAGCATCGCCTCGAGCGCCTCGCGCGCGACGGCATGCTTGGGGCGCCCGTCGTCGGCCACGCGCTCGCGCATCGAGCCGGAGGTGTCGACCAGGATCGCGACCGCCGCGCCGAGCCCCTCGTCCACGTCGGCCTGATACGGCGCGGCGTCGGCGCGCTCGGCCGCGCGGCGGTCCGCCGCCGTCCCGCCGCGGGAACCGCCCGGGCCGCAGGCCGCGAGCGCGACCGCCACCGCAGCGACCCACAGCCAGGCGTTGCGCGTCGGCATGGGCTCGAAGTCTAGCGAATTTCGGCCAATTCCGCGACCTGGCGTCAGGCGCCTTCCAGGCGCTGGCGGGCGGCGGCGAGCGCGGCTTCCTCGTCGGGGGAGAGCTTGGGGAACCCGAGCTTCAGGCTCTGCAGCGCGTCGACGACCAGATCGGCGATCACGACGCGCGTGAACCACTTGTGATCCGCCGGCACGATGAACCACGGCGCGTGCTCCGTGCTCGTCTCCGACAGCACCGCCTCGTACGCGCGCATGTAGTCGCGCCAGCGGTCGCGCTCGTCGAGATCGCCGGCGGCGAACTTCCAGTGCTTCGCCGGATCGTTGAGCCGCTCGAGGAACCGGCGCCCCTGCTCCTCCTTCGAGACGTGCAGGAAGAACTTGCGGATGAGGACGCCGCTGCGCGCGAGGTGGCGCTCGAACGCGTTGATGTCCTCGAAGCGCTCGCGCCAGATCCGCTTCGTGACGATCGACGGCGGCAGTTTCTGGTGCTCGAGGATCTCCGGGTGCACGCGCACCACGAGAACTTCCTCGTAGTGCGAGCGGTTGAAGATGCCGATGCGGCCGCGCTCGGGCAGCGCTTTCACGCACCGCCACAAGTAGTCGTGATCGACCTCTTCGTCCGACGGCCGCTTGAAGGAGTGGACCTCGGTGCCCTGCGGGTTCAGGCCGCTCATCACGTGCTTGATCGCGCTGTCCTTCCCGGCGGCGTCCATCGCCTGGAAGATCAGCAGCACCGCCCAGCGGTTCTGCGCGTAGAGCAACTGCTGCAGCTCGACGAGCCGCGCGATGCCGCGCTCGAGCCGCCCGGCCGCTTCCGCTTTGTTCTTGAACGGCGCCGTGTCGTCCGGATCGTAGCGCCGGAGGTCGACGCGCTCGCCCGGCTTCACGCGAAAGCGATGCAGGTTCAACTTACGCCGGTTTGTCGGCGCTGCCCGGCACGGCGGCCTCGGCCGCCTGGAAGCCGACCTTCGAGTGCGTGCCGTCGCAGAACGGCTTGTTCGTCGACCCGCCACAGCGGCACAGCGCGAAGGGGCGCTTCGCGATCGTGTACGCCGCGCCGTTCCAGTCCACCACCGTGACGTCGTCGCCCTCGACGAGATACGGACCGTTCTGCCGAACCTTGATCGTCGACCCGCCACAGCGGCACAGCGCGAAGGGGCGCTTCGCGATCGTGTACGCCGCGCCGTTCCAGTCCACCACCGTGACGTCGTCGCCCTCGACGAGATACGGATCGTTCTGCCGAACCTTGATCGTCGCCATTCACCTCTCCGTAGAGCGCGTTTCAAAACTCGGACGTAGGGCGACCCTTTCAGGGTCGCCTGGCGAGGCTGAAAGCCTCGCCCTGCACGTTTTGAAACCGCGGCGCTCAGCTCATTTTCTGCATGGAGGCCAGGAAATCCGCGTTCGTCTTCGTCTTCGACATCTTGTCGATGAGCAGCTCCATCGCCTCGACCGGCGAGAGCGGGTTGAGGACCTTGCGCAGCACCCAGATGCGATTGAGATCGTCTTTCGGAATGAGGAGCTCTTCCTTCCGCGTGCCGCTCTTCTGCACGTCGATCGACGGGAAGACGCGCTTGTCGGTGAGCTTCCGATCCAGGTGGATCTCCATGTTGCCGGTGCCCTTGAACTCCTCGAAGATGATGTCGTCCATGCGCGAGCCGGTGTCGACGAGCGCGGTCGCCATGATCGTCAGCGATCCGCCCTCCTCGATGTTGCGCGCGGCGCCGAAGAAGCGCTTCGGCTTCTGCAGCGCGTTCGAGTCGAGGCCGCCCGACAGCACCTTGCCCGACGGCGGGATCACCGTGTTGTAGGCGCGGGCGAGCCGCGTGATCGAGTCGAGCAGGATCAGCACGTCCTTCTTGTGCTCGACCAGCCGCTTCGCCTTCTCGATCACCATCTCGGCGACCTGCACGTGCCGCTGCGCCGGCTCGTCGAAGGTGGACGAGATCACCTCGCCGTCCACCGACCGCTGCATGTCGGTGACCTCTTCGGGCCGCTCGTCGATGAGGAGCACCATCAGGTAGACCTCCGGATGGTTCTTCGCCACCGACTGCGCGATGGCCTGGAGCAGCATCGTCTTGCCGGTGCGCGGCGGCGCGACGATCAGCCCGCGCTGCCCTTTGCCGATCGGCGTCCACAGATCCATGATGCGCGCCGAGATGCTCTCGGGCGTCTCGAGCACGATCCGCTCCTGTGGATAGAGCGGCGTCAGGTTCTCGAAGAACAGCTTGTCGCGCGCCTGCTCCGGCGCCTCGAAGTTGACCGCTTCGACCTTGATCAGCGCGAAGTAGCGCTCGCCTTCCTTCGGCGGACGAATCTGGCCCGACACGGTGTCGCCCGTCTGGAGATCGAACTTGCGGATCTGCGAGGGCGAGACGTAGATGTCGTCGGGGCCCGGGAGGTAGTTGTAGTCGGGCGCGCGCAGGAAGCCGAAGCCGTCGGGCAGCACCTCGAGCACGCCTTCGGAGAAGATGAAGCCGCTCTGCTCGGTCTGCGCTTTCAGGATCTGGAAGATCAGCTCCTGCTTGCGCATGCCCGTCGCGCCGCCGACCGTCAGATCCTTCGCGATCTGCGTGAGCTTCTGAATGCTCATGTCCTTCAGATCGGTGATGCGCAGGCCGTCGCGCCGCTGCTGCGCCGACGGCGGCGCCTGCGGCTGCTGTTGCGGCGAGGGCGGCGAGGGCTGCGGCGGTTGTGCGGTGGACGACGCGTCGGAGGCGGGGGCGTCGGGCGACGCGGCCATGGGCTGGTCGGGCGCCGCTTGACCGGTGGCGGTCCGCGCGGGCGCGTGGCGTTTAGGGGTGCTTGGCATCGGGACTCTCGAGCATCGGGTTGGGGGTTTCCAGCTTCGCGCCAGCGGCGCATTGCGCGGCAGGCCTGCCGCGCGAGGTTCAGGCTTACAGTGTATACGGATTCCGGCCGATTGCGACGATGCTGCAGGCGACAATCGGCTGGATGTCCAGCGCGCGCGCGCGGGCGATGAGCGCGTCGCTCTCCGCGCCCGGATTCAGCCAGACCTCCGCGATCCCTTTACGCGCGATCTCGCCGATCACCTGCTCGCCCACTTCGGGCTGGACGTAGAGCGACGCCATGTCGATCGGCCCCGGTACGTCGAGCACCGACGCGTAGGTCGCGAGCCCTTCGACTTCCGTCTCGTGCGGGTTGATCGGGACGACGGTGTAGCCCTGCTGCATGTACGCGCGCACGGCGCGGTTGCCGAACTTGCTGCGGTTGTTCGAGGCGCCGATCACGGCGACGACCTTGGCGGGCATCGGTCAGATCCAGATTTTCTCACGTTCGCGGCCCTTCGTCCCCCGCACGGCGTCACGACACGCGACGACCCGGCGCCGACCCCGACCGTTTACGCAGTCGCCGCCTGCGGCGCGTGCCGCGCGACGAACTCGAGCAGACGCCGGCTCCCCTCGCGCAGGTGATCCATGGACGTGGCGTACGAGATGCGGATGAAGCCCGGCGCATCGAACGCCTCGCCCGGCGTCACGGCGACGCGCGCCTCCTCGAGCAGCGCGTCGGCGAAATCGAGCGACGTGCGGAAGCCGTCCACCGAGAGCACGTCGGCGACGTCGACGAACATGTAAAACGCGCCGGCCGGCTTCTCGCAGCGCAGCCGCGGATCCGCCGTGAGCCATGCGTGCAGCGCGTCGCGGCGCGTGCGGTATTGATCGAGCATGGCGCGCACTGCCGTCTGCGGCCCGGTGACCGCCTCGAGCGCCGCCTTCTGCGTGATCGAGTTGACGTTGGACGTCGCGTGGCTCTGGATCGCCGACGACGCCGCAATCACCGCGGCGGGGCCGAGCTGCCAGCCGCAGCGCCACCCGGTCATCGCGTACGCCTTCGACGCCGATCCGCACAGCACCGTCTGCTCGCGGCACGTCTCGGCGAGCACCTTCGGCAGGTTGTGCGGCACGTCGTCGTAGATCAGCTTCTCGTAGCACAAATCGACGACGATCCAGATGCCGCGGCGCGCGGCCTCTTCCCCGATGGCGCGGAGCGCGGCCTCCGAGATGAGCGCGCCGGTCGGGTTGCCCGGCGAGTTGACGATGATGCCGCGCGTGCGCGGCGTGATGGCGTCGACGATCGGCTGCGCGCGGACCGTGAAGCCGTCTTCGGCGTGCGTCCGCACGAGAACCGGCGTCGCGTCGGCGAGCTTCACCTGCTCGGTGAGCGTCGGCCAGTACGGCGCGTGCGTGATCACTTCGTCGCCGGGGCCGAAGAGCGACAGCGCGGCGTTGGAGAGCGCCTGCTTGCCGCCGGCGGTGACGATCACCTCGCTGTCGGTGTACTCGACGCCGTAGTCGGTCTTGTAGCGCTCGCAGATCGCGTGCCTCAAGTCGGCGATGCCGGCGACCGGCGTGTAGCGCGTGAAGTTGCCGTCGAGCGCGGCGTGCGCCGCCGCCTTCACCGGATCCGGCGTCGGGAAGTCGGGCTCGCCGGCGCCGAAGTCGATCACCTCGACGCCCGACCGCCGCAGCCGATCGACCGTGGCCGTCACCTTCATCGTCGGCGAGGAGGCGATCCGCGTGGTGCGATCCGCGAGCTTCATGCTTTGGTCAGCCCTTTCTCGCGCAGCCGCTGCTCGACGAGCTCCGGCACGAGGCCGTGCACCCGTCCGCCGAGCGCGAACACTTCCTTGATCAACCGCGAGCTGATGTAGGTGTACTGCTCGGCGGGCATCATGAACACCGTCTCGATCTTCGGGCTCAGGCGCTGGTTCATCAGCGCCATCTGGAACTCGAACTCGAAGTCGGACACCGCGCGCAGCCCGCGCACGATCACCTGCGCGCGGCGCCGCTCGACGTAGTCCACGAGCAGGCCGTCGAAGGTGTCGACCTCCACGCTCGGATGCTTCGCGAACACCTGCCGCGCGATCTCGACGCGCTCCTCCGTCGAGAACATCGGCGCCTTCTCCGCGTTCACCAGGATCGCGACGATGATGCGATCGAACAATCGCGCGCCGCGTGTGATGATGTCCAGGTGCCCGTTGGTGAGCGGGTCGAACGAGCCAGGATACACGGCGAGAGTGGACATCAGGAACTCGTGTAAAACGCCAGCGCGCTGTCGCCCGAGATCACCTCTCGCGATCGGCGAAGGCGGCCGGCGTCCTCCGGCGCCGCGACGCGGCGCGCGTGCTCCAGCACCAGGACGCCGTCCGCGGCCAGATGCCCGCCGGCGGCGGCGACGAGATCGTCCGCACGTTCGTCGTAGGGTGGATCGAAAATCATGATGTCGAACGTGTCGGCGTGGAGGCCGGCGAGCGCGCGGGCAACGCTGGCGCGGATGATAACATAGCGGTCCTCGACGCCGCAGTGCGCGAGGTTCTCCGCGATCAGGGCCTGGGCGCGGCGATCGCGCTCGACGAAGGTCACCGCCGCCGCTCCCCGGCTCAGCGCCTCTATCCCCACCGCGCCCGTTCCCGCATAGCCGTCGAGCACGCGCGCCCCGGCCACCCGCGGCGCGAGAATGTTGAACAGCGTCTCGCGCAGCTTGTCGGACGTCGGCCGCAGCCCGTCCCACGTCGGCGCTTTGAGGCGACGTCCCTTGAGCGTACCTGCGATCACACGCAACGCGATTCGGCCTTCGAGTGGCGACCCTGAAAGGGTCGCCCTACATTCCTCTGTGACCTCTGCGACCCGCCCGACCTGCCAGACCCTACTGCGACCCTGAAAGGGTCGCCC
>Ga0209474_10000810_pt1 | contig 32427 bp, 20 predicted proteins | sample GraSoiAngelo_145_FD_185902 | JGI IMG/M metagenome (GOLD analysis project Ga0209474, IMG submission 185902) | Grasslands soil microbial communities from the Angelo Coastal Reserve, California, USA - 14_1009_05_20cm (SPAdes) (version 2) | ecosystem: Environmental > Terrestrial > Soil > Grasslands...
TCCCCTCGACGCCCTCGCGCGTCGCCTTCCACTCGGGCATCTTGTCGCGGATGTAGCCCTGGATCCGCTCGGTGAGCTCTTGAAACGTCGTGCTCGTCGTCCGGCCGCAGCCGGGGCACGCGGTGACGCTTGGCGAGAACGACCGGAGGCCGAGCGCCTGCAGCAGCTCGCACGCGGCGTAGACCTCGTCGCGTCGGTCGCCGCCGGGCCGCGGCGTCAGCGAGACGCGAATCGTGTCGCCGATGCCTTCGTTGAGGAGGACGCCCATCGCCGCCGACGACCACACGAGCCCCTTCGTCCCCATGCCGGCTTCGGTGAGCCCGAGGTGCAGCGGCTGATCGGTCTGGCGCGCGAGCGCGCGGTAGACGGCGATCAGATCGCGCGGACGCGACGTCTTGCACGAGACGATGATCTGATCCTTGCGCAGGCCGGTCTCGATCGCGAGCGCCGTCGACTCGGTCGCGGAGAGCACCATGCACTCGTTGATGATCTCCTCGGACGTCTTGCCGAGATCGCGATCGGTGTTCTCCTGCATCCTGGCGACGACGAGATCCTGGTTCAGCGATCCCGCGTTGACGCCGATGCGCACCGGCTTGCCGTTGTCGACCGCCACTCTGCAGATCGTCGCGAACTGCTCGTCGCGGCGCCGCCCGGTGCCGACGTTGCCGGGGTTGATGCGGTACTTGTCGAGCGCGCGCGCGCAGTCGGGATACTTCGTCAGCAGGATGTGGCCGTTGTAATGGAAGTCGCCGATGAGCGGCGCGGCGCACCCCGCGTCGATCATGCGCTGCTTGATCTCGGGCACCGCCGCGGCCGCGTCGGGCAGATTGACGGTGACGCGCACGAGCTCCGATCCGGCGTCGGCGAGCTCGATGCACTGCTCGGCCGTCGCGCGCGCGTCGGCGGTGTCGGTCATCGTCATCGACTGCACGACGACCGGCGCGCCTCCGCCCACCTGGACGTGTCCGACTTTCACGCCCACCGTCGTATGGAGCTTCACCGATGGCATGGAAGGTCCAATGATAACGTATGCGCCGCGGCGACGGCGGTAGCGCAGCCCTTCAGGGCCGCTTAGGACAACCGATGAAAGCGATTCGCGTACACGAGTTCGGCGGACCCGCAGTGTTGACGCTCGAAGAGGTTCCGGATCCGAAGCCGGGGCCCGGCGAAGTGGTCGTGCGCGTGCGCGCGGCCGGCGTGAACCCGGTCGACGCGTACATCCACTCGGGGACGTACGTGCGCAAGCCGCCGCTGCCGTACACGCCCGGACAGGACGGCGCGGGCGAGGTGGAATCGATCGGCGCCGGCGTGAAGGAGTTCCGGCCGGGCGATCGCGTCTACATCGCTGGAGTGGGCCGCACCGTCGCGGGCGCCGGCACCTACGCCGAGCGCGCGCTCTGTCTTCCGTCGCAGCTCCATCGTCTGCCCGCCCGAACGGCGTTCGCGCAGGGCGCGGCGCTCGGCGTGCCGTACTGCACGGCGTACCGCGCGCTGTTCCATCGCGCGAACGCCCGGCCGGGCGAGACGGTCCTCGTGCACGGCGCGACCGGCGGCGTCGGCATCGCGGCCGTCGAGCTCGCGCACGCGCGCGGGTTGACGGTGATCGGCAGCGGCGGCACCGACAAAGGGCTCGCCGCGGTGCGCGAGCACGGCGCCGACATGGTCGTCAACCATCGCGAAGCGAACTACACGGATGCGATCGTGAACGCCACCAGCGGCCGCGGCGTGAACGTCATCGTCGAGATGGCGGCGCACGTGAACCTCGATCGCGATCTCGGACTGCTCGCGAAGTTCGGCCGCGTCGTCGTCGTCGGCAACCGCGGCCGCGTCGAGATCGATCCGCGGCAGGCGATGGGGCGCGACGCGGCGATTCTGGGCATGACGCTCTTCAACGTGCCGGACGCCGAGATGGTGGAGATCCACGCGGCGCTCGTGGCCGGCCTCGAGAACGGCACGCTCAATCCGGTGGCCGGCCGCGAGCTGAAGCTCGCCGACGCGGCGCGCGCGCATGAGGCGGTGATGGAGCCGGGCGCGCTCGGCAAGATCGTCCTCGTGCCGTAAAGCCGCGGCGAGATCGGGCGAGTGGTAAGCTCGCGGAGGAGGAGATCAGGATGCGAAGGTTCGGGCTGATGATGCTGACCGTCGCGGCGCTGAGCGGGGCGCTGAGCGCGGCTGCAGCCGCACAGGAAACGACCGGCACTATTACTGGAATTGCGACCGATCAGACCGGCGGCGCGCTGCCCGGCGTCGCCGTCACCGTCAAGAACACCGACACCGGCATCGCGCGAACAATCGTCACCAACGAAGCCGGCTTCTACACGGCGTCGCTGCTCCCGATCGGACAGTACGAGGTCACCTTCGAGCTCCAGGGCTTTCAAAGCGTCACGCTGCGGAACGTCGTGCTGCACGTCAACGATCGCCTGCAGCTCGACGCGCGGCTGGCCGTCGGCGGCGTCGCCGAGAGCGTCGACGTCGCCGCGGGACGCACCCTCGTGCAGCCGATCGCCGCGCTGCAGTCGACGATGACGTCGACGCAGGTGAAGGAGCTGCCGCTCAACAACCGCAACTTCGTGCAGCTGGCGACGCTCGCGCCCGGCGTATCGAGCGATCTCAGCGACGAGGTCGGCGTCGGGCTGACGAGCACGGTCAGCATCTCGATCAACGGCGCGCGCCGCAACGCCGTCAACTGGCTCGTCGACGGCGTCTCGGACGTCGACGTCGGTTCGAACATCACGCTCCTCTCGACGCCGAGCCTCGAGTCGATCGAGGAGTTCAAGATCATCACCAACGGCTACCAGGCCGAATGGCCGCGCAGCGGCGGCGGCATCGTCAACGTCGTCACGAAGTCGGGATCATCACGGTACAGCGGCAGCGGCTACGAGTTCCTGCGCAGCGACAAGCTGAACGCGAACGCCTTCTTCCGCAACCTGAACCCCGATCCGGCGATCAACAGCCAGCCGGCGCCGCTCAAGTACAACAACTTCGGCGGCACGGTGGGCGGGCCCGTGGTGCCCTCGAAGATGTTCTTCTTCTTCTCCGAGGAGCTGCGCCGCATCACGCGCGCGCCGACGACGCTCACCGCGAACACGTTCGATCCGGCGTGGCTCACCGATCCGACCAACGCGAACTACGTGCCGCCGGCGCTGCGCGATCCGAACGCGCTGAAGCTGCTGTCGCTGTTTCCGGCGCCGAACGTCACCGGGCGCCTGCAGTTCCTCAGCACGCAGCCGACGATCCAGAACACGCGGCAGGAAGTGGCGCGCGTCGACTACGACCTGAACGCGAACTACCGGATCACCGGCCGCTACTCGCACGACAACAGCTTCACCGAGGAGCCGGGCGGCCTCTTCCTCGCGCTCGCGGTGCCGAACGTCGCGACGACCGACACGAACGTCCCCGGCCAGGTCGCCGCGGCAATCCTGCGGTCGACGCACGGCAGCTCGAAGCTGAACGAGCTGCAGTTCCAGTTCTCGAGCAACACGATCGCCGACCAGAACGTGAGCGGCGATCGCAACCTGCGCTCGTCGCTCGGGCTGAACATCCCGGACGTCTTCCCGGGCAACGATCTCGGCGTGATGCCGCTCGTGGCCATCACCGGGCTCTCGACGATCGGCGCCAACCAGCTGTTCCGGATCGAGTACCGCAACTACACGTTCACCGACAGCTTCACGTGGCAGCGCGGCGCGCACGGCTTCAAATTCGGCGGCCTGACGACGTTCGAGCGGAAGAACGAGAACGCCGCGAACGTCACCCAGGGGAGCTTCTCGATCGGGCAGGGAGGCGGACACACGGCGTTCTACAATTTCCTCAGCGGCAACGGCGACGCCTCCTGCGGCAACGCGTGCACCTACACCGAGGCGCAGCGCGACGTCACCGAGCACCTGCGGTTCAACCGCTACGAGATGTTCGCGCAGGACTCGTGGAAGCCGCGGCCGAACGTCACCGTCGACTACGGCGTCCGCTACGCGCTCTACCCGCCGGTCACCGACACCAACAACACGCTGACCAATTTCCTGCCGTCGCGCTTCGACCCGGCGAAGGCCCCGACGTGCGCGAACGCCGCCTGCACGACGATCGTCACCGGCACCGGCGATCCGCTGAACGGCATCATCGTCGCCGGCCAGAACTCGCCGTTCGGCAACGCGGTCTACGCGTTCGACAAGACCAACGTGCAGCCGCGCGTCGGCGTGACGTGGGATCCGCGGTCGACCGGGCGGACGATCTACCGCGGCTCGTACGGCGTGTACTACGACCAGGCGCTCGTCGGCATCTTCGAGCAGAACTCGTTCACGAACCCGCCGATCGTCAACACGGTCAGCCTGCTGAACGCGCGCCTCTCGAATCCGGCCGCGGGCACCACGTCGACGACGAGCGGCGTGCTGGCGCTCATCGGCAACGGCGACGACTTCAAGACGCCGCGCACGCAGCAGTGGAACATCGGCCTGCAGCGGCAGCTGTACGCGCGCGGCGCGCTCGACGTCGGCTACGTCGGCGGGCACGGCGATCACCTGATTCGGCCGATCGACGTCAACTACCCGCAGCCGGCCGACGTGCTGCGGCTCGGCAGCGTGAACCTCGCGCGGCCGTATCTCGGCTACGGGGCGATCACGCTGCGGACGACGAACGCGCGGAGCAACTACTGGGGGGTCCTGGCGAGCTTCAGGCACGACGGGGGCGCCGCCGGCGCGCTCACGGTGAACTACACGCTGAGCCGCACGCAGACCGACGCGAGCAACGATCGCGACGCGATCGACATCCCGCAGAACCCGCTCGATCTCGAAGCCGAGTACGCCGATGCGCGGACGGATCGGCGCCACATCTTCACCGCGAACTACGTCTACAACATTCCGTTCCTGAAGGACTCGCCGAACGTCGTGCTGAAGGCCGTGCTCGGCGGCTGGCAGGTGGCCGGCATCACCGCAATCAACTCCGGTCAACCGATTCCGCGTATTTCTGAGAGCACCAACGGCTTCCTGCGCGGCGGACGGCCGAACATCGTCGCCGATCCGGCCGCGGGTTCGCAGACGGGAAATCTCTTCTGGTTCAACCCCAACGCGTACACGCCGGCGGCCGACGGCACGTTCGGCAACTCGCGCCGCGCGGAGTTCCGCCAGCCGGGACGCAACCAGACCGACCTGTCGATCTCGAAGAACTGGACGTTCAACCGCACGCAGCGCATCCAGTTCCGCGCCGACGCGATCAACGCCTTCAACCACACGCAGTGGCTCGCGGATCCGCAGGCGGCCGGCCTCGACAACACGTGCACCGTCAGCCTGACGACGTGCAACACGCCGGCGGATACATTTGGCCAGATCCTCGCGGCGCGCGCGCCCCGCGAGATTCAGCTCGGGTTGAAGTTCTATTGGTAACGCAAGAGCGCGAAGGCGGCAAAGGCCGCAGAGACCGAAGCTCAAAAGTGGAATAATGGCGATCATGAAGACCTTCATGCTCACCGTCGCGGCGCTCGTGGCTGCGGCGCTGCCGCTCGCCGCGCAGCAGCATCAGCCCGATCACGACAAGGCGATCGCAGGCGGCGGCACGCTGCCGGCGGGATGGAAGGGACGGATCGACGGCGGCGGCGCGTCGATGGCCGGCGTGAAGATGACGCCGATGGGCGGCGGCGTCCACATCATGAGCGGACCGGCCGCCATCTACTACCGGCAGGCCGACCGGCAGACGGGCGAGTTCGCCGCGAGCGCGACGTTCACGCAGATGGAGCGCGCCGAGCATCCCGAGGCGTACGGGCTCTTCGTCGGCGGCGCGAATCTCGAGAGCGCAGCCCAGAAGTACACCTATTTCCTCGTGCGCCAGGACGGCAAGTTCCTCGTCAAGCGCCGCAGCGGCAGCGAGACGCCGACGGTCACCGACTGGACCGACAGCAGCGCGATTCGCAAGCCCGACGCCACGGGCAAGATGAGCAACACGCTCGCGGTGGAAGTGGGCCGCGACAAGGTGCGCTTCCTCGTCAACGGCACGGAGGTGGCGTCGGCCGAGCCGTCGAAGGTGGACGCCGCCGGCATCGCGGGCCTGCGCGTCAACCACAATCTGAACGTGCACGTCGAAGGATTCACCGTCAGGGCCCGCTGATGCCGCGGCGTTCCTGTGCGAGCTGACGCTCGTGGCTGAGACGATCGACTGGCCCGCGCGGCGCCGGTCCCCGCGGCGGCGCGGCGGCCTGTTCCTGCTCGTCGTTCTCGCGATCCTCATCTTCAGCGGCGGCACGGCGCTGTCGTACTACGTCGACGCGCTGTGGTACGGATCGCTCGGCTTCGCCGACGTGTTCTGGCGCACGCTGAACATGCAGGCCGCGGTCTTCAGCGGTTTCACGATCGTCACCTTCGCCGCGCTCTGGCTCGCGTTTCTCGCGCTCAAGCCGCCGCGGCTCGGCGAGCTCGCCGGCCTGCCGATCTTGATCAACGGCCAGCCGGTGAAGCTGCCGGTCGAGCCGGTGATCCGCCTCGTCGCGCTCGCCGGATCGCTCGTCATCGCGGTGATCACCGGCTCGGCGATGGCGGCCGAGTGGCCCACGCTCGCGCTCTACTGGTACGCGAAGCCGGGTCCGACGCCCGTCGATCCGATCTTCGGCCGCCCGCTGACGTTCTATTTCTTCACGCTGCCGGCGTGGCATCTGCTCACCGGCTGGCTGCTGACGCTGTCGATCATCATCGGCGGCGTCGCGGTGTTCTTCGCGGCGATCACCGGCGGGACGCGGCTCCTCGGCGGCCGCCGCGACAGCGAAGCGGCGGCGTGGCGCGGCGTGTCGATCGCGTTCGCGTTCGTGCTGCTGGTGCTCGCGGCGCGCACCTATATCGGCCGCTTCGATCGGCTCTTCGCGGATCACACGATCTTCGCGGGCGTCAGCTACACCGACGCGCACGTCACGATCGCCGGCATGCTCGTCGTCGCCGTCGCGCTGATCGTCGGCGCGGCCATCGCGCTCGTGAACGCCGTCGCGGCGCCGCGCGTCGGGTGGCTCGCGGCGGCCGTCGCGCCGGCGGCGATCGTGTACGTGATCGCGGGCATCATCGGGTGGTACGTGTCGAGCTTCGTCGTGAAGCCGAACGAGCTCGTGCGCGAGACGCCCTACATCGTCAACAACATCGAGATGACGCGGCAGGCCTACGGTTTGAATCGGATCGCGCAGAGCGCGTTCCCCGCGGAATCGGGCATCGAGGCCGTCGACGCCGCGAACAACCAGCCGACGCTCGAGAACATCCGCCTCTGGGACTGGCGCGCGCTGCAGGACACGCTGCGGCAGATTCAGGAGATCCGCACCTACTACGACTTCCCCGACATCGACATCGATCGCTACACGATCGACGGCGCGCCGCGCCAGATGATGCTCGCCACGCGCGAACTGAACGTCGACAAGCTGCCGGAGAGCAGCCGGAACTGGATCAACGAAAAGCTGATCTACACGCACGGCTACGGCGTCACGATGAATCCCGTCAACGGCTTCACGCCCGAGGGGCTGCCGGCGCTCGTGCTGAGCGACATGCCCGTGCGCAGCACGATTCCGAGCCTGAAGCTGACGCGGCCGGAGATCTATTTCGGGGAGCTCACGAACACCGACGTCTACGTGCGCACGCGGCAGAAGGAGTTCAACTACCCGCAGGGCGAGACCAACAGCCTCACGTCGTACGAGGGCAGGGGCGGCATCGTGCTCGGCGGATTCCTGCGGCGGCTGATCATCGCGCTCGACCGAGGCGATCTCGCGAAGCTGCCGTTCAGCGACGACGTCTCGGCGGAGAGCCGGCTGCTGATGCGGCGCAACATCCGCGAACGCGTCGAGACGCTCGCGCCGTTCCTCACCTTCGACAGCGATCCGTACATTGTCATCGACGCCGACGGCCGCCTGTCGTGGATCATCGACGGCTTCACGACGTCGGACAGCTACCCGTACGCACGGCTGTACAGCCTCGGCCGCGACCGGATCAATTACCTGCGGAACAGCGTCAAGGCGGTGATCGACGCCTACGACGGCACGACGACGTTCTACGTCTTCGACGCGGAGGATCCGATCATCGCCGCGTACCGCGCGATCTTTCCGTCGCTCTTCAGGGACGCCGCCGCGATGCCGCCCGACCTGCGCCGGCACGTGCGCTACCCGGAGCTGATGCTGAAGATGCAGGCGCTCGTCTACGGCGTGTACCACATGACGGATCCCGGCGCGTTCTACAACCGCGAGGACCTGTGGACCGTCGCGAGCGAAGTCGGGCTGAGCGCGCAGCGCGAGCAGGCGGTCCAGACGATGGAGCCGAACTTCGTGCTGATGACGCTGCCCGGCGAGAAGACGAGCGAGTTCATCGAGATCCTGCCCTTCACGCCGGCGAACCGGAACAACCTGATCGGATGGATCGCCGGCCGCAGCGACGATCCGCACTACGGCGCGGCGCTCGTCTACGACTTCCCGAAGACGCGGCTCGTCGACGGCCCGCTGCAGGTCGAGGCGCGCATCGATCAGAACTCGCAGCTCTCGGGCCAGCTGTCGCTCTGGAACCAGCAGGGATCGCACGTGCGCCGCGGCGGCATCATCGTGATCCCCGTCGGCCGCGCGCTCCTCTACGCCGAGCCGATCTACCTGCAGGCCGATCGCAGCCCGATGCCCGAGCTGCGGCTCGTCGTCCTCGCGCTGCAGGATCGCCTCGCGTACGGGCCGACGTTCGAGTCGGCGATGTCGGCGCTCTTCGGCAACGGCGTCTCGACGACGAGCGCCGCGCCCGGCGCGCCGATCGCGGCGGCCGAATCGCCCGCCGGTGCGCCGCGGTCCGCGTCCGCTCCGTCACCCGCGCAGCCGCGCGCCGCGCCTGCCGCAACCGACGTCGACGCGCTGATTCGCTCGGCCGCCGACGATCTCTCCGAGTATCAACGGCTGACGGCGCAGGGACGCCTGGGTGAGGCAGGCAGTCGTCTGGAAGCGCTCAAGCAGAAACTCGAGCGCCTGTCGCAGACGAAGACACAAAAGTAGGCGGAGAATCAGTGTCATGCGTGTGTCTGCTCATCGGTTGACGCCGATCATCGTCGCCGCCGTTCTCGCGGCGCCTCGCGCGCAGGTCGCCGCGCCGCCCGACGTCGCGGCGCCGCCTGCCGACGCGGTGAAAGCGCCGTCTGGGCTCGCGACGAAAGTGCTCGCGCGCGGCAGCGGCAAGGATCATCCGACGAAAGACGACGTCGTCGTCGTGCATTACACGGGATGGAAGACCGACGGATCGATGTTCGACAGCTCGGTCTCCCGCGGCAAGCCCTCGACCTTCGGCGTGAGCCGCGTTATCGCCGGGTTCGGCGAAGGGCTTCAGATGATGGTGACCGGCGAAAAGCGGCGCCTGTGGATCCCGGAGGCGCTCGCCTACAAGGGACAGCGCGAGCCGAAGGGGATGCTCGTCTTCGACGTCGAGCTGATCGACATCCCGAGCCATCCGCCGAGCGACGTGAAAGCGCCGCCGCCCGATGCGAAGAAGACCGCGAGCGGGCTCGCCTACAAGGTGCTGAAGGAAGGCGTCGGCGGCCGGCATCCGCGCGCGTCGGGCGCGGTGACCGTGAACTACACGGGGTGGACGACGGACGGCAAGATGTTCGACAGCTCCATCGTCCGCGGCGAGCCGATGACAACTCAAGTCGATCAGGTGATCGCCGGCTGGAGCGAGGGCCTGCAGCTGATGTACGAAGGCGAAAAGACGCGCTTCTGGATTCCCGAGACTCTCGCCTACAAAGGCAAGAGCGCGCCGTACGGCATGCTCGTCTTCGACGTGGAGCTGGTGAAGATTCAGTAAGGCCTGGCAGGTCGAATAGGTCTTACCTACCCGACCTGCCTGCCCCGCCAGACCCCATGGCGGCCGGACCGCGCGCGTGCGCGGCGGCGGCGTCGGTGATGCGCCGGAACGCGCGCTGCAGGCGGTCGGCCAGCGCGCGGCGCGTCGGCTCGGGCACGGGGCCGATGCGCGACCAGCTCGCCTGCGCCTGACGCACGTCCTCGCTCGCTGCGCGGAAGCGGCTGTCGTCGTCCACGCGTCCGCCGATCGTGTTGGCGGCGAGCGCCTCCTTGAGCATCGCGGCGAGCCTGGTCGTCGGCGAGATCGCGGCGTCGGCCGCCGCCGCCCCAGGGCCGCCGAGCGATTTCGCCAGCTCCTCCATCCGCGTCACGATCGCTTCCATGCGCTTGCGGTTCGCGTCGGGATCGAGATCCGTCCCGGCGAACACGGCCGGGTACGCGGAGACGACGCGCGCGAAGGCGGCGGCAAAGCGCTCGTCGAGCGCCGCCGCGCGCTCGCGATCGACGCCGCGCGCGGCGAGCTCGGCGTTCCAGCGGCCGCGGATGCTCCGCACCTTCGCGAGCACGTCGTCGGGCGCCGGCTGCGGCTCCGCCGCCTCGCCGCCGGCTTCGGCGGGCGCGAGCGACTCGAGCTCCGCGACGATCGCTTCACGCGCCGCGACGCGCTCGCCCTTCGCGATGTCGTGCCGCTGCGCGTAGCGCGCGAAGAAGTGATCGCACGACGCGCGGAAGCGCTGCCACAGCGCCTCGGATCGGCTCTTCTTCACCGGCCCGATCGTCTTCCAGTCGTTCTGCAGCCGCTTGATCTCGGCGGCGGCGGCGTCCCAGTCGGTCGAGTCCTGGAGCGCTTCGGCTTTCGCGATGAGCGCGTCCTTCTTCGCGAGGTTGTCGGCCCACACCTTCTTGCGCTCGGCGAGATCGGCGTGGCGCCGCGTGAAGAAGCGGTCGCACGCTGCGCGGAAGTGCTCCCAGACGGCCTTCTCCTGGCCGCGCGTCACCGGCCCGATCGTCTTCCACTCGGCCTGCAGCTTCTTGATTTCGTCGGCCGTGCGGATCCAGTTCGTCGATTCGGCGAGCGCCTCGGCCTGCTGGCAGAGCGCGAGCTTCTTCCTCAGATTGTCGGCGCGCGCTTCGGCCTGTGCGGTGAAATGGCTTTCGCACTTCGCCCACACTTCGTCGTGCGCCGCCTTGAAGCGCTTCCACAGCGCCTCGCCCTGCGCGCGCGGGACGTCGGCCGCCTGCCGCCACTGCTGCTGCAGATCGCGGACCTGCCGCGCGATCTCCTCCGGATCGTCGAGCGCCTTGAGCGCCTGCATCTTCTCGCAGAGCTGCTCCTGGATGCCGACGTTCGCCCACCGCTGCCAGTCGGCGATGTCGCGCAGCTCCTGCACTTTCGGCATGAGCGCCGTCTGCGCCGCCTTGAGGCGCTTGACGATCTCCTCGAAGTCCTTCTTCGAGGGCAGCGGCGGAATCTGGTAGAGCGCGGAGCGCAGCTCCTTCAGCCCGCGCTCGCCGGCCTTGAGCGTGAGATCGGTGCGCGCGGTGAGCGCCTCGGTGCGCGCGGCGAGCTGCTGCAGCCGCGTGAGGGCGTCGCGGCGCGTGCGATCCTCGGCGGATCGCGCGGCAGCGTCGCGCGCGGAGAACGAGCGGTCGGCCTCCGCGTAGCGCTCGACGATCGCCTGATCGGCTTCCGACGGCGCGGCGCCGGCAGCGACGAGGCTGTTCCACTCCTTCCGCACGACGCCGAGCAGACGCCGCGCGGCGGCGACGTCGTCGAGGGCGGCGGCCTGGACGGCCTGCTCGGCGAGCTCGGCGAGCCGCGCGCTGCGGCGCTCGGCGGCCTTGCGCGCCTCTTCCTCGGCGGCTTCGGCGCGCGCGCGCTCGGCGGCATCCTGTTCTTCGCGCAGACGCGCGGCGGCCTCTTCTTCGGCGCGCAGACGCGCGGCTTCCTCGCCCTCGCGCGCGCGGCGCGCGGCGGCTTCGGCGTCGGCGCGCGCGAGCTCCGCGGCGCGCGCGACGCCTGCGGCCTCTTCCGCAGCCGCGGCGTCGGTGGCTGCCGCCGCGGCGATCTCGGCGGCGTGCTGCGCGTCGCGTTCGGCGGCGATCCGCTCGTCCATCTCGCGCAGGATCGCGCGCGCCCGCTTCGACGCGCTCTTGTTCTTCGCGCGGGCGGCGATCTGCTCGAGCTCGCCGCGATCGGAGACGCGCTCGACGGCGGCTACCGTCGGATCGCGGAACTCGCTGTTGAGCGCGGTGCCGAGGATCTCCGCGTGATCGTCGAGCGCCTCGAACGCCCTGACGCGGACCGGCTCGTGCTCGGCGTGCCGCGCGATCGAGCCGAGCGCGTGGACGTCGGTAATGCGCTGGCTGGCGCGCATCGCGGTGGACTCGCGCGACGCGTTCTTCGCGATGCCGACGAGCGTCTTCGCCTCCGCGATCGCTTCGACCGCCGCGTGCGCGTCCGCTTCGCCGACGCCCTCGAACGCTTCGAGCGCGATGTCGCGCAGCATGGCGATCGCCTGAGCCCGCACGTGCTCGTCCGCGTCGGCGGCGGCGAGCGCGGCAAGCGCTGCGGGATCCATCAGCTTCGAGACGGCGGCGCGCCGTACGCGCGGGTCGGCGTCCTCGCGAGCGATCTCGGCGATCAGCTCGCGCTCGTCGAGCGGCAGCTCCTGTACGAACGCGAGACGGACCGCGGCATCGGGATGCTTGTGCCGCGCCTGGGTGCGGAACCGATCGAGGATCGCCATACACGCTCCAGCCTGGCGGAACGCCAGCTTGTGTCACGCAGGCGAGGTCAGCGCTGAACCCGCTCCGCGATGTCGACGCCGTGCGTCGACGCTTTCACCGTTTTGTCGATGTCGAGAATCCGGCCGTCCGCCCCAATCAAAAACGTCCAGCGCGAGGCGTAACCACTATTCGTAAGCACGCCGTATGCCCGGGCGACATCCTTCGTCGGATCGCTCAAAACCGGATACGGCAGCCCCAGAGATTCCGCAAACCGGCGATTAATGTCTGCGGAATCGACGCTCGCCGCGAAGTACGCGACGCCGGCCGCGCGCAGCGTCGCGTCGCTCGCCCCGAGCGACCGGCACTCAGCCGTTCAACCGCCCGTGAACGCCTTCGGAAACCACGCCAGCACCACGCGACGGCCCCGCTGATCGCGCAGCCGATACGTGCGGCCATCCGATCCAGCGAGCGTGAAATCGGGCGCCTCGTCGCCCGGCTTCAGGTCGACCGTCGGCTCGGCAGTACGGGTGACCATGTTGTACACGCCCGCCAACGTCGCCCCTACGGTTGTGGCGATTTGTCGCAGCAGCAGCAGCGGGTGCAATGTGCCATTCTAGTGAAGGGCTTTCACAGGATGACGCGCTTCGATCGCGCCTTTTTGCACGACGCGACGCCTTCTCCAATTCTGCGGATCGCGTGCGTCGCGGCGATCCTGTCGACATGGATCGGCTGCAGCCGCGGCGGGAGCCCGACCTCGCCGAGCGGCCCGCCGGCGGCCGGGTCGATGATCGTCTGGGCGGCGATCGGCGCAAGCGACGTCACCGGCATAGGTTCCAGCGTTCCGTGCCTGCTGCAGGACTGCGCGAACGGGACTGGTTACATCGCCGTTACGGCGCGCCAGCTGCGCGCGCAGGGGTTTACCCTCGATCTCTTGAACCTCGGGCTGCCCACCGCCGTCATCGGGCGCGACTTCGAGACGCTCGGCCAGCAGTACAACCGCGTGATCGCCGGCAATTTCATCGAGCAGGAGATGCCGTTCGTCCAGCGCACCGCGACGCTGGTGACGATCTTCGCCGGCCTCAACGAGATCAACACGGTGACGGCAGCCCTCGGCGCCGGCGCGGGCGGAAGCGATCCCAACGGGTACATCGACGCACAGGTGCGCGCCTTCGGCGCAGATTTCACGACGCTGATGCGCGGCGTCGCCGATCGCGCCGGCAGCCCGCGCATCGTGGTGCTGAACCTGCCGAACCCCGCCGGGATGCCGTATCTCGCCGCGGCGCCGCTCGCGCAGCGCCAGGCGGCGCAGCGCGCCGCCGTCGGGATGACGCGCACCGTCGTCAACCCGCTGGCCTCGTCGAGCACGGCTATCGTCGATCTGATGTGCGATGCGCGCAGCTACCAGGCGTCCACCTACTCGTCCGACGGCCTGCATCCCAACGACGGCGGCTACGCGTTCATCGCGTCCGAGGTCGTGCGGGCGATCACGTCGGCGTCCTACCCGTCGCCGCAAGGCACCTGCGCGTTCATGTCGATCGCGCCGTGACGTTCGCCGACGCCGTCGCGCGCCTCGAGGCGGCGTTCGCGCGCGAGCTGCCGGGCGCGGCGGCGCAGGCGCGCATGGCGCCGGTGCCGCGCCGCCAGTGGCCGGCCGGCTTCAACATCGCGCGCGTCCGCCATGCGGCCGGCCTCCTGCTCGTCTTCCCGGGGACGACGATCAACGCAGAACCCGCAGAACCCGCAGAGGCGCACGTCGTCCTCACGGTGCGCGGCGACACGCCGCGGCACCCCGGACAGGTGTCGCTGCCCGGCGGCGTCGTCGAACCGGGGGAGACCTTCGAGCAGGCGGCGCTGCGCGAGGCGCACGAGGAGGTCGCGCTCGACGTGTCGCAGGTATGCGTGATCGGCGCGCTCACGCCGCTCGACATTCCCGTGAGCGGATTCCGCCTGTATCCGGTCGTTGGGCGCACGAGCGCGCGCCCGCGGCTCACACCGGCCGACGGGGAGGTCGCGCACATCCTCGACGTCTCGCTCGCGGCGCTGCTCGATCCGTCGAACGCGCGATCGGCCGATCGCCAGCGCGACGGCATCGCGCTGCGCGTGCCGGCGTTCTCGGTCGAAGGCCACGAAATCTGGGGCGCGACGGCGATGGTGCTCGCCGAATTTCTCGCACTGCTGGGCTGGCCTGGACCGCCGCGCGACTGATCACAGATTCGTGCGCGCCGTGCACGACTCTGACAGCACGTGCACGCAAACGAACCGAATAGCGCGCCTTCTGGCTGCGTCGATTGCGTAGCCTGCACTGTTCCTGCGATAATTCATCCTTTCCCAATCGCGCGATATGATGCGCTTTGGCCGGAGGCGGCGATCAGACACACAAGGGGGCGCAACATGGGTTCTGCAGTGCTCGGCGACGCGATCAGCGCGATCCGCGACTGGTCGGTGACGGACGGCAAAGAGAAGCGCGACGCGCGCGTCAATGCCGCGTTCGGCAGCCTCGTCTTCAACGACGAGGTGCAGCAGGCCCGTCTCCCCAAGGCGGTGTATCACGCGCTGCGCCGCACGATGACGCACGGCGAGCCGCTCGATCTCTCCGCCGCCGACGCTGTCGCGAAGGCGATGAAGGAATGGGCGGTCGAGCACGGCGCCACGCACTACACGCACTGGTTCCAGCCGCTCACCGGCATCACCGCCGAGAAGCACGATTCCTTTCTGCAGCTGTCCCCCGACGGGAAAGCCGTCGCCGAGTTCTCCGGCAAGGAATTGATCAAGGGCGAGCCCGACGCCTCGAGCTTTCCCTCGGGCGGCATGCGCTCCACCTTCGAGGCGCGCGGCTACACGGCGTGGGATCCCACGAGCCCGCCATGGCTGCTCTATAGCGGCGGCGCGGTGACGCTCGTGATCCCGACGGCGTTCGTGAGCTGGACGGGCGAGGCGCTCGACAAGAAAACGCCGCTCCTGCGCTCGATGGAAGCGCTGTCGAAGCAGGCGGTGCGCGTGCTGAAGCTGTTCGGCTCGACGGCCGAGCGCGTGATCACGACGTGCGGGCCGGAGCAGGAATATTTCCTGATCGATCGCTACTTCTATCTGTCGCGTCCCGATCTGATCAACGCCGGCCGCACGCTCTTCGGCGCGCGCCCGCCGAAGGGGCAGGAGCTCGAGGATCAGTACTTCGGCGCCATCGCCGATCGCGTGATGGCGTTCATGTCCGACGTCGAGACCGAGCTGTACAAGATCGGCGTGCCGGTGAAGACGCGCCACAACGAGGTCGCGCCGAGCCAGTACGAGATCGCGCCGATCTTCGAGAACGCCAACGTCGCCACCGATCACCAGATGATGACGATGGAGACCATGCGGCGGACGGCGCCGAAGTACGGCCTCGCATGCCTGCTGCACGAGAAGCCGTTCGCCGGCGTCAACGGATCGGGCAAGCACCTCAACTGGTCGATGAGCGACGACGAGGGCCACAACCTGCTGAGTCCGGGCGAGAACCCGCACGACAACATGCAGTTCCTCGTGTTCTGCGCGACGGTGCTGCGCGCGGTGAACAAGTGGCAGGGGCTGCTGCGCGCCAGCATCGCGAGCGCGGGCAACGATCATCGCCTCGGCGCGAACGAAGCGCCGCCGGCGATCATCTCCGTCTTCCTCGGCGACATGCTCACCGACATCTTCGAGCAGATCGAGAAGGGCGGCGCGAGGTCGACCAAGCACGGCGGCGAGCTCGACACCGGCGTGCTGGTGCTGCCGAAGCTGCCGCGCGACGCCGGCGACCGCAACCGCACGAGCCCGTTCGCGTTCACCGGGAACAAGTTCGAGTTCCGCGCGGTGTCGTCGAACCAGAGCATCGCGATGCCGAACATCGCGCTGAACCTCGCGGTCACCGAATCGCTCGATTTCGTCGCGACCGAGCTCGAGAAGGCGACCAAGGGCGGCAAGACGCTCGAGAAGGCCGTCGCCGATCTCCTGCCGAAGGTGATCAAGGAGAACAAGCGGATCATCTTCAACGGCAACAACTACTCGGCGGAATGGGAAAAGGAAGCGGGCAAGCGCGGGCTGCTGAACGTCAAGAACACGGTCGACGCGCTGCCGCTGCTCGTCTCGAAAGAGGTGGTCGGCGCGTTCGAGAAGTACAAGGTGCTGAACGCGCGCGAGGTGCACGCGCGCTACGACATCATGGTCGAGCAGTACGTCAAGACCGTGAACGTCGAGGGGCAGCTGATGGTGCTGATGGCGAACCGCTACATTCTGCCGGCGGCGTTCGACTACCAGAAGAAGGTGGCCGAGAGCGTCGCGGCGGTGAAGGCGGCGGGCGGAAAGTCGGTCGAGGGGAAGAAGGCGCTCGACCGGGTGACGAAGCTCACCGACGAATTCCGCCGCCGCACCGATCGCCTGCAGCATGCGCTCGAGCACGAGGGCAACGGATCGGCGGAGAAGCACGCGAAGCACTTCCGCGACGGCGTGATCCCGGCGATGACGGGGCTCCGCGAAGTGGGTGACGACCTCGAGCTGCTGATCCCGCACGAGACGTGGCCGCTCGCCACGTATCGCGAGATGCTGTTCATCAAGTAGGCCGGGCGGGCCTGGCGGGCCGGGCAGATCACAAAGGTCGGATCTGCCTGCCCGACCTGCCCGACCTGCCCGACCTGTCCCGGGCTACCCGACCTTCCCGATCACCGCCAGGTGCTCGCGGCGCGCGCCTTTCACCGCAGCGATCGGAACCGCGCCGTCGAGCGTCGCCAGACGCCCACCGTGCTTCACGGCCAGCGCAAGCAGATAGACGTCGGTCACCTGCTGGTGCCCGCGAATCTGCGCGGTGTCGAACGTGGAGGCCGCGCGAAGCGAGAGATCGTCCCGCCAGAAATGATGCGTGCTGTGCTCGCAGAAGCGAGACAGCAGCTCGACGATGCGAGCAGTCGGCACGTGCTGGTCGATGCGCGCCGGGTTGCCGAGAATGCGCACCAGGCCGTTCTCGGTCAGCGGGCAGCTCGCCCACCCGTCGTCGGCGTTGTCCTCGAACCAGTCGTGCGCGATCTCGTGATGAACGTGGCCTTCGTGAAACAGCGCGACGAGGACGTTGACGTCCAGGAGCGCTACCGCCATCAGTCGTCTTCGTCCGCCCAGCGCCGGACGTCGGCCGTCGTGATGAGGCGCGCGCCCGGCTGGCGCGGCAGAATCGGCACGCCGTTCCGGACCTTGAAGCTCCGGGCGGGCTCGAGCGCCTTGCGCATCAGCTCCGACACGATTTGACCCGCCGTTTTCTGGTGCATCGCGGCCAGCTCCTTCGCAGCCGTGAGCACGTCGTCGTCCAGATCGAGGGTTGTCCTCACCTCTTCAGCATCACGCATCACGCATCAGATGTCAAGCCCGCACATCCGGCAGACGCGGTACTCTGGCTGCCGACTGCTGAACACCGATGGCCAAACGCAAAACGCCCAGTCTGTTCGACAACCTCGACGCCGGCGGTCCCGACGATGCCGCTGCGAACGCGGCGGCGCGCAAGGGGCTCGGCGACGGCCACGGGCCGGGCAGTACGGCCGACATCGCGCTGCACGAGGCGGCGCAGGCGCGCTACCTGAATTACGCGCTGTCGGTCATCACGGCGCGCGCGCTGCCCGACGTCCGCGACGGCCTCAAGCCGGTGCAGCGCCGCATCCTCTACACGATGTGGCAGCAGAACCTGACGGCCGACGCGAAGCACCGCAAGTGCGCGAAGGTCGTCGGCGACGTGATGGGCAGCTTTCACCCGCACGGCGACGCCGCGCTGTACGAGACGCTCGTGCGCATGGCGCAGTCCTTCTCGCTGCGCTATCCGCTCGTCGACGGCTCCGGCAACTTCGGATCGCTCGACGGCGACAGCGCCGCGGCGATGCGCTACACCGAATGCCGCCTCACGCGCATCAGCGACGAGACGCTGTCGGAAATCGAGCAGACGACGGTCGCCTTTCGGCCGAACTACGACGGCACGAAGACCGAGCCCGTCGTCCTGCCGGCGCGCATTCCGAATCTCCTCGTCAACGGCACGACTGGGATCGCCGTCGGGATGGCGACCAACATCCCGCCGCACAACCTCGGCGAGGTGTGCACGGCGCTCGTCAAGCTGCTCGACAACGAGGAGTTGAGCAGCGCGCAGCTCGGTCGCTACATCAAGGGGCCCGACTTCCCCACCGGCGGCCAGATTCTCAACGCGCAGGAGGAGCTGAAGCAGATCTACAAGACGGGATCGGGATCGATCCGTCTCCGCGGCACCTGGGACACCGGGCCGGAAACGCGCTCGACGAAGACGGTCTACGTCGACAGCATTCCGTACACGGTGAACAAGTCGCAGCTCGTCGAGCGGATCGCCGAAGTCGTGCTGAGCCGCAAGCTGCCGCAGCTCCTCGACGTAAAGGACCTCTCGACGGAGGACGTGCGCATCGCGCTCGAGATGAAGAAGGACGCCGACGAGAAGATGATCATGGCGTATCTCTTCAAGCACACGCCGCTGCAGATCAACTTCGCCGTCAACCTGACGTGCCTGATCCCGACCGAGAATCCGGAGGTCGGCCGCCCCGAGCGGCTCGATCTGAAGCAGATCCTCTGGCACTTCCTCCACTTTCGCCTCGACGTCGTCACCAGGCGGCTCGAGCACGAGCTCGCCGCGCTGAAGAAGCGGATTCATCTCCTCGAGGGGTTCGAGAAGGTCTTCGACGCGCTCGACGAGATCATCAAGATCATCCGCAAGTCGGACGGCAAGCCGGACGCGGCGGAGAAGATCATGAAGCGGTTCACGCTCGACGCCGACCAGACCGACGCGATCCTCGAGCTGAAGATCTACCGGCTCGCGCGGCTCGAGATCCTGGCCATCCGCACCGAGCTCGAGGAGAAGCGCAAGCGCGCACGGCAGATCAACACGCTGCTGAAGGACGAGGACTCGCGGTGGAAGCTGGTACGCGCGGAGCTCGAGGCCGTCAGCGCGAAGTACGGCGACAAGCGCCGGACGTCGATCGCGAGCGATCACGCCGAGCCGGAGTACTCCGCCGACGACTTCATCGTCGAGGAGGACAACGTCGTCATCGTGTCGCGCGACGGCTGGGTGAAGCGGCAGAAGGAAGTGAAGGACCTCTCGACGACGCGGCTGCGCGAGGGCGATTCGGTGCTGGCGGCGTTCGCCGGCAGCACGCGCGCGACCTGCGCGTTCTTCTCGAACTTCGGCGTGGTGTACACGTCGCGGTTCATCGACCTCCCGGCGTCCACCGGCTACGGCGAGCCGATCCAGAAGCAGTTCAAGCTGAGGGACGGCGAGCGCGTCGTCGCGGCGACGAGCCTCGATCCGCGCGCCGTCGGCGTCGTGGCGCCGAAGAAGGAAGGCAACCCGGCGCCGGTGCACGCGGTGGCGGTGTCGAGCGACGGCTACGCGCTGCGGTTCAACCTCGACGCCTTCGTCGAGCCGAGCACGAGATCCGGGCGGCGCTACGCGCGGCCGGCCGAAGGCGCCGAGATCGTCAGCGTCGCGCGGCTTGGCGGCGGCGAAGTGCTGATTGCCGCCACCGCGGACGCGCGCGGCATCCTGTGCAACGCCGAGGAGGTGAACTTCCTCGCGGGCCCCGGCAAAGGCGTCCTCCTCATCAAGCTCGCCGACGACGACAAGGTGATCGGCGCGATCGCGTCGTCCGGCGACCGCGATCTGCTGACCGTCGAGACGACGCGCGGGGGCGAGCAGACGATCAGCACGGCCAAATACGAGGTGACGGGCCGCGGCGGCAAGGGCCGCGAGCTGCTGCAGCGCGGCGGCTTCGCGCGCGTGCTCTGGCCGACGCCCGAGGCGCCCGCTCCGCTGAGCGCCTCGGATGGCTGATGGCTGAGGGCTGATGGCTAATGGAATGGCTAATGGCTAATGGCTAATGGCTAATGGCTAATGGCTAATGGCTAATGGCTACGGCTCATGGACTTTCCATCAGCCCTCAGCCATCAGCCATGAAGTACAATGCCCCCCGACGCCTCACCCGAGGCGGTCAGCTCGACCGCTGCGAACAACGGGCCGGCACCAGCCGGCCGCTGATGGCCTGAGCTCCCACGACAGCTATCGCAGAGTGGAAGAAGGAATCGTTTTGCCCCACCAGGATCGTTTGAACATCGCCGTTTTCATCGACTTCGACAACATCGAAATCGGCGTCAAGAGCACGCTCGGCGAGCACTTCGACGTCGGCACCATCCTCGACGCGATCAAGGAGCGCGGCGAGGTCGTCAGCAAGATCGCGTACGCCGACTGGACGCGTGCCGGCGAGTACAGCCGCGCGCTCACGCAGCACGCGATTCGCCTCGTCCAGCGCAACCTGACGCCCGGCGGCGACAAGAACGGCGCCGACATCAACATGGCGCTCGACGCGCTCGAGATGGCGTTCACGCACACCCACATCAACGCCTACGTGATCGTGGGCGGCGACAGCGACTTCCTGTCGCTCGTCGAGAAGCTGAAGCAGTACGACAAGAAAGTGTTCGTGGTCGGCGGCCGCGCGTTCACGAGCATGATCCTGCAGCGCAACTGCCATGAGTTCATCGCGTACGAGAACCTGACGCGCAGCAAGACCTCGGCGGTCCGCGGCGAGCGCGTCGTGGCGGCGCGCGCGAGCGCGCCGCTCGCGCAGGCGTTCCCAGTCGTCCGCCGCGCGCTGAAGATCCTCGCCGACCGCGAGGTGTCGCCGCAGACCGGCCTGCTCAAGAGCACGCTGCTGCAGCTCGATTCGACGTTCTCCGAGCGCAACTACGGCGCCTCGTCGTTCCTCGACTTCGTCGAGAAGCTGTCGCAGGCGGGCCTCGTCTCGCTGAAGCACGCGGGCCGCAGCGTGATGGTGGAGCTGAACGAAGGGTTCGACGACGGCGGCGGCGCGCAGCCGGCGGCCGCGATCGAGCGCGGAGACGAAGCGCGCGGCGAGGGACAGCCGGCCGCGCCGGCGCCGCAGGCGGCCGAGCCGCGCGCGACCGAGAGCGCGGAGGCCGGCGTCAGCCGCGCGCGCCAGATTCTCGCCGCCGCGGCCAACGCGCGCTGGCCGATGTATCTGCGCAACGTGAAGCAGATTCTTCGCCAGGCCAACGGCGGCTTCGACGAGCGGCGCTACGGCTTCGGCGGCCTCATGGATCTGCTGAAGGCGCTGCAGCGCGACGGGCTGGTGCGGATCGAGCGCGACCGCCGCGGCGGCCTGCGCGTCTTCCAGGGCCCGTCGATGCAGCCGGGCGTCTACACGCGGCCGATCACCGGCCTGCCGCAGGAGGAGCCGACCGAGATCGTCGACGGCGAAGCGATCGAAACGCAGCCGGGCGAGGCGGTGCAGACGAGCGAGCCGGCGGAGACCGAGCGGCCGCACGCGGAGCCGATCCCAATCGACACGACGGCGGAGCTGCTCGGGCGCGCCAAGCCGCGCAAGCCGCGCGCGCGGGCGGCGCGTCCGTCGCTGCGCGAAGCGCCGGCGCCGCGTGCGGCGCGCGCCGCGCAGGAGAAGACCGCGAAAAAACCGGCCGCGCGCCGCTCGACCCGCGGGAAAAAGGCGCCTGCCGGCACGACGAACAGCGACACGTAGGGCGACCCTGCCGCCGCGATGTGTAGGGCGCGCCTGGACGCGAGTCGCCCCGATGTGTAGGGCGACCCTCTCAGGGTCGCCTGGACGCGAGTCGCCCCGATGTGTAGGGCGACCTTTCAGGGTCGCCTGGACGCGAGTCGCCCCGATGTGTAGGGCGACCCTTTCAGGGTCGCCTTCTTTGAGCGGAGTCGATCATGACGAGACGTCACGCGTTTGCGCTCGCGATCGGGATGTCAGCGGCGGTGTTCACGCTTTCCAGCATCGGCCGCACCGTCGCGGCGCAGTCGCGCCGCCCGCTCGAACCGACGGACATCTTCGAGCTGAAGACGGTCGGCGATCCGCGCATCAGCCCCGACGGCGCCTGGGTCGCCTACACCGTGTCGTCGCTCGACAAGAAGGAAGACGCCTCCGATACCGACATCTACATGGCGCCGGTGTCGGGCGGCGCCGCGATCAAGCTCACGAGCAGCAAGAAACCGGAAACCTCCCCGCGCTGGAGCCCCGACGGCCGCTACATCGCGTTCCTCTCGGGCCGCGACGGCAAGAAGACGCAGGTATACCTGCTCGATCGCCGCGGCGGCGACGCGCAGCAGCTCACCGACTACAAGACGGGCGCGTCGGCGATCGCGTGGTCGCCCGACAGCGCGAAGCTCGCGCTGCTCGTCCCCGATCCCGATCCCGACGATCCGAACCCGGACGCCGAGGCGAAGGACAAGAAGCCGAAGCCGCACGTCGTCACGCGGCTGCAGTTCATGCGCGACGGCGAAGGCTACCTGAACGACGTGAAGCGGCACGTGCACGTCTTCGACGTCGCGGCGAAAAGGGATCTCCAGATCACGTCCGACAAGTTCGACGACGGCGCGCCGGTGTGGTCGCCGGACGGATCGCTCGTCGCCTTCAGCGCAAACCGCACCGACAATCCCGACGCGAACGACAACAGCGACGTCTACGTCGTCGAGCCGCGCGCGGGCGCACAACCGCGGCAGCTGACGACGTCGCCGGCGAGCGACGGGTCGCCGGTCTTCAGCCCCGACGGCAAGTCGATCGCGTACCTGGCGGGCGGCGATCCGAAGGACATCTGGTACGCGACCAACAACCTCGCGATCGTGCCGGCGGCCGGCGGCGCGCCGAAGATCCTTACGAGCGGTCTCGACCGCAACGTGTCGCGGCCGCAGTTCACGCCCGACGGCGCCGGCATCCTGTTCATGGTCGAAGAGGGCGGCAACGTGCATCTCGCGCGCGTCCCGGCAGCGGGCGGCGCGGTCGCGCGGCTCGTCGACGGCGAGCGCGATCTCTCGGCGTTCGACGTGGCGAAGAGCGGCGACGTCGCCGTCCTCCAGAGTCAGCCGCAGCAGCCGTCGGAGATCTTCGTGGTACGTAGGGCGACCCTTTCAGGGTCGCCTGATGACCGAGGCGCGGCTGGCGACGTGCAACAGGTGACACACGTCAACGACGAGTTCCTCGCGAAGATCGCGCTCGGCGCGGTCGAGCGCTTCAAGGCGAAGAGCGCCGACGGCACGATGATCGACGCGTTTCTCACGCGTCCCCCCTTCGACTCCGCTCAGGGCAGGCCGAACGCGGCGTCCGGCCGCCTGCCGGCGATCCTGCGCATCCACGGCGGACCCGTCTCGCAGTACTCGACCGGCTTCAACCTCGAATGGCAGATGCTCGCCGCGAAAGGCTTCGCCGTCGTCGCCGCCAACCCGCGCGGATCGTCGGGCTATGGCCGCGATTTCAGCCGCGCGCTGTGGGCGGCGTGGGGCGAGAAGGATTCCGAGGACGTGATGGCGGCCGTCGACACGGCGATCGCGATGGGCGTCGCCGATCCCGATCGCCTCGGCGTCGGCGGATGGAGCTACGGCGGCATCCTCACCGATCACGTCATCTCGAAGACGACGCGCTTCAAGGCGGCGATTTCCGGCGCGAGCGAATTCAACTATCTCGCGAACTACGGCAACGACCACTACCAGCGGCAGTGGGAGGCGGAGCTCGGGCTGCCGTGGCAGACGACCGATCTCTGGATCAAGCTGTCGCCGTTCTTCCGGCTCGACAAGATCGTGACTCCCACACTCGTGCTCGGCGGCGACGCCGACATGAACGTCCCGATCATCGGCGGGCAGCAGCTGTATCAGGGCCTCAGGCGGCTCGGACGCGACACGGAGTTGATCGTCTACCCCGGCGAGACGCACGCGATCCGCCGTCCGAGCTTCCAGCAGGACCGCTTCGAGCGCTACATTGCGTGGTACTCGAAGTATCTGAAGCCGAGCACGAAAACGTCGTCGCAGTGAGCTGGCGCGCTCCGCCGACGCCGACGGTTTTTCACGAATGGTTTACCTATGCGGCCGCGTGCTATCGTCGATCGACGCCATGCACCGACGATTCTCGCTCGCGTGGCTCGTCGCGGCCGTCGCCGCCGTAGTTGTCCCGCCTCCGGCGGCCGCGCAGAACGACCCGCCTCTTGCCGGCGTCTGGACGCTCAATCGGTCGCTCAGCGAGATGCCGCCGGAGATCGGCTTCGACGTCAACTGGTTTCCGGCGCCGTCCGGCGGCGGCCAGACGGCGGGGACGCCGGGCGGCCGCGGCCGCCGCGGCTCGAGCGGCGGCGGCTCGCGCGGGGGAGGCGGGCCCTTCTCGGCGCCGCGCGAAGGCTACGAGGATGCGCGCCGCGTGCAGCTGCTCACCGCGGAAGCGCGCAATCCGCCGGCGCGTCTGATGATCGTCGACACGCCGGCGACCGTCACGTTCACCAACGAGCTCGGGCAGTCGCGCGCCATCCATCCCTCCGGCAAGGAAGAATCGATCGAGATCGAGGGCGTGCCGACCAGCGTGACGTCGCGGCGCGACGGCGATCGGTTGATCGTCATATACCACGTCGAGAGGGACCGCGACGTGCGCTACACGTACTCACGCGCGGCCGGTGCGCCGCAGCTCGTCGTCGAACTGGAATTTCTCGAGCGTGGAAAGGGCGACAAGGCGAAGCGCGTGTACGACGCCGGCGCGGCTGCCGAGACCGCCGCGGCGACGCCGCGCGAAACGGCGGCGCCTGCGTCGGGAGCCGCGAAGCCGGCCGACGCGTTCGACGAACGGCCCGGCGCCGAGCTCCGCGGCCTGAAAACGCTCGGCATCCTCGTCGAGGATCTGAGCGCGACGGCGCGCGCGTGCGGGCTCGATCACGACGCGATCGAGGCCGCGCTGTCAAGGCGCCTCGCCGACGCCGGCTTCACCGTGCGCAGGAATTCGGACGACGACACGTACGTCTACGCCAACATCATGACGACCACGATGCCGAACGGCGTATGCGTCTCGCGGTACGACGCGTTCCTCTACACGCACGCGACGGCGAATCTGTCGTACCGCGATCGCCCTGTGCTCGTGCAGGTGTCGCTGATGCACCGCGGCGGAATGGGCAGCAGCGCGCCGACCGGCCATGCCGCGGCAGTCTCGCGGGGCCTCGAGAATTACGTCGATCTCTTCATCACGCAGATCCGCGAGGCGAACAAGTGAAATTAAGAATTTGGAATTAAGAATTTGGAATTCGTGCCACGCCGTCCCGACGCCCGGCAGCGTGACAGTCGTGATCACGCATTCTTACTTCCAAATTCCAAATTCTTAATTGCGCGAACGCGCGTTCAATGCGTCCGCGCGAGTCCCGCCTGCGCGCACTCGTCGACGACGGTCAGGTACCGCTGCACGCTGTCCTTGCCGATGACGTACGGATTCTTCTCGCCCGGCTTGCGGCGCTCGAGCGCCGGGATCTTCGTCTTCGATCCGTCGAAGATCGTGTGGTTCGAGATCAGCACGTCGGCCCCCGCCTTCGCGGCGATCTCCTTGAACCGCCGCGCCGACTGGCTGTAGGTCTCGAACCAGAACCGCACCGGCCGCTCGGGCGTCACGTACGGCGCCGGATTCGCCATCCAGTTGAACGCCGTGCCGCCCCACGACGCGACGACGTGGCGCTCGCCGTGATCGGTCACGGGAAAGATCGTCGACAGCGTGCCGAGCGTGTGGCCGGGCGTCGAATAGATCGTCACCGTCGTGTCGCCGAGCGTGAGCTTCTGGCCGTCGGTCGCGACCATGTCGCGTCGCGGCCGGCTGCCGTTCGATCGATCGAGGAGGTCCCAGTCGGCGCCGCCGAGCAGCACGTGCGCGTTGAACTTGTCCTGCAGGTACTTCGCGCCGCCCGAGTGGTCCGAGTGCCCATGGCTCACGATCACGTACTTGATCGCCGCCGGGTCGAGCCCGAGCTTCTTGAGGCCGCCGACGACCTCGTCGTCCACCGAGTAGTCGAAAATCGAGTCGATCAGGATGATGCCGGCCGACGTGTTGATCGCCCACACGGAGTACTCGGTCTGTCCGACGAAGTACAGGTTGTCGAACACCTTCACCGGCTCGGCGTGCCACGCCTCGCGCGGCGGCGGGCCCTGCTGTCGGCCGCCGCCGGCGCGTCCGCGCGCGTCACCCCGCGGCGTGCTCGGCGCCGCTTCCGTGCAGATGCGGCTGAAGACGCCGGCGAACTCGGTGCCCGCGGCCGCCTTGGCCGCGGCGACATGGGCGTCGCTCCCGGTCTGCGCCGCCGCGGCGGCGCCGGCGATCGCGAGCGCGACGCAGGCGGCCAGCGCGATTCGACGGATCGTGATCTTCGTCACGCCAGTCCTCCCTCTCGCAGTCCGACGCGAGTCGGCGCATTATAGCGGCTGCGGAGGCGGTATGACGGTCATGAGCCGGCGCGCGCTGCTGCGCGGCCTTGGAGCGATGGGTGCGGCGGCGATCGTTCGGCCGCGGCGCGTGTTGGCGGCGGCATCGTCCATCAGCCCGGTGATGACGACGCTCAGCACGTACATGGCCGGCGCGCGCGCGCGGGCGCTGCCGCCGGAGGTCGTCGAGAAAGCCAAGCATCACATCGTCGACACGTTCGCCGCGATGGTGTCGGGCACGGAACTGCCGCCGGGGGAGGTCGCGCTTCGATTCGCCGCGACGCACGGCGAGACAACAGCGACGATCGCCGGCTCGCGCGCGCTGTGCGGCCCGATCGAAGCGGCGTTCGTCAACGCGATGCTCGCGCACGCCGACGAGACGGACGACTCGCACGCGCCGTCGCAGTCGCATCCCGGCTGCGCGGTCGTGCCGGCGGCGCTCGCGGCGGCCGAGCAGGCGGGCATCGGCGGCGACGGATTCATCCGCGCGGTCGCGCTCGGCTACGACGTCGGCACGCGCGTCACGATGACGGTCGGCATCCCCGGGTTCGAGACCGAGACGCACATCAGCACGCACGCGATGGCGAGCCTCTTCGGCGCGGCCGCCGCAGCGGCGTCCGCCGCGGGGCTGAGCGCGCAGCAGATGCGCTGGGTGCTCGATTACGCCGTGCAGCAGGCGTCGGGCACGAAGCTCTGGCAGCGCGACACGGATCACATCGAGAAGGCGTTCGTCTTCGCCGGCGTCGGCGCCCGCGGCGGCGTCACCGCCGCGGAGCTCGTGCGGCTCGGCGCGACCGGCGTGGACGACGTGCTGTCGGGCGAGAACAACTTCGTGGCGACGTTCGCGCCGAAGGCGAATCCGCAGATGCTCGTCGACGGCCTCGGCCAGCGGTACGAAATCGCGCGCACGAACATCAAGCGGTGGACCGTCGGCTCGCCGATCCAGGCGCCGCTCGACGCTCTCGAGCTGATCTTCAAGCGGCGGCCGATCGACGCCGACTCGGTGAAGGAGGTCGTCGTCCGCTGCGCCACCAGCGAGGCGGCCCTGGTCGACAACCGCGAGATGCCCGACATCTGCCTGCAGCACATGGTCGCGGTGATGCTGATCGACAAGACGGCGTCGTTCCGCGCCGCGCACGACAAGCCGCGGATGCAGGATCCGGACGTGCTCCGCGTGCGCGCGAAGGTGCGGCTCGTGAAAGACGAGGAGCTCCAGACGCATCTGCCGCGGCGCGAAGCGATCGTCGAGCTGATGCTGGCCGACGGGACGCGGCTCACCGAGCGCGTGGACGCCGTGCGCGGCACCGCTGAGAACCCGATGACGCGCGAGGAAGTCGCGGCGAAGTGTCAGGATCTGATGGCGCCGATCCTCGGCGCGAAGCGGTCGGCGGCGCTGGTGAGGCAGGCGCTCGATCTCGAGCACGCCGCGGACATCCGCGCGCTGCGGCCGCTGCTGCAGCGCTCGTAGGAGAACGACCCATCGACAGCTGGATGTCTGTCCGTCGATTATTCGTCCCGCACTGCGCTGTCCTTGCAGCCGCGATCGGCGTCTCGTGCTGTTCCAGTCGAATACGTGAACCGGGGAGTCCGCCTAGAGATCCGAGCCCGCTGTTCACCGGATTCGCAAGCGACCAGACCTTGAATCAAGTGACGCCGCGGCTACCGGATCGCGCGAGATGGCGCGTCATCCCGGATTCGAGATCTCCACGACGCGGGCGCTGTCCACGATTCGACGAATTGACGATCGATGTTCCAGCCGCCGACTTGGGGGAAGCGCGTACGTTACGGTTAGTGTTCGTCAACGAGCGTCTCGAAACCACGTTTTTCACGCCGCACGATTTCACACAGTACGCTGATGCGCTGCGTCTGGACGCACGGATTTTCGATCGGATTCCTCCTGCGAATTAAAGCCTCTGCGGGCTCCGCGTTGTCCGTCGTCCACGGCATCAGCGCTTCTCGTTCTCCAGGTAGTCCACCCACTGCTTGACGAGCGCCAGCTGCGGGCCACGCGCGCGCGCGTATTCGTCGGCGTACTCCTTCGCGCGCTTCAGATCCTCGGCGCGGTTGTGGACGACTGCGCCGCCGGCGTGGACGGTGTAGTACCACTGCACGGCGTAGTAGCACGCTTCGCGGTCGTCGCGCTTCTCGTCGAGATAGCGCTCCAGCGTGCGCACCGCCTCGCGCCCGCGGCCGAACGTGCCGTAGAGCATCGCGAGCGGCTTGGTGAAGCGCGGGTCGGCCGGCCACTTCCCGACCGCCTCCTCGTAGATCGCGCGCGCCTCGCCGAAGTCGTGGTTGCGCAAGAGCGCCTCGCCGAGCCAGTGATAGATCTGCGAGAAGTCGCTCCCGTCGACGAGCGCCGTCTGCCACGCGCTCGCCGCCTCGCGATCGTGCCCGCCTGCGGCGAAGCTCGCCGCGAGGAAGGCCAGCGGCGCCGTCGCGTCGCCCTCCGGCTCGATCGCTTTCTTGAACGCCGCCTCCGCCTTCGTGTACTCACCGCCGGCGAGCATCGACACGCCCTGATCGAACGCCGGCTTGATGGTCGCCGACACGCGCGTCCGGAACGGCGCGATCGTCTCGTCGTCCACGGCGGCGTCGGCTGCGAAGATCGGCGTCATCGTCTTGTCGTCCACCGGCAGGTACAGCTCGGCGTCCGTCGACGTGTCGCCGAGCCCGTCGGCGGACGTGAGCAGCACCTTCGGCGCGGCAATCTCGAACGCGCGCGTGAGCGTCGCGACCGAGCGGCCGGCCGACGAGAGGATCGCGCGCAGGATGTACTTGCCCGGCGGGATCTGATGAATGGGGATCGTGCGGCTGAAAATCGTCCGCGCGTCCCCGGCCTGCCGCGGCGGCACGTCGACGTTGACGAGCGCCGGCGCGTCAGCCGACGCCGCCACCTCGTACTCCATCGTCACGTCGTCCTGCTTGGGGCCGTAGGCCTCGACGTAGCCGTGCACGGTGCCGAAGGTCACCTGGTATCCGATCGTCGGCGTGAGCAGCTCGCCGACGTCGATCGGTCCGCCGACCATCAGCTCGCTGAGCGTCAGCCCGCCCGCCGACGGCAGCGCCGCGTGGATGACGTGCTCCACGGTGCCGACGCGGTCGCCCTCCACCGCCGCGAGCTTCAACGTGTACTCACCGGGCGGGAGGCTCGCGCCGGCGGTGTACTGCAGCGCCGACGGCACGCCGGTCATCACCGGCAGCAGGCGCATGTCGGCGGCGCGGTTGTCGACGAGCCGGCCGTCGCGATCGGTGATCACATAGCCGACCGACACGACTTTCGACGCCGAGTAGTCGGTGCCGACGTCGGCGTGGATGAGCAGCTGCACCTTGCCGCTCTCGGGGCCCTGCAGCGCGAACGACGCGACGCGCAGCGGAAGCGCCGACGCGACGAGCGGCGAGGCGAGCGCCGCGCCAATCGCGGTCCGCGGCGAGCGCGCGGCACGGGCCGCGCGAGTGTCGGCCGGCGTGTTCAGCGTCTGCCGGCGCGACCGGATGATCGCGCCGCGCTTCGGCACGTCGACTCTGATCCCGTGCGGCCGGCCGTCCTTGTCCTTCGGATCGGACTCGACGCCGAGCAGGTAGTAGCCCGAGAGCTCCGATTCGATCCGCTCGAAGAGCGGCGCGCCGGTGCCGGTGACCGTGAACAGCGTGCCGCGCGCCGCGCCGGCGAGCAGCTCGAGGCCTTCCGATCGCGCCACGCGATCGCCGAAGGGATTGATCGGCGCACGCGCGTCGGCGATCTCGAACAGCTGGTTGTCGAGCTTCAACGCATAGAGGCTCGTGCGCGCTTCGGCCGCCATCCGCCCGAGGTCGATGATCATCGCTTCGTCGGACATGACGAAGCCCTCGGAGATCAGGATCAGCGTCTTCGGCGCGTCGATCAGGCGGAGGCCCGCGAAGAGATCGCGGAGCGTCTGAATCGTCTGATCGGCGTCGCGGTTCGCGTCCTGCGCGAGCATGTGCGCTTCGATCTCCACCTGGCCACGGCACATCTCCTGCGCGCCCGGCGAATTGCCCGCGGTCTGGCATTCGCGGACCTGCACCGACTCGAGCGTCGATCGATCGCCCTTGTCGATCATCTGCGCTTCGACGAGCGCGATGCTGTGACCGACGTCGACCGAGCGCCCGGCCTGGCGCTGCCCGACCATGCGCGCGATCGCCCGCTTCACGCGCTCGCGATCGGGCGTGAACGTCGTCGACGGCGCGCCGATGCCGAATCCGGCGACCGCCACGCGATCCGACGGCGCGAGGCGATCGATGAACCCGTTGGCCGCCTTCACGATGGCCATCGCGCCGCCGAACCGGATGTTCGGCTGATCGACGGCGATGATGATCAGGCGCCCGCCGGTGGCGCTGTCGTTCGTGCTGTAACCGTCGGGCGGCGGCGGCGCGGCCGCCGCCGGCTCCGGCGCGCTCAGCGGAATCCACTCCGCCGACACGACGCGGCGCTGCGCGCCGTCGATCCGCACCACGAAATCGTCGGGCGTGAGGTTCGCGAACGGTTTCCCGCGGTCGTCGACGACGGTGACGTCGAGCGAGGTGACCTCGACGCCCGCCTGAAAGCTCGGCTTGGGCGGCGGCTGCGTCTGCTGCGCCGCGACGGAGAGGCAGCCGCAGAGAACGCAGAGCGCGCAGAGATGAATTGATCTCTTTCTCAACGGCCCACCCACCAACCCAGTCGGCGACCCTGAAAGGGTCGCCCTACATCGACCTACACGACCGACCCGACCCACTTAACCTGCCCGATCCAGGATCAGATCCAGGATCAGATCCTGGATCTGATCCAGGATCGGATCCTGGTGACCTGCCCGACCTGCCAGACCTCCCGACCCGCTTGACCTGCCCGACCTGCCCGACCCGCCAGGCCTGCCTGGCCTACTTGCCCGCGATCGCGCGATAGCCCTGCCTCGAGCGGACCTCGTGATGTCCGTCGACGTCCACCTTGATCTTGCGCCACTGATCGTCGCGCCTCGTGTTGGTCGACTGGTACCCGAGGAGGTACTGATTCGACAGCTCGTCGAGCAGATCGGCGAAGGCCGTGTGCAGTTCTTCGACGCTGTCGGTAAAGAGCGCGCGGCCGCCGGTCGGCGTCGCCAGCCGCTCCATGATCTTCTTGAGCGGCTCCATCGTCACGCCGCGCCCCTGGCCGATCATGTAGAGCGTCACGTCGCTCGACTGCAGCCGCCGCTCGACGTCGTTGATCGTCGCGTGGCTGCCCTGATCCTCGCCGTCGGTGAAGACGACGAGCGCCTTGCGCCCCGTCTGACGTCCAAGGATCTCGACGCCGCGCAGCAGGACGTCGTAGAGCGCCGTCGATCCCCACGGCGCGAGCCGATCGACCGCGCGGATGCGCTCGGCCGTGTCGGTCTGCTTGCGCGTCAGCGTGAAGATGCTGTCGTTGAACCCGAGGAGCGTCACCTGATCCTCCGGCGGCACGTCGCCGAGGAATTCCTTCACCGCCTTCTTCAACCTCGGCATCGCGGGCGCCATGCTGCCGGAGATGTCGATCGCGGTGACGAGCTCGAGCGGGACGTCCTCGGCGGCGAAGTGCGTGATCGACTGCGCGTGGCCGTCCTCGAACACGTGAAACGCCGTCTGCGGGATGTTCGGGACGAAGCGCCCGCGCCCGTCGCTCACCGTGACGGTGACCTGCACGACGTCGACGTCGACGCGCTCG
>Ga0209474_10000811_pt1 | contig 32398 bp, 40 predicted proteins | sample GraSoiAngelo_145_FD_185902 | JGI IMG/M metagenome (GOLD analysis project Ga0209474, IMG submission 185902) | Grasslands soil microbial communities from the Angelo Coastal Reserve, California, USA - 14_1009_05_20cm (SPAdes) (version 2) | ecosystem: Environmental > Terrestrial > Soil > Grasslands...
GTGCGCGGCGAGCGTCAGTCCGACGACGATGCGCAGGATGAGCAACGCGATGTCCATGACTCCAACCTACCCCCTACCGGTTGAATCTATTCGCAAGCAGCTGCCCAGCACCCGAGCTGCGGCCTACCTCAACACCGGCACCGCCGGCCCCATCCCGGCGTTATCCGCGGCCGCCATGGCCGAGGAGGCGCGGGCCGAGCTGGAGACCGGCCGCATCCATCCCACCGGTTTCGGGCTTCTGCGGGAGCGCATCAGCGCCCTGCGCGCCGAGCTGGCCGCGCTGGTCGGGGCCGAGCCCGCGGCGGCCGCGCTGACTCAGGGCACCACCGCGGGCATGAACATCGCCGTCGCCGGTCTGGACTGGAAGCCCGGTGACGAGGTCGTCACCACCACCCAGGAGCACGGCGGCGCCTTGCTGCCGCTTTACGTCCTGCACCGGCGGCACGGCGTCAAGGTCAGCTTCGCCGACGTCGGCAACGGCGAGGCGGGTCGCGCGCTGGAAGCGCTGGGCCGGGCGATCCGGCCGGGCGTCAAGGCCGTCGTCCTCTCTCACGTCCTGTACACGACCGGCGCCACGCTGCCCCTGAAGGAAATCAGCGACCTGGCGCACGCCGCCGGCTGCCTGGTGATCGTCGACGGCGCCCAGTCGGTGGGAGCCATCCCGGTCGACGCGCCGAGTCTGGGCGTAGACGCCTACGCCTTTTCCGGCCAGAAGTGGCTATGCGGTCCGGAGTCGACCGGCGGCCTGTACATCGCGCCGCAGGCCCTGGAGCGCTTCGAGCCCACCTTCATCAGCTTCATGGGCGTCGACCACGACCGCTACCGCTGGGACGATCCCTCCGTGCTGCCGGTCAGCCCGGGGGCTGCGCGCTTCGAGTTCGCGCTTCCCTACCGCCCCAGCGTGGCCGGGCTGCTGGCCTCGTTGACGTGGGTGCGCGACCAGGTCGGGCGCGACGGCGCCCTGCGCCAGATCGGCGAGAACGCGCACTACTGCTGGGAGCGCGCGCAGGAGGTGCCCGGGGCCGAAGTGCTCACCCCGGGCGGCCAGCTCTCAGGCCTGATCGCGGTCAGGGTGGCGGGCCAGGACCCGGTGAAGACCGTCGAGAGGCTCGCCGCCGAGGGGGTGCTGATCCGCATGATCCCCGAGAATGGCGCGCTCCGGATCTCGACCGGCTTCTACAACACGCCGGAGGAGATCGACCGGACTCTGCAGATGATCGGGTCGTAACGTGCCGACTCAGTGAACCTGATGCGCGACGCCGGTCGCGGCCTGCTGGCCGGGACCATGGCCACGGTCGGGATGAGCGCGCTGATGCTGGCCGGGCGGCGGGCGGGGCTCTTGGGCAAGATGCCGCCCGAGAAGATCACCGCCCATCTGCTCGACCGCCTGGGACTCCGCCACGACCGCGAAACCCAGGATCTGCTCGCCACGCTGCTGCACGTCGGTTTCGGCGCCCTCGCGGGCGCCGGCTTCGAGGTCGCCCGCCGGCGCCTGCGGCCGCCCCTGCCGCGCCTGCTACAGGGTCTCGCCTTCGGCACTGCGGTCTGGACCGTGAGCTACGCGGGCTGGGTGCCCGCGCTCGGAATCATGGCGCCGCCGAATCGCGACCGGCCCGGCCGGCCGGCCGTGATGCTGGCGGCGCACTGGGTCTACGGCGCGCTGCTGGCGCTGCTCAGCGGCCCCCAGAACCCAGCAGCTCGACGCCGAGGTCGATAGCCGCTTCCACGGCGGCCACCCGGTTGCTGGCGCGGCCCCCGCCGAAGCGATGCTCGCGCACCTCGGTGCGGCCCGCCACGGCCGCGCCCACGTAGATCAGGCCCACCGGCTTGCCCTCCTGCCCGTCGGGCCCGGCCACCCCGGTGACCGAGAGGCCGAGCGTGGTGCCGAACCGTTCGCGGGCAGCTTCAGCCATCAGCGCGGCCACCTCCGGGCTGACCGCGCCCTTCTCCTCGAGCAGGGCGCGCGGGATGCTCAGCAGCCGCTCCTTGGCGTCATAGGTGTAGGTCAGAAAGCCACCCTCGAACACCTCGGAGGCGCCCGGAAGGTCGGTGAGCGTGGCGCCCAGTAGGCCGCCGGTGCAGGACTCGGCCACCGAGACGGTGCCCTGCACCGCCTTCAGGCGCTCGCCCAAAGGCGCCATCAAGGGCGCGAACGAGGACCCTTCGACCAAGCTCCGCCGCTAGCTCAAGTCGCGCCGGCGGCTGAAGGCGAAGACGCCGATGGCGGCGGCCACCACGGCAAACGCGGCTCCCCGGACAGCGCCGCGGACCGAGCGCCGGGGCCGCTCTTCGCGCTGGCGGGCGGGCGCCCGCTTGCCGCGGCTGGGACCGGGCACGTTGGCGGTGGCCGGCTCAATGGGCACCGGGTAGAGCACCGCGTTCAGCTCCACGCCCAGCATTGTCACCAGCCCAAGGAAGTAGAAGAAGTTCATGACGATGAAGAGGAAGGCGAAGCTGGCGCCGTACTGGTTGAGGCCCTTGTTGAAGGAGAGGTAGAGCGGGAAGAGTAGCGTCAGCGCATAGAAGGCGACGCCTGCCAGCAGGGCCCCAGGCCAGACCTCGGTGATCCGCTGCTTGCGGTTGGGCACGACGAAGTACAGCGAGCCGAACAGGAGCACGCCGGAAAGCACGCCGATGATGGGCTGGAGCACGTACACGCTGGCGCTCTGGGTCCAGGACACCGGCACCACGGGAATCAGCTTCAGCAGGGGCAGCAGGGCCGAGGTGCCGACCGCGATCCCGGCCAGCAGCGTGAAGAGCAGCATCATCAGGAAGCCCATCAGCTTCTGCCGGATGAAGTTGCGCTGGGGGCAGTGGAAGATCACGTCGAAGGACTGCTCCATGGCCCCGAACAGGGAGGAGCCGCTCCAGATGAAGCCGCCCAGGCCGATCAGGAAGAAGAGGCCGCTCTGGCGCTTGAGCGACTCGAGGCCGGAGAGCGCCTGGGCGCGGCCCTTGTCGTCGGGCACGATGGCGAGCACGGTCTGGTAGACGGCGTCGGCCTTGACGCCGGCGTGAGTGAGGATCAGGCCCAGGACGGCCGCCATCGCGAGCGCGATCGGGAAGATCGAGAAGAGGACGTTCCAGGCGATCAGGATGGCCTGGTTGGGCCCGTTGTCGGCCGCGAACTTGCGGATCACCCGCCCCGGCAGGCTGTTCAGGCCCCGGTCCGCAAGCGCACGGGCCCGGCGCAAATCCATACATGTTGTTTATCACGTTTTGTAGGCGTGCTCATTTGACAAAGTAGGGGGCCAACTCGGTAGGGTCGAAGGCAGCGGGCGGCCGGGCTACCGCCGTCGCGCCCAAAACAAGACCCCTCCCCCCTCCCGTGAAGGGCTCCCGCAAGGGGGCCCTTCACCCCTCCTCCCCATTCATGGGGAAGTGCCGAGCAAAGCGAGGCGGAGGGGGTTGAGTGGTCAGCCCGAAGTGAGCTGCTCCAGGTACCGGTCGGCTGACCGGTTGACGGCCTCTTTGGCCCCGGCCGGCACCACCTTGTCCCACCAGGCCGAGTAGATCCGGTCGTACTCGAGCGGCGCCAGAGCTTTCACGATCCCGCGCAGCGCCCGAGGCCCCAGCGGCAGCAGGTTGGGGTAGCTGCGCATGAAGCTCACCCAGCGCGGGTCGGCGGCCACCGAAACCGTGTCTCCGGTGAAGAGCGCGCCGCGGCCTTCGGCGCCCTCCGGCCAGAGCAGCACCGCGTTGCCGTCGAAGTGCCCTCCACACTGCACCAGGCGCAGCCCCGGCAGCGGCTCCGCGGCGCCCTCCCACTCCTGGATCCGCGCGTCCGACCGCATCCGCCACTCGGCATCGGCGCGGGGCAGCCAGACCGGCACCTCGAACTGCCGCGACCATTCCACGAACGTCGAGTAGAAGTGCGGGTGGGAGACGGCGATCGCCGCCACCCCGCCCAGCGCGTCGAGAGCCGAGGGGTCCAGCAGAGGCACGCAGTCCCAGAGCAGGTTGCCGGCCGGCGTGCGCACCAGCAGCGCCCGCTGGCCGATCCCGAAGGGCGGGTCGAGGCCGATCCCGTGCAACCCCGGCTCCAGCTCGCGGATCTCGAAGCGGCGCTCGGCGCGTAGGGCGTCGAGGTGAGTCCAGCGCTGCCCGCCCGCCCTGACGTACTGCCGGAAGTCGAGGCAGATCTTGCAGCCCGACGGCTCGGCGTCCGAGGGCGCGTACTGGACCCCACAGGTCTCGCAGATGTAGGCGGTGCTCAAAGCAAGTCGAACCCGAGCACGATTGAGAGCGCCAGGCCCAGCATCCCGAAGACGCTCAGAGCCACGGCCAGCCGGCGCAGGGGGGCGGCCAGTGCCGGATGCGCCGAACCGGGACCGCCGGGCAGGGGCCGGCGCAGGAGCATGGTCGCGCCCAGCGCCACCATCGACATCCCGCCGGTCACCAAAAGGGCCTCGTCGAAACCGCGGGCGATCGCGCCTTTGACGCCCTCGTGAAAGATGGGGTGCGCGAGCTGCGCCGCCACCCGGTCCGCAGTGATGGTCGCGATCACGGCGATCCCGAGCGACGAGGCCATGCGCTGGGCCGTGTTGGCGAGAGCCGTGGCCCGCGAGATCAGGCGTGGCTCGATGGTCACATAGGCCGCGCTGAAGGCCGGCATCATTGAGAACCCCACCGCTACGCCCCGCCCCGCAAGCAGCAGCGCCCACTCGCCTCCAGAGGTGTCCGGCCCCACCGTCGCCATCAGGAAGGACACCGCGACCAGCAGGCAGATGCCGGCCAGGACCATGGTCCGGGCCCCATAGCGGTCGGTGAGCCAGCCCGACACCGGCAGCGCCACCACGGAACCGAAGCCCTGGGCGGCCAGCACGATGCCGGCGTTCATCGCGCTGTAGCCCTGGACCTGCTGCAGGAAGACGGGCACGATGAACGTAGCGCCGAACATGCCGCCGGCCAGCAGCACGCCGACCAGCATCGACGCCGAGAAGGCCGCGTCCCGGAAGACGCGCAGCTCCAACAGCGGCTGCGTCTGGCGCACCTCCCAGGCCACGAAGAGCCCAGTGAGCGCAACGCCTATCGCCATCGGCACCAGAGCCGCGCTGGAACCCCAACCGTTTTGGGCGGCGCGGGTGACGCCGTAGATGAAGACGGTGACCCCGGGCGTGCAGAGCAGGAGGCCGACCACGTCGAGCGGACCGGGATCGTGCCGGGGCGAATCCCTGAGCCAGAACCAGGCCAGCACGATGGCGATCAGCCCGAAGGGGATGTTGATCCAGAAGATGTACTCCCAGCTGAAGTTCTGGATCAGCCAGCCGGCCACGGTCGGCCCCAGCGCCGGCGCCAGCAGCATGGGCACGCCGATGGTGCCCATCATCCGGCCCCGCTCGTGGGGGGGCGTGATGTGCATCAGCATCGACATCCCGACCGGCATCACCATCCCCCCGGCCAGCCCCTGCAGCACCCGGAAGGCGATCTCCGTTTGCACGCTGCGAGCGAATCCACACAGCAGAGAGGTGACCACGAAGACGGTGAGCGTGACGAGGTAGACGCGCTTGGTCCCGAAGCGGTCGGACACCCACCCGCTGACGGGGATCACCGCGGCCAGCCCCAGCAGGTAGCCGGTGGCCACCCACTGCACGTCGGTCAGTCCGGCGTTGAAGACCTTCTCCAGGGTGGGCACCGCCACGTTTACCGCGGTGCTGGAGAGGATCGAGGCCACCGAGCCCAGGGCGATGATCCCGGAGGCAGCCCAGCGGTAGCGTGCGGAAACGTCGGAGGGGACCGGTGCGGCCGCCTCGGCGGACCGCGCCGCCGTGGCGCTCATCCCTTTGAATGTAGCGGTGCCGAGTCTCCGGCCGGACCAGCTAAAGGAGCTCTACCGGCTGATGGCGTTCACCCGGCGGGTCGACCAGGAGGCGGTCGCCCTGCAGCGCCAGGGCGAGCTCACGGCCTTCCCGCCGCTGACGGGGCAAGAGGCCGCGCAGGTGGGCAGCGCCTATGCCCTCCAGCGGCAGGACTTCGCCTTCCCCTCCTACCGCGAGATGGGCGTGGCAATCGTGCGCGGTGTTGACCTGGTCGAGTACCTGCGCGCCTACCGAGGCGATTGGAACGGCGGCCTCTACGACCTTTACGCGCACAACTTCGGGCCGATCGCCTCCTCGGTGGGCAGCCACGCCCTGCACGCGGTGGGCTGGGCCATGGGGGCGGCGCTGGACGGCGGCGGCAAGGCCGCCATCGTCTATTTCGGCGAGGGCGCCACCTCCGAGGGCGACGTGCACGAGGCCATGAACTTCGCGGGCGTCTTCCGGGCGCCGGCCGTCTTCTTCGTGCAGAACAACCAGTGGGCGATCTCGGTGCCGGTCGCCCGCCAGACCGCGGCGCCCATCCACCGCAAGGCCGAGGCCTATGGCTTTCCGGGCCTGCGCATCGACGGCAACGATGTGCTGGCGGTCCATGCCGCCACCGCCGAAGCGCTGGAGCGCGCCCGGGCCGGCGGCGGTCCGACCCTGATCGAGGCCCTGACCTACCGCCTGGGCGCTCACTCCACCGCCGACGACCCCACCCGCTACCGGCAGGCGGCCGAGGTCGAGCCCTGGCGCGCGCAGGACCCGCTCCTCCGTCTGGCCGCTCAGATCGATGACGAAGACTTCACGCGCCAGGTCGTTGAGGAGGTTGAGGAACGGGTTCGCGACCTGCGGACGCGGCTGCTCAGCGCCCCCCGCGCCGAGCCCGAGGAGATGTTCGAGTTCGTCTACGCCGAGCCCCCGGCCACCCTGGCCGCCCAACGCGAGGAGCTCCGGCAGTGGCACAGCTGACCCTGGTCCAGGCGCTCAACCAGGCCCTGCGGCATGAGCTGCGGGAGGACCCGCGCACGCTGGTCTTCGGGGAGGACGTGGGCCGCCTGGGCGGCGTCTTCCGGGTCACCGACGGCCTCCAGGAGGAGTTCGGCGAGCGCCGCGTCTTCGACACCCCGCTGGCCGAGTCCGCGATCGTGGGCAGCGCCATCGGCCTGGCCCTGGCCGGCTGGCGGCCGGTCTGCGAGATCCAGTTCGACGGCTTCAGCTACCCGGCGCTGGACCAGGTCATCACCAACCTGGCCAAGTACCGCGGCCGCACCCGCGGCCGGGCGGCGCTGCCGGTCACCATCCGCATCCCCAGCGGCGGCGGCATCGGCGGGCCCGAGCACCACGGCGAGAGTCCCGAGACCTACTACGCGCACACCGCCGGGCTCAAGGTGGTGGCGCCCAGCGGCCCGGCAGAGGGCTACCAGCTGCTGCGCGCGGCCATCCGCGACCCCGATCCGGTGATCTTCCTGGAGCCCAAGTCGCGCTACTGGACCAAGGAGGAGGTCGATGCAGCCGCGGCCGGGCGGCTGGGCCAGGCGCGCATCGTGCGTGAGGGCACGCACGCCACGCTCATCGCCTGGGGCGCCATGACGGCTCGCTGCCTGCAGGCGGCCGAGGCGGCCGCCGAGGACGGCGTGGAGCTGGAGGTCGTCGACTGCCGCTCCCTGGTGCCGCTGGATGTCGACACCCTGTCCGCCTCGGTGCGCAAGACCGGCCGGGCGGTGGTCGTGCACGAGGCGCCGCTGACCGCCGGCTTCGGCGCCGAGATCAGCGCCCGCCTCATGGAAACGATCTTCAGGGACCTCAAAGCGCCCGTGTTGCGCGTCACCGGCTACGACATCCCCTACCCCGCGGCGGCGGTGGAGGCCGCCTACCTTCCCGATCTCGACCGGATCCTGACCGCGGTCCAGAAGGTCCTCGACTATTGACCACCCCACAAAATCTGCGATTTTGCGGGGACCCCGGTTGACCGAGTTCGTCTTCCGGCTGCCCGACCTGGCCGAAGGCCTGGAGGATGCCGAGATCGTGGAGTGGCGCGTCAAAGAGGGCGATCGGGTCGAGCTCAACCAGCTGCTGGGCGAAGTCCAGACCAGCAAGGCCGCTGTTGAGATCCCCTCGCCCCGCCGAGGCCTGGTCAAAACGCTCCACGCGCTGCCCGGCGACCTGGTGCGCGTCGGGGAGCCCCTGGTCACCTTCGAGGTCGAGGACTCCCAGCCGGGGGTGGTGGGCAGGGTGCCTCAGGAGGCGAAACCCGCCCGGCGCGTCCATCTCAGGATCAGGCGGGACTAGCCGGCGACCGTTCGACAGCGGTCAGGAGTTCTGCTATCTATACATGGCCTTGCCCCTGACGCAGTGCAGCGTCCTGCTCGTCGATGACGAGCCTCTCATCCTCGACCTCTATGCGGCGGCCTTGCGGCAGCGCGGCTTCACGGTCCACCTGGCCACCGACGCGGCCACCGCGCGCGCCATCAACGAGCGCGCGCGGCCGAACGTCACCTGCATCGACGGCTGCATGATCAACGAGTCCGGCGCCAACCTGGCGCGCCGCCTGATCGACGCCGGCGCCCGGGTCGTGCTCTTCACCAACGACCAGGCGCTTTACGACCACCCGCCCGCCGGCCTGGCCGGCCGCCTGATCAAGGTCAACACGCGGCCCGCCGAGCTGGCCGACCGCCTGCTGGAGATCCTGGCCGGCGTGGAGACCAGCCGAAGAAAGTAGCCGGGTCGGCGAGCCCCGCTACGACAGATAGCGCTCGAAGGTCAGCCGGCGCACCGCCACGGTCAGCGCCAGCGCGCCGGCCAGCAGCAGCAGCGCGGCCAGCACCGGCACTTTGACGGCCGGCGGCAGCACCAGCAGCACCGCGTTGACGAGGATCAGGATCGGCATCAGCAGGAACCCGTTGATCTGCTGCGAGGTCCGGAAGTCGCGCGCCAGCAGCGCCAGCACGAACGAGACGCAGATCGAGCAGGCGATCGCACAGCCCAGCAGCAGCAACTCCCCCGCCACCCAGCCCGGACCGGCCGCGCCCAGCACCAGCGCCCCCACGGCCTGGACCGTGATCAGGGGCAGCATCACGGCGAGCGCGATCAGGAGGGTGGCCGCCAGCTTGGCGTAGATGATGTCCGTGAGGCGCACCGGCAGCGCCACCAGCAGCTCCACGGTCTTACGCTCGCGCTCCTGGACGATCGTGTAGATCGCGGTCACCGAGGGCATGAGCACCCCGGCCAGCGCCGTGAACATGGGGACGAGGTAGTAGGTCACGACGCCGATCGGCTTGAGCCCGGTCAGGCCCGGCGGCGACACCCCGGAGAGGGTGCCTCCGCCACGGCCGGCGCGGGACCCGGTGCCGAAGCTGAAGTACTCGAGCGCCGGCACCACCACCAGGAAGAGCACGGGCAGGATCAGGGAGGTCGTGAGCGCGCCCCGGCTGCGCAGCAGCTGCCGGATCTCCTTGCCGACCAGCACGCGGACCTCGGGCGTGAGCACGCTCACGCAGAGACCCGCTCCCCTCGGGGGAGGGCAGGGGTGGGGCGCGCCCCCACGGCTTCCAGGAACATGGTCTCCAGCGAGGCCTCCAGCGGTGTGCACTCGTAGACGTCGAGCCCGTCGGCGAGCAGGGCGCGGAGCAGCGCCGGCGCCTGGCCCCGCGCGTCCTCCGCGGCCAGCACCACGGCATCGCCGTCCGCCTCGGCGCTGAGGCCGCGACTCTGAAGCGCTGCCAGCATCGCCTGGCTGCCCTGTCGTGCGGCCAGGCGCAGGCGCGGCCGCGACTCCCGGCGCAAGTCGGCCAGGCTGCGGTGCACCAGCACCTTGCCGGCGTTCAGGATCACGACCTCGTCGCAGAGCTTCTCGGCCTCGGCCAGGTTGTGGGTGCAGAGCAGCGTCGTGCGCTCACGCATCACTGTCGCCAGGTAGTCGTGCACGTCGCGGGTGGCGACCGGGTCCAGGCCCACGGTGGGCTCGTCGAGCAGCAGCAGCTCGGGCTCGCCCAGCAGGGCGGCGGCCAGGGTAAGGCGGCGCTGGAAGCCTCCCGACAGCTGCGCCATGCGCGTGGCCAGCTGGTCGCCCAGGCCGAAGACCTCGACCACCGCCGCCAGGTCCCCGCGCCCGTACAACCGGCGCACGTAGCCCAGGTACTCGCCGGCCGTGAGATCCGGGTACATGCCGGGCCCCTGCGGCACCACCCCCGTGCGCCGCCGGGCCTCCAGGTACCAGGGCGTCCCCACCTCCTCGCCCAGCAGCCAGACGCGGCCGGCGCTCGGCGCCAGGGCGCCCTCCAGCAGCCGGATGGCGGTGCTCTTGCCGGCGCCGTTGGGGCCCAGCAGGCAGGCGCGGGCGCCGGGCTCCACCGCGAAGCTGATGCCGTCCAGGGCCAGCTTGCCGTTGCGGTAACGCTTGGAGGTCTCCGCGAAAGCGAGTGCCGAGGGCATTCACGGAAACTTACCTGCATGCGAATCGGGACTCTGCAAACGGACTCCGGCCTGCGCACGGTGGCGGTGCGCGACGGCCGCCTGGTCGAGCTGGCCGCCGACCTCGGCCAGCTCCTGGCGGGCGGTCGCGAGGCTCAGCAGCGCGCGCTGGACGCCGGCCGCGCCGAGCATCCCCTGGACGAATCGCGCCTGGCGCCGGCGGTCCCCAATCCCGGGAAGATCCTCTGCGTCGGCCGCAACTACGCCGACCACGCCGCCGAGACCGGCCACGCGGTCAGCGAGAAGCCCGAGATCTTCCTGCGCGCGCGCACCAGCCTGCTGGCGCCGTTGGCCCCGGTGGTCCGCCCGCGGGTCAGCGAGCAGCTCGACTTCGAGGTCGAGCTGGCGGTGGTGATCGGGCGCGGCGGCCGCTACATCCCCGCCGCCCAAGCGCTCGAGCATGTCGGCGGCTACGCCGTCTTCAACGACTTCTCGATCCGCGACTACCAAACCCGCAACAGCCAGTGGATCCCGGGCAAGAACTTCGACGGCTCAGGGCCGCTCGGACCCTTCGTGGTGACCCCCGACGAGATCCCTGATCCCTTCGATCTCGACCTGACCCTGAAGGTCCAGACCGCCGGCGGTGACCAGGAAACCATGCAAAGCAGCAACACTCGCTTGATGGTCCACCGGATCCCCGAAGTGATCGCATTTTGTTCGGAGTGGACGACCCTCGAGCCGGGGGACGTTATCGCCACCGGAACCCCCTCGGGGGTTGGTTTGGGCCGCAAGCCGCCGCGCTGGCTGCAGCCCGGAGAAACCGTTTTTACGACCGTCGAAGGGGTCGGCACGCTGAAAAACCAAGTGTTGGAAGAAGCCAGGGAAGCGTCCTAGAATTACCCGCCGTGACCGCCCCAGGCATCGACTACAGCGCGCCCTTTCAGCGGGCCATAGAGCTGATCGGGAAGCGCTGGACGGGGGCGGTGGTACGGGCCCTGATGGCCCGCCCGGCACGGTTCAACCAGCTCCTGGCGGGCATTCCCGGCATCTCCGACCGGGTCCTCACCGAACGCCTGCGGGAGCTCGAGGTCGAGGGCATCCTGGAGCGCCTGGTCGATCCCGGACCCCCGGTGCGGGTGTCCTACAGGCTCACCGCGCGGGGCCGCGCACTCGACCCCGTGGTGAACGCCGTCGACGGCTGGGCGGCGGCCTGGATCAGCAGTCACCAGGCCTCCGCAGCGGTATAGACAGCTCCCAGCGTCTAACTCGGTTGGAGTTCAGAAGGTCACTGCTAACCTAGCCTCCGTGCCCGCCCTTGGCGACCTCCTCCGCCGGCGGCCCGAGGCGACGAAGTGTCCAGCTTGCGGTAACGCGCTGCCCGCCGGGTCGGTCTTCTGTCCAAGCTGCGGGATCCGGGCCGACGAGCCCGACGCCCAGCCGCTGCACATCGTCGACAGGGTCACCGGGCTGTTCAACGACCGCTTCATCCGGCCGGTGCTGGAGGACGAGCTGGCCCGCGCCCACCGCTACGGGCGGCCGGTCGGAGTGCTGCTGATCGAGGCCCGGATGCCCGACGGCGAGCCGCCGGTCGATGACGTGGCCGCCGACGAGGAGACGCTCAAGCAGATGGCGGCCGCGGTGGCCGGGACGCTGCGCGACGTCGACACCCCGGGGGTTCTGGCCAGGCGGCCGCCGCAGCTGCTGGCGATCCTGCCCGACACCGACATCTCGGGCACCGCCCACGCCGCCAACCGCGTGGTGCACTCGGTCAACCAATCGGTGACCGGCATCGGCCGCAAGGCCGCGGTCGGGCTGGTCTGCGTGCACCACGGCAGCCGCCTGCGGGCCGGAGCGGTGATCGAGGCCGCGGGCCGCAGCCTGCGCAGCGGCCGCCCGGAACTGCTGGGACGCTAAAGGCCAAGACCCCCTCCCCGGCGGGGAGGGTCAGGGGTGGGGGACGCTAGACCTCTACTTAGCCCGGCACGGCGAGACCGAATGGTCGAAGTCGGGCCGCCACACCGGACGCACCGACATCCCGTTGACCCCCGAAGGCGAATCCCGCGCCCGCCAGCTCGGCAACCGCCTGCGCGGCATCGAGTTCATGCGCGTCTACACCAGCCCCTTGCAGAGGGCCCGGCGCACGGCCGCCCTCGCCGGCTTCCCCGAGGCCGCGCCGACCGACCTTCTGCTGGAGTACGACTACGGCCAGTACGAGGGCGTCACCACGCACGAGATCCGCGAGACCCGGCCGGGTTGGGAGCTGTACCGCGACGGCTGCCCCGGAGGTGAGACGCCGGCCCACATCTACGAGCGCGCCCAGGGCTTCATCGCGGAGGCGCAGCGCGACGGAGGCCGTGTGCTAGCGTTCGCGCACGGCCACATCCTGCGGGCCGTCGGGGCCGCCTTCCTCGAGGAGCCGGTCGAGTTTGCGATCCGCCTCAACCTGGACACGGCGGCGCTGTCCATGCTGCAGGACGGCGCCCACGGGCGCGTGCTCGGTTTCTGGAACCTCGCCCCCGGCCAGTAGCCGGTTCACGAGCGCGCCGACGAGGATCAGCGAGCTCAGCAGATACAGCCACGTCGTGAGCAGGAAGACGAAGGAAAAGGCGCGCGCGTAGGTGGTGAAGCGGACGGTGAGAAGTGCGATCAGCGGAAAGGCCAGCGTGATCACCTCCATCAGCGCGCCCGCCAGCAGCGCGCCCGGCAGCACGTCGCGCAGGGGCAGGGCCCGGGCCGGCGTCAGCCGGTAGATCGCCAGCAGCAGGGCGGCGATCACCAACCAGCCCGCCAGCACGTTGAGGAAGGGCAGGGCGACCAGGCTGACCGCGCTGTTGAGCCCCACCATCAGCACTACCGCCAGAACGAAGACGACCAGCAGGCGCAGGCCGTCCAACCGCATGCGAAATGGGTTGCGGCCGCGGAAGCCGTAGACCCGGTTCATCGCGAACTCCAGGCTTCCGAACAGCCCGGTGCCGCTCCAGAGCAGCGCGAACAGGGAGACCAGCCCCAGGGTGCCCGCGTGCTGGCCGGCGGCGTCCAGGGTGCTCCGGATCTGCGCCTGGGCGTCGGCAGGGAAAGCGTTGAGAAGCACGTACTGCATCTGGAAGTAGAGCCAGCTGCCGCGGAAGAAGAGTCCGACCAGGGCGACCAGCCCGAGCACGATCGGGAACATGGTCAGGAACGCGTTGAAGGCCAGCCCCGAGGCGTAGTTGGGCATGCCCTCGTTGACGTAGCTCTCCAGCACCCGGCCCAGGAAGCTGCGCCGCGCGCGTCCGATCATCTTTTGCGCAAAGTCCAGGGCCGCGCCCTCACGCCCGGTAGGCCCGCGTAAACGAGGTAGGCCGCGGTCTCCACCTCCGACCAGTAGGAGTGGCGCTCGCCGGGGTCCACCAGCACCAGCTCCCCCGCATGCGCCGTCTGTGCCGCCCCGGCTCCTTCGCTGAAACACAGCTCGCCCTCAGTGACGATGACGGCGACCGGTATCGCATTCCGGTGCTCGGGCACGCGCTGACCCGGGCGCAGGCGCAGGCCCACGACCCGCATGGCGCCGCAGTCGGCGAGCTGTTCCCAGCCGAGCGGAGAATGCTCCACTGGCGGCGAATTATCATTCGCGGCCCAACGTGGAGGTCGTGCACGCCGCCGGCATCGAGGGGGCCCGCGGCGAGCGCGCCGCCGTGGTCGTGATCGACGTCATCCGCGCCTTTACGGTGGCCGCCTGGGCGTTCGCGCGGGGCGCGATCGAGTGCCGGTTGACGGACACCGTGGCCGAGGCCGTCGCACTGGCGGCCAGCATCCCCGGGTCGGTCCTCTCCGCTGAGGAGGACGGCCTGCCGGTGGCGGGCATCGCCCTCAGCAACTCGCCCAGCCAGGTGCGCGCACTCGACCTGAAGGGGCGCGTGCTGGTCATGCGTTCCAGCGCCGGCACCCGGGGCGCGGTGGCAGCCCGCGACGCGCAGGTCCTGCTGGGCGCCGCGCTGGTCAACGCTTCGGCCACGGCGCGCTTCCTGCGCCGCCTGGAGCCGCCGCGGGTGACCCTGCTCTCCACCGGCGCCCTCGACGGGCATCCCGAGGACCGGGCCTGCGCCGACTTCATCGAGGCGCTGCTGCGGGAGCGCCCGCCGCCGCCGATCGACCGCCTGCTGGCGCCGCTGCGGGTCACCGGCCGCTACCGGCGGCTTCTGCAGGGTCGCCAGCCGGGGTTCCCGGCCGAAGACCTCGAGCTGTGCCTGGCGGTCGACGCCTTTGACTTCGCCATGCGCGCGGCCGGTGGCAGACTGTTCCGCGTGGACCCGGATGCCGGCTGAGTTCGTCCACATCAAGGAGCCCGGCACCGGCACCCCGCTGCTCCTGCTCCACGGCACCGGCGCCGACGAGACTCAGCTGCTGGGGTTGGGCCGCCTGCTTTCGCCGGGCGCGCCGCTCCTGAGCCCGCGCGGCAGGGTGCTGGAGAACGGGATGCCGCGCTACTTCAGGCGCCTGGCCGAGGGAGTCTTCGATCAGGAGGACCTGCGGGCGCGGGCGCTGGAGCTGGCCGCCTGGGTCGACGCCAACGCCGACGACCCGCCGCTGGCGGTCGGCTTCTCCAACGGCGCCAACATCGCCAGCGCCATGCTCCTGCTCAGCCCGCACACGCTGAGTGGGGCGCTCCTGATCCGGCCCATGGTGCCGTTCGAGCCCGACCCTCTGCCCGAGCTGCGCGGGAAGCGGGTGCTGCTGCTGTCCGGACGCGCGGATCCCATGGTCGCGGCCGGCCAGCCCGAGCGGCTGGCCGACCTGCTGCGGAGGGCGGGGGCCCAGGTCGAGCTGTCCTGGCAGAACGCGGGCCACGAGCTGGGCGCGGGGGACGTGGCCGAGGCCCGGGCCTGGCTGCAAAGGTGACAGGGGGTAGGCGGGGGGAAGGGCTTCGCCCGGCCCGCCGCAGGGGGAGTCCCCCTGGCTAAGAGACTGGACTAAGGGAGGGTCCATCTGGGTAGACTCTGAGCAGCGTCCGCAGCGGGCGCGCTTCGCCGTGGCGTCCCTCTTTCTCGAACGGGCCCCGCGAGAGTCAGGTCATCCGTTCGAGAACAGGAGCGTTTTATGCAGTCCGGAACTATCAAGAAGCTCGTCTCCGACCGCGGCTTCGGCTTTATCGCAGCCGAGGACGGCAAGGAGTACTTCTTCCACCGCAGCGGCACGGAGGGCGACTTCGACCGCCTGGTCGGCGGCGAGCAGGTGACCTTCGAGATCGAGCAGAGCCAGAAGGGCCCCCGGGCCAACAAGGTTCGCCTGGCCAGCTAGCTAAAAAAGAGCGCCCCCGCCCCTCTGGGCGGGGGTCTTTTTTTGTTCGGGCGCTTTTAGGGGAAGCGGCTGACCCACTCCGGAGTCGAGTACTTGCCTTTTGCCAGATCCCGTGCCGCGTCCAGCTCTGAGCGGCTGATCTCGGCCGCAGGCCCGCCGGCGGCGCTCGCCAAGGCCGCCTCCACCTCCTCCAGCGCCAGGGATGTGAACAGCGTCAGCGGCGTCACCACCTTCTCGGCCGAGCGCGGACCGCGCGCCTCCAGGGTGGGCCGCCCGATCCGGATCAGCCGGGGCACGATCGCGGGGTCGATCGCATAGGCCATCGTCGTGTGGTGGAGCACCGCCCCGCGCCGCCGGGCCTGCGCGGCGCCGGCGATCTTCCCGGCCGGCGAGACGATGTCGTTGATCGGGCGGTAGGAGGCCGGCACCCCGAGCCCGCCCAGAGCCGCCACCGCCCAGGCGTCGAGCGCCCGGAACGACTCCACGAAGGAGAGCCCCCGCACCATCCCCTCGGGCAGGTAGAGCGAGTAGGTGAGGGTGCCGCCCGGCTCGCAGACCATGGTCCCCCCGCCGCTCATCCGCCGCACGACGCGGAACCCCAATGCGAAGCACGCCTCGGCGTCGACCTCGTTGCGCACCGACTGGTGCGACCCGAGCACCAGCGCCCGCTCTGTCCAGCGCCAGAAGCGCAGGCACGGCCCCCGCGCACCGGCGGCCACCGCGTCCAGTAAGACCTCGTCCAACGCGAGGTGCTCCAGGGCCGGGAGCGGGAGGGTGGGCAGGATCGCCCACCCTCTCAGCTCAAGCAGCTGTCAGCCGTTCTTGGCCAGGTCGGAGAGGTTGACCAGGTGCCACTTGTTCGCGGTTTCCTTGGTCACCGCGAAGGCGTTCTGGTCCTGTGCAGCCGAAGGGTCGAGAGCGATCAGGCCCTTGGCCTGCAGGTACCCGTTCAGCAGCTTGACGGTGGCTGCGGGGTCGGGCGTGGCCTCCCCCTTGGCCTTGTTGATGAACTCCAGCTCGGTCGCCGCGTAGCCGGGGTAGAGGTCGATGTCGCCCTTCTCGAGGGCGGGCTCGACGACCTCACGGTTGCCGAGGTTGAGCTTGTAGGAGACGTCGTAGCCGATCCCCTTCAAGGCCTGGCCGTAGATCTGGGCCAGGATGCTGGATTCAGAGAAGTTGAAGCCGGCGACCGTGATCTTGCCCTTGCCCGAACCGCCGCCGCTGGTCGACACCCCGATCTTCTTCAGGTAGTCGGAAGCGATCTGGGCCGGATCCTGCTTGTCGATGTCGGCGGACTTGTTCATGCCCGCCAGGTCCGAGGTGTTGAGCTTGGAGTCGATCTGGTTGAGCAGAGTTTGAGCATCCGACTTCAAAGCCGCCGAGCGGCCCACCGGCACCACGTTGTCGGCGTTCTGGAGGTGCTTGTCGTCGTTGAGCACGACGTAGCCCTTGGCCGCGATCGAGCCGTCGCTGGAGAACAGCAGGCCGATCTGGATGTCGCCGCGGTCGAGCGCCGCCTTGGTCAGCGGACCGCCGGCGTCGAGCGGCTTGAAGTCCTTGAAGGTGAGCCCGTATTTGTCCATCAGGCCCTTCTCGCAGAAGGGCCGGGTCGGGCATTCCGGCGGCCCGCCCAGGATCATCTGGGAGGCTATCGGCTTGCCGGAAGACCCCGCCGACGGACTGCCGCCGCCTGACGAGCCACAGGCGCTCGCCAGCAGTGATAGCCCGAGCACCCCCGAGAGGATGGCTCGGAAACCCCAATCTCTCATCGCCGTCAGCCTCCTTGCAAAACCAGTTCGTCCGTGCGTCCCGGACGACTGAACCAGCGCATCGACGCGCGCATGGGGCGCGGCGTCGCCAGCCACTGCAGCCCGGCCAGCGCCAGCTCGGCGACCATGGCCAGGGCGGCCACCAGTATCGCGCCCGCGAAGATCTGCACGTCGTCGCGCTGCGCGAAGCCGTCGACGATGAAGCGGCCGAGGCCGCCCCAGGCCACCACGGCGGCCAGCGTCGCGGTGGCCACGACCTGAACCCCGGCGGTGCGGATGCCGGCCATGATGACCGGCAGCGCGACAGGCATCTCCACCCTCAATAGCGCGACGTGCTCGCGCATTCCCAGGCCGCGGGCCGCCTCTTTCAGCTCGGGATCGACGTCGCGCATGCCCACGTAGGAGTTGGTCACGATTGGCGGGATCGCCAGCGCCACCAAAGCGATGAAGGCCGGCGCCGCGCCGATGCCGAAGAGCGGCACCGCCAGCACCAGGATGCCGAATGAGGGAAGCGCCCGGCCCACGTTGGAGACGTTGATGGCGAGGTTGCCGAAGCGCCCGTAGTGGCCGAGCAGCACGCCCACCGGCAGGGCCAGCACGGCCGCGGTCAAAGTCGCCAGAAACGACATCTGGACGTGCTCCCAGAGCCGGTTGGGGATCCCGAAAGTCCCATCCCAGTGCGCCGGATCCAGGAACCAGCGCACCACCTCCTCGAAAATGCTCACCGCGAAGACCGCCAGGGCGTGGCCAGCCGCTGGGCGCCCGCCAGCAGCAGGTCGGCCGCCACGGCCAGCACCACCGAGCCCGCCAAGCCCACCACCAGTGGCGTCTTGAAGTCCTGGATCAGGCCGGCCAGGATCAGCTGGCCCAACCCGCCCTCGCCCAGCAGGGCGGTCACCGTGACCAGCCCGATCGTGGTCACGGTGGCCAGCCGGACACCGGCGACGATCACCGGCAGCGCCAGCGGGATGTCGATCGTGAGCAGGCGCTTGGCCGGCCGGTAGCCCATGCCGGTGGCTGCCTCCCGGATCTCGGCCGGCACGCCGTCCAGGCCGACCACGATGTTGCGGACCAGGATCAGGATGGTGTAGCTGACCAGGCCGATCTCGGCGGTGACCACGGTCAGTCCGGTGAAGGGGACCAGCAGGGCGAACAGCGCCAGCGAGGGGATCGTGTACAGGATCCCCGCCACCGATAGCACCGGGTTGCGCAGCGCCCGCCAGCGCCACACGAGCAGGCCGACCGGGGTGGCGATGGCGAGACCGCCCAGGACTGCGATGCCGGTCAGTTGGATGTGCTGGACCAGCGCCTGCCAGATCACATCGGTGTGGTGGCCCAACCAATCCCAGCGGATCCAGGGATCGGTGGCGTCCAGCCGGAGCACTGATCTCACCCTATCGTTGGAAGGCTTGATCCGCCTCGATCACGTTCGCAAGGAGTATCCCGGCGGCCAGATGGCCGTGCATGACCTCAGCCTGGAGATCGCCGACGGCGAGACCGCGATGCTGGTGGGGCCGTCGGGCTGCGGCAAGACCACCAGCCTCAAGATGATCAACCGGCTCATCGAGCCCAGCTCCGGCCACATCTACGTGGACGGCCACGACGTGTTAGGCGAGGACCCCGTGCGGCTGCGCCTGCGCATGGGCTACGTGATCCAGCAGACAGGCCTGTTTCCACACATGACGATCGGCGACAACGTGGCCACGGTGCCGCGCATCCTGGGCTGGGACCGCCAACGCACCCGGCGACGCGTGGACGAGCTCCTGGAGCTGGTCGGCCTCGACCCCAAGCGCTACGCTCGCCGCTATCCGGCGCAGCTCTCTGGCGGTCAGCGCCAGCGAGTGGGCGTGGCCCGGGCATTGGGCGCCGACCCCCCGATCCTGCTCATGGACGAGCCTTTCGGCGCCGTCGACCGGGTGACCCGCGACCGCCTGCAGGACGAGTTCCTGCGCATCCAGCGTGAGACGCGCAAGACCATCGTCTTCGTCACCCACGACATCGACGAGGCGATCAAGCTGGGGGACCGGATCGCGCTCCTGCGCGAGGGTGGCTACCTGGAGCAGTACGACACGCCCGCGCGCCTCTTGGGCCGGCCGGCCACGCCTTTCGTCGAGCAGTTCCTGGGCCCCGACCGCGCTGAGAAGCGCCTGGCCGTCCTGCGCATCGATCTCGCGCGGCTGGAGCCGCAGGACGGTGGCGGGCCCGTGGTGCCCGGGGATGCCACGCTGTCGCAGGCGCTCTCCGCCATGCTGCTCGCCGACACGGATCGAGTCCGGGTGGTTGACGGGGACGGCAGGTTCCTGGGTCAGCTGTCGGTGACGGCGATCTTCAGGTCGGCCGCGGAATCACGACGGGAGGAACGAGCCTGAAGCCGGCACCATCTCCCCGGCTAGGACCGCCACCGGCAGCCGGTTCTCCGGCGGCGCCAGTGGACACGCCCAGCGCACGTCGTAAACGCAGGACGGGTTGTAGGCGAAATTGAAATCCAGCACCACGCGATCGGACCCGACAGCGAACACCAGCGAGTGGCCGTCGGTGTTCTTCACCGTGTCCACGAGGTACCGCCCCGCGCCATAGGTTTCGTGCCGGGAAGTCAGGTCGGCGAAGGGCACGAACAACCCACCGCCGTAGCCGAGCTGCCGGAACACAGTCAGCCGCAAGCCGTCCACGCCGGCCAGCGCAAACGACAGCACCCCGGCCCGCCGGTAAACCACGACGCCGTCCTCGCCGCCGGTGTCGATCTCCAACCGTGAACCGTCCCCCTCGGACCACGCGGCGTCCACCCGATATGCCGCGTCATAAGGAAACCAGCGCAGCCCGGTGAATGACGCACGCTCGTCAACCGGTATGGGGGACTGTGGGTGTTCTCGAAAAAGCAGGTCGCGGGCCGCGCGCCACTCCTCATAGCCCGGAAGGCGGTACAGGTCACCGACCCGCCGCCGCCAGTCGACCAAATCGAGCTCGTCCGGCACCGTGAAATCATCCACGACCATGGCCGCGGCGAACCGACCGTGGACTCTGGTGGCCGTCGTGCTCGGCAGCGCCTCCGTTTTCCTCGACTCGACCGTCGTCAACGTGGCGCTGCCCCGCATCGGGCGCGACCTGCCCACGACCTATGTCGGCGTGCTGGAGGGCCAGTCCTACGTCTACAACGCCTACCTGCTCACCCTCTCCTCCCTCCTGATCCCGGCCGGCGCTCTCGGGGACCACTACGGGCGGCGCAAGGTCTTCGCGCTGGGCCTGGCCGGCTTCGCCCTGACCAGCCTGTTCTGCGGAGTCGCGCCCAGCATGGAGGCGCTGATCGTGGCCCGCGTCCTCCAGGGCGCCGCGGGAGCACTGCTGGTGCCGGAGTCCCTGGCCCTGATCCGGGCCAACTTCGCCGGCGAGGAGCAGGGGCGCGCGATCGGCACCTGGGCCGCGGCCAGCTCGGCCACCACGCTGCTCGGCCCGCTGGTGGCGGGACTGCTGGTCGACACCCTCTCCTGGCGGGTCGCCTTCCTGATCAACCTGCCCCTGCTGGCCTTCGCGGCCTGGGCGCTGCTCAACCACACGCCCGAGAGCCGCGACGACGACCCCAAGGGCCACCTGGACTGGTTGGGCGCGGCCATCGCGGGCCTGGCCGTGGGCGGCCTCAGCTTCGGGGCGATCTACGGCCAGCAGCGAGCTTGGCACGGCGCCGCCGAGTACGTCGCGCTGGCACTCGGGGCCGCCGCGCTGATCGCGCTGCCCTTCGAGCTCGCGCGCAGCCGCACGCCGCTGGTGCCCCTGCGCCTGTTCCGGTCGCGCGACTTCACGGTCGTCAACCTGGTCACATTCGTGGTCTACGGCGCGCTCTACGTGTCCGGCTACTACCAGACCCTCTTCCTGCAGGGCGTGCTCGGTTACACCGCGGCCGCCGCCGGGCTGGCCATGTTGCCGGGCTCCCTGCTGGTGGCGCTGTTCTCGCGCCGCATAGGTGAGATGTCCGTGCGCTACGGGGTCCGCCTGTTCCTGGCCGGCGGGGCGGCCGTGATGGCCGCCGGCATCTTCTGGCTGGCGCGCGCTCCGGTCGGCAGCAGCGCCTGGCACCTGCAGCCCGGCCGGCCGGGCAGCTGGGTCCCGCCATCCGGCTACCTGGTGGACATCCTTCCCGCGTCCCTGCTCTTCGGCGTGGGGCTGGCCCTGCTGGTGGCGCCGCTCACCAGCGCGCTGATGGCCAGCGCGCCGGCGGTCAACGCGGGTGTGGCGTCCGCCGTCAACAACGCCATCTCCCGGGTCGGTCCTCAGCTGGGCGGCGCGCTGGTCTTCATCGGGGTCACGGCGCTGTTCCGCGCGCGTGTGGGCGACCTCCGCGCCAGCCCCCTCAACCCGCCGCCGAGCGGCCTCTCCAAAGCCCTCGTCAACTCAGCTTCCACGGACGCCTTTCACCTGGCGGCGGTCGTGTGCGCGGTGCTCCTGCTCAGCGGCGCGGTGATGGCCTGGGCCGGCCTTCGCGCCCGCCCCCGACCCGCCGCCGCATGAGGCAGGGAACCTGGACGCTGCTCGTCGGCAACACCCTGGTGATGATCGGGGTCGGCTTCTTCCTGCCCATCCTGCCGCTGTTCATCGGCCACCGGCAGGGCACGGCGCTGGTCGTGGGCGCCGTCTTCGCCTCCGGCCTGCTGGCCATCGCCGTCGCCCAGTACCCGGCCGGCGCGCTGGCCGACCGCTTTGGGCGGCGGCCGGTGATGGTCTGGTCAATGGGTCTCTATGCCCTGGTCTTCCTGGCCTACCTGCTGCCGATCCCGGTCTGGGGCCTGGTGGGCATCCGCTTCGCGCAGGGCTTGCTGGGCGGCAGCTACGCGGTCGCCGCCACCGCCCTGGTCGCCGACCTCAGCGATCCCGAACGGCGCGGCCGGGCCTTCGGCATGCTGCGGACCTCGGACTGGGCCGGCCTGGTCCTGGGCCCCGCCATCGGCGGGCTGGTGGCCAGCCTGCGCCTGGATGCGGTCTTCGCAGCCGGCGCGCTGATCTGCGCCGGCGCCACCGCCCTGCTGACCCTCCTGCCCCGCGTCACCCGCCGCTCAGGCCCGGCCCCGGAGCCACCTCGCCGGCCGCTGGCCATCCTCCGTTCCCTGCTGCCCTTCATCGTGCTGGGCTCGGCCATGGGCTACACGATCGGCGCCTACGACACGATCTGGAGCCTCTACCTGACCCGCAACGGCGCCACACCGGCGGTGGTGGGTCTCAGCTTCACGCTCTTCTCGGTCCCGTTGGTCCTGCTGGGGACCAGCGGCGGCGCCTGGGCCGACCGCATCGGGCACTGGCGGGCGGCCACCTTCACGGCGCTGATGTACGGCGTCTTCGGCGCCGCCTATGCCTTCATCAGCAACGTGCCCGCGCTGGTCGTGCTGAGCGTGCTCGAGGGCGCGCTGGTGGTGGCGGGCAACCCCGCCCTGACGGCGCTGGTCTCCCGCAGCGCGCCCGCCACCGAGCAGGGTCGCGCGCAGGGCGTGTTCCGGATCGGCATCACCGCCTCGCAGGTCGTGGGCGCGCTCCTCGGCGGCGGCCTCTTCGGGATCGCTCCCGCCTTCTCCTTCCTCAGCATCGCCGCCTTCTCGTTGCTGGCCGTCGCCGCCAGCCGTCTGTTTCAGCCGGCGGCCGTGGTGCGCAGCGCCCCTGTGTCCGCCCAGCCGTAGGCGACCTCGACGGCGTCGGTGCCCCGCCAGCCCAGCGGCTTCTCCCGCAGGTAGACGCCGCCCAGGGTTTCGTAGAAGCGGCGTGCGGGCAGGTTCTCCCGCAGCACCCAGACCAGCATCGACTTCAGGTCCGCCGCCGCCAGACGCTCCGCCGCCGCGGCCACCAGCAGCCGGCCGCCGCCTTGCCGCCGGCGCTCCGGCAGCAGGTAGATCGCGTAGAGCTCGCCGCGATGCTCGGCATCGCCCTCGCGCTCCGGCCCGGAGTAGGCGTAGCCGGCCACCGGGTCGTCCCAGACCACCACCGCCTGGGGCGCCCGCGCCGGCAGCCGCTCCCGCCACCGGGGCAGGGTGCGCTCGTAGTTGAAGCCGGCGATCACCGGCTCCGGCAGCAGCCCCGCGTAGGTGGCCCGCCAGGAGGCGGCGTGGACGCGCGCGATGGCCTCGGCGTCTTCGGCGGTGGCGTCCCTCACCATCACGCCATAGGATCGCGATGTGGGCGCGCATACGGCGGCGTTGGCCCGCCTGGCGGTCGCCGTGTCCGTGATCGCGGCGGCCTCACTGGCCTGGCTCCAGCCCTGGAACCGCCCGCCCGTGCCGCCGGCGGAGATCAAGAGCGTGCAGGTGCTGTCCGCGACCACAGCGGTGGTGCTGACCCAGGCCCGGCCGGACCCGCCGGACAGCTATCTCGGTTACGAGACCGGCGACGGCGGCCGCAGCTGGCGTCGGTTCAGGGTGGCGCCACAGGCCGAGGTCCACTTCGTGGATGCCGGGCATGGCTTCGCGAGCACCGAGTTCGAGCTCTTCGCCACCGCCGACGGCGGCCGGACCTGGCAGTCCCGGCCGCTGCCGCCCGACCAGCACTTCGCTCCCGCGGCCTGGTTCCTGGACGCGGACCGCGGCTGGTACCTGAACCTGGACGTGCTCAGCGGCACCGGCCTACCCCGCGACCTCTACCGGACCGTCGACGGCGGCCGCAGCTGGCAGCACCTCTGGCACGGCACCTCCGGCCTGGCCCAAACGCCGGTCTTCGCCGACCCCGAGCACGGATGGATGGCGGCAGACTTTTCGGTTCTCGCCACTTCCGACGGGGGCGTGACCTGGACGCCACTCAAGGCGCCGCTGATCGCCGACCGGGCGGGCGTTCAGCTGGCTGCCGGCGCCCTCATCGAGTACAGCTCGGAGCTGAATGCAGCAGGCGACGTGGTCTGGCGGGCCGCCGCCAGCACCGACGGCGGCGCCAGCTGGGGTCCGGCGCAGCACAGCCCGGGCTCGGGCATCGTGGACGTCGCCTTCGCCGACGCCAGCCACTGGCGGGCGATCACGCGTTCACACGTCTGGCGCACCGACGACGGCGGGGCGAACTGGACGCCCGTCAGCACCAGACTGCCCACGGGTGACTGGCTGAACAGCACCCGCTACCTCGACGCCGAACGGGGCTGGGCCCTGGCGGGCAGTCCGCCGGCCGCCTTCCCGACCCGGCTCCTGCGCACCGCCGACGGCGGCGGCAGCTGGAGCGAAGTGGCGCTGCCCAGCCTTGGTTGACGAGCTGCGGCTGGTGCGCCGCCGCGAGCTGCGGGGGGCGGCGGTGATCGGCGCCGCCCTGGTGGCGGTGGCGCTGATCGCCATCTCCTATCTGCGCCCGGTGCCGCGGCCGCCGTACATCGCACCGCCTCCGGCGCAGATCGCGATCCAGTCCTGGCATTTCGCCGACTCCCGGACCGGCTGGGTGGCGGTGCGACGCCAGGACATCGCGGCCGGCCGCTCGGCGCTCTTCGCCACACGGGACGGCGGCGCCACCTGGGTGCGGCTCTCGCTGCCTGTGCCGAGCGCCTACGCGGTGTGGGTGCGGGTCTTCGACGCCGCACACGGGATGGTCCAGATCGCGCGCGACCAGGCCGACGGCCGCGGCTCGCTGCTGGGCACCGACGACGGCGGCGCCACCTGGCAAGACCTCCACCTGCCCGACCAGCCCGCAGTGGGGAACACCACCTTCTTCGACCGTCAGCACGGATGGTTCCTCACGCAAAGCGCGTCCGGCAGCCCGATCGGGTCCGCGCTGAGCCGCACCAGCGACGGCGGCCGCACCTGGCAGCTGCTCTGGCGCATGACCCCGGAGGATCCCACCGGCGGCCGCGGCCTGCCCTGGTCCGGGGCCAAAGGCTCACTCAGCTTCGTGACGGCCGAAAGGGGGTTCCTGGAGGTGGCCGGCGTGGACGGAGCGCTGCAGCTGTACGCAACCCAGGACGGCGGCGCGTCCTGGGCTCCGGCGTCACTGCCCGCGCAGACCGCGCCGGCCGAGGGCGAGCTCCGCGCCTTCTCGAACACGGACCTGGCTTTCGCCAGCGTGCGCCTCGGCGAGCCGGCTCGAATCCAGCCCCTGGGCTGGGTTTACCGCTCCACCGACGGGGGCGCCAGCTGGCAGGCCTCGCCGCTGCCGCCGCCGGCCGACCGCTTCCGGGTTCAGCCGGCCGCAGTGCTGGGTCCCATGAGCTGGTGGGAGGCAGACGGCCGCCAGCTGTGGTCGACGGCGGACGGCGGCCGGCACTGGGACGTCCGCGACGCCGACCTGCCGGGCCGGGCCATCCTGGGCTCGCTGCAGGTGACCGGTCCCGGCCAGGCCTGGTCGGCGGGGTGGGCCTCGCCGGAGCCCGGCGCCGGCGGCCTCCTGCTGCGCACCGGCGACGGCGGCGCCCACTGGTCGGCGGTCCGCCTCCCGCGCCTGGGCTAGCTGCGGGTCTTCACGAAGAACATCACGGCCCGGCCTTCGGCCACCACGGTGCCGTCGTCCTGCTCGACAGTGGCCTGGCAGTAGGCCAGCCGGTTGGTCCGGTGCCGCGCTTCGGCCCGCGCCAGCAGGCGGCCCGGGCGGCCCGGGCGGTAGAAGTCGACGCTGAGCGACGAGGTCGTGGGCACCTCTCCGCCGGCCGCCAGGGTGGCGGCGGCGCTGGCCAGGGCGCAGTCGGCGAAGGCGGCCAGCGCGCCGCCGTGGACGATCGTGCCCTGGGCGGTGGGGAAGCCGTGGTCTTCCACGGTCAGCCGGGCTTCCAGCACCACCTTCCCAGGTTCGGACGAGAGCACGCGGCTGCCCAGGTTGCGCCACATGCCGTCGGTCGGCCACAGCTCCGGACGAGCGGTCAGTCCGACTCTTCTTCCGCGCGCTCCCCGCGCTCCACGATGTCGCCGGGCTGGAAGAGGATGCCCTGCAGCGTCTCCCGCCAGCGCGGCTTGCGCCGGAGCAGGAACTCGAGGGCCATGCCGAAGTGCTTGAACTCCTCGTGCTGGGCGTTCTCCATGATCTCGCGAGCTTCGCGGTCCGTCTCCAGCGCCAGGCGCTGCTCGTACCAGCCGATAGCCTCCGACTCCTCGGTCAAGGACGTGATCACCCGGGCGAAGGTGCGCACATCGGCCCCGAGCTCCGACGGCGGCTCGTGGTACTGCTCGGTCGGCATGGCCTCAAGCTACACGGCTTTGCGAAAGAGCAGCGCCTGCCTGACCGGCTCGTAGCCGAAGCTGCGGTTGATCCTCAGGATGGCCTCGTTCTCGGCGTCGTTTTCCGTGTAGAGGTGGTCCACGCCGGCGTCCAGCGCCTGGGCGATGGTCTGCAGCTTGAGCGCCCGCGCGATGCCCCGGCCCCGGTGGCTGCGCGCTACGCCCGTCAGCTCGGTGAAGACGTTGCCGGTGACCGGGTGATAGGCGAGGTAGGAGAGTCCGACCGGCCGGCCCTCGGCCAGCGCCACCCAGACCCGGTGCTCGCCGGTCCAGGGCTTGCGCAGGCCGTCCACGAAGACCTCGAAGGTGTCGGACACGATGGGGATGGTGTTGGGGATGTCCGACTCGGCCTCGACCATGACCTCGTAAAGGGCGGGGTGCGCGTCCGGCAGGCGGTCGAGGGTGGTCAGCTCGACCCCTGCTTCCCGCATGGAAGCCGCCGACTCCGCGGCCAGGGCCTGGAAGCGCTCGCGTTGGTCCCCGATGCGCAGGCCGCTGATGATTCCCGCTCGGTCGAGGAGGTAGCCGCGGGTGGCCACGTACTCACGCTGCACCGTCTCGTGGTCGAGGCAGCGAGTGGTCATCACCTCCGCGCCCAGCTCGCGGGCTCGATCCTCGGCGAGATCCCAGGCCGCGTCGCGGAGGTCGGCCCGCTCTTCACCTTCCAGAAAGCCGGCGGCCAGGTCGACGAAGCGGGGGCCGCCCCTGGCCGGCGGGGCGGTCCAGATCCTGAGGATGCCGACCGGGATTCCGCCTTCCAGGATCAGGCTGCGCTCGCGCTGCACGCCTGGTTGAGCCTTGTCCCAGCTGTCCCGGACCTTGACCGGGTCCCAGGCCAGGCGAGGGTCGGTGGAGAGGACGCGACACCAGAAATCGACGTCGTCGGGTGCCGCCGGGCGCACGGAGAAGCCGGCAGGCAAAGGCATCGGACTCTCAGCCTAGCCTTGGCGGACGGGAGGCCGGCGGGCTATCAGCCCTTGACGGTCGTCTCGCGCCGGCGCTGCATCGCCATGTCCAGACGGTCCATGAACCGCCAGTCGGCTTCGGCCTTCCAGACCGTGTCCAGGATGGCTTCGAACTGGCTTTGCAGATCGAGGCTGACCGCGGCCAGTGCTGCTTCCGGGGTGAGGCTACGGCGTGGGTAGGGGAGGTGCGGAGTCATCTTCCTTTCTTGAGTCCGATGATATCACTTTTTGGTATGAATGCAAGTAGGTTTAGCGACAGCGTCGGGTACCCCTAAATTCGACGGGCGCGCTGTCTAAAGCGGTTGACCTTGTTCCGGTTGCCGCAGGTCTTCATCGAGCACCAAGTGCGCCTGCCATTCCGGCTTTCGTCCACGAAAGCCCAGCGGCAGCTGCTGTCGGCGCAAGCCTTGAGACGCTCCCAGCTGCCGTCCGCCATGGCTCCGTACACAGCGGCCACGAGTCGGCCGAGGACGGCGTCGAGGCCGGTCGCCGCCGGCTCCAGGCGGGGCCCGGCGCGGCCGAAGCGGGGCCGCAGCCCGGTCTCGGCGGCCGCCCGATTGAGCGTCGCCAGGTCGACCGGATAGAGGCTGCCGCCGTTGTTGGCGGCGGCCAGCCCGCGCAGCGCCTCGCGCAGGGCCAGCGTGCGCGCGTGAGCTGCCGCATCCACCGCCACCTCACCGAGGCCCTCGGCTTTGATCCAGCCGGCCAGCTGTCCTGGAGTGCCGACAGCGTCTGCAACCGTGTCGACCTCGAGCGTGTTTATGAAGCGTTCGAGCAGGGCCAGCTCGCTCATACCGTGGAACTTACCACCAAATGTAACCATCGACACATGGTTGGTGGTAAGATACCACCATAATCATGATGCCGGTTACGCGAAGACAGAGGTTACCGAAATGACCGAATACGAGCTGTTCCGCAGCGTCCGGGCACGCCTGGAAACCGTCTGGAAGGACGCCGAGCTGCGGCGCGCCTGGCTGGCCAAGGTCCAGCTGGGACGCGACCCGGAGCTGGAATCTTCCCGGGAGGCGGGCGGCCGCTGCTAGCGGCCCCGCCCCGCTCCCGCGGGAGGATCACAATCGCGGGATCGAAGAGTTCGACGTCGTCTGCCTGGGCGCCGGCCCCTGCGGTGAGTCCCTGGCCGACCGCCTGAAGGGCTCCGGCCTGAGCCTGGCGGTGGTCGAGAACCGGTTGGTCGGTGGCGAGTGCCCTTACTGGGGCTGCATCCCCTCCAAGACCATGATCCGCTCGGCCGAGACCCTGGCCGAGGCGGGTCGCGCGCGAAATCTGGCGGCCTCGCGCGTCGATTGGACCGTCGACTTCCCGAAGGTTTCTAAGCGCGTGCACTGGATGGCCCGCGACCTCGACGACGCCAACGCGGCCAAGGCGCTGGAGGGCAACGGCGCCCGCCTCTTTCGGGCCACCGCCGTCTATCGCGGCGACCGCCAGGTGGAGCTGGATTCGGGGGAGCGGCTGCGGGCGCGGCGTGCAGTGGTGATCGCCACCGGCACCAGGCCCGCCGTGCCGCCGCTGGCCGGCCTGGACCAGGTCGCGCACTGGACCAACCGGGAGGCCGTGCTCGCGGAGACACTGCCGGAATCGCTGGCGGTGGTGGGCGGGGGCGCCGTCGGGGTCGAGCTGGCGCAAGCTTTCGCCCGCCTGGGCAGCCGGGTGACCGTCCACCAGGCCATGGCGCGGCTGGTCCACCTGGAGGAGCCGGAGGCCGGCGACATCCTGGGCGAAGCCTTCGCCGCGGAAGGCATCCAGGTCCGCGCCAACGCCCATCTCGACAGGGCGCCGGAGGCCGAGGTGGTGCTGCTTGCCACCGGGCGCACGCCCAACACCGACGGCTTCGAGATCGGCAAAGACAAGCGGGGCTTCGTCACCGTCGACCGGAACACGTTGGAGGCGCCTGAGGCCGGCGTCTTCGCAGGCGGCGACGTGAACGGGATCTACGGGTTCACCCACGTCAGCTGGTACCACGGGCAGGTCATCGGGAGGCGCCTGCGCGGGGAGTCCGTGCGGGCCGACCACGAGTCGATTCCCCGCGTCACCTTCACCGATCCGGAGATCGCTTCGGTCGGCCTCACCGAAGCCCAGGCGCGCGAGCGCGGGCTCGAGGTCAGGACCGCCGTGGCCGACGCCGCCCTGACCGGGCGCGGCTACATCCACGACTTGAAGAAGGGCCTGGTCAAGCTGGTCGCCGACCGCCGGGCGGGGGTGCTGGTGGGCGCCACCATCGTCAGCCCGCGTGCCGGCGAGATGCTGGGCGAGATGGCGCTGGCCATCAAGGCCCGCGTGCCGCTGAGCGTGCTAAATGACACCGTCCACGGCTTCCCAACCTTCTCGCGCGTGCTGCAGGGCTTGTTCGCGGAGCTGGTCGCATAGGGGGAGTCCTTTGGAAGAGCCCGGACTTTCTCAAGTTCTGGGCCGGCCAGACCGTTTCCCTGTTCGGCGACCAGTTCAGCTACCTCGCCATCCCGCTGGTGGCGGCCCTCACACTGCGAGCCTCGCCCTTCGAGATGGGACTGCTGGGGGTGGCGCAGTTCCTGCCCGGTCCCCTGTTCGGACTGCTGGCCGGGGTCTGGCTGGACCGCACGCACAGGCTGCCGGTCGTGGTCGGGTCGCAGCTCGTGAACATGGCCGCGCTCGCCACCATTCCGGCCGCGGCCCTGGCCCACGTGCTGACCCTTCCCCAGCTTTACCTGGTGGCTTTCCTGACCGGCACCGGCTACACGGTCGCCCGCATCTCCCAGGTCGCCTACATACCGACCCTGGCCGGGCGCGAGAACCTGGTGGAGGCCAATGCCAAATACCAGACCAGCCTCACGGTTGCCTCGCTGCTGGGGCCGGGGCTGGCCGGGCTCGCCGTCCAGGTGCTGACAGCACCAATCGCCCTGGCCTTCGACGCTTTTTCCTTCCTGGTGGGCGCGGTCACCGCGGCCTGGATCCGGCTGTCCGAGCCCGACCCAGCTCCCGCGGCCGACCGAGACGTGCTGGCCGAAGCCCGCGAGGGCCTTGTGTTCCTCTGGCAGCACCCGCTGGTGCGCTCGATCAGCCTGACGATCCTCGCCACCAACAGCTCCAGCCGGCTGAGCGCCGCGGTCTTTGTGCTGCTCTTCGTCGGCCGCCTGGGACTGACGCCGGCCCAGCTCGGCCTGACCTTCGCGGCCGCCAGCGTTAGCTCCCTGGCGGGCGCGCAGCTGGCCAAACCGCTGATCGACCGTTTAGGCGTGGGGCCGATCATGGTCTCGGGCACCGTGCTCCTCAGCGTGGGGCTCGCATTCAGCATCCCGGCCGCACTGGCGCCGCGACCCTGGGTCTTCCCGCTCCTGGTGGCGGGCTCGCTGGTGCTCGGCTTCGGGCTGATGACCTACAACGTCAACCAGCAGGCGATCCGCGGCGCCGTGATCCCGAATCAGATGCTCGGCCGCGTCTCGGCGGGCCTCTTCGTGCTGGTGGCGGTCGGCAACGTCGCCGGCGCCCTGGTGGGCGGGATTCTCGGCCAGAGCATCGGCCTCTTCGGAACGCTGGTCGTAGCCACCGTCTTGGGCGCGGCCGGGGCGCTCCCCGCGATCTTCTCCCCGCTGTCCCGCCTACGCGGGGTTCCGGCCCCGGAGTAGGAGGGTCAGGCCGGGAAGCCGGTAGCCCTCGCCTTCACGGTAGGTCTCGAGCTCGACCTTGAGAGCATCTTCCAGGCTGGCGCGCTCGGTTTCGGAAAGCGCCCCCAGGATCGTCTGCGTGAGGGGCGAGCATTGCAGGCCTTCGAGGGCGGTCTCCTGGGTGCGGGCGCGCACTTCGACGGGCACCTCTTCGACCTCGGCTTCCAGCCCCGCGGCCACCGCGGCTCGCGCCAGCCCGTCCCGGTCCGCCAGCCTGAAGGGTCCGATGATCTGCTCCTCGGGCACTTTCAGCAGCCCCTCCCGGCGCGCCACCCGGGTGGAGAGCGACAGAAATGGATTGCGCTCGGGTGGACCCCAGACCAGCGCGCCCAACCGGCCGCCCGGCTTCAGCACGCGCCGGATTCCCCTCAGCGCCTCTGCGAGGTCGGTAACGAACATGAGCGAGAACCGGCCGATCACGGCGTCAAAATAGCCCGGCTCCAGGCTCTGGAGGGCGCCCGCGTCCTGGCGTTGGAACTCCACGTTGGTGACGCCGGCGGCTGTGCAGGATTCGGCGGCGGCCTCCAGCATGGCCGGCGACACGTCGGTGGCGAGCACCGACCCCCCTGGTCCCACACGCAGCGCGGCCAGCACCGCGGTGTCGCCGGTGCCCGTCCCCAGGTCGAGCACCCGGGCGCCGGCCGTCACCCCGGCGGCGTCCAGCATTCGCTCGGTGGCCTGGCCGAGGTAGGCGGCACGCCGCTCGGCGTTGGCGCGCCAGCGTGCGACGGTGTCGGCGGAGTCGAAGATGTTCTCGGTCTCGGTCATGAGGTCGGAGCCGGCTTACGGCCCTGGAGTAGCAGGGCCAGGCCCCGGAAGCGATAGCCGTCGCGCTCCCGGAAAGTTTCCATCTCCGCCCTCATCGCGGCCTCCAGCCTGGTCTGTTCGGTTTCGGACAGCGCTCCCAGGATCAGCTGGGTGACGGAGGTCGCGCGCATGCCTTCCAGCGCGCTGTCCTGAGTGGGGGCCAGCACTTCGACCGGAATCTCCTGGACCCCGGCCTCCATGCCGGCCGCGCGGCCTGCCTCCGCCAGCTTCTCCGAGTTGCCAAGCCGGAAGGGCCGTGTGACCTGGGCGTCGGGAACGCGCAAGAGCCCCTTCCGGCGGGCCACGCGCAGAGACATCGAGTTGTAGGCATTGCGCTCGGCAGGGCCCCAGACCAGCGCCCCCAGGCGGCCGCCTGGCTTCAGGGCCCGCGCGATCCCGGCCAGCGCACCGTCGAGGTCGTCCACGAACATCAGGGAGAAGCGCGCGATCACGGAGTCGAAGGCGCCAGGTTCCAGGCCCGCCAGAACGGCCGCGTCCAGCCGCCGGCACTCGACGTTCTGCAGCCCCGCCTCCGAAGCGGTTTCCGCCGCAGCCCGCACCATG
>Ga0209474_10000812_pt1 | contig 32362 bp, 30 predicted proteins | sample GraSoiAngelo_145_FD_185902 | JGI IMG/M metagenome (GOLD analysis project Ga0209474, IMG submission 185902) | Grasslands soil microbial communities from the Angelo Coastal Reserve, California, USA - 14_1009_05_20cm (SPAdes) (version 2) | ecosystem: Environmental > Terrestrial > Soil > Grasslands...
GCCAGTATCAACCGACTGCGGTCTCGCTAGACGTGTTCCTGCCTGACATGCTCGGCTGGACCGTGTTGAGCCAGCTAAAGCAGGACCCCGCCACCCGGCATATCCCGGTGCAGGTCGTCACGCTCGACGAAGATCGCCAGCACGGGCTTGCCCGCGGCGCCTTCTCCTTCGTCAACAAGCCGAGCACGACCCAGGATCTCGAGGCGGCGCTGACACGGATCAAGGATTACGTGAAGCCGCGCCGCAAGCGCCTGCTGGTCGTCGAGGACAACCCCGCCGAGCAGCGCAGCATCGCCGAGCTGCTTGGGCATGACGATATCGATCTCGTGACGGCGGGCACCGGCAAGGAGGCGCTCGCGGCGCTACGCGAGCAGGCGCCCGATTGCATCGTGCTCGACCTGCGGCTGCCCGACATGTCCGGCTTCGAGCTCCTCGAATCGATCCGCGACGACGGCGGTCTGACGGACATTCCGGTCATCGTGTTCACCGGCCGCGAGCTCTCGCCGGAAGAAGATGCCCAGCTGCACACGATTGCGCGCAGCGTCGTCGTCAAGGGCGTGGAGTCGCCGGAGCGGCTGTTGGACGAGACCGCATTGTTCCTGCACCGCGTCGTGTCGGACCTGCCGGACGACAAGCAGCGCATGATCGAGCGGCTGCACAGCTCGGATGACGACCTCGTTGGCAAGACCGTGCTTCTGGTCGACGACGACGCACGCAACATCTTCGCGTTGAGCAGCGTCTTGGAACGCCGCGGCATGCACGTGTTGACCGCAACGACCGGCAATGAGGCCATCGCTCTCGTCGAATCCACGCCGGATCTGGCGATCGTTCTGATGGACATCATGATGCCGGAAATGGACGGCTATCAGACGATGCAGGTGATCCGGGCCAATCCGGATTTCCGGCGGCTGCCGATCATCGCGCTGACCGCGAAGGCGATGAAGGGCGACCGCGAGAAATGCCTAGACGCCGGCGCGTCCGACTATCTGGCAAAGCCGGTCAATACCGAACAGCTGCTCTCCGCTCTGCGGATGTGGCTGCATCGCTGAACAGGGATGGGAGCGACCCCCCGTGGGTGCTGAAGAGAAGGTCAATATCCTGCTGGTCGACGATCAGCCCGGGAAGCTGCTCGGCTATGAGGTGATCCTCAGCGATATTGGGGAGAACCTGATCAAAGCCGGGTCGGCCAACGAGGCGCTCGAGCAGCTGCTCAAAAACGACGTCGCCGTCGTGCTGGTCGATGTCTGCATGCCCGACCTCGACGGGTTCGAGCTGGCGGCGATGATCCGCGAGCACCCGCGCTTTCAGAAGACCGCGATTATCTTCGTGTCGGCGATCCAGGTCACCGATCTCGACCTGTTGCGAGGCTATCAGGCCGGCGCGGTCGATTATGTTCCGGTGCCGGTCGTCCCCGATCTGCTGCGCGCCAAGGTGCGGGTATTTGCCGAGCTCTACCGCAAGACCCGCCAGCTCGAGGCGCTGAACGCCGAACTCGAGCGCCGCGTCGCCGAACGGACCGCCGAATTGGCACATGCCAATGCCGATCTGGAGCAGCGCGTTGAGGAGCGCACCCGCGAGCGCGAGGCTGCGCTCGCCCAGGTGCACGAGATGCGGAAGGTCGAAAGCCTCGGCCAGCTGACCGGCGGCGTCGCGCACGACTTCAACAACCTGTTGATGGCGGTGCTCGGCAATCTTGAGCTGGTGCGCAAGTTCCTGCCGGACGACCCCAAGATCCGCCGGCTGATCGACGGCGCGATCCAGGGCGCCGAGCGCGGCGCCACGCTGACCAAGCGCATGCTCGCCTTTGCCCGCCGCCAGGAGCTGAAGCCGGAGACCATCGATATTCCGAACCTGGTCGAGAGCATGGTCGAGATGCTTGGCCGCTCGCTGGGTCCCGGCATCCAGATCACGACCGAGTTCGAAGCCGATGTGCCGCCGACCCGGGTCGACCCGAACCAGCTCGAACTGGCTCTGCTCAACCTCGCGCTCAATGCTCGAGACGCGATGCCGCTCGGCGGCCGTTTGACGATATCGGCGCATCGCGAGCGGGTCGCGGCCGGCGATATTCCGGGGCTGAAGCCGGGCGAGTACGTTTGCATCGCCGAGCGCGATACAGGCGAGGGCATGGACGAGGTCACGCTGAAGCGCGCGACCGAGCCGTTCTTCACAACCAAGGGCGCCGGCCGCGGCACCGGGCTCGGACTGTCGATGGTCGACGGCCTCGTCGCGCAATCGGGCGGGACGATGCGGATCACCAGTCGGCAAGGTGCGGGCACGACGGTCGAGTTATGGCTTCCGGTGTCGCAGGCCGAGGCAGTCGAGCGGCCGCGTCCTGCCGCCCCAACCCTGCTTGAGGACAGCCGTTGTTGCCGGGTGCTGGTCGTCGACGACGATCCGATCGTGCTGGCTGGCACCGCGGCGATGCTCGAGGATCTCGGCCATGTCGCGACCGAGGTCGAGTCGGCGGAACAAGCGCTGACGATCCTCCAGGCTGACGCTAATATCGATCTGGTGATCACCGATCATGCCATGCCGGGCATGACCGGCACCGATCTGGCGAAACACATCCGGCGCAAATGGCCCGAACTGCCGGTCGTCATCGCCACCGGCTACGCCGAGTTGCCGGGCGCTGATCCGGAATTGCCCCGGCTGTCGAAACCGTACCGCCAGCAGGACTTGGCGGCGCTGGTGACGCGGCTGGTCGGCGAGCAGCCGACCGCCCACCCCGCCCCGCTGAACGCCGCGGTCGGGTAAGGCGGTCTTATAATCTTCCCAGCAGCCGCAGCAGCCCGTCGAGCATCGTGATCGGGTGAGGCGGGCAACCCGGTATGTAGAGATCGACCGGCAGCAAGCCTTCGATCCCGTCACTTACTTCCGGGTGGCTGCGGTAGAGCCCACCGGAAATCGCGCAGGCCCCGGCGGCAATGACGAGCTTCGGTTCGGCGACCGCCTCATAAGTTATCAGCAGCGCCTGTTTCATGTTCGCGGTGACCGGACCGGTGACGAGAATGCCGTCCGCGTGCCGCGGCGAGGCGACGAATTCGATACCAAACCGGCTGCCGTCGAATACCACATTGCCGAGCGCGTTAACCTCGACCTCGCAGCCATTGCAGCCGCCGGCGCTGACCTGCCGCAACCGCAGCGATCGGCCGAGAAGCCGACGCAATTCGCGGCCGAGCGCGTCGACCCGAGGGCGATTATCGTCCGTGACGATCAGGTCCTCGCGCCGCGACGCCGCAACCCGCCAGTCCCGGGTGAAGGCGATCGCGCCTTCGGGACAGGCGGCGACGCACTCTTCACAAAAGATGCAGCGGCCGATATCGAGCTCCACCCCCGCTTCGGCGACGCGAAGTGCGCCGGTGGGACAAGCGTCGACGCATTGCCGGCAACCATCGGTGCACTTTGTGGGGTCCAGTTCGGGGCGGCCGCGGAACAGAGCCGGCAATCCCGGTTCCTCCGCCGGAAAACCGGCGGTGCGGTACCCCTGACGCGCCCGGGCCAACAGCGTCTTGAACATTACCGCCGCTCGCCGCTAGAGATCATGGCCGCAATAGGAAAGGTTGAAGCTCTTGTTGCATAACGGAAAGTCCATGACCGGCTGACCGCGCATCGCAAAAGCCAGCGCGAACCAGTTGCGGAACGATGGGTCGAGAATTTTGTAGTGGGCAAAACGTCCAGCCGCATCGGTCACCGCCAGATGGACGATCTCGCCGCGCCAGCCCTCGACCAGCGACAGGATAACCGCATCGGGCGCCAGCGACGGTATCGCCGAAGCGGTGGTTCCACTGCCGGGGTCGTCCAGCACATCCGCCAAAAAACCGAGGGAATGCTCGATCTCGCGCCAGCGCTGCAATGCGCGGGCAAAGACATCACCATTATCGCCGACGGTAATGGTCGGGTGGCGCGCGCGATAAAGCGCCGCCGGCAAATCGCGGCGGGTATCGCGATCGATGCCGCTGGCACGCGCGGCAGGGCCGACAATTCCAAGATCAGCCGCCGCTTCGTGCCGCAGCACGCCGGTATTCTCGAACCGTGCCCGGACCGAAGACGATTTCCACAGCAGGTCGACCGCGTTACGCATGTCGCGCCCGGCGTCGGAAAGGCGCCGCTTAAGCTCCCGGAGCTCGTCCGAACCGATGTCGCGGGCTATGCCGCCGGGACGGATCCAGCCTCGGCCAAGCCGGCTGCCGTTCAATTCGGCGGTGAGGTTGAGCACGTCGCCGCGCAATCGGCCGCAATACGAGGCTGCCGGCAGAAACCCGACATCGCCGGCCAATGCGCCGAGGTCGCCGATATGGTTGGCGATCCGTTCCAGCTCCAGCGCTATGACGCGCAGCGCGTTGGCGCGCGCCGAACATTCGCGCTCGGCCAGTCCTTCGAAGAGCTGGCAATAAGCGGTCGCGTGGCCCGCCGTCGTATCGCCGGCGACGGTCTCGGCGAGATACAGGCTGCGCCGATCCGGCCCGCCGCGCAGCGCCCGTTCGACACCGCGATGCTGATAGCCGAGCGAGATTTCGAGATGAATCACCCGCTCGCCATGGCAGTTGAAGCGGAAATGCCCCGGCTCGATGACCCCGGCATGGACCGGACCGACGGCCACTTCGTGGATCTCCGAACCGGCGACCGAATAGAAATCAGCCTCACCGATGGTCGGACCACCCAGCGGAAAGCGCACCGGCTTGAGCCAGGGATGTCCCTCGGGCTCGATGCCGTATTGCTCGGCGATTTCCCGCTCGAAGTAATGCGCCGATGGGCAATCGGGGGTCAGCGCCGGATAGGCATCGGTGACGTCCGTGGAACAGACGGCGATCGCGCCGCGCGCATCATCGGCGATCGCGGCCAGCAGCCGGGTTGCGCGGCCGTCCCCCGGCAGTCCGATCAGCAGCAACAGCCGTCCGCCCGCCGCGATGGCGGTGAGCACATCGCGACGGAACGCGTCGACCTCGACGACCGGCACCGCTGCGATCGGCAGCGGGATGGCGTTGCTCGTTATGGCGAAAGCCATCGCGGTCAACCGGCCAGGACAGCGGCGGCGCTGGCGATCGCCTGCGACAGCGATAATGGCATCCAGAGGCCGAGCACCAGCAACAATCCCACCGCCAGCACGACGATCGGCACCGCCAACTTTCCCTCACGGGCCGGCGGTTCGTGCGCCTTCGGATCGCCGAACGCCATATCGATCAGGTGCCGCAACGCCGAGACGAACACCACGCCGCTGGCGATCAGAAACAGCGCCAATGCCAGCCAAGCGCCGGTGCCGGCCGCCGCCCGCAGCAACTGGTATTCGCTCATGAAGATCGAGAACGGCGCCACCCCGATCAGCGCCAACAAGCTGACCAGCAGCGCGATACCCCAAAGGTGATCGGCCCGTAGCGCTCCGGAAATCGTATGCATCTCATGACTGCCGAAGCGCTGACCGAGGCGGCCGACCGCGAAAAACGCCAGCGATTTGCATACCGAATGATTGAGGGTGTGGAACAGCGCCGCAAAGGCGCCGAGCGGCCCGAGCCCATAGCCGAGCGTGATGATCCCCATGTGTTCGACGCTGTGGTAGGCAAGCAGGCGCTTCGCATCGCGCTGAAAGACGATAAAGCCCGCCGCGACGAGGATCGACAGCGTGCCGAACACGATCAGCAGGCCGTTGGCGAAATTCGGTCCGAGCGCGTGCTGCGCCGGCGGCACGAAGCGCATGACGCAATACAGCGCGGTATTCAGCAGAAACCCGGAAAACATCGCCGACACCGGCGCCGGCGCCTGGCTGTGCGCGTCCGGCAGCCAGGAATGGATCGGTGCCAGCCCGGCCTTGGTGCCGTAGCCGACCAGCACGAACACAAAGGCGAATTTCATCAAAATCGGATCAAGATGCGCCTCGGGCGACGCCAGATGCGTCCACAACAACGCGTCCGCCTCGACGATGCCGCCCGACTGGATCGACGCCGCGGCGAGCAATGTCCCCATGAAGGCGAAGGCAATTCCGATCGAGCAGATGATCAGGTATTTCCACATCGCTTCGAGCGACAGCCGGGTTGGATAGAGCGAGATCAGGAAAGCGCTGAGTAATGTCGTCGCCTCCATGCCGACCCACATGATGCCGAGATTGTTGGACATCAGGACCAGCAGCATCGCGGCGAGCGAACCCAGCCACAGCGCGCCGAAGCGGCGTGCCACTGAAATCATAAAACCGTGCGCGGCTTCGCTGGTGAAATACACGCCGGCAAAAGCCGAGCTGAGCAGGAAAACGAGCACCAGCACGACAATGTGGAACGCGGAAAAGGCGTCGATGTAGAACCACTGCTCGGCCGCAGTGACAGAGCCCGGACCCGCCAAAACCGCGGCCCAGATGTTGATCGCGAACGCCATCTCCACCGCGCTGACCGCAACAATTGTGGTCAGTACCTGCCGCGGCCGTGGCAGCGACAGGCACAGCGCCGCGCCGGCCACCGCAACCGCGAGCATCAGCAGGATCGATTGTTCCGCGAGCACGCTGTCAGCCCTTCAGCGCGCTGAGCCGGTCGACCTCGATCGACCCGAATTCGCGGTTGATGTGATAGATCGCGATGCCCATCACGAAGACGCCGACAAAAGCGTCGAGCAGCACCCCCAATTCGACCAGCAACGGCGTGCCGACAACGGTGATCACGCCGAAGACAAAGATCCCGTTCTCCAGCACCAGGTAGCCGATGACCTGCATCAGCGCGTTGCGCCGGCTGATGATCAGGAACAGGCCGACCAGGATCAGGAAGATCGATGAATCGAGCATCACGAAGGGCGCCTGGTGAAGCGCCGGCTTCAGCTCTGAGGTGAGCCAAACCGATAAGCCCAGTGCGAAGATTCCGAACAGGATCGACATCACGAAGCTGACGAAAGGCTCGACCTCGCGGTTGGTCTCGGCGCGGGCCCGCAGCCGAAGCAACAGCAACGGAAAACCGATTCCCTTCAGTGCGATATTGCCGCCCGCCAGCAGCGCCGCTCGCCAGCCGAGCCCGCCCTGATGCACGATCAGCGGCACCAATCCGAACAGGATGCCCTGAAACGAAAGCCAGCGGATGCAGGCGCCGATCCGGCTGGTGCCGAGCAGCGCAAAGCAGCTCAACAAACCAAGCGCATGGACGGTTTCAAGCAGCGCGAACACGATGGTTCAGACCAGGATCAGGATGAAGCCGACGACCGACAGCGTCGCCGCGCCGACGATGAATTGCGGGACATGGACGAGGCGGTAGCGCGCCATTGCCGATTCGATCATGCCGATCACGACGGCCAAGATTGCCATCCCGAGCAGCATCGCCGAGCCGTCCAGCCACAAAGCGCCGCTGCGCAACGGCATGACGAGGCCGACCAGCAGGCCGCCGAGGATCCACAGCTTCAGCGCCGCCGCGTAATGGATGTAGCCGAGATCGGGGCCGCTATGGTCGAGCACCATGACCTCATGGATCATCGTCAGCTCGAGATGCGTCGTCGGGTCGTCGACCGGGATACGACTGTTCTCGACAAGCGCCAGGACCAGCAATGTCATCGCCGCCAGCGCCAGCGTCGGCAGTGCCGCGACCCAAGCGGACGCGGTGATCCCTTGGTAGATCGGCGTCAGTGACAGCGCGCCGGTGACCCTGGCCAACACCGCCAACGCCAATAGCAAGGCGGGCTCGGCCAGTGCCGCGAAATGCACTTCGCGGCTCGCCCCCATCCCCTCGAAACTGGAGCCGGTATCGAGCGCCGCGAGCACGATCGCAAAGCGGCCCAACGCGAGCAGCCCGGCGACGACGATCAGATCGCCGGAAAAGCTCAACGGCGATCGGATCGCTCCCCAAGGCACGATCAATAGCGCGGCAAACAGCACGGCCAGGTTCACGACCGGGCCGAGGCGGAAGACCCAGCTCGTCGCATCCCCGTAAACCGCTCCGCGTTGCAAATACTTGGCGATATCGAAATAGGGCTGCAGCAGCGGCGGACCACGGCGCCCTGCGACAAAAGCCTTGGTGCGGTTGATCAGGGCCAGCAGCAGCGGCGCCAATACCAGCGCGCAAACGGGCGAAATGACCGAAGCGAAATCGGGCATCGGTCAGAGGCTCGCCCACAACAGCAGCGCCACCAGCGTCGCCGCAACGTAGAGGACATAGACATGGATATGACCGTGCTGCAGCACGTTGAGCCGGCTCATCATGCGGTCGAACCAGCGGAAGGTCGGGGCGATCAGCAGCCGCAGCCACGGGTCGCGGCTGTCGCTCGAATAAGATGCAGCCGCCGGGAAATAACCTTGCGGTGGAACCAGGGTTTCGCGGTTCCGCACAAACAGGTGAAATTGGGTCGTCAGGGGCTGGACGAAGGAGGACGCGGTGTACTGCATCCGCGCCGATGGGAACAGGTAACCGCAGCCCCAGACCGGGCCTGAGCCGATCCTGCGAGCCCAAAGAAGATGCGCCCTGAACAACCACGCCAGCAACGCCAGGCCGATCAGGACGCCAAACACCGCTATCGTCGTGGTCAGCGGGCCGGTAACCGTTGCGAGCTGCGCCCGAACAAGGCCGGTCGCCACGCCGGTTGCCGCCGTGACCACGTCAGCCAGAGCCGCGACGACAAGCGGCGCCGCCAAACCGATCACGAGGCACAGCACGGCTAACAGCGCCATCGCCGCCCACATCGGCCGCGCCACCTCGTGTGCGTTGCCGGCTTCGGCGCTGCGCGGGGAGCCGAGGAACGCGACGCCGAACGCTTTTGCAAAACACGCCGCGGCAAGACCGCTGATCAGCCCCATGACGATGATCGCGATCAGACCGGCGACGGCGATGTGCGGCGCCGGATCCAGCACCGCGGCGAACCCCGAATAAAACAGCAAAAACTCGCTGATGAAGCCATTGAGTGGCGGCAAACCGACGATCGCGGCGGCGCCGGCCAGAAAGGCTGCGCCGGTCCATGGCATGCGTTTCAGCAGCCCGCCGAGCTGTTCGAATTCCAGGCTGTGCGAGGCGTGCTGCACCGCCCCTGCGCCGAGAAACAGCAGTCCTTTGAAGATGCTGTGATTGACGACGTGCAACAGGCCCGCGGCGAACCCGATCACGGTCAAGGTCAGCATTCCGGTGGCGAGCCCCACCACGCCGATGCCGATCCCGAGCAGGATGATGCCAATATTCTCGACGCTGCTGTAGGCCAGCAGGCGCTTGAGGTCATGCTGCGCCATCGCAAACAGCACGCCGAGCACGCCGCTCGACGCACCGATCGCGATCAACAGCCAGCCCCACCAGGGTTGCGGCGGGCCGAGCAAGGTCAGTATGCGAACCAGCCCGTAGATGCCGACCTTGATCATCGCGCCGGACATCAATGCCGAGGCATGGCTCGGCGCGACCGGATGTGCTTCCGGCAGCCAGACATGCACTGGGACGATACCCGCCTTCGAGCCAAAGCCGATCAGCGCCAGGATGAAAACCAGCGATGCCAGCCCGGGATTTCCTTTTAGGACAGCCGCGTAGCCGTCGAAGTCGGAGCCTCCGGCAAGGTTGCCGAGCAGCACGAAAAGGACCAGCAGGAAGGCGGTTCCAAGATGGGTGGCCGCGAGATAGATCCAGGCGGCGTGGCGCACTGTCGCCCGCCGGTCGTCGAAGATGACCAGGAAGAACGGGCTCAACGCCATGATCTCCCACGACACCAGAAACAGCAGGCCGTCATGCGCCGCGATCACCGACGCCATGCCCGCGGTCAGCAGGTTCGAATGGAACCAGCACCAGGCCAAGCCGCTGCCATCGCCCCGCCCCGCCAGGTAACTGCGGCCGTAAACCGCGGTGACCAGCGACAAGCCGAATACCGGCAGCAGAAAAAACGCCGCGAGCGCATCGATTTGCAGATGAAAGCCGCCACCGGGCATCAGCCAGGTCGCCGTCATCGCTTCGGGTTGCCCCGAAACGAGAATGCGAACTGCCGCGACAAGCCCCAGCATCGATCCGGCGACCGCGCCGCTCTGTCCCGCGGTCTGGCACAGCGCGGGACGAGCGCGGCTGGCGACCGCGGCCATCCCGCCGACCAGCAACAACAGAATTGCGCCGAGGAATTCGAACACGTCTATTCGCGCCAGACTGTCGCGGCCACGCGCACGCTAACCTGCTTTCAGGCGGATCCCCCGCCCTCCTTGCGAGCTGAGCGCGCCCTCCGGAATCAGCTCGATCCCGGCGGCGTCGAGCGCTCCGACCAGCTTCATCAGAGAATCGACATTGCCGCGGATCACCCCTTCGCTCGCCTCCATGCGCTGGATTGTCGGGACGGAAAGCCCGGAGAGCTCGGCCAGCCGGCGCTGGTCGATGCCGAGCAATGCCCGGGCGGCGCGCAATTGCGCAGCAGTTATCATGTCTGAGACATCATTTATGCGGCTTCTATCCGCATTTATTATTTGCTACAACCTAAAATCAACGGTTAAGCCGTGTCATCCCGCCGCAGCGGCGGCGGATCAGGCGCGGGGTTCGAGAAAGTAGGTCTCCATCGCGCCTTTTCCCTTGACCTCGACGGCGCCGCGCGGCTCGAAGCGGAAACCGTCGCCGAGGGTTTGCCGGATCACCGCCGAGACGTGGATCCGGCCGGGGGCGCCGTAGCTTTCCATGCGCTTCGCGGTATTCACGGTATCACCCCAGACGTCGTAGACAAATTTGTGCGTACCGATCACGCCGGCGATCAACGCGCCGCCATGCACGCCTATGCGCAGCTCCAATCGTTCGCCAAAGCCGGCGGCGGCCGTCGCCGCGGCCTCGCGCATCGCCAGCGCCATCTCGGCGACCGCGGCCGCATGGTCGGGGCGAGGCTGCGGCAAGGGGAGCCCGCCGGCGACCATATAGCCGTCGCCGGTCGTCTTGATCTTTTCGAGGCCTAGCCTGGTGGCGAGCCCATCGAATTCGGCGAAAAGCGTGCCCAACAGCTCGACCGTCTGCTCCGGCGGAAACCGGGCGGCGAGCGCGGTGAAATCGACGAGATCGGCGAACAGGATCGTCGCGTCGTCGACGCGGTCCGCGATGATCGTCTCGCCTTGCCGCAAACGCTCGATGATCGTGCGCGGCAGGATGTTCAGGAGGAGCGCTTCCGAACGCTCCTTCTCGGCGCGCAGCTCCTCGGCGATCGCGCGCTCGCGGTCGCGCAGCCGCTTTTTTTCGAGACACGCGTTGATGCGAGCCCGCAGCAGCACCGGGTTGAACGGTTTGGGCAGGTAATCCTCGGCGCCCGCCTCGATGCAGCGCACCGTGCTGTCGATCTCGTCAAGCGCCGAGATCATAACGACCGGGATATCGCCGGTGCGCTCGTCGGCCTTGAGGCGGCAGAGCACTTCAAACCCGCTAAGCCCCGGCATCATCAAATCGAGCAGCACCAGATCGAATTTGCCGCTGCCGGCGAGCGCCAACGCTGCCGCGCCATTTTCTGCCGTGGTGATCAGATGGCCGTCGCGGGTCAGGCGGCGCGACAGGAGATCGCGGTTGGCGGCATTATCATCGACCACCAGGACCCGGCTGGGCTGAGCCTGACGACCCGGCGCGTCGGCAGCGCCGATCGGCGCAATGCTCCGCAGCACGTCGCGCACGATCTCGACCGGCGGCGCGTTCGCCGGCCCGCTCGGCGCATCGCCGAACGCGACCAGGCGATCGATGTCGGCGAGCAAACGATCGGCGTGTTCGAGCACCGTCCCAAGGTCTTTCAGGAAAACCGGGTGCTCGGGATCCTCCGCTTCTTCAAGGAGCAGCTCGCCGTAACCCTTGATGGCATTCAGCGGGGTCCGCAGCTCGTGGCGCAATCGGCCGCGCTCGGCGTCACTACCAAAACGATCCGGCCCGTTAAAAGCTCCGCCGTCGACAATCCGCTCGATCAGCGACAGGAGCTGCGCCGCGGCCGTTCGCATGCGCTCGAGATCGGGGATGAAATCGTCGAGGCCGTCGCGCCGCGCGTCTTCGAGCAGCATATCGACGAAACCGACAATGCCGGAGGCCGGCGCGGCGACTTCCTGACGTACAAAAGCGGCGACCGCCTGGTCGAGGCGACCGGTCCCGCGGGAGCCGCTCACCGTTGCCCTGCCATGCCTCAGCCCGATGTCCCGGAGCCGCCGAGCAGGGCTTCGATCTTTTCCAGCAGCCGCGGCAATTCGACCGGCTTCGTATCGTAATCGTCGCAGCCGGCCGCCATCGCCTTGTCGCGATCACCGGTCATTGCATGCGCCGTCAGCCCGATGACCGGGATCGTCTGCGTCGCGCTTTCGGCTTTGAGCCGACGCGTCGCTTCCCACCCGTCCATCACCGGCAGGCTCATATCCATCAGGATCAGATCTGGCCGTTCCGTCTCGGCCGCGACCAGCCCCTGCTCACCATCGACCGCGGTCACGACCGCATAGCCGCGGCGGGCCAGCCGGCGCGACAGCATATCCCGGTTCATCTCATTGTCTTCGACGATCAGGATCTTGGCCATTTCCTTCCCTTATCCGGCGGCGAGTGCGCTTTTTGACCGGGGCAACCGGACGACCGTCCGCCGCAACACGCCGGCAAGATCATCCGCGCCTTTCTCGATGATTTCCCGCGTTCGCCCGGCCAGCAATTCACGCTCCGCCGCACCGAGCTGTTTGGCCGTCAGGATCACGACCGGAATGTCGCGCCACTCGGGATGGTTGCCGATTTCGTGGAGAAAGGCGAACCCGTCCATGCCCGGCATCATCAGATCGAGGAGGATCATCGCCGGCGGCAGATTGCCGGCCAGCCATTCGAATGCATCCCCGCCGTCCGTCGCCTCGGCGATGGTCCAGCCCAATTTGTCGAGGTGCCGGCGCACCAGATTTCGGCTCTCCGGATCGTCATCGACGACCAGAACCGTGCCGCCGCCCCGCACGTTTTCCCGGATCACCGCGGCCAGCCGGGCGCGGTCGACCGGTTTGGTGATGAATTCGGTGGCGCCGAGCGACAGCGCGATACCACGGTCGGCCAGCACCGTGACGATGATCACCGGGATTTCGCGCAGCCCGACATCGGATTTCAGCGCCGCCAGCACCGCCCAGCCATCGAGCCGCGGCATCAGCACATCGAGCGTGATGATGTCCGGGCGATGCTCGCGCGCCAACGAAAGCGCCGCTTCGCCGTCCGATGCCTCGATGACCCGATAGCCTTCGCGGCGCACGATCGCCGCCAGCAGTTCGCGCGAGGGCGGATCGTCGTCGACCACCATCACCAATGCACGGTGATCGTCGATGGCCGGCCGCGGGGTCGCCGCGACGGGCTCCGGCGCCTCAAGCATTGCAGGTGCCGATTCGGTGGGCAGCGTGATCGTGAAGGTCGAACCCGCGCCCGACTCGCTCTCGACAGTGATCCGGCCGCCCAGCATCTCGCAGAAATGCTTGGTGATCGCGAGGCCGAGACCGGTGCCGCCATAGCGCCGTGTCGTCGAAGCATCAGCCTGGCTGAACGCCTGAAAAAGTCGGCCGAGCTGTTCCTCGGTCATGCCGATACCGGTGTCGCTGACGATGAACGACACCTCATCGTCACCGGCGCGCAGCTCCAGCGCGACCCGTCCGGCCTGGGTAAACTTGCTGGCATTGCCGAGCAGGTTCAGAAGGCTTTGCTTCAGCTTGGTGCGGTCGGTGTACAGCGTGCCGAGCTGGTCCGGGCAGACGATGTCGAACCGGTTGCCGCCGGACGCCGCGAGCGGCACAACGATCGAGCGAACCTCCTCGACCAGCGCCTTCAGATCGACCTCTTCGAGATAGAGGTCCATCTTGCCCGCCTCGATCTTCGACAGGTCGAGAATGTCGTTGATCAGATTGAGCAGATGCCGTCCGGCATCGCGGATCTTGGCAAGATCGGGCAGGAACTGATCGAGGCCCTCATCCTCGGCCATCTCCTGCAGCATCTCGCTGTACCCGATCACGGCATTGAGCGGCGTACGCAATTCGTGGCTCATATTGGCGAGGAAGGCCGATTTGTGCTGGCTCGCCGCTTCGAGCTGCTGATATAGCGCGCCCAGCTGCTCGCAGGTGCGGTTGACGTTGGCGGCGAGCGCGCCGAACTCGTCGCGATTGGGAACGGCAACCCGCTGGGTGAAATCGCCTTCCGCGATGCGGCTGAGCCGGGCATCGATTTCGTTGATCGGCCCGACCAGCGACCAGGAAATTGTCCGGCCGAGCAACAGCGCAAATGCGATGCTGCCGATCGCAAAGAGAATGACATCGAGTTTCGCGGTGCGATAGGCGTTCTCGCTCGCGTCGATGCCGGCCACCATATCGGCTTCGGCCTTGTTGACCAGCTGATTGGTCAGGCGCTCCATGCTATTGGCGAGCGGCTGCGCCTCTTTGAGCTGCGCCTCGCGGGCCTCAGCTACATTCCCGCCCCGGATCAGCTCAACGACCTTGTTGATGACCGCGACAAACCGGTCGTAATCCTGTTTGACCCGCCCGAGGAGCTCGCCCTCGTCCTTGGCGACGAATTGCAGACGCTCCAGATCGTAGCCGAACTGGTTGAGCTGGCGCAGCGCGCTGTCGAGACTGCGATTGTCATTGGCAAGCAATGCCGAAGTGACGCGGTAGAGTTGGCTGGTCGTGTCGTGCTGCACCTGCCGGTATGCCGCGATCTTGCGCTCCGAGCGGATCAGCTCGACGGTTCTTTCGTTGACCCCGGTCAGCACCTGCAGCCCGGCGGCGCCGACCACGACCAGCAGCGCCACGATCGCCAGAAACGCCAACAGGAGCTTGGTCTGCACCCGAAACGGCAGATGCGCGACGGCCTCGATGACCCGCTTGTCGAGGCGGCGGCCGATCATTTGGTCACCAGGCTCAACAGGTCGCGGCGGAATTCCGCGGGATCGAAACGCATGCCGAGATATTGCACCCGCAAGACGCCGCGCGGATCGATGATCGAGGTTAACAGCGTGTGATCGATCGCGCCTTCGGCGGTTTTGGCGGCGTAGACCCCATAGCGGCGAACGACCTCGTGCACCGCCGCCGGCGGGCCGCTCAGAAAACTCCAGCCGGCGGTCTTGGCCTCCCAGCCCGCGGCATAATCCTTCAGCACCTCTTGGGTGTCGTGCTCGGGATCGACCGTGATCGAGATGAACGCGATCTTGCTGCCGAAATCCTCCCCGAGCGAATCCTGCACCTCGACCAGTTTTTGCGTCAGCAACGGGCAGATATCCGGGCAGGCGGTGTAGAAGAAGCTGACTGCCACCACCTTGCCGCGCAGCCCGATCAAATTGACCGGCTTGCCATCCTGCGACATCAGCGCAAAAGCCGGCGCCGGCCCAATCTCGGGCAATGCGCCGGGATCCCGCGCAGCGTCACTCACGGCGAGCGCCGGCCCGGCCAGGACCGTCAACGCGACCAAAATTGCTGTCGCCAGCCGCATCACGCCTTCAGCTCGCGTCTGAGCTCGTTGAAGAAGCGCCAATCGGTGCCGTCGGCGATCAGCTTCTGCGGGTTCGATTTGATGAAGCCGACATCATGCAGGCGCAGCGCATAGAAACGCACCGTATCCTCGGCATCGTAATCGCGCCATTTGGCAAAAATGTTGTCGTGCAACGCTTCGAGCGCGAGGTCGTAACGCGGTGTGAACCCCTTATCGACGAGGTATTTCGCCGATTGCTCCGGCTGGTTCGAACAAAGATCGTTGGCCTTGAGCATGGCGCGGAGCACACGCTTGCTGGCAACCGGGTTCTTGCGGATGAAGTCGCGTTGGCCGGCCAGCATGCAGCAGAAATAGTCCGACCACGGGCGATCCACCGCGTTGTTGACGATCACATGGCCGATCTTTCGCGCGCGCAGCTCCTGCGAGGCGGGCGGCACAATTTCGATGGCATCGACCTTGCCGTCCGCAAACATCTTTACAAAGAGCGGGTCGGCGACCCATTCGACGTCCTTCACCGGATCGAGGCCGACGTGGGCGAGCATCGCCGAGAGCAGCCCGTGCGGGCTCGACCCCAAGGCGCGTACGCCAATTTTCTTGCCCTTCAGCTCGCCGACGCTGCGGATCTCATTCTTCGCGAACACCTCAACGCAGCCGACCATGACGCCACCGATCATCGTGATCGGCGCGCCGTGATCGATCTCGACGAGAAATTGCTGAATGTAGCTCAAGGTCAAATCGAACTTGTCGGCAGCCAGCGCTTTCGCGAGCTGATCGTTCGTCGTATCGACATACTGGATGTCGGTGAAGCCTTCGTCGCGCAGCAGCTCCTGGCCCACGAGTTGCGGCGCCATGCACATGTCCGGCATTTTCGCGAGACGGACCGATGTCGTTTCCAGACGGCCCTCCGCGGCGAAAACCGCGGGCGGGCGGATCAAGCCGGCGGCGCCGGCCAGCGACAGCGTGCTCAGAAACCGGCGGCGCGTCTGCAAAATCGGCATTCGGTAATCTCCCCTTTTCTCTATTTCACAGCTTCGGCTGAGATTTCAAATCTCACGCCTTCAACTCGCGTTTCAGCTCGTTGAGGAAACGCCAATCGGTGCCCTCGGCAATGATTCGCTGCGGCGTCTTCTTGATCACGCCCAATTCGTGCAGGCGCAGCGCGTAAAATCGCACGCTGTCCTCGGCGTCATAGTCACGCCAGTGACCGTAGGGGTTCTCGTTCAGCGTCTGCAGCGCGAAATCGTATTGCGGGGTGAAGCCGCCCTCGACGAGACGGCGCGCCGCCCGCTCCGGCTCGCTCGCGCATAAATCTGCCGCCTTCAGCATCGCTCGGACGACCCGCTTCGTGGCTACCGGGTATTTCGCGACAAACTCGCGATTGCCAGCCAGGGTGCAGCAAAAATATTGCGACCAGGGTGGGTCGAGAGCGGTTCGGACGATCGGCTGGCGAAAACCGCGGGCGTGCAATATCTGCGGCTCTGGCGGCAAACCCATATACGCGTCCAGTTTGCCCAGCGCGAACTCATCGAGAGCTTTACCCGAGGGATCAAGCACGATCGTCACGTCCTTTTTCGGATCGAGCCCGACATAAGCGGCCATGACCTCGATGAGATCAGCCGCGGCGCCGGTGCCGACACGCTTTCCCTTCAAATCGGCAATGCCGCGGATCCCGCCATGGCCGAACAGCTCGTAGCAGCCGGCATGAACGCCGGCGAGGATCGCCATCGACGCGCCCGCCGCGAACGCGGCGATGTGCGCGGGCGTGACATTGGCGCAGAAATCGTATTTTCCGCGCCCGAGATCCGCCGAATAATTCACCGGCTCCGCGTTGACATACCGGATTTCGGTAAATCCCTCGGCGCGCAGCAATTCCTCGCAGACATATTGCGGGGCAAAGCAGATGACCGGGATCTTGCCGAACCGCACTGTCGTGACCTCGGGCGGCGGTTCCCCCATTGCTCGGCGCGGCAGCAGTGTGGCGCCCGCTCCGGTCCAGGCCAGATTCGTTAAAAACCGCCGTCGCGTCTGAAAGGTGCGCATTGCCAACCGTCTCCCCCTACCCTCCCGCGCTGGCGATCGTCTCATTGTTGTTTACCGAGGACGAGAGGGATTCTTGAGGAAATCATACTACGGCGTGGGCGGAGCCGCGACCTTCTCGTCAGCGTTCCCCTTCGCGACGGCGCGATTAAAATGGCCCAGAACCTGTAAAATGGGCTGATGTCCGGCGGCGGAGGGTTAACGATGAGCGGGGCGAACGGCAACGCGGCCGATTACTTTATCGAGCGGCACCTGCGCGAAGGCCGCGGCGACCGGCTGGCCTTCGCCGATCCGTGGCGCAGCCTGACCTATGCCGCCCTCTCGGCAGCATCGGCCCGGTTTGCCGCGGGCCTGCGCGCCGCCGGCATCGAGCGCGAGCGCCGCATCGCTTTGCTGATGCTCGACACGATCGACTTCCCGATCGCGTTCTGGGGCGCCGTACGCGCCGGAATCGTGCCGGTACCGATCAACACGCTGCTGCCGGCCGACATCTCCGAATACATCCTCAGGGACAGCCGTGCCGCCGCCCTGATCGTCTCAGCCCCGCTGCTCGAGCCGTTACGACCCATTCTGGAGCAGCTCGATCGGCTTCCGGGCCTGCGTCAGGTCATCGTCAGCCAGCCGAATGGCGCATCCGCCGGCGAACCGGGCATGAACGGGTTCGAGGCGTTCCTCGATGCCGCCGCGCCAGTTTCAGACATTGCCGACTGTTCGCCGGACGAGGTCGCGTTCTGGCTCTACTCCTCGGGCTCGACCGGCGCCCCCAAGGGCGTGCGCCACCTCCATTCCAACCTGCGCGCCACTTCCGACACTTATGGGCTGCAGGTCCTGCAGATCGCCCCCGACGATCTCGTCTTCTCGGCTGCCAAGCTGTTCTTCGCCTATGGGCTCGGCAATTCGATGACCTTCCCGATGGCGGTCGGCGCCGCCTCGGTGCTGTTCCCGGACCGGCCGACCCCGGAGGCGGTGCTGGCGACGATGCAGCGCTTTCAGCCGACGATCTTCGCGGGCGTGCCGACGCTCTACGCCGCGCTCTTGGCCCAGAACGCGATCGGTCCTGGCGCCGGCTCCGACCGGCTGCGCCGCTCGATCTCGGCCGGCGAGCCGCTCCCCGAGCATATCGGCCGACGCTGGTGCGAGGTGGTCGGCACCGACATCCTCGACGGGCTCGGATCGACCGAGATGCTGCACATTTTCCTGTCGAACCGCCCCGACGACATCCGCTACGGCACCACCGGCAAGGCGGTGCCGGGATACGAGGTACGGATCGTCACCGAAGCCGGCGAGGACGCCGTGGGGGGCGAATCCGGCGAGCTGATCGTCAAGGGGCCGAGCGCTGCCGAGGGTTACTGGAACCAGCGCGACAAGTCGCGCCGCACCTTCCGCGGCGAGTGGACCTATACCGGCGACACCTATACCCGCGATGCCGACGGCTATTACCGTTATTGTGGCCGCAGCGACGATATGCTGAAGGTCAGCGGCATCTGGGTGTCGCCGTTTGAGGTCGAGGAGGCGCTGATCGGCCACCCGGCAGTACTCGAATCCGCGGTTGTCGGCCACCCCGACCCGGAAGGACTGATAAAGCCGAAGGCCTTTGTCGTATTGCAGCAATCGGCTCAGAAAGATGACCCGGGCGCGCTGTGCGAGGCGCTGCAGAACCACGTCAAGGAAAAGATCGGCGTGTGGAAATATCCGCGCTGGATCGAGTTCTGCGAGGGGCTGCCGAAGACCGCCACCGGCAAGATCCAACGGTACAAATTGCGGCAGTGACGGGATTGCTGCGGATTACAGCACCCCGAGAGCGCCGAGCGCGCCGCCGGCGGCGACCAGCCATAACGGGCTGATCCGCGTACCCAGCATCAGCGCGATTGCGGCAAGCGTAACGGCGAGGCTGGCCCAGCCGGCATCGCCGACTCGCGCCATCACGTAACCGCCCGCGATCACCAGCCCGATCGTGACCGGCGCCAGACCGCGCCGCACGATGCTCTGCCAGGCGGTATCGCGGAACCGGTCCCAGAAGCGGAAGGCGGTGTACGCCACGGCGCAGGACGGTCCGAAGGTTGCCAACGCGCTGGCGATCGCGGTCGGCAGGCCGCCCACCTGCCAACCGATAAAGCTCGTCATCAGGATCATGTTGGGGCCCGGGATCGCCTGCACGATCGCGAAGCAATTAGCAAAGTCTCGATCGGTCAACCAGCCATTGGTGCCGACGACGAAATCGCGCAAATCCGGCAGCACCGACGGGAACCCGCCGAAGCTGATCAGCGACAGCAGCGCAAGATGCGCAATCAGCGCGGCCGGCAGGTTCATCGGAGGATCGCGCGCTCGGTCAGCGCTGCCGCGATACTGAGTGGCGCCAACGCGGTCACGACGAGCAGCAAGGGCAGCTTGGCTATAGCCAGCCCAACGAAAGCAAGCGCCGCAAACAACAACGCCATTGGTCGGGTGCGATGCGGCGTAAGCAGTCTCAGGCCCGTCGCGATAATTAATCCGGCCCCAACTGCCGAGACGCCGTGCAGAGTATTCCGCAGGCCGCCGACACCGGCGAAATGGAGAAGCAGCGCGCCGAGGCCGAAACCGATCGACCACGGGATCACGATGAAGCCGGCCAGCCCGGCAGCCGCCCCGGCGGGGCCGCGCAATTTCGAGCCGAGGCAGACGGTAATACTGGCGACATTGGGACCGGGAAGGAACTGGCACAAACTCAGCAGGTCGGCGAATTCCTGATCGGTGAGCCAATGCTGTTGCTCGACGATAAACCGGCGTGCCCAGACGATCGGCCCGCCAAAGCCGAAGAGTGAGACCTTCAGGAAGGTGGTGAACAGAGCGGGCAATGTGACACGCGGCCCGGCAGGTGCCTCGTTCAGGACATAAGCCATCCTGCTCGCGAGGCTCAGGCGAAGGCGCGCTTAAATGCGGCCCATACCGCGCGTTGCGCGTTCATCGCGTCGTCGACCGCCGGCACCATGCCGAAAAAGGCGTGGATCATGCCGGGATACTCGCGGTACTCGACCGGCACTCCGGCACCGCGCAATGCGGCGGCATAACGCTCCCCATCGTCGTGCAAGATGTCGCATTCGGCGGTGATCACAACAGCCGGCGCGACCCCGGCAAGGCTCGGTGCCTTGATCGGCGACGCTCGCCAATCCTCGGCGTCTTTGGGGCTGCGCAGATAATGGTCACGGAACCACACCATCGCGTTGCGGGTCAGAATGCCGTAGCCGATCGCGAACTCCTCGTAGCTCGGCGTGCTCATCGTGTAGTCGGCGACCGGGTAGACCAGCGATTGCAGCCGCAACCGCGGCCCCCCGGCATCGCGCGCCATCAGCGCGACGACGGCTGCGAGATTCGCGCCGGCGCTGTCGCCATGCACGCCGATCCGGTCGGGATCGGCCCCGAGCGCCTTCGCGTTGGCGTGCACCCATTCGAGCGCCGCGAAGGAATCCTCGACCGCAGCGGGAAATTTGTGCTCGGGGCCCATGCGGTAATCGACCGAGGCGACCAGCGCTTCGGCACCGGCGCACAGATTGCGCGCGACGAAATCATGGGTATCGAGGCTGCCGATTACATGGCCGCCGCCATGGTAGTAGACGATCGCCGGCACCGCGCTGCCCGCGCCGGCCGCTTTCGGCCAATAGAGGCGCAGGCGGATCGAGCCGCCGGGGCCCGGGATCATCTGCTCCTCGACGCGCGCGACCGGCATCGGCTCGGCCGTGCGGGCACGGGCGGTCGCCTCCATCTGCTCGCGCGCTTCCGCCGGAGTCATCGCCTCGATCGGCCGGAGACCGGCCGCGGCCATGACATTCAGGACTTGCTGGATCTGCGGATGAAGGCTCGGCATGGCGCATCACCGGATGATTGCTCCGGGGCTCACAATAACGGAATTGGGCCAAGCTGGCGCGAGGAACCGTTCTCCTCTGCGGGCGTTGTGACGGAGAATCGGCGCTGAAACCAAAAGGAAATCAGATGAGGAAACTTCTACTCGCTGCGGTGCTTGTCGGTTTCGCCGGCGCGGCATTCGCACAAACCAGCGGCAGCACCACGTCAACCACAACTACGACGACGACTATTTCTCCGGCCTGGAGAGGCGAGATCAAGGAATATGTCGTCAAGGAAAAGCGGGCGCATATACCACCGCCGGCGGGCTTCAAGGCCGCTGTCGGCGCGCCGTTGCCGCCAACCGTCGAGCTCTATTCCTTCCCGCCGAGCGCGCCTTACGCGAAATATCGCTACAGCGTAATCGGCGACGAGACGGTGCTGGTCGATCCGACCGACCGCAAGGTCGTTGAGGTCATTCGTTAACTTGGCATAACGCCTGGGCCTCTTGCCCGAGCGGGGTATCGAAACGGCTGGCCCTTAGAGGCCAGCCGTTTACTTTTCTGCTGCCGCCACGGCGACGCGTTCCGAGCCTGTTCTTGGGCGATCCCAGAATGACCCGTTGGGCGAACTGCGCCTACAGAATGTCGTGGGCGAGCGGCGCGCCTTCACCGCTGGCGACAACTTTGATCTTGATCGGCGCGTACTGCCGGATCGTCGCGACCGCGAGATCGACCTCGTCCTCCGAATGCGCCCGGACGAATACCGCCGTCTCGCCGTTGCTGATGAATTGCGCGTAGGTCTCGCGCACATTGCCGACGACGAGCGGATCGACCGAGAGGCCCTCCAGCTCGGCGGACACCGCCGCCGGTACAGGCGCCGTCTCGTGCATCAGCAGCAGGGAAATATCGGCGGGCGGCACGCCCTCGTATTTGAGCCGGTTGCAGGCGTCCTCGGCAATGCCCCTCGATTCGAACAGCCCGACCACGAATTTGAGCATGACTTCTCCTCGCACCCGCTGCGCGCCTGATGGTTGAACGGCGGCGGGAAGCCTCGGGTTGCGCGGCCCGCCGTCACAAGCCGAACGGGTAGGTCTCGGGCGCGCCCTTCGGCCGGCCGCCGGCGAGCGGCGTCACCGCGCTCGTCTCCTCGAACCAGACATAGGCGTCGAACTGTTCGGCCAGCACCGCCTCGAAATAGTGCGACAGGAACTCGCTTTTCGGCCGGTAGACGACCCCAATCGCACGCTCCTGGCGCGGCTCGCGCAATGCTTCGACCAGTTCGCGGTGGCGGCCCGATGCCGCAGCGCGGCGCCAATCGGTCAGCGAGCGGGCATGGCCGGCCTTGCGGAAGGCGAACTCCCAGCTGTCGGGGCGCGCCGGGATCACGGTCTTGATCCTCATCTCGCCATCCCAATCATCGGCCGCCGCGACGGTGCCGCGGTCGGTGCCGAAACCGATCAGCACGGCTTCGTCGCCATAGGCGGTGCGGCAGAGCTCGCCAATGTTGAACTCGCCCTGCCAGCCCATCGCCGTCGCCGCGGCATTGCCGATATGCGAGTTGTGCGCCCAAACCACGGCCTTGGCGCTCTCCCCGCGGGCGCGCATCAGCATCTGCAGCGTGTCGAACATGTGCCGGTCGCGCAAATTCCAGCTTTCCGCCGAGCCGCGATACATGATCCGGTAATACCGCTCGGCAGCGCGTACGATGCGGGCGTTCTGCGCCGCGTCGAAGAACGCTTCGCCGTCCCGGCGGATGTAATCGAGATGCTTCGCCAACAGCTCGTTCAGCTCCTCGACCACCTTGTCTTCGCACGGATCCTTCTTGCCGTGAGTGACGGCCCAGCCATAGGCCGCCGGCTCGTCCTGCCAAGGGGTCAGGCACCCGTAACGCCGGCGCGCCGCCTCGGCGGCTTTCGGGTCGATCTGGTCGAGATAATGCAGCACCGCCGCGATCGAGGCGCCAAGGCTGTAGACATCGAGGCCGCGGAAGGCGGCGCGGCGCTCGGGCGGCTGGTGTTTATTGTGGAGGCGCAGCCAGTCGACAAAGCCCAACACCTCCTCGTTGCGCCACATCCAGGTCGGGAAGCGCTGAAAGGCCGGGCGCGCCTCGGTTGCCGGGGCGAGGTGGCGGACATAGCGGTCGATCCGCGCGGCATCGGGCCAGTCGGCCTCGACCGCGACGATGTTGAAGCCGTGATCGACGATCAGGCGTTGTGTGATCGCGGCGCGGGCACGGTAGAATTCCGCAGTGCCGTGCGTCGCCTCGCCGAGCAGCACCACCTTGGCGTCACCAAAGCGGTCGAAAAACGCGCCGAATTCGTCAGTGCGCTCCGGCGCCGGAAGCCGCTCTGCATGGCCGCGCAATAGGCGGGCAACCTCGGCGGCTTCCGTTTCCTGTTTTTCCAGCAGTCTCAAATCGTCCGGCATCGCTGACCTCCGCCGGTTTTCCCGAGTTCCCCTTATGCTGGAAACTCGGCGTAATCGCGCAGGTTCCGAAACACGGAAAGTGGACTCGCCGCAAGATCCGGTCGGCGATCAGGGCGCCCGGGGCTTGAGATCGAGAACGTAGCGGAGCGTGTAAACATTTGGCGGCGGCATCGGCCATTCGCGCTCGTAATGGTAGCTGCCGTCGCTGGAGGGGTTGAGGTTCTGGAAGACTTCGGCCAGATGCGGCCATTTGAAAACCATCGCTCCCGTGTGAGCGGTCAACCCTTCTCTGCAAGGAGTTTGCTCGGGCCAGGTAGCCTGGGGATCGGCAATCGTCAGGTTTATCTGTTGGCCGTCGATCTTGCCGGTCAATGCGGCCTTGACTGTCCCGTCGGTATGGGCATGGCAGTGCGCCAGCTGAAGCGTCTGCGTCTGAGTTCCGCTCAATGTGCCGGTGACTTTCCCCTGCGCGTCACTGTCCAGCATCACATCGGCCTGCCCCTTCCAATCCTGCGGACCGGAAGGCACCATCTGATGCAGCGACCAGACCAGCGTGCCCTGCCAATTGCCGGCCGGTTCCTCAGCTCGCTTTGCGGCGAAATAGATCCAGGCGACCTGTTCGCGCGGGAAGCTACCCTGATTGGTCGCAACCCGCGATGCATCAACGCTGGTCATCGTTTGCATCGATACCGAGCCGTCGGTCTGCTGTATCTTGTCCTGGCTCGGGTTCTGCAGATTGAGGGCGCCCTGTCGTCCCAGGCGGATCGACATGATCGTCGCACGGGCGATTTGATTACCGCTGATGAGGCATCCGGCGGTATTGCAGGTTTCGACTTTGCCGGTCTTCGCGCCGCCGTCGCGCAGTGTTGATCAGATCCTTATCGACATCATCGGCGCGGCCGGGAATGGCCGTTACCGAGAGCAGCACCACCCCCAACGCAGCAATGCGGACGAGCGGCGTCATTGCGCCGTGATGCCGCCGTCGATGACGAGACCGGCGCCGGTCATAAAGGCGGCATCGTCCGAGGCGAGGAAGACGATGCCCTTGGCGATGTCGGTCGGCATGCCCATGCGGCCGATTGGCAGGCGATCGATGACCTGCCGGCGCGCCGTTTCGATGTCGTTGGTGCCGAGATTGCGCGCCCGCGTCACCAGGACCTGATCGCCCATATCGGTATCGATCGTGCCGGGGTGCATCGAGTTGACGCGGATACGGTAGCCCTTCCGCGCAAATTCCAGCGCCGCCGATTTGGTGAACAATGTCACCCCGCCCTTGGTCATCGAATAGAGCGGGTCCTGGGTCGAGCCGACCAGCCCGGCGGTCGAGGCAAGATTGACAATGACGCTCCCATGCTCGCTGGTCTTTGCCGCCTCGCGCAGGGCCGGCAGCGCCAGTTTGGTGCCGAGAAACACGCCTGTTAAATTGACCGCGCACAGGCGGTGCCACTCCGCGAGTGTCACCGTCTCGATGTCCTTGCCGAGAAACAGCCCAGCATTGTTCACCAGGATGTCGAGCTTGCCCCAGCGGCCGAGCACCGCGTCGATTGCGCTCTGCCAATCCTCTTCGCGCGTCACATCGAGATGGGCATAGAGCGCCTCTCCGAGAACGCGCGCCGTCTCCCGGCCGCGCTCGTCGAGCACGTCGCCGATCGCAACCTTGGCGCCGGCCTCGATCATCAGCCGCGCGGTCTCGGCGCCGATGCCGCGCGCCGCGCCGGAAATCAGCGCCACCTTTCCGTCAAGCCGGTTCATCCATCCCTCCCGTTTTCAAAGAAAAATTCACAATGAGGCTGTGAGACAGTGAGTGGTCGTACCCTGCCTCACTGCCTCACCGGCTCATTGTAAAATTCACTTACGGGCATACCGGCGGGCGTCTATGCGCAGGAGGTCGCGGAAATGCGGCCGCATGCGCTCGGTCCACGGCATATTGGCGGCGCTTTTCCAGGCCGCCGAGTTCGGCACGTCGGGATTGGCAAAGTGGTAGGTCGCGGCATAACGCTGCGTCGCGCTACTGCCGCGGTAGCGCCGCGCCATCAGCACGCCCGGCACCGCACCGAGCTGCGGCAGGTGCTCGGTGTTGTACCATTCGTTGAACTCGCCCTCCTGCTCCGGCGCGACATTCATCGCGATCAGGAGCAGCGCGTCGGCGCCCGCCGGGGCGAGCGCATCGCCCGGCCGGATCTGCTCGCCTTCGAGGCGGATGATCATCTGGGTCCGCGAGGTCACCCGTTTGGTCCAGGGCGTGCCGTTGCCGCCGCCGACCGCGAGATAGGGCGGGCTGTGCAAGACCCCGACATTGTCGAGATCGTAGAGCGCGGCCGAGACCTTCTGCTTCTGAGTGCCGATCCAGCGCTCGGCATTCAAAAAGCCGGGAACGCGCAGCCGCTCCGGGATGTGCTCGGTGTCGTACCAATCGTGAAACTCGTCCTCGGCGACATCCGAGAAATCCATCGCCGCGATCAGGATGCCCTTTGCCATCGCTACCCTCCCTCACCTTTTCTGGCGCGACGCTAGCACGAGCATGTCACCCGCGCAGCGTCAGGATGATGCCGGCGACGATCAACCCGATGCTGACGACGATCTCCGCCGTAACCGCGCCGCCGAAGATGAGCGTCGACAGCAGAAAGCCGCCGACCGGGGTCAGCGCCAGCACCTGCCCGGCGATCGTGGCCGGCATGGCCGTCAGCACCAGCGCCCACAGGAAATAGCCGAGCGCCGTCGTGACGATCCAATTATACGCAAGTATCGCGATCAGGCCGATCGACCAATGGATCGGCTCGTCGGTGATCTGCGGCAGCGCGAAGCCGAGGACCACCGGTGCGCTGACGACGAGCTGCCAGAAAGTCTGCGTCCAGAACCCGGTCCGCCATATCCGCCGCCGGTAGAGGCAGGAGCCGAGGGCCCACGCTATCGCCGCGAGCAGCAGGAAGGCGTTGCCGAGCAACGTCCGCCCGCTGCTCCAATCGACGAGCCCCGGGTTCATGAACAGCACCAGCCCGGCGAACCCGATCGCCGCGCCGATCAGATGGAAACGGCCGAGCCGCTCGACCCCGAGCAGGACTCCGATCGGGATCGCCCACAGCGAGAACGTATAGGCCAGCACGATCGCGCGGCCCGGCGCCTCGATCGCCAGACCGGCGATCGCAAACAGCAGAAAGGCGGCCACCTGCAGTTGGCCGACCCAGAACAATCCGAGCCGCTCGCCCGGGATCGGCAGCAGCGGTACGCGCATCGCTGGAAGGATCGGGGCCATGAGCACGACCGTACCGACCAGACGCAACAGCACGAAGACGAGCGGCGGCGCGTCGCTGAGCGCCAGCTTCATCAACGGCCAATTGCCGGCCCAGGTGACGACGATGATTGCCAGGTAGACATAGACGACCCGCGGCGGCCCGGTCCGCTGGTCTGGCGATCTCATCCGAGATCAGGCCGAGGTTACCGGCTCAGGGGATCTCGTAAACCGGAACGGCCTCAGGAATACCCCGCAGCTCGCGCTGTTGCGGCACCGGCCGCACCCCGCTCGCCGCCAGCATACTGGCGGTCTGCGGGTGCTCGACGACCTGGCCCGTCGCGTAAATCGCACGCGACGCGGCGAGGTTCTGCACGCGCGAGGCGATGTTGACGGTCTGGCCGAAATAATCCTGCCGATCGTTCAGCACGACCGCGAGGCACGGCCCCTCGTGGATGCCGATCTTGAGCAGCAGATCCTCGCCGCCGCGCTCGGCATTGAGGGCGCCCATTGCCTCGCGGATGTGCAGCGCCGCGGCCATTGCGCGGTCGGGGGTCGGGAAGGTCGCCATCACCGCATCGCCGATCGTCTTGACCACCGCCCCGGCCTGCGCGGCGACGATCTCGTGGAGAACGCGGAAATGCGCCTGAACCAGATCGAAGGCGGCGAGATCGCCGACCCGCTGGTACAGCTCGGTCGAGCCTTTGAGGTCGGTGAACAGGAAGGTCAGGCTGGTGATCTTCAGGTGCTGATGCGGGTCGATCGTGTCGCTGCGATAGAGGTCGCGGAAGGTCTGGTTGGTTAGGAGGCGCTTCGCGGTCAGGAACGGCCGGCGCTGTCCCAGTAGCTCGTGCAGCGCATGGCCGGCGATCCAGATCGCCGGCAATACCCGCATCTCGGTGCGGTTCTCCAATGACAGCCGCAGTGGACCAGGGCGCATCGCAACCGTGCCGGTCGGGGCCCGCAGATTGTTCAGAACCATCGACAAATTCTGCCGCTCGCGGGTCGGCTCGCCCTTGACGTCGATAAACTGCGCGGCATGCGTCACCGGATCGAACAGGATCAAAAACTCGGCCGGCAGCTGCAATGAGAGCTGCGCCTTTTCACCGGCCGGCAATTCGAGCGTATCGAGCGTGATCTCCTGGCCGAGCTCTTCCAGATTTTCCGGAATGTTCATGCCGGAGGCCCAAAAGATCTGCCGCATGTATTCGAAAAACGGCAATTCGTCCGGCTCGTGGGCCGCGATTTTGCGCACCCGGCGGCTGACCGTGAAGGTCACCTCGACCATCTCGTCGAGGTTCGGCTGGTATCCCTCGGCGCAGAGCGCGCAGATATAATCGTCGTGCTTGACAGATTTGAGGGTCGTGCTGGTGTCGAGGACGCCGCCGCAGCCGGGGCACAGTACGTTCCACGACAGCTCGAAAATCCCCAACCGCGCGGCATGCAGAAAGGCGGCGATGACGCGCTCCTCGTCGAGCCGCCGAGACGCCGCGAAATCGATCGCATTGACCCGGCACAGATCGCGGTCGCGAGCCTCGGCGACAAACCGCTCGATCTCGGCGACAGCCTCGGGATCGGCCGATTGGCGCAATACCGTGAACAGCCCTTGGGCTTCGCTCGTCAAACGCTCGGTCATGTATGGAGAGCCTCGTGCAACGACAGAACGGTTCGCAATGCCCGTTGCGATGGCGGGCACCATCATGTCGGAACCGCCAAGCCTCTGTGCAACCGGAAAAAACCGAACTGTCGGGCCGGCGCCTCCGGTTACGCTGAAAGGTCGAGCCGGTAGGCGCGGGTCGCGGTCCCGCAGAACAGCGCGAGCTTTTCCTCGCGCGAGGCGCCGGCCGTGATGCGCTTGAAGGCGTTCCACAGCGCCCCATAGCCGATCGCCATCTTGTCGACCGGGAAGTTGCTCTCGAACATGCAGCGCTTCGGGCCGAACAATTCGATGCAGGTCTCGATATGGGGGCGCCATCCCTCGGCGATCGCCTCCGAGGACGGCGGGGCGGCGGCGCTGTGGAAATCATAGGCGGCGCCGCGGTTGATCATGCCGCCGAGCTTGACAACGACATTGGGGCACCGGGCCAGCTCCGTCATCGAGCGCTTCCAATCGGCAAAGACCTCGTCCCGCCGGCCGGCATAAGGCCCGTAGCCGAGCGTGCCTCCGACATGGCCCATGATGATCAATGTCGCCGGGAAGGCCCGCGCCAGATCGACGACGTCGCCAAGCTGCGGGTGATAGAGCCAGGCATCGAAGCTGAGCCCGAGCGCGGACAGCCGTTTGAGCCCGGCCCGAAAGTCCGGCCGCTGATAGAGATGCGGCCGCATGTCGTGCCGGCTGTTGCCGATGAGCGGGCTTTCATCCCAGCCGGCCGAATGACGCACGCCCCGGAAGCGGCCGCAGCCGGCCCGCAGATGCGCCAGCAAGACCGGCTCGACCCGATCGCCAAGGGTCAGATCGGCATAGCCGACGATGCCGGCGGCGACCCGGGTCGGCCCGTAATTGCCGGATGCGCTCATCGCCGCGATGCCGGCGACAAACTCGGTCTCGCCGACCGGCCGCATCTCGGGCGGTCCTTCCTTGCGGTACATCGAGCGGCATTCCAGGAAGACGGTCGCAACGATGCTGTGCCCGGTGTTCAGATCGGCGAGCAATTCGTCGAGGAAATAGCCGTGGTCGCCGCGCTGCCACAGATGGTGATGCGGGTCGACGATCGGCAATTCCGGGTCGAGCACCGGCTCCGACGGGGCGGTGGCGAGCCATGCCTCGTCCGGCGTGTAGATCCGCCCGAATTGCCAATTCTGCCGGGGCTCAGCCATGTCGCCTCTCCCTCGTTTCGAGGGCGATAAGCCTAAGACGACATCACCATGCTGACCAGCCATCAGCGCGGACAGCAAAGCCGGGCGGAACGCTGTCGCCCCGCCCGGCCTGGCCCCGGAGTGAGGTGAAGCGCCCCAGGACTAACCGAGTTAACGTGGGTTAAATCTGCCGTGTTCCGGCCACAACCGGAGCGCACAGAGCGCCACTGCAATGCGCGTCGCCTCAGGCACCACCAATCTGTGCCCTAAGCCGGCTCACGGTCTCGAGATGTTGTCGATGATCGCCGGCGAAGCGCAATACGAGGTGGCTGACCCCGGCCTCGGCCCAGCTCCGGAGCCAGGCAGCGGCGCCTTCGGCCGGCCCGGCGTAAGTCGCCTGCCGCGCCCGCATCTCGGCAGCAGGCCGGCCGTAATAATTCTCCATGAAGGCGTTCATCCGCTCTTCGCCGCGCGCCTTGTCGTCGTCGATCGTCAGGGTCAGGTAGACCGCGCCGGTCAGCTGCGCCGGGTTGCGCCCGGCTTCGCGCGCGATCTGGTGGATCTGCCCCCATTGCTCGCGCCATTTGCCCGGATCGGGCGAATTGGGGAACCAGCCGTCATAGACCCGCCCGACCCGCTCGAGGCTCGGACGCACCATGCCGCCGATCCAGATCGGCGGTCCGCCAGGGCGGTGCGGCGTCGGGCTGAGCGTCGCGCTCTCCATCACCCAGCGCCCGTTCCAGTTGACGGGCTGCCCGGCCCACAATTCGCGGCACAGGCGCAGCCCTTCGAGCATGCGGCCGACGCGCTTCTCGAACGGTACGCCGCAGGCAACGAATTCCGCCCGGATATTCGGCACGTCGCTGGCGATGCCGACCCCGAGGATGAAACGGCCTTCGCTGATCTGGTCCAAGGTCGCGATGCCGTGCGCCAGCACGACCGGATTACGCAGCGCCGGCAGCAGCACCGCCGTGCCGAGCTCGGCCTTGCGGGTGCGCGCCGCCACCGCCGAGAGCAAGGTCAACGGCTCGTGCCGCGGTCGCGCCAGGATCGAGTCGCCGACCCAAATTGAATCATAGCCAAGGCCCTCGGCGCGCTCGGCGAGCGCCAGAAGCGGCGCCGCCTCGGGGCGGCCCTGCATGACCTGCTCCCGGGTCGGCAGCAAATATCCGATGCGCGGCGGCATGGCGGCTCCTTCAAATGACAATCGCACAATACCGCCTGGCGCCCGGCCGGCAAAACCCTCGCCGACGCCGAATGCGACGTCACCCGGCCCCGGGATTGTCAGCCCTGGATTGTCAGCCCTGTCGGCAGGCCATATCATGGTTGCGGGGTCGAAGCAGGCACCCCATCAGACGGCCCATCCGTCCAAGCTCTGCGCCTCTCGCCAAGCGAGGAGTGCATCGAGATATGGCGGATACGAAATCCTATAAAATCGCGGTTCTGTGGCGCGGCGACCGCGAGGCGCGGCAAGCCGCAACCCCGCAGAACAATCGCTATTACCGCATCTTCGAAGAGCTGGCGGCCCTCGGCATTCACGCCGAGCCCGCGGTTTACGACGAGGCGTTCGCAGACCAGGTGCGCGAGCAGCTCCTGACGGCCGATGGCGTGCTTGTATGGGTCGATCCGCTCAGCCGAGGCAAAACCCGCGCGGCGCTCGACCTGATGTTGCGCGATGTCGCATCGCGCGGACCTTGGGTCAGCGCGCACCCCGATGTGATCTTGAAAATGGGTGTCAAGGAAGTCCTGCACCGCACAAAGCATCTGGGATGGGGCACCGATACCGAGCTCTACCGCAATGCAGCCGAGTTCCATGATGCGTTTCCCTCACGGCTGCAATCGGCGGGCCCGCGCGTCCTAAAGCAGAACCGGGGCAATGGTGGCCAGGGCGTCTGGAAGGTCGAGCTGGTTTCCGAGCCGGCCGGCAAGGCGAGTATCGTGCGCGTCCTGCAAGCGCTGCGCGGCAGCACCCCGGAAGAAATGCCGGTTGCCGAGTTCATGGGGCGCTGCGAGGCCTATTTCGCCTACGACGGTTGCATCATTGACCAGCCGTTTCAGCCGCGCCTGCCAGACGGCATGATCCGCTGCTACATGGGTGTCGATAAGGTTGTCGGCTTCGGACACCAATTCATCAAGGCGCTGATTCCGCCGCCACCCGAAGGCCCCGACTCCCCGGCCGCGCAGCCCGGCCCCCGCATCATGCACGGCGCCGATGCGGCACCGTTTCAGGCGCTCCGAGCGAAAATGGAAGAGGAATGGACGCCGCAGATGATGGAAGTCCTCGGCATCGATGCCGCCTCGCTGCCGATCATCTGGGACGCCGATTTTCTGTATGGACCGCGCACCGCGTCGGGTGAAGACACCTACGTGTTGTGCGAGATCAACGTCAGCTCGGTTTTCGCGATACCGGACCAGGCGCCGGCCGCAATCGCGCGTCTGGCATTGAACCGATTGCGCGGCTCGCCCGAAGACTGATCGCTTCGCTCTTTAGCCACCGATTCGCGCCGCCGGCGGATGATGCCAACCCGAGGCAGAAACGCCTTGCCGCACCACGGCGCGGTGCCGAGGACCATGCTACGGCACCGGGAGCGTTTGCCGTAGACTGGCGGGCGTGCTCGTCGGGGGGCGAGCCGGGAGGGGGAAATGGCGAAAAGCACATTGGGCCGGCACGGCCGCATCCGTGTCGCCGCGGTATTGTCGGTAGGCGGACTTGCCAT
>Ga0209474_10000813_pt1 | contig 32359 bp, 20 predicted proteins | sample GraSoiAngelo_145_FD_185902 | JGI IMG/M metagenome (GOLD analysis project Ga0209474, IMG submission 185902) | Grasslands soil microbial communities from the Angelo Coastal Reserve, California, USA - 14_1009_05_20cm (SPAdes) (version 2) | ecosystem: Environmental > Terrestrial > Soil > Grasslands...
CTTTCTTAAATGCCGGCTCGAAAAATCGCTCGAAAGAGGGTGGCCGCAGCTCCACGGCAAATTCGCCGGTGTTCCGCGTGATAGACGTCCCGCTCACAGCGCCGGAAGAATTGAGCGAATCTCCATAGCGCGTCGAGCGAAACGCCGCCGAACTCGTCACCCCAAACCAAGGCCCGAGGTGCACCGGAACCGTGACGCGTGGAGCAAATTCCTCGCGCGAAACACTTAAAGGCGTATCAATCGGCGTGAACGTAGCCGTGGCCATTCCCGACTCGGCGCGATGCGCCGCTCCCAAAAAGCTATCAAAGGAAAAATAGACGGGAATCTTTCGCAACGGAGATTGTTCGACGGAACCGAAGCGCGCCTGTGGCAAATTGCGGAGCGTAACGCTCGAAGCTGGAATGGCCGGCATCGCGGGCGTGGCGGCCACGGGGAGTGTTAGAAAGCTTTTGTCATTGATGGCCGCAAAATTCAGGCTGAATCCGCGGAAATTATTGGTCAGAAAAATCGCGCTGCGCACTTCCGAATTGATCGCTTCGCCAAAACTGTCCGAAAACGCAAGACGAAAGGTCAGCGAAGAGAGCTGATTGTAGTCGGTCACAAACCGCCATCCGTGAGGCAATAACGATTGAATTTCCAGCCGCTGCTCCTGGCCACCCTGAGGAGAACGCGAGCCATCAGGATTCAAAAGTCCGCGGTCATCCACCCCGAAATAGGTGTATTCCACAGAAGTATTTTCGAAAGGCTTGGCGCGAAAATTCCCGCGCTCCAGAAAGCCGCGCCGACTCATGACTTGCCCGCCAAAGGTCGTGTCCAGCCACGAGAGCGGCGCGAGATAAAAAGCGTCGCCGAGGATAAAGCCTTTGCGCGAGCTTTGGCCGATGTCGGGGATCAGGAACCCTGATTGCCGGACTTTGCTCCCCGCGGGCGCAGTCGCATAAGGAAGCCAAACCAGCGGAACGCGAAACAAGCGGAAGTTCGCGTTGACCAGCGCAACCGTTTTGTCTAGTCGAATGCGCGCCTCAGGAGCATAGAATTGCCATTTGGGATGCGCGGGATCACAGATCGTAATCCAGGCCTTTTGCACGAAGTACAAGTCGCCGGCAAAGCGCTCCACCGTACGCGCCTCAAAATACAGCGGGTTGCCCGTGACCAGCACCTGATCATTCGGCTGGCGCACAACCTTGAACGTGCCATGGACATTCTGAAAGACCCCGTGCCCCGTGCTGACGTTATAATGCGCTTCCGTTGCTTCGAGATGCTCCCCGCTGTAGTCCAGCTGAACGTGGCCGGTGGCGGTTGCTTCGTTGGTTTTGTCGTTGTATTCCACATGGTCCGCGCGGAGCCGCGTGTCGGCGTAGCGAATGTCCACATCTCCTTCCGCCGTGGTCACGTCGCCTTGGCGCGTTTGCGTTTTGGCTTCGAGTTCAGCCACCGGGCCCTTTGTCGCAGGAGGGTGAATCTGCTGGGCCGCAGCGTTAAGGAAAAGGCTCGAAGCCCCGCCGGCAAGCACCGTCAGGTAGAGAAAACGACGGAGCGCAGCATGAATCTGTGCCCCAAAATGATGTTTCACCCAGGACATGGGATGGAAAGCAAACGATAGCCTAGCACGGCTCGCAATGACTTGAAGGCAGGGACCAATGCGCTGTTGCTTGCAGCTACGAGAAAGTAAACGAACCGAAGCCCAACCGGCCTGTGAAACGTGGCGATGGCTCCGCGCGTCTGTCTGCTCAGGGTTGGTTGCCGTTCCAGAAACTTTGGATGCGCGGGACTCCGGGCAGGGGTAAGATGCCGGACCTTGCGCCTGAGGAGATGGAGATGAAGCATACGTCGAGGACGCTTCGCACGATTGTCGGCTGTTCGTTGATGTTTGGTGCAATAGCTGTGAATTTAGCAGCGGCGCCGCAAAGTCCTACAGATAAATTCAAGAATCTGGAATTTCGCGAGATTGGCCCGGCCGTGATGGGCGGGCGCATTGACGACTTCGCAGTGGTCGAAAGCAATCCCGACATCGTGTACGTGGGCACGGCCTCCGGCGGCGTCTGGAAAACCACCAACAACGGCACAACCTGGGAGCCGGTGTTCGATAAGGAAGGCGTCTCGACCATCGGCGACATTGCCATCGCTCCGTCCGATCCGTCCGTGGTCTGGGTCGGGAGCGGCGAGCCCAACAACCGCCAGAGTGCCTCTTGGGGCGATGGAATTTACAAATCGCTCGACGGTGGCAAGACCTGGAAAAACATGGGCCTGGCCGCCACGCACCACATTGGCCGAATCGTGATTCATCCGAAGAATCCGGACGCCGTCTACGTCGCCGCGCAAGGTCATCTCTGGGGCCCGAATCCGGAGCGCGGCGTCTACAAAACCACCGACGGCGGCAAAACCTGGCAGCAAGTGCTGAAAATCAATGACGACACCGGCGTCAACGACATCGCCATGGATCCCGAGAGCCCGGACATTTTGTACGCCGCCGCCTATGAGCGCCGCCGCACGCCTTTCGGCTTTAACGGCGGCGGGCCGGACAGTGCCATTTACAAAACCACAGACGGCGGAGCGACCTGGAAGAAATTAACCAAGGGCCTGCCGTGGGAGAACGGCACCACCGACACCGGCCGCATCGGACTGGACATTTACCGCAAGGATCCGAACATCGTCTATGCCGAGATTCAGCATGAAAAGGGCGGCACGTTCCGCAGTGAAGACAAAGGCGAGACCTGGAAGCGCATGGGCGAAACCGACCCACGCCCTTCCTATTACAGCCAGATTCGCATTGATCCCAACAACGACCTGCGCATTTGGGAACTCGGCGCCCAAATGTTTTACTCCGAGGACGGTGGAAAAACGTTCGCCACGCAGCGCGTCCGCGGCATTCACGGCGACTTCCACGCCATGTGGATCGATCCCGCCAATTCCAATCACATGATCACCGGTTCCGACGGCGGCATCCATTGGAGCGACGACGCCGGAAAAAATTGGAATTTCCTGAACGTCATCGCCATCGGCCAGTTTTATGAAATAGCCCTCGACAACGAAAAGCCCTATCACATCTGCGGAGGCTTGCAGGACAACGGGAGCTGGTGCGGCCCTAGCATGACCCTCACACGCGACGGCATCGTCAATGAAGACTGGCAGGTGATTCACGGCGGCGACGGTTTTTACGCCGCCATTGACAACGTCGAACCGTGGATTGTCTACACGGAATCGCAAGATGGCTTCGTCGATCGGCGCGACATGCGGACAGGCCAGCAGCGCTCCATCCGCCCCGAAGCCAAAGCCGGAGAGCCTCACTATCGTTTCCAGTGGAATTCGCCCGTGGCCGTCTCCTCTCACGAGCATACGACCATCTATTACGGCGGAAACTACCTCTTCAAATCCACCAACCGCGGCGACACCTGGACGCGCCTCGGCGGTGACCTCACAACCGGCGTTGATCGCAACAAGCTCCCCATCCTCGGCAAAGTGCCCGACAAAAACACGTTATCCCGACACGACGGCGTGCAGGAGTATCCGACCATCACCACGCTCAGCGAATCGCCCCTGACCGCCAACGTGCTGTGGGTCGGTACCGATGACGGCAATCTGCAAGTCACGCGCGACGGCGGAAAAACTTGGAAGAACGTTGCGTCCAAAGTCCCCGGCGTTCCCAAGGGAACCTATGTCAGCCGCGTGGTTGCCTCAAAGACGGCAGAAGGCACCGCCTTCGCAACCTTCGACGGGCATCGCGCCGACGATTACAATGTCTACATTTTCGCAACGACGGACTTCGGCGAGAGCTGGAAGGCCATTCGCAACGGCATCCCCGACTCGGCCGGAACAGCTCATGTCATTCGCGAGCATCCGCGCAACACCAATCTCCTTTTTGCTGGCACCGAATTTGGCCTCTGGGTCTCCTGGGACCGCGGCGCCAACTGGACCGCGCTGAAAAGCAATTTTCCGACGGTGCCCGTGGACGACATCGAAATCCAGGCGCGCGAAAACGATCTTGTCCTCGCCACGCATGGCCGCTCCATCTGGATTTTCGATGACCTCACCCCCATTGAAAAAATGGACGCCAACGTTGCCAACTTGCCGCTCACTTTCTTCCCTCCTCGCACCGCCACCACCTGGTTTATTCGCCAGCGCCGCTGGAGCGCCGGCCAGCAAATGTTCACTGCCAAAAATCCGGCCTACGGCGCGCTCCTCACCTACTACTTGAAGGACGCGATTCCGCCGGAAGCTCCAAAAACCAATGCAGAAGCGAAAACGGATGCCGCGGAACAGCGGCCCAGAAGAGTAGCCCGGATGGAAGCCACCGCCGAGAAAAAAGAAGGCAAGGTCAAGATCACCGTAACGGACAAAGACGGCAAAGCGATTCGTGAATTTGACGGTCCCGGGGCCGCCGGCATGAACCGTACGAACTGGGACCTGCGCCAAAACCCCGCCGCCGAACCCACTCCGGAACAACTGGAAGCCATCGCCGCAGGGTTTGGCTTCGGGCCGCGCGGGCCTCTTGTCGAACCCGGCGAATACGCTATCAAGATCAAGGCCGGCGACAAGGAAGCCTCGCAAAAAGTCACCGTCGAAGACGACAATCGCATCACCATTTCCGCGGCGGACCGCGCGGCGCGCCACGAAGCCATCGAAAAGCTCTACGCCATGGCCAAGAGCGCGGATAAAGACCGCACGACCATCGAAGGCATACAAACTGGCCTGACCAACGCCCGCGAACAATGGAAAAGGGACGCCGGTAAAAAGGATGCAACAAAAATTCCCGAAGACCTCGTGAAAGCCGCCGAGGAACTGCAAAAGAAAGTGGACGCCGTGGCTGAAAAGTACGTTCGGGCGCGGCAGGGACTGGGCAATGCAGGACCACCGTTCGAATGGAAGCCCGATCCTCTGCCGAATCAGGTGCAAAATCTGCTGAACGATCTGGACGGCTTTTCCGCCGCCCCCGACGGCCAGCAACAGGAAAAACTCGTGGAACTCACAACGCTCGTTGGCGAAGCCTCCACCGGAGTCAAGAGTGCGGCGGAAGATCTCGCCGCCCTCAACAAAAAGATGAACGATGCGGGAATCCCCCACATCATTCCGGCGCCGCCGCTCCCGCGCACCGCTCCAGGCGACGGCGAGGAATCCGACTGGTAAGGTGTTTGGGGCTGGTTCTAAAGAACGCCCACGACGTCGTTCCGAACCCGCGAAGCGTTGAGGAATCCCGGCAATCCCGGTCGGTAGCTGTCAGCGGAATTTCTTCGACGCGTGCTAAGAACAGCGACCCACATTTCTCCGCGTGATTTCACAGTGAGATCGCGCTAGGATGTCGAGACCATTTCGGGGAATTCGCGTCTAAGCTGCGCAAGAGGGTGTGTTCCAAACTCATGTTCGAAAAGTCTGCGGGTTCACCCTGATTCATTACCATTTCCGGGTTCATTGCCGATTTCGAGGAGAAGACTTATGAGCGTAAAGCAGCCTGGCCTCCGCGGTGGGGCCGCGTGGTACGTGGTTGTAGCCCTGGTTTTGGGCGTCATTTTTGCAGGCGGAGCCGCATCCCCTGCCCGCGCGAAATGGCAGGATCTGGCAGCCCAGGACAAGGACAAAGAAGACGAAAAGAAGGATGAAAAAAAAGACGAGAAGAAAGGCCTCCAGCTCAAGTCCGAGCGCAAAATCGACTTCTCCACCGATGAAGGAACCTGGATGTCGCTCGACGCCTCCCCCGACGGCAAGACCATCGTCTTCGAATTAGTCGGCGACATCTACACGCTTCCCATCGAAGGCGGCCAGGCCAAGCTCATCTGTGGCGGCATGGCCTTCGACAGCCAGCCCAAATTTTCTCCCGATGGCAAATGGATCGCTTTCCTCTCCGACCGCGAAGGCAGCGAGAACGTCTGGATCATGAAGCCCGACGGCACCGAGCCAAAACAAATCTCCAAGGATCCCAACGCAGAATTTGCTTCCCCCAACTGGACCCCGGACGGTCAATACATCCTCGTGTCGAAAGCGGGCTTCGGCATCAACACCTTCGAAATCTGGATGTACCACCTTCAGGGCGGCTCGGGCGTGCAAATCACCAAAGCCAAGCCCTCTCCCATGATCCGCCGCCGCGAGCAACTCAATAATCTCGGCGTCTCCGCTTCCGCTGATGGAAAATATCTCTACTACGCGCATCGCGTGGGCGGCTTCACCTACGAAGCGCAGTTCCCTCTCTGGCAGGTCGCGCGGCGTGACCGCAAAACCGGCGATGAAGACATCTTGATCAATCAGCTCGGCAGCAGCATGCGCCCCGTGCTCTTGCCCGACGGCAGCGGCGTTCTCTACGTCACGCGCCATGAAACGGAAAGCGGTCTGCGCCTCCGCAACTTCCAAACCGGCGAAGACCGCTGGGTCAAATACCCCATCACGCGCGACGATCAGGAATCCCGCTTCACACGCGATCTGTTTCCCGGCTACGCGTTTCTCCCCGGCGGCAAGGAAATCGTCTACACCAATGACGGAAAATTTCACCGCCTGAACATCTCGACCGGCGAAGAAAAACTGATTCCCTTCACCGCGCAAGTTTCGCAGGAGCTTGGCCCCAAGCTCGACTTCCCGCAAAAAGTCGAAGATGGCCTGGTGAAGGCGCGGCTCATCCAGGACGCCGTGGAATCTCCCGACGGCAAGAAACTCGCTTTCTCTGCGCTGACCCGTCTCTACGTCATGGACATTCCCGGCGGAAAACCGCAGCGCCTCACCACCGGCAACGCGAAGGAATTTCAGCCGGTCTGGTCACCCGACGGAAAATCAATCGCTTACGTCACCTGGTCCGCTGCCGGCGGGCAAATTCTGAAAGTTCCCGCCACCGGTGGCACACCAAAAGTTCTTACAGAAACATCCGCTTTCTATAGCGATCCTGCGTGGTCTCCCGACGGCGACCGCATCGTCGCGCTGCGCGGCAACGCCTACGACCGCGACAACAGCACGTTTGACTTCGGCGTCGCGGGAAGTCCCGACCTCATCTGGCTCTCCGCCGATGGCGGGCCCACCAATCTGGTTATTCCCGCGCGCGGAGCCGGCAAGCCGCACTTTACGCACGAGAAAGACCGCATCTATCTCTACACCCAGGCCGGCCTGATTTCTCTCCGCTACGACGGCACCGACCGCCGCACGCACTTGCAAGTGAAGGCGCCCCCGCTTGGCTTTTCTGATGAGCCTGGCCCCGCCGACGATGTTCGCGTCAGCCCTGACGGCAACTGGGTCCTGGCGCACATCATGAATCAGCTCTACGTCACGGCCATGCCTGTGGTTGGCGGCGAAGCGCCCACCATCATGATTAACGCCGGCTCCGTTCCAGTGAAGAAAATCACCGACATTGGCGCCGACTATTTTGCGTGGGCTGACGACGGCAAGACCATCACCTGGGCCGTTGGCCCGAGCTTCTTCCGCCAGCCGCTCTCCGCCATCTCTTTCGAGCCGCCGAAGGAAGAAAAAAAGGAAGGCGAGAAGAAAGACGATGCCAAGACGGAAACGAAGACCGACGGCGACAAGAAAGATGCTCCCGCTGACGCGCAGAAGAAAGATGACACCAAGAAAGACGTGCAGGCCAAAAAGGAGCCCGAGAAGTTCAAGGAACAGGAAAAGTCTGTCGAAGAAATTCCTGTGGACCTCGAATTTCCGCGCAAGACTCCGAAAGGCGCGATCGTTCTTCGCGGCGCCACGGTCATCACCATGAAAGGCGACCTCGGCCATGAAGAAGTGCTGAAGAATGCCGACATCGTGGTCGAAAACAACCGCATCAAGAGCGTTGGCGCGCGCGGCAGCGTTCCCGCTGGCGCGAAAGTCTTTGACGTGAGCGGCAAGACCATCACGCCGGGATTCATTGACACCCACGCGCACTGGTTCGAGATTCGCCGCGGCATCCTGGACACGCAGAACTGGAACTTCCTCGCCAACGTCGCGTACGGCGTCACCGCAGGCCTCGACGTGCAAACCGCCACCAACGACATGTTCGCTTACGAGGACCTCGTGGATACCGGGGACATCATCGGCTTGCGCGCATTTTCCACCGGCCCCGGCGTTTTCTCCGACAACGATTTTCAGTCGCTCGAGCAAGTAAAAGGCGTACTCACGCGCTACAGAAATTATTACGGCACGCACAACATCAAGAGCTACGTCGTCGGCAACCGCAAACAGCGCCAGTTCATGGTGCAAGCCTCGAAAGAACTCGGCATGATGCCCACTACCGAAGGCGCCCTCGACCTGAAACTGAATCTCACGCACGTCATCGACGGGTTCCACGGCAACGAGCATACGCTGCCCATCACACCACTCTACAAAGACGTGATCCAGATGTTCGCGCAGTCCGGAATCGCGGAGACGCCCACGCTCATCGTCAACTACGGCGGCCCCTTCGGCGAAGACTACTGGTATCTGAACACCGAAGTACACGACAACGCCAAGCTGAACCACTTCACGCCGCACACGGTCATTGACGAAAAGACTAAGCGGCGCCCCGGCTGGTTCCGCAAGGACGAGTTCGAGTTCCCGAAGCTCGCCGCGCAGATGGCCAAGCTCGTCCGCGCCGGCGGACTCGTCGGGGTCGGCAGCCACGGCCAGCTCCAGGGCCTCGGCTACCACTGGGAGATGTGGATGCTCGCCAGCGGCGGCATGACGCCGCTCGAAATGCTGCGCTGCGCCACGGTGAACGGCTCCAAGATCATCGGCCGCCCGCAGGATTTGGGCTCCATCGAGCCGGGAAAGCTGGCCGACCTGGTCATCATGGACAAAAATCCGCTCGACGACATCCACAACACCAACACCATTCACTGGGTGATGAAGAACGGCGAACTCTTCGAGGGCGACACGCTCAACGAAATGTGGCCGGAACAGAAGAAGCTCGAGCCGCTCTGGTTCTGGAATTACGACCAGCCCAAGACCGGCACGTCGATGAGCTACGGCAAGACGATGCTGCCGTAGAGGCGGTTCGCCGTTTGCCGATCATCGTTTGCCGTTCACCGTTCTCAATTGTCAAACTCAAGTTGTTAGTTCAAGCCCGGAAAACCGGCACCTCCTTGCTTGGGATTGTGGTGAGTGACGCCTGTCGAGTAACTCCAAGTCTCTCACGAGAATTGTGAGCGACCGTCCTGCCCCCCTCCCCCCCATTTTTTGTAAGTGCGCATTCTAAAGGACTTATCGTGCACGTGGTGAGCGACGGGGATGGAACGAGGACCTTGTGCCTTCATCGCAAGTTGCCTTTGGTACGGGGCGGTCGGCACACATGTTGCTAAGCCGAAAGAGAACGAGTGGCAAGAACTTTGTCTTTAAAGGGCGCTTGGATCAAAGGGTTGAAGACGGAGGATTGGACGGAAGTAGGAAAAGAACAGGGTAAAGCGTTGCTGCGCCGTACAAAAGAAATAGCGAATCGTTAGTTTTCGGCCTTAGCGGGTTCTTTCAGGGCGGCCTCCTTGGCGGCGGCCTCTTTGGCCGCGGCGGCTTTTGCATGGGAGTCGCGGTACCAGTCGAAGGTGATGCGGAGGCCCTGCTCGAAGCCGACTTGCGGCTCGTAGCCGAGGAATTTTCGCGCCGCAGAAATGTCGGCCTGCGAATCGCGGATGTCGCCGTCGCGCGGCTGATCATATTTGGTCTCGAGTGGCTTGCCAGTAATTTTGCGGAGCGTAGCGAGGACTTCATTGAGCGAGATGCGCCCGCCCGTGCCTACGTTGAATACTCCGCCAGCCACGTTGGGCGCTTCGCAGGCAAGCAGATTGGCGTGGACGGCGTTGTCCACAAACGTGAAATCGCGGGTTTGTTCGCCGTCGCCGAAAACGACGGGTTTGGTATCTTCAAGAAAAGCGGTGCAGAACTTGGCGAGCACGCCGGAGTAAGGCGAACTGGGATCCTGGCGCGGGCCAAAAATATTGAAGTAGCGAAGGCAGACGGTTTCGAGGCCATAACACTTGAGAAATGCCGCGCCGTAAAGCTCGCCGACGTATTTGGTGACGCCGTAGGGAGAAATGGGCTGCGGCTGCATGGTTTCCACTTTAGGGAGGTTGGGCGTCTCGCCGTAAGCCGAGGAGGAGGCGGCGAAAACCACACGTTTGACCTTCATCTCCTTGGCGGCCACGAGAACGTTGAGCGTGCCTTCGATATTGATGCGGTTGGTCTCGAGGGGATCTTTCACCGAACGCGGGACGGAAGTGCGCGCACCGAGGTGCAGCACGTACTCCGCTTCATGCATGGCTTTGCGGACGGTTTCAATGTCCGTGATGCTGCCCTTGATGATGGTGATTTTGTTGCGGATCTCGGCGAGATTCTCATCTTTGCCGCCGGAAAGGTCGTCGAGCACCACAACGCTGTGGCCGCGCTGAACGAGTTCGTCGACCGTGTTCGAGCCGATGAAGCCTGCGCCGCCAGTCACCAAGTAACGCATGCAGAAAGCCTCCTAAGCTTTGGCAACCACCGTGAGGCCGGGGCACGTTGGCAAGCGACAGGTGGCCGCAAGGATACCGGATACGGGGCCCGGACAGACGGCAGGCCCGCGTTTTGATACGCTGATAGTTCGCGGCGCGCCGGCGAAAGGGAGCCGGAGGACTTCCGCGCACAAGCAGCTATTGTACGACGGAATGCGGTCGTGCGGAGCAGCGAGGATGTGCCTGATTCGTACGTCGGGTCAATCCTGGGTTTTAAATGGGTCTTAAGACCACTGTTGGAGCGGGCTGCCTTGGTTGCAGCAGGGTGCGGCGAGGAAGCGCCAGTTTCGGCACGAGATTCGAGGAACGTTTCCGTCCCGAGGAACTTCAGGGTCTCGAGGAACGTCTAACCAGATAAGAACAATGGGCCGCAAGATCATGATTTCGGCGGGCGCCCTGGTGGCGCTGGGTTTGGTGGCAGGAACTTTTTACTGGCTGCGCGCGCGGGGTTCCCAGCAGCCGCTCCCGGACGCGGTTTCCCCGGAGCCCTCGGAGTTTCACGAAGCCTCAGTGGCAAGTCCGCCGCCCATTTCGCGGAACGAAAAAACGGCGCCTGCAACCAAGAACAACAAAAAGACGGCGTCACCGGCGGCGGAACTGCCGCTGCAGACGGGCGAAGTGCTGAATTACACGGCAAACGTTTCCAAGCTCGATAATGTGGCGACGCTGACGCTGAAAGTGGCGGGCAAAGGGAATTTCCTGGGCAAGAACGTTTGGCATTTGCAGGCCGCGGCACACACGTTGAAACCGCTGCGCATCGTTTTCGAGCTGGACGACCAATTCGATTCGTACAGCGATTCGGAGACGCTGGCTTCGCTGCAATATGAAATGCGGCTGAACGAGCGCGGCCAAAAAGTGGATTTGGTGCAGCGCATGACGTCCTCCGGGAGGGAGCCTGCGCCGCCGGATGCCACCGCGGCGCGCGTGCTGCCGGGAACGCGCGATCCACTGGGCTTCATGCAGTTTTTGCGGAACACGGATTGGAGTAACACGCGGCAGGTAAGCAGCCCGGTGTATGACGGGCACAAGCTGTACGATGTTCGCGCGAAGCTCGTAAGCGCGTCAGCCGCGGTGGGCGTGCCCGCGGGAGATTTTCGCGCGTCGAAAATCGAGATACACGTTTTTGAAAATGGCGTGGAGTCGAAAGACGGTTCCTTCACGCTGTACCTGGCGAACGACGCCGTGCGCACGCCGGTGCTTCTGGAAGCCATCATGCCCGTCTTGACCGCGCGCGTGGAACTGGTGAAGGACCTGCCGCAAAGCCCGGAGTCCAAGCCGAAGGCCAAATAGCTTCGCAACAAAGGCGCAACTCTAGCAGAGGACGATTTTTTCGCGGTGGCGCACGACGCGGCGCGTGGCGTTGCGCGTATCAATGACCAGCTTTGCGGAATGCACGATGGATTCGTAGTCGTAGCTGGAATGATCAGTGGCAATCACCACGGCGTCGTAGCTTGCGAGCGTTTGCGGATTCAGCTGAACGGACTTCATGTGTTCGTAATTGTAGTGGCGCATCTTGTGCAGCTGGGGGAAGTAAGGATCGTTGTAGTCGAGCGACGCGCCGCCCTGCACAAAGAGCTGCATGATCTTGAGCGATGGGGACTCGCGCAAATCGTCCACGTCTTTTTTGTAAGCCACGCCGAGCAGCAGAATCTTCGAGCCTTTCATGCTTTTCTTGTGGTTGTTGAGAGCGTTGGCGGTGGCTTCGGCCACGTGGTAAGGCATGGCGGTGTTCACTTCGCCGGCTAATTCGATGAAGCGCGTGGCGAAATCGTATTCGCGCGCTTTCCAGGAAAGGTAAAACGGATCCACCGGAATGCAGTGGCCACCGAGCCCGGGGCCCGGATAAAACGGCATGTAGCCGAAAGGCTTTGTCGCCGCGGCGTCGATAATCTCCCAGATGTCCATGTTCATGCGCAAGCAGAGCTGTTTCAGTTCGTTGACGAGCGCGATGTTGACGCAGCGAAAGATATTTTCCAGGAGCTTGGCCATTTCCGCCGCGCGGGTCGAACTGACAGGGACGACGCGGGCCACGACCTGGCTGTAGAGCGCTTGCGCGGCGCGCCCGCTGGGGGGATTCAGGCCGCCAACGACCTTAGGGATTTGCGCGAGCCCGAATTGTTTGTTGCCGGGATCTTCGCGCTCGGGCGAGAAAGCCAGCCAGAAATCGCAAACGACGTCTTCGTTTTCCTGACCCGCGGCGATGGGGCAGCTCAAGCCGCTTCTTTCCAGGATGGGCAAGACCAGCTCTTCCGTGGTACCGGGATAAGTTGTGGATTCGAGAACGATGAGTTGTCCTTTTTGCAGGTGTGGGTAAATGGAGAGAGCTGTTTGCTCGACGTAACTCAAATCGGGTTCGCGGCGCTCATCAAGGGGCGTGGGAACGCAAATCAGGACGGCGTCGCACTCTTTGAGCTTGGCAAAATCCGTGGTGGCGCCGAAGTGGCGGCTGATGACGAACTGTTGAATCTTATTTTGGGGAATGTGCTGGATGTAGGAGCGGCCGGAATTTAGCATCTCTATTTTGACAGGATCGGTATCAAAACCAGTGACCTTGTGGCCCGCTTCGGCAAAGCGCAAAGCCAGCGGCAGCCCGACGTAGCCACAACCGATGATTCCTACTTTGAGCTGGGCCCCTTTGAAAAATTCGGGTCTCCGTTCGATGGGCATGGGTTGTGTGGCACTCCTCTGTTTGACCTCGACGCAAGCCGAGGCCGGCAAAATCAGATCCTCCGGAATTCGCTTTCACCCGCGGCAGTCCCCCCACCGGCCAGCAGGAATCGGCGTAACGCGGCAAAGAATCGTAATATAGCAGCTTCCTTTTCGACAGAAAAATCCGGTCTTCCCTCTATTTTGTAACCGGGTCCCTGGAAGTTGCCGCGAGCCCCGGGACAGGGGAAGATAGAAGGTGCACAGCCTTTTTGCCCTGACGATTTGCTCGCTGCGCCGAAATTGACATGACCTTGATCATCCTCCTGCTGGGACTCGGTGTGGGTGTGCTGGTGGGTTTATTGGGCATCGGTGGCGGCGTCGTCCTAGTGCCCGCGATGGTTTATCTGCTGGGGATGGATCAGCACCTGGCTCAAGGCACGTCCCTTTTTATTTTGCTGCCGCCCATCGGGCTGGGAGCCTTGCGAGAGTACTGGAAGCAGGGCCAGGTGGATTTGAGACCAGGGACTCTGTGCGCATTGGGAATGCTTCTTGGGGCGTACGGCGGGAGCCTGGTGGCCCTTCCGCTGGCTTCACGGCATTTGAAGGGGCTGTTTGGCTGCTTTTTGGTGCTTTCGGCAATTCTGCTGTGGAGAAAGGGGCAGCTCGAAGACGGGTTCGCTGCCGCCAAGGGAGAGAGCGCCCGTGGGTAAGAAGGGGCGGGACGCGGGAATCTTCCTGGTGGCGTGCATTTGCGGAATTGCTTCGGGGATGTTTGGGATTGGCGGCGGGGTTCTGCTGGTGCCACTGCTTGGCTTGCTGTTTGGCTTCAGCCAGCACCGGGCGCAAGGGACAAGCCTTGTGGCGCTGATTCCTCCGACAGGAGTACTCGCGCTGATGGCTTATGCGCGCGAGGGCTTTGTTTCCTGGAATACAGGCCTGTCGCTCATCCCGGGAGTGTTTTTGGGCGGCATCCTGGGAGGAAGGCTGGCGGAGAGGCTCCAGCCCCGGAGGATGCGCCAGGTTTTTGCAGGGGTTTTGTTCGCGCTAGGTGCGTGGCAGGCGTTCAGCGCATGGTGGCGGTAAGAGGCATGTTCGAATGATTGACGTGCATTGTCACATTCTGCCGGGCCTGGATGACGGCCCCGACAAAATAGAAGAATCGCTGGAGATGGCGGAAACGGCGGTGGCGGATGGAATCACGCACGTGGTGGCCACGCCGCATTCGAACGACAGGTTCTGGTTCGATTTCACACACGTCCGGCGGCTGCGCGACGAACTGCAAGCCCGCGCGGGCAACCGGCTCCAAATCGCGACGGGCTGCGACTTTCACCTGAGTCCGGAAAATCTGGCTCGGTTGCGGAAGCAGCCCCGGCAGTTCTGCATCAATCAGCACGGTTACCTGCTGGTGGAATTCAACGAAATTTCGATTCCGGCGGCCATGGACCGGACGTTGCACGAAATGCAGCTTTCCGGGCTGCGGCCTATCGTGACGCACCCGGAACGCAACGTGATTTTGCGGACACACCCGGAGCGCTTAAGAGAGTGGGTGAGGCGCGGCTGCTTTGTTCAGGTGACGGGCAACGCGATTACAGGAGCGTTCGGGGCTACGGCGCAGCAAATTGCGCTGCAATGGATTGGCGAAGGGATGATCCATTTTGTGGCCAGCGATGCGCACAACAATCGAAACCGGCCACTGCGGCTGCAGAGCGCTTATGATGTGGTGGCGGATCGTTTCGGCGAAGCCCAGGCCCGCGCGTTGTTTGTGGAGAATCCGCGGGCGGCGTTTGAAGGAAGAGATTTGCCCTATGTTCCCGAGGTTGAGGAGCCGATGGCCCCGCCGCGGCGAAAACGGTTCTTTTTCTTCTGAGAGCGCTCGCTTCCTTCGAACGGCGAAAGAGGAAAATCAGCGCGTACGAGTAAGCGGCAGTCCAGCCCAGGCGTTCATCAATCCGAGGACCTCCCGCACAACGTCCAGAGCGTCGCCAGTGCTGCGCCACCAGTGGCGTGGGTCAAAGGGATCTTCGGAGGCGGCGCGGACGGTGGCGCGGTATTCTCCCGTGGCAAGTTTTCGCCAGAGCAACCGCACGCGCCGCGTGTGAGGCTTGCTGGTGACCAAAATGACGGAACGATCCTTCTTTTGCTCGAGCGCTTTGCGAACCACCCGGATTTCGTCAGCCGTATTCACAATGGGCGGCTCCAACACGTGAATGGCTCTCGCCGGGACTCCTTCGTGAATCAAAACGCGGACGCTGTAGACTTCCTCCCCCTCGAAAGCGATTCCCATGGCTTTCAGTGACTCTCCAGGCACGGCAGTGTGAGTAAGCCACACTTCCTGGGCATAGCCCTCGCGATAGAGCTTTGCGGCTTCCAGGGCGCGCACCGGCATACTGCCACTCAGGACAGCAATGGCGCGCGCTTTGCCCACAGGGTCCTCCACGACGAGCCAGCGCCCGACACCGAAAAATGCCACAAGAGCGAATGCCAATAAGATGCATGCGATGGCGGCGAGAATGAATCTGCGCCAGTTTCGGGGGAAGGCAACGGTTGCGGAGCTTGGAGAAGTGGCCATGGGAAACTTGCGCATGCTATCCCGGCCCGATGTTGTGGTCAATTCGCGAGGCTACGGGTAAACTGTCGGCTTGCATTTTGTGGGGAGGATGCATGCGAGCGGTTGTAACCGGAGGAGCGGGTTTCCTGGGATCGCATTTGTGCGACCGCCTGACCGCCGAAGGCTGGGATGTGTTGGCGCTGGACAACCTCGTCACCGGGGTGGATAGCAACGTTTCGCATCTGATGAAGAATCCGAAGTTCCGGATCCTGCGGGCGGACGTTTCCAATTACATGGATGTACCCGGGCCGGTGGATTACGTGCTCCATTTTGCATCGCCCGCAAGCCCAGTGGATTACCTGAAGATGCCCATTCCTACGTTAAAAGTTGGAGCGCTGGGAACGCACAACGCGCTGGGCCTGGCACGGGCAAAGAATGCCAAATTCTTTCTGGCCTCCACGAGCGAATGTTACGGCGACCCGGAGGTTTCTCCGCAGAACGAAGAATACTGGGGACACGTGAATCCCATCGGGCCGCGGGGAGTTTACGATGAAGCGAAGCGGTTTGCCGAAGCTATGACGATGGCGTATCACCGCTACCACAACGTGGACACGCGCATCGTGCGAATTTTTAACACTTACGGGCCGCGCATGCGATTGAACGACGGCCGCGCGCTGCCGAACTTCGTTTTTCAAGCGCTCAGCGGCATGCCGCTAACGGTTTATGGAGACGGGAAACAGACGCGGAGTTTTTGTTATGTTTTGGACCTGATCGAAGGCATTTACCGGCTGATGATGTCCGACGAACACTTGCCGACAAATATCGGGAACCCGCAGGAGATCACGTTGCTTGATTTTGCCGAGCGCATCCGGAAACATTTCGATAATCCGCCCCCGATTGTTTTCAAGCCGCTGCCGCAGGATGATCCGAAGCGGCGCTGCCCGGACATTACCAAGGCAAAGCGCATTTTGAAGTGGGAGCCGAAGGTGGGACTGGAAGAAGGGCTGAAGCTCACTTTGGACTATTTCAGGAAAACCTTTAGCAAGAAATAGCGGCCCCGCTCCCTACGAGGTACGCACGTCTCTTCCGAAGGAATAATACTCGAAGCCCATAATGCGCATTTCCTGCGGGGAGTAGAGATTCCTGCCGTCAATCACCAGCTTGCGCGCCATGGAGCCTCCTGCGCGCCGCCAATCCAGCTTGCGAAAGGAATCCCATTCCGTGCAAATGAGAGCGGCATCTGCATCGCGCAGAGCATCGTACGGGTCTTCGTGATAGTGAAGCTGGGGAAACAAAGACTTGGTTCGAGACATGGCCTCCGGATCTGTGGCATGGACGATGGCCCCTTCTTCCAGGAGCCCCTTGACGACCTCTAAAGCCGGGGCGAAGCGGACGTCATCGGTATTAGCCTTGAACGCAAGGCCGAGCACGGCGACGCGCTTGCCTTTCACCACCCACAAGGCTTGGCGAATCTTTTCGAAAAAACGCTCGATGCGCTGTTTATTGACGCGTTCGGCAGCCTTCAAGATGTCGAAATCAACGCCGACTTTGGCGGCCAGGTAAATGAATGCCTGGACGTCCTTGGGAAAGCAGAAGCCGCCGTAGCCTAAACCGGCTTTAAGAAACTGGCCGCCAATGCGCGCGTCCAGCCCCATGGCGCGGGTGACTTCCTCGACGTTCGCGCCAATCTTCTCGCACAAATCGGCGATCACGTTAGCGTAGCTGATCTTCAGCGCCAGAAAGGAATTGGAGGCGTGCTTGATGAGCTCCGCGCTGCTGATCGTGGTAACCAGGAACTCCGCCTTCTGGCCCGGAGGGCAAGTTCCGTTGTGTACGGGGCAGCGAAAAGTCCTGTCGAGAATGGGCCGGTAAATCTCCCGAAGCTCCTCGGCGGCCGAGGGATCCTCCACACCGACCACAATGCGGTCGGGATGGAAAAAATCCCCAACGGCAGTTCCCTCGCGAAGAAACTCCGGATTGGAAGCCACACGGAATTTTAGGCTGCTGTTTCGAGAATAGGCGGAGAGCGCGCGGCTGAGTTCGAGTCCGGTGCGAGCAGGGACCGTGCTTTTCTCGATCACCAGCTTCGAAGTTTTCGCTTCCCCAGCAATTTGCCGGGCCACATGGTCGATAGCAGAGAGGTCGGCCTCACCGGATTCCTTAGGGGGAGTGCCGACGCAAATGAAGATGGCTTCCCCTGCGCGAATCGCTTCACCGGCGTCCGCAGTGTACGAAATGTGGCCGGCCTCGCGTGCGGAGGTGAGAATCTGCTCGAGGTGCTCTTCATAAATGGGCACGCCGCCTGCCTGGAGCTTGGCAATGCGGTCTTTATCAATGTCCGTGCAAACGACTTCGTGACCGGCTTCTGCGAGACAGGCTCCGGTAACCAGCCCGACGTATCCACATCCGATGACAGAAAGACGCAAAAAAGAACCTCCCTGAGTTGGAGCTTAACAGGCAACAACCTGTGCGCTTGGATGCTAGTTTGTATTGTGACCGAAGCGAGGGAAAGAAAAAAGCGTAGGCTGCCTTCCCTTGCCCAAAAACACATAATTCAGAGGAACCGATCTGTTTCGTCAGCCCCTGCTCCTTCTTCCCATGAGCAGACCGCGCAGCCCCAAAAGCAGGAGCCGCGGCTGGCGCCGAACCAGGTTCCAAAGCAGACGAGTGGACTCGTCGCGGTGAAACTCGGCCAACGATTGGCGGGCGGAGACGTCGAGCAAATCCACCAATTGGGAATAGTCCTTTTGCTGAAAATGATGCAAGGCGCGGCGGATCATCCAGTGCGTGCCTAATTCGCGGCGTAAGGCGGCCAGTTCTCTCCCGGCGCCCTTTTTCAATAACGCCTGGGCTACGCCGAGCGCGCCGCGGAACCCGGTGACGATGCCGCCTACCGTTGACACCTTGACCTGGGCTGCGGCGTCCCCCACAAGAAAAACTTCACCCTTGCCAATCGGCTTGCGCACCGGCACCCATCCTCGATAAACGGGAATGCGCGCGCCTTGCCATTGAAGCGGTTCCAGCTTTTTCTTTTCAAGAAACTTTTCGAAGCAGCGTTTCGTGTCGCGGCCATGCTCGCCAATCACGCCGAGTGCGGCGCGATCCGGTGACTCGGGAATCAGCCAATAAAAATAAGGTGTGTCGTCGGGAATAAACCAGACGCGCGTCGTATCCGGCGGGCAATCCTTCGGGAGCCGGACGATGGCTTGCACGAGCGGAACAGTCTCAACCGACGGCCATCCGGCAGCGCGAGCGACGCGGCTCGCCGCGCCATCCGCACCGACGACGCTGTCGGCATGCAACTCTTCGCGCTTGCCGCCGCTTTCGATTTCCAGGTGCAAGCCGCGTTCGTTCGGCCCCACGCCAAGAAAACGCGTGTCAAAAGAGAAGGAAGTTCCAGCTTGTTGAGCCTCTCGCGCGAGAGCGGCAATCAAACGCGAGCGCTCGATAATCAGATCCGGCTTCTTCAGGGCAATTTGCGCCGAGCGGCCGTCGGTAAAAAGTTCAAAGCGGCGGATTTCGTTGATGACGCTGTCCTGGGCCACAGCGGCCATTTGGGTGCGAAAATGATCGGTAACAATCAGCGTGCGCGCCGACGGCTCAAGCTGCGGCTTGGATTCCACTACGCGAACAGGACGCCCGCCGCGGGCTACGCTGGCGGCGGTGAAGAGTCCGGCTGCCGAAGCTCCTACGATGACGACTTCACTGGAGTGATTGCTGTTCCCTGGCTGGGTCTTGCTTTCTTTCACAGTCCTGTAGGTTCCCAGTGGTGCAAAATCTCTCCGTTTGACGCTGAGAGACTACGCCAAAATTTGATTAAGCTTTCCGCCCGACCCGTGCGGGACCTCTAAAGGAAGTGGGTGGGAGGGGCGTTGTAAGTATACAGAAACGACCCGTAAGGGCAAAGAAAGACGCAGCTTAGACAACGTTGAAGACCCTTTCAGCTAACAACTCGATGTTTAGGAAGCAAGAGAGGACTTGCCCTCCTGGCGCTCATAGGGCGCGCGTTCGAGATAGGCGACGCCCAGCAAAATAATGCCGAGGACCACGGTCCCAAGAACCAAGGCACCCCACGTCGAAAGGTGGCTGACAAACAGCGCCGCGCAGCCTCCGATGGCCCCAAGAAGATAGAGGGTAATCACGGCTCCGCGATGACCGAGCCCAAGATTGGACAAGCGGTGGGCGGCGTGGTCTTTGCCGGGCGTAGTAAAAGGCAGCAACCCCCGCCTCACGCGGGAGATGGTGACCAACGTGGTGTCAAAAATGGTTACGCCCAAAATCAACACAGGCGCCAACCAGACAGAAAGGTGCGACGCATGATCAATGCGCAGCTTGAGACCCAAGGTGGCCATCAGGAAGCCCAAAAACATCGCGCCGCCGTCGCCCATGAAAATTTTGGCGGGCTTAAAGTTCCAGCGGAGAAACCCGGTAGCCGCTCCGAGGACCGCGGCAGCCAGGATGGTAACCAGCGTCTGCCCGTTCAGGTAGGCAAGGAGCGCGAAGAACACGGAAGCCATGGCGGCAACGCCGGCGCATAAGCCATCCATGTGATCGAGAATGCTGAACGAAGCGGTGATGCCCACCACCCAAAGGACGGTCAGGACAGCGTCCAAGACTTCGGCGCCGCGGCCTCCCAGAAGCACGCTGAAGACTTGAGCTCGAATTCCGGTGAGAAGCAAAATCCCCGCGGCAACCGGCATCCCAACAAATAGCTTCACCTGATGATGAAGGAGCCCGCGATCATCGAGAATGCCGACGGCGGCCACCAGGGTCGCGCCAATCAGGATTCCAGCAATTTGCGTCTGCGCCGGCCCTTGAAACGACAGCAACACGGCAATCACGACGGCAGCGTACATGGCCAATCCGCCGAGAAGAGGGATGGGAGCATGATGCACCTTTCGTGGGCCGGGCAGGTCCACCATGCCCACGCGCAGCGCGAACGCGCGCACCGGAACAACCAACATCATGGAAGCCAATAGCGCGACGAAGAACGCGAGCAGGCCTGCGGCCATGCAACCCCATTTCATACGGAGAACAAGTTCCGCCCACGGTGGCTCGGCGGGCAACTTCCGTAATTCTTGCCGGGTTGGGACCGGCTCCCAAGTTAGAAGCTGAAAATAGCTGCCCCCACGCAGCGCAAACACCATACTGCGGTTTTTGTTGCGCGGCAATCCCGGAAAAAGTTGTTTTGCTTAATTGGTTCTTTGTAATGATGCGGCGGGAAGACTTCCGCGGCGAGTCAACGGCGTATGTGAAGTCCAAAGAAGCACTATCGAGGGTATCGAGTCGTGCTTAGTTCCTAGCGCATCGTTAGCCGGTCGAAAGCCTCCAGATATTTGTGAAGTTCCCCGGCGCGATCATAAGAAGGTGCGGCATTGCGGGCTGCTTCTCCCATGGCTCTTAGTTTCGTGACGTCCGCCATAAGGGCGCGAATTACTTTGACGAGCTCCGCGGGTTTGTCGGGGTCAGCGGCTACGGCGAAGCCTTGCTTCTCGCCAAGCGAGACGACGTCCGTTTCCTTTGGGGCTACGGCGACAATCGGCTTTCCTGCGGCGAGGATTCCGTACATTTTGCTTGGCACCACGACTCCCTCGAGCCCCCACTTTACCGTAACAATGTGCGCATCCGCGGCTGCGAGGACTGATGGGATTTTGTTCCAAGGGAAGTAATCCAGGAAGCGAATGTTTTCGGCTCCCGCAGCCGCGGTTGCCAGTTGCGAGCGCAACGCACCTCCGCCCACGAAAACCAGGCCCACGCCGTCGTTTGCCAGTTTGCGGGCAGCGGTGATCAAGGTATTCCAAGCGCCGTAGAATCCGAGATTGCCGGCGTGCAACAGAACGAACGAAAAACCGCCTCGAATCACGCGGACGATTTCAGGATCGAGAGGTAACAAAGGCTCCGTGGCTTTGGGAGGCTCCACTCCATCACGAATGACTACGACGCGGGCAGGGTCTACTCCCTTTGCGATGATCCGCGCACGCATGTCCTCGCCAAGAACGATGACGCACTTGGCGCGTCGCAAAGCCCAGCGGTGCATTCTTTCCCATGCGCGCGCGAGCAAACCACGCCGCATGATGTCGCCGCCCACGGCCATATCGGGATACAGATCCCGGATGTTGTAAGCGCAGGGTTTTCGCTTCAGCATGGCGACGAAAGCTCCCACGATTCCCTGGAATGGCGGGTCGGTCATGACCACCACTGCGTCACAATCTAGGAAAAGGGCGCACGGAACGGCGAGCCAAACATAGCTCAAGTAATTTATCAGGCGCTTTTTCATATTGAAGCGCGGAAACGCAGTCGAACCGGCGCGGATGACTCGAACGAGGCCGGCGTTTTCCGTTTGATACAGCCGCCATGGACGACGCTCGGTTGGATCGTACGATGGGCGACCGCAAAGGACCGTGACGTGATGATGAACGCAAATCGCATCCACGACGGTGTGCGCCATTTTTGCGGTCGCCGAGGTGTCCGGCGGATAGTAAAGATTGAGCAGAAGAATTCGCAATCGTTTTCAACCGCACGGATGATTCAAGACTGCTTATGATGCGTCGTATTGCGCGCTGATGTCGAACTGTTTCTGTTGTCTGGTGGAAATCAGCACGGTATCGTTTCGTTTTCCCGCAAGCTTGGCGTCATGGCCGTTGACCGTGACTCGCGAGAAAGCAGACTGCAGCGGCAGGCGCAGCTTGACCTGGACTTGTGCCGGTTTTCCGGCTGCAGCAAGAAGAATTTTACCAGCGATATGTCGCGTGGATGGATCCGCGCGAAGTTCGAGAGTGACGCGTCCCCACCGTGTGGGGGCATTTTCGATGCGGATAGGGCTCCCGGAAACGAGCCAAGCGCGTGGAACGCCCTTGCCCAGATAAAGAACCTCCTCGTCAGAGTCTTCAAGAACCAGCATCCAGCGCACCAGCAGGGGAATGGTTTGCTGGGCTGGTATGCAGAAGAGAGCGGTGCCGCCGTTGATGTCTGAAACCTCTCCCGCGGTCCAACTGCCGCGAGTGTGATCGTGATAATGATGGGAATAAAGGAACAACAGAAACTCTTCGACGCGGTCGAGCCGTAACAACATCTGGGCGTAACCATAGGAAATAAAGCCCAGGATTTCCCGGGAACCCGGACGGGCACGGCTAACGTTGGCAACCACTCCGAGTGTCGTTGCGCCGTACGCGCGCATGCAGTCGATCACCAGGTTTGCCAAATCCGCGGGCAGGATGTCCGCCTGAAGCAGTTCTGCGTAGGGACGATGCGGCCACTGTTGCGGACTAGGGCGCTCTTTGGCGAGGGAATCGCGGAAAGTCAGTGAGGTGCCCGGAAAGGGCCCAATATAAGGCGGGGTCATGTCATGGCGAATGTCTTTTCGCACGGCGGCAACCATAGCGTCCTCCAGAGCTTTGCTGCGCTTCAGCCATTCTTTTGCCAGGGATTCTGAGGCGGCTGCTTTTGCCCCGTGTACCTCCGGCCAGACACGCGCAAGGTCCTTGAGGCCACGCGAGGCGAAGGCGCTGTTCGCAAAGTACGGCAGCCACCAAGTCATCGGTTTGGAGGAAAGACAGGAATCGGACTCGCTCCAGCCGTGAATCAGAGCGTAGCCGGGATCGTCACTCGGCAAACGCAGGCTTTCCTCGTGGAGTTCTTCCAGCAGCGCAGCCGTCGCCTCGATTTTTGGACGATGCTTCTGGAGCAGCGCCGCATCGCGCGTGTAGTTGTAATACCGCGCGAGCAAGGAGAGCGTCATCCCGAATTGCGCGGTCTCCGGGCCGCGCATGTTGATCATTCCTTTTTCATCGACGAAATCGCCGAAGTAGTTGTCGATGATCTGCTTCGCGGCTGTGAACCGGCCCCATTCCAGATTGGTGTAGACGGCGCTGGTGAAAATGTCTTGAAAGCCGTCGTACTCCGAACCGTAATAGTCGCGATCGACGGCTCCATATTTTGGATAGACGCCGCCGGGACGCACCATCAGTTCGCGCGCGATGGCGTGCCGGGACATGTTCACATACGTTTCGTCCGGAAGTGAGACGGGCGAAGCATCGTGCAATTGCCGGTCCCAGTATTCTGCAAAAACGAGCAAGGCCCGGTAAAACGCCTCGGGAGCGGGGTCTTTGCGGCGCGGCGGAAAGGCTGGGTAGCTGTATCCGTAAACGACCTTGGTCATCTTTCCGTTTTCAACGCGCGCCGTGCGGTGCCAGGTTTGGACGATGAACTTGTCTTTCGCCTCCACATCGCCGAAGACAACGATTTCCAAGTAGGAGGAATCCGAGAGAGGCAGGACTTTCCGAACGGCCGGCATCCACCCACCGACGAGGCCTTCAAATCGTTTTGCTGCAAGTTCTTGCGTAATTTCGGAAAAGTATTGTTCCGGGTGGTAAGTCCGCGTCCTGCCGGTCGCAAATACCGGCATGGTGTCAAAACACTCCCTGGTTCCCACGAAAGTGTTCCAGGGCAGCCGAAAACCTCCGCCACGCTCTTTTGTGTTGGATGCCTGCGGCGGAGCGGCAGACTTCACGGCTGCGGGGTCCGGATCATCTCCGCCTTGCAGGAGCCGGTCGGCCAAAAGATCGGCTCCCGCCAAACCGATTTCGTCCAAATTCAGGCCAAGGTATGGCGGCTCCGCTTCCGCAAAGACCGCTTCCGCAGATTTTGGCAGGACGCGCTTGGCGCCCTGATTCGAAAGAAAAACGATGGCGCCGTCCCGCGTTCGCAGGTCCTCATAGACTTTCCAGTTTTTGCCTGAGTATTGAACCTCGCAGAGGAGCGTGTGCCCATCCACGTCTGCTAAAGAACCAGAATCCTCAATCAGTGGCGCAATCTTCGAGCTTTCTTCAAACGGAGCCGCATCATCCCGCCAAGCCGATGGCAGATAAGATATGCCCGCAGTGCCGGCGGCAAGATTTTGCAGAAAACGACGGCGTCTCATGTCAGCTCCTCGCACCTGAACGAACACACAGCGGCGCAGGATCCGTATTGTATTCGGATCAAGCCGTGGTAAACACGCGGTTCAGCACAAGGCACAAAGAATCTTTGTCGGTCACGGACGTGTGATCAACAGGTCGTCCAGGACCAGCCCGTCCATTTTTGTGCGCTGAAAGCAGTCAATGGCTTCCTCGGGGCGGCAGACAATCGGCTCGTTATCGTTAAAGGAAGTGTTCAGGACGACGGGTACACCCGTGAGATCGCGAAACGCGGAAATCAGCGCATGGTAACGAGGGTTTGCCTCTCGCGTGACGGTTTGAAGGCGCCCTGTGCCGTCCACGTGCGTAGATGCGGTAATTTTTTCGCGCTTTTCCGGGCGCACAGAGTACGCCAGCGTCATGAACGCCGAGGGATGGGATTTTTCAAAATATTCCGCCGTGGCTTCTGCGAGAATCGACGGTGCAAACGGCCGAAAGACTTCGCGATGCTTGATGCGCTGGTTAAGAATTTCCTTCATTTCCGGACGACGCGGATCGGCCACGATGCTGCGATTGCCAAGCGCGCGAGGGCCCCATTCTGCTCGCCCTTGAAACCAGCCAAGGATTTTGCCATCGGCGATGAGGCCTGCAGCGCGGCGCATCAATTCTTGTTCACGAAGTTCGGATATGACGCAGCCCTTTTGTGCCAGGCCATTCGAATCAACGGCGCGGCGAATTCGTTCAGGCGAGTATTCCGGGCCCCAGTAGGCATGGTCCATCACAAATGATCGGGGCCGGCCAAGAATCTGATGCCACACGAAGAACGCGGCTCCGACGGAAAGTCCGCCATCTCCCGCAGCCGGATGAACGTAAACCTGCTCGAATGGCGTGGCATCAAAGATTTTTCCATTCGCCACGCAATTGAAAGCCACACCGCCAGCCAGGCAAACGGCTTTCAATCTTGTCCGGTCCGCAAGTCTCTTCAACATGCCGAGATAGACTTCCTCCAGCCGTACCTGCAGCGAAGCCGCCAGGTTGCGATGACGTTGTTCCAGGGCTTGGTCCGCCGAGCGCGCCGGACCCAGCCGCCTTTCCATCCCTTCTGAAAACAACTTGCCGAGCGTGGGCGTTTTGCCCGCCTCCGCCCAGGACATCTCCGGCCCCGTGCGATGGTGTGAAAAGTAATCCAGCCCCAAGCGGAACCCACGGCTATCGGAACCGTTTTCAAATCGTACGATGTCACCGAATAGTTCCAATTGTTCAGGCTGGCCGTAGGCCGCCAGGCCCATGACTTTGTATTCGTCGCCGAATTTCAAAAAGCCCAGATATTGGGTGACGGCGCTGTAAAAAAGTCCCAAGGAATGCGGAAACGCGATGGCGCCTTCGATTTTCATGTGGCGGCCATTGCCCGTTCCCCACATGGTGCTGGCGAAATCTCCGAGGCCATCGGCAGAGAGCAGCGCGGCGTTGTCGAAGGGCGAACAATAGAAGCTGCTGGCCAGATGCGCCTGGTGATGCTCGATGCGGTGAAACTTTGCGCGGATTTTTTTCGGGTCGGCGTCGTACGCCTGCGCCAAGGCTTCAGGAATGCCCTGGAATTTCAGCAGGACTTTGGCGCGTTCGCGCGCAAACGAAGGCATGCGCAGCGCATAGAATATTTTCGTAGCCAGCCGCGCGTAAGGATTTCGCGGCACGGCGACGTGATCAATTTCGTTCAGCGTCAGACCGGCCGCCTTCAGGCAGTAGCGAATCGCCTGAGCGGGAAATCCCGCCGCGTATTTGACGCGATTGAAGCGCTCCTCTTCGACAGCAGCAATCAGCTTCCCCTCGCAGACAACCGCGGCGGATGCGTTTCCGTGGTACGCGTTAATCCCCAGAATGTTCATCGGATGATGGGTCAGTGTACCTCAGCCCGCCGGTTTACGCGGCGAGATGGCGGCGGCACCATTCGTTCAGCACAAAAAGAGACCACGGGCGGGCCCAGGTGGTTCTTCCAGCTAGAAATTCCTTCCAAACAACTTGTACTCCGCCGGGGCGCAACACAGGCTTCAAAGCAGGCGCAGGGTTCCCGAAACTGGCCTCCACCCTTTTTCGCAGCGGACCGCGCAACCATTCTTCCCACGGTAGTGTAAATGTGCGCTTTTTCTGCCCTAGGATTTCAGCCGGCAACAAGTCGCGAATCGCCTCCACCAGCAATGCCTTCTGTATGCCGGGCCGCCGGCGCGCCGCATCCGGCAAAGCGTTCACAAATTCCATCAGCGGCGTGTCCAGCATTGGCACGCGCACTTCGAGCGACTGGGCCATACTCACGGAATCCGTGTCGCGCAGCAGCGTGCTCGCCATGTAACTGCGTATCTCCAGCCAGGAAATCCCCGCCACTGGTTCCTGTTTGCGCGCTTCGTCGGCGGCCCTTTGCAGCCAGCCGATCCAGGTCGGCTCGAGCGTTACGCCATCCGGTCCGATCGTACTGGGGCGGAATCGTGGCTCGATAATCTGTTCCAGTTTCCCTGGGGGGAAAAGCGCGCGCGTGAAGAAATAGGGATGCGGGAGAGAGTCGGGAGAAACCCAGGCGGCAATTGCCTTGCGCCCTGCATCGGGCGAACCGCGGCTTCCAGCAAGCGCGGCAACCAGCAGTTTCGTCAATTCCCTTGCAACGGCAGGCACAAACCAAGCGGTGCGAATCAGTCTTGCCACGCGCGGCGTGTCCGCAAACGTTTGATATCCGGCAAAAAGTTCATCGCCGCCTAGGCCGGAAAGCGCCACTTTCAGCGCGACTTCCCGCGCTGCCCAGGAAACAAAATAGGTATTCACGGCATCCATGGTGGGCTGGTCCAGCGCGGCAATGGCCTCGTCCATTCGCTCAACAACTGCCGCGCCACCCAGCGGAACTTCGGTGTGTTTCGTCCGGCAATGTTGCGCGATCACGCGGGCTGCTGCTGCCTCATCAAAGGCTGTCCCTGGAAACGCAAGCGTGAAACTCTGAATTCCCGATTGCGCTTTTGCGGCCAGAGCGGCGATGGCTCCCGAATCCAGCCCGCTCGAAAGGAACAATCCCACAGGAACGTCGGCAATCAGATGCGTCTTCACCGCATCTTCGAGCATCGGCCGCAACTTCTTGGCTGCAGAGGCAAGATCGCGGGGTTTTCGTGTGTCTCGCGCCGCGGGAGACAGGGCAGGATCCCACCATTGCCGTGCGCGCGGCACGCGGCGGCGCTCCGGAACGTGGAGCAACATGCGGTGGCCTGGAGGCAGGCTGAACACACCTTCGACAAGCGTCACCGGCTCGCTCACGCTGCCGAATAAAAGGTAAGAGGTCAACGCATCCCGCGATAAGCTTCTTGGCGCCAAGCCGGCTGCAAGGAGCCCTCGCACTTCCGAAGCAAACGCAAACCCTTGCGGCGTCTGCGTGTAATAGAGCGGCTTAATTCCCAGCGGATCGCGCGCCAGAAAAAGAATTGGCGCCGTGGCGTAACGCTCGCGCAAATCGAGGAGCGCAAACGCAAACATTCCGCGCAGCTCGTTGAGCGCGTCTTCGCCCCACTCTTCCCAGGCGTGGACGAGAATTTCCGTGTCGGATTGCGTCGCAAAGCGGTGTCCGCAGAGGACCAGGCGCTCGCGCAAATCACGGTAACCGTACAACTCACCGTTGAATACCACCGCGACGTCTTTGGTTTCATTCCAGATGGGCTGGTGACCGCCGACCAAATCGATAATGCTGAGCCGGCGCATGCCCAGAGCGAGCCCGGGGGCACGGGCTTCGCTCAAGAGGAACCCTTCTTCATCCGGGCCGCGATGGTGCATCGCCGCGCACATCGCCCTTACTCGCGATTCTGCATCGGCATTGCGCGAAGTGAAGGCGACTCCGCAAATCCCGCACACGCTATTCTTTGATCTCCGGCGTCGAGAAGAACGCCGCGCCGGCCCGGATCAGGTTTTCCCGAAAGTGAAAGCGGGGAATTCGCAACATGCTGTCGGCGTACCACCCAAGCGCCTGCCGCACAAGTAGAAAGAAGATTGTGGCCACAGCCGCAAGCACAAGATAGAAGAACGACTCCCGCTCCAGTAGCAGGCTCCAGTCCAATTTTTCTTCCCAGCCTGGATAGATGGCCCCGATTAGTCTTTGCAGATGCAGGCGCGACAGTCGCATGTGCGCAACACGTTCATAGCTGTACTCGCGACGATAATTCGGCACGGCGCTGATGGCTTGGTTGAAAATCGCCGGGTCCTGAAGTTCTTGGTGTGTTAGAAGCCGGCCTTGCGCATCCTTCATGATCAGGCGGTAAGCAGGGTCAACCACGACCCAACGCCCGTTGATCAGCACTTCAGCCACGACATGTTTGGCCGTGCTGTTGGGCGATAACAGAAGCAGCCTGCGCACCTGGAGGTCAGAGGCCCGCGCAAGATTCAGAAAGGCATTCGTTGCGGTGCCACAAACCTTCAACAACTGCGCGTAATTGAGAGTGGTCTCGGGATCACGAGTCGCCAGTGTTGCAGGATTGTCCGCGATTCCGCGCGATGGCTCCGCGCGCATCCAATCCAGAATTGCCTGCACCTTGCGCTCGGCAGGCAGGAAATTGGGAATAATGGCGTCCGAGTATCCATCGAGGTAACGCCGGACCGAGAACTCCCGGACTCCCGTGTAAGCTACAGCGAAGAGCGCCACCGCCAAAAGCAGGTTGCAACTCCACCATACAGCGCGAAAGAGAGAGTGTTTTGGTTTGGGCACCGGAAACCTATCCTGCTTGTTGGAATTCTCCCGATGTTCCCTTGCGAGAGACAAACCCTGCGTACAAGGACTCCATTTCGCGGACAGGACTTTCCCATCCCAGTTCCTTGGTGACTTTAGCGCATCCTGCCCGGAGATGTCCACGGAGTTTGTCGTCAGTCAAAAAACGCGTGAGAACCTTCGCCAGGTCCTGCACTTCGTGTTTCACAACTAAACCAGCCTCGTTCGCGAGCAGCGGCGCTATCCCGCATTGTTCCGTCACAATGACGGGCGTGCCGGCGGCAACCGCTTCCGCAGCAGTGTTTCCAAAATTTTCATTCTGTGACGGCAGGACAAAAACGTCGGCATCCCGGTAAGCCGCCCACTTATCTTGGCCGAACAGCGGCCCAGCGAATTGAACGCGCTGGCTCGCGCCGAGTTGCTCCGCCACTTGCTCCAGTTGCCGCTTCATCCCGCCCTCGTCGGGTCCCGCAAAAACCAGCCTTGTTCCTTCCAATTGCCTTCTTACTTCCGCAAACGCCCGCAGCAGCAACTCCGGACTCTTTTTCACAGATAGGCGTCCGAGGAAAAGCACAACTTTCGTGTCTTTTGGGACGTCAAGCCTGCTGCGAAACGCTCCAGGCTCCGGCCACGATTCGGGCGCCTCCACTCCATTTCGCCGCATGACGATCTTCGCTCGCGGGACTCCTCCGGACGCCAGTTCTTCGATTTCCTGCTCCGAAGTAGCCACAACGGCGCTTGCTGCTTGGAGCATTTGTGTTCCCCACATACCGTGATAAATGCGCTTCAGCCACAGGTTTCGCACAATCGGGATAAACATGCCGATGGGTTCGACCACGTAAGGGATGGCGCGCACCCGGCAAGCCGCGGCCACAGCAGGACCCAGCAAATCGTACAGTCCGAAAATGTGCGCGATGTCGAAGTCTCCCAGCCGCGTCCCGCAGAAACGCTTGACCGCCGGGTTCCAGCTCACTTGCCGGTAATGCAGCCAGGTTGGCAGATAAATCGTCTCGACCTTGTTTTCTTTGCGTCGCCATCCGAACGGCGACCATTCCGATGTGTTTTTCTCGTCCGTTGCCGCTGCGCGTTTTCCCAATCCCCAGTCGGCTGTCACGACTGTTACTTGATGCCCTTTGCGCGCCAGGCCTTCGGCAAGAGCCCGCACTTTCACGGGCGGCCCTCCAAATTCCAGAAATGGCGCGTAGGTCTCCGTGACGTTCAGGATTCGCATTGATCGCGCAGGATTTTTTTCAGAGCTTTCACAAAATTCTGGAAGCGGTATTCGTGATCAACGGTTTGCCGGCCGCGGGCGCCCATTTCCCTGGCGTGCTGCGGGTCCGCGAGCAGCGTTTGCACGGCCGTGGCCAGCTGGATCGGATCCCCGTGCGGCACCAAGTAGCCGGTGACACCATCCTGAATCAGCTCCGGCGCTCCCCCATGCGTCCCTCCAATCACGGGCTTGCCGCAGGCCATGGCCTCCAGATAAACGAGGCCAAATCCTTCCCCGCGGCTAGGCAAAGCAAAAACCTCGCAGGCCTTGTAGCAAGCTGCCAATTCCTCGTTGCTCAGCCCGCTCAGAAAATGTACGTGGCGCTCCACGCCATTCTTCTCCGCAAAGGCTTCGAGCCAAGCCCGGTCGTCTCCGGACCCCGCGAGGACCAACTGCAGTGCCGGCCACGCCGTCAGAAGCCTCGGCAACGCTGTGATCAACGTGTCCATTCCCTTATAGCGTTCTGCCGCCACCCAGCGCCCCGTCGTAAGAATGACACGTCCGTTGGGGAATTCTTTCGGTGGTTTCGAAGCCGTATTCGCCAGAAGCGCCTCGAATTGCGGATCGAGCGCCCAGGGCAGCACGCGAATCCGCTCGCGCGCGACATCTTGTTGGGTAGCCACTTGCTCTGCCGTATCGCGGCTCGGCGCCAGCACCAGATTGGCGCGCCGCAGCGCCGCTCCTCGCAAACGTCCCAGCGGTTCCCACACTTCCACGCCGTGTGTGCAGACAATGCCCTTCATCTTCGGGGCAACCAAGCGCAACGCCTGCACGACTGGCGCGAGATTTGGATGCCCGGCCAGCACTAGCTTCGCGTCCCGTTTTGCCGCGCGCAAGGCCGTCACCGCAAGGCGCACTTTGGCCTTCTCACAACCGGTAAACACAAATTCCCGCCCGCCCACGGCGGCGCGGTGCAATTCCGGGGAATCGTTCAAGCTGAGCAGCCGGCAGTCCCACCCGCGGCTGCAAGCAAACTCGGTCAGCACCGCCGCCAAATGGCGCCCCACGCGCTGCACCCCGCCGGGTGCGTCGAGTTCTGGGAAGAGGCCTATAACCACGCGCTGAGTCTGCCAACTAGCGCGCCTATTGGCAAGCCATGTCTTATAGTTCGTGCTCGATGGTTAGTCGTGGTTTCGGTAGGTACCAGACGAGGCAGCCGTCATTTGCCTTGCTCGCACAACAAGTCTGCGAGCTCTGTTAGCCGGTCCAGGTAAACATCGGCGGGATAGGCCGCGCGGTCGTGCGTTCCAAACCCATAATTCACCGCGGCCGCCACAGTGCCCGCGTTTCGCGCCGTTTGTACATCCACTTCCGAGTCCCCTACCATGACCGCCTCGGCGGGAGCGGTGCTGAGTTCTTCAAGAATTTTCCTCGCGCCCAACGGGTCCGGCTTCTTTGTTTCAAAACTGTTCCCGCCATAGACGGCGCGAAAGTATTTCGCCAGCCCCAATCCTTCCAGGATCCTGTTGCTCACGCGCACCGGCTTATTGGTCAGCACGGCCATGGGAAATTCGCGCAGTTCTTCCAGCGCCTCCGCAACTCCTGGATAGGCGTGCGTCGAATCCAGCTTGTGCTCGTCATAATGCGCCAGAAAAAACTTCATCGCTCGCTCGCACTCCTCTTCCGTAGCTCCATTTCCCAGGGCTCGCGCCACCAGCCTCGGCGCTCCGTGCCCGATATAGCTGGAAACGGTGTCTTCGTGGAGCGCGTCGCGGCCCATCTCCACCAGCATCGCGTTGACGGAGCGAATTAAATCTTGCTTCGAGTCAATCAGCGTGCCGTCCAGGTCGAAGATCAGCGCGCGAACGGAAGACAGTTTGTCAGCCGGCATAAACCACTATCTTAATATGCCTA
>Ga0209474_10000814_pt1 | contig 32332 bp, 26 predicted proteins | sample GraSoiAngelo_145_FD_185902 | JGI IMG/M metagenome (GOLD analysis project Ga0209474, IMG submission 185902) | Grasslands soil microbial communities from the Angelo Coastal Reserve, California, USA - 14_1009_05_20cm (SPAdes) (version 2) | ecosystem: Environmental > Terrestrial > Soil > Grasslands...
CGGAGGGGGCCTGACATCGGTCACAGTATCTGGGTCCACGATCGAGCCTGTTGGCTCAATAATTCTTCTCCCCGTCCCTAAACTACAATACAACGTGGACGTGAGACGTCAAGGAAGGGCGTTACACGGAATCGTCACGCAAAAACGTGGGGAATGCCATGAACCTGACGCTGGTGGGCGCTATCGTACTGCTCGCGGTGTGGATAATTATCGTCTTCGTAGCCCACGTGGGCAGCGGGCCGGTGCACCTGCTGTATGCCGTCGCGGTCGTGCTGTTCGCTCGCCGCATCATTACGGGCGCGCCGAAGTTCTTGTCTTAATTGCGCATTACAGCGTCGACTTGAACAGCAGCCGATTGGGGGTCCCCGACGGATTCCCCGTGATGACACTCGTCGTGGCATTGTTGATGATCCAATTCGACACCGTCGCCGACGCTGCGTCGCCGAAGGTCGCCTTGTACAGGGCGGCCACGCCCGTGACGTGCGGTGTGGCCATCGACGTGCCGCTCAGGGTCATGGTCGTGCCGAGGAGGTAGGTGGACTTGATCGACGACCCCGGCCCGTACGCTTCGACGCAGGTGCCCCAATTGGAATACGACGCCTTGGCGTCGGTCTTCTCCGACGCCGCCACAGTGAACACGCCCGTCGCGCCGGCTGGCGACGAGCCGCAGGCGTCGGCGTTGTCGTTCCCGGCGGCCACGGCCAGGAAGACGCCCGAGTTCCAGAGATTCGTGACCGCCTGGTCGAGCGCCGAGGACTTGCCGCCGCCGAGCGACATGTTGGCCACGGCGGGGCTGGCGTGGTTCGCCGTGACCCAGTCGACCCCGGCGATCACGTCGGAGTTGAGGCCGATGCCGGCGCAGCTGAGCACCCGCACGCCGTGCAGGGACACTCCCTTGGCCACGCCGTAGGTCGCCGCGCCCACCGTCCCCGCGACGTGGGTGCCATGGCCGTTGCAGTCCTGGCCCGTGATGCCCAGGGCGTCATAGACGTCGTCCGCGCGGCCGCCGAACTCAGGATGCAGTGTCCAGATCCCGGTGTCGATGATGTAGGCGTGCACGCCCGCGCCGGTCGAGGTGTAGCTGTACGTGCGTGACAGCGGCAGCGCGCCCTGGTCGATGCGGTCGAGGCCCCAGGGATCGCCGTTGGCATCCATCGCTTGGGTGACGTCGGCCCGCATCACCTGATCGGGCTCGACCGACGCGACGAGCGGGTTCCGCTGGATCGCATCCACGGCCGACGCGGGGAGCCGCGCGGCGAAGCCCTTGATGGCGCTCGTGTAGATGTGCAGCATCGAGCCACCAAGCCCGCTCACGAGAGCGGTCGCCACCGTGCCCGGGTCGGTGACCGCGTCATGGAACACGACGATGTACTGGCCGGGAACGACCTCCGGCGCGGCGCGTTGCGCCACGGTATCGCCGGGTCCGCCCGGCCCCACCGGCCGGGTGTCCACGGAGCGCGACGCGTCTTGGCAGGCGACGAACGGGAATCCCAACGCGACAATGGTTGCGTATGTGCGGACGTGCATGGCTCCCTCGCGACAGAACGTGCCCGTAATGTAGGTCGGGCAAAAACCGTTCCGACCGCAGAGCGACACCGGTTGGATCGCGATGGGTGATGCAGAGCACGCACTGGGAGGGGGGCGCGCGCAACGCTGTGGCGCGCGGGCAACGGGCTCGGCCCGCCGGACGGCCGGACGGTCGCACGAAGTGCGACGCGTCCGTGGCTAGCCGTCTTTCTGGGTTATCTCACTCAGGTCCGCCAGGAAGGACTTGTCCAGGCTCCAGGGCCTGTCTTCATGCAGGGCACAGAAGCGGGAGGGCGCATCTTGCCGATGCGCCCCTCGTCTGCGCGCTGCCCTTACGGTCTCTCAGTACTCGACATACGCTGGCGCGTTTGCGCGCAGGGATAGCCCGACCGCGCGGCTAATGGCGTCGCGAATCTGTTCCGGTGTTGCGTCCGCTCCGACATCAATGGTCGGCGCTGTTGGCGAGACGGACGCGCGGCCCCCCTCGGCGCACGTCACTTTGATGCTCATCGGCGTGAAGATGTCGAGAGTCAAGAACGCCACCAACTGGTTGACGAAGCTGAGTTGCGTCTCGATCTTCGCGGCGCCGTGCGAGCATTGCGAGGCGGTCGCGACTGTGCTCGGTGGCACGAGCCCGAAAATCCAACCTGCGGCAAATGACTTTTCGACTACTTGGGCAGAGGGTTTCAGGCCAGTATCCACGGTGGCGTGGTAGCACGCGAGCGCGAAAGGGAAGACGCCGACAAGGCTGAGTCTCAGAAAGCGGGACATTGAGCAACCTCCTTGGTGGGAAAAATGGGGATTAGGCGCCTAGTGGGAAGCCAGCCAGGTTTCGGTGAACCGATGCGTCGTCCCTGAGATCGCGACCGTGCAGGTTTGCTGGCCGCTGGCTCTGTTCGAGGGACTGACCGAGACCGTGCCACTGTAAGACGCCTCGGTCCGTTTTCGGCGGCTCCATGATAAGGCGTGACTGCCCGACAGGCAACGTTTCCGGGCTCAGCGCAGCCGGCCAACGCGGTCGGCGGGCCAGTCCTGGACGACGATCCGCTGCTCCAGCGGTCGTTTGCCGAGGGTCAGGCGCACCACGTATTCGCCAGGCAGCACCCGCCGCAGGTCGTCGCGGGACGTGGGGCCGCCGAGCTCGCGCGGTCGCGGCTTGTCGCGCGTCAGGTCCCAGGTGACGTGCTGGAGGCCGGGGTACCCGGGGCCGGTGATGTGGCGGATCGTGTCCCCCGCCGCGGTGGCGATTACCAGCTTGACGCCGTCGGGCTGCACTTCCCTGAGGTAGTACGTAATGACCGCGCCGCGCGGCGGGTTCGGCGCGACGAACGGCCGGCTGCCCCAGTCGGGGTAGGTGTCGCGCGGGCGATACTGATAGGCAGCGGGAACTTGAAACAGGTGGACCGCCTCGGCGAGCAGGGTGTCCGTCATCTCCTCGAGCGCCGCGATGTTAGTGATCCAGAGACCGCGACCGTGCGTCGACACGACGAGGTCGCGCTGCGCAAACGACATCGCCATGGACTCGACAGGGACAGGAGGGAGGTTCTTGCCGAACCGCCGCCAGCTCTTGCCCCCGTCGAGCGACACGTACGCCCCCGTCGCCGTGCCGACCCAGAGGAGCCGCTGGTTGACCGGATCCTCGAACAGCGTGAGGCTCCCCTGATCCGCCGGGAGTGGCTGCCCGATCTCGGCCCAGGTCTTGCCGAAGTCCTCCGTACGGTAGACGTGCGGCGCATAGTCGTCGCGGCTGTGACAGTCGTACACGAGGTAGGCGCGGCTCGCGACGTGGTAGGACGTCACGATGGTTGCGACCCAGCACGACGTAGGCGCGCCCTTCGGGAAGCTCGTGCTCAGCTCCATCCATGTCTTGCCGCCGTCGCGCGTCAGCCACACGAGTCCGTCGTCCGATCCCGCCCACAGCACGTCTTTGGAGCGCGGGCTCTCGGCGATGGCGAAGACCGCGTGATAGCTCGTGTGCCCCACCTCGGGGCTGGGGTGCTCGCGGCTCGCCCGGGTCATGTCCGGCCCGAGCACCTCCCAGTCGTCGCCGCGATGCGTCATGCGAATCAGGTGGTTCGCACCGACGTACAGGACCGTGGGGTCGTGCTGGGACACGAGGATCGGCGTGGTCCAGCCCCAATTATAGGGATAGCCCGAGTCCAGGCCGGCGTCGAGCGCGAGCGGAGTGATGTCATCGCGTTGCCAGGTCTTCAAGTCGAGTCGCGACACGTGTCCGAACTGCCACCCGGAGTACACGGTGTAGGGGTCGTTGGCGGGGATCTGTACCCACATCCCGTCCCCGCCGTTCACCGGGTACCAGTCGCCATCGGTGATGCCCAACGTATCACGCGTCCGACTCGGCCCACACCACACGCCGTTGTCCTGGAGGCCACCGCACACCTGATACGGCGTGAGCGAGCTGTCGACGACCACCGTGTAGAACTGCCCGATGGGAATCGCCATGTGCTCCCACGCCTTCCCGCCGTCCCGTGAGACATACACTCCGCCGTCGTTCCCAATGACGAGATGCTGTGGGTCGCCGCGATCGATCCACAGCGCGTGGTAGTCGCCGTGGACGAGATGCAGGGAGTCGGGCGCGAAGCTCTTGCCGCCGTCCTTGCTCTCGAGCAGCGCCGGCGAGACGGTCCAGACGTGGTCCGGGTCGGTCGGGTCGATCCAGATATCGTCGTAGTAGTAGTGCGGAATCGCCTGGAGGTCGTTCACCTGGGTCCAGGTCGCGCCGGCATCGCTCGAGCGAAACACGCCGCCGTAGCGCCCCTGGAGCGGGTCGGTGACCCCACGGTCCACCTGGATCGTGGCGTAGACCACTTTCGGGTCCTTTGCAGACACCGCGAGGCCGATGCGGCCGAGCCGGTCGGTCGGCAGACCATTCTTCAGGGCGGGGTCGGTCAGCTTCGTCCACGACTTCCCGCCGTCGGCCGTCTTGTAGATCCCGCTTCCCTTCCCGACGCCCTGCATGTGGCTGCCGCCCCAGCGCAACCGGTGCCACGCAGCGGCGTAGAGCACGTCGGGATTCGCCGGGTCCATCTCGAGATCCACGAAGCCGGTGGTGTCGTTCACGAACAGGATCCGGCTCCATGTCTTGCCGCCGTCGGTCGTCTTGTAGATCCCGCGCTCGGGATTGGCGCCCCAGAGGTGGCCGAGCGCGGCGACGTAGACGATGTCGGGGTTCGTGGGGTGGAGCACGATGCGCCCGATCGAGCGCGTGTCCTTCAAGCCCATGTTCGTCCACTTCTTGCCGCCGTCGGTGGACTTGTAGACGCCGTCGCCCCACCACTGCGAGCGCAGGCTGTTCTTCTCGCCCGTTCCGACCCACACGATGTTCGTGTCGGAGGGCGCGACGGCGAGGTCGCCGATCGTCTGGACGCCCAGTCCTTCCGAGACCGACTGCCAGGTGATCCCGCCGTTGGTAGTCTTCCACACGCCGCCCCCCGCGGCGCCTACGTAGAAGGTGTTCGGATAACCGGCTGCGTGCGGCACGGCGAGCGCGGTCACCCGCCCGCTATAGGCGGCAGGGCCGAGGTTGCGGAGCGAAAAGTTCTCGAGGAACCGGGTGAGCGAGTCCTTGGCGGTGGCCGCGGAGTCCGCGCGGCGAGCGGTGTCCGCGGGCGCCGCGGCCGGCGGCCGTTTCGGCCTCGGCTTCTGTGCGACGAGAGGGGCGGCGCCGAGCAGCACGGCCGATGCGAGAGCAACACTGCTGCGAGACTTGAGATGCATGGCGACGGGGGCTGGGGACGGCGAGATTCTACGCCCGCACGGCGCAGAAGGCCACCGGCTCTGGCCGGGCTGGGGCGTGCGCCATACGTTGGGCGGGTCCGACGGGGAGCGTTGCGATGGGCGTCGCGCGCCTATGCGCGGCTGAAGCCGACGGCCTCGATCCGCGGCTGAAGCCGCGGCTCGGCCCTGCCGCTGAAGCGGCGGTGGGCCCGTTTACGAGCAGGGCCGAGCCGCGAGTTCACTCGCGCAGTCTACCGCAGGCGCTCGCGCTGCTCGCGTTCCTGTCCGCCCGTTCGCCGGTCCGCCTGTCCGCCCTGCAATGTCCCGACGGCTCCCCGCCGCCGTGCCGGGCGGCTCGCACTGACCCCAGGCGCCAGCCCGAGGTGGCGCCCAACAGCGTCGCGGTGCTGTATTTCGACAATCTGTCTGCCGACACCGCGGATGCATATCTCGCGGAGGGGCTCACCGAGGAACTCATCGCTCGGCTCGGGCAGCTGCCGCGGCTCGCGGTGAAGTCCCGCGCCGCGGTGCGGCGGTTCAAGCAGAGCGGGGCGGACCCACTGGCCGCCGCGCGTGCGCTCGGCGTCGCGCGATTAGTCACCGGGAGCGTGCGGCGCGGGGGGAACCGACTGCGCGTGACCGTCGAACTGGTGCGGGCCTCGGACGGCGAGCACGTTTGGGGCGACCTGTACGACCGCACGGACGCCGATCTGCTGGCGGTCGAGGAGGACATCGCGCGCGCCGTCGCCTCGGCGATCGGCGGCCAGCTGCTGCCCGCCGAGCGCGCGACGTTGGCAGCTCGGCCGACTGCAAGTCCAGAGGCGTACGATCACTTCCTCCGCGGCAATCACCTGCTCGCACAGCGCACGGGGAGTTCCGTCGCACGCGCGATCGACGAGTACAAGACGGCAACCCGAGTCGACCCCCGATTTGCCGACGCCTTCGCGCGGACGGCCTTTGGGTACGGACTGTTTCTCGACTGGAGCTGGCCCTCACCCGCCGACCCGCCCGAATCGCTTCTCGCTCGCGCGGTCGCTAGTGTCGACCGGGCTCTGGCACTCAAGCCAACCTCCTCCGACGCCTGGGTGGCGCGCGGTCAGCTCTTGAGCTATCGGGACCTGAGCGCCGGCAAGCCGCTGAGCGAGGATGAGATCCTCGGGGCGTTTCAGCGCGCGATCCGCGCAGCGTGGAAGCATACCATCAGTATGGAGCGCGGCTGCTGTACCGTGGCAAGGACTCTGCCGCTGTCGCTGCGTTCCAGCATGCCCTCGTCCTCGACGCCGCGCGCGCGTTCACGCTCGTGTCACTGGGACTGGAGCGAGTGGTCGCGCGCAGCTATGCCGAGGCCCGTCGCTGGCTGGACAGCGCGCTCACCGTGGATCCGACGTTCGCCATCGGATACGCACATCGCGGCATGCTGGCCCTGCAATTGGGTGACCTCGCGCAGGCTCGCACCGATGGCGAGATGGCGATTCGGTTCGGAGCGGGGTACCGGCTGCCCGGGTTGGCGGTGCTCACGATGGTGGACGCGCGTAGCGGGGACACGCTCGCGGCTCGCGCGCGCCTACAGGAGCTTTTGCAAGCCATCGTCGACTCGCTGCACCCTTCCCCCCGGGATGCGCGCTACGTCGGGCCGGCGCTGCTCGCCACCGCCGGGGAAAATCGACTGGTCGAGTTCCTGGAACGGGTCGAGCCGCGCCGCGCGACGCTGTGGTTTGATTTGCGCCTGCCCGAGTACGATACCATCCGTGCGAACCCTCGCTTCCAGCAGCTGGTCGAGGAGTCTCGACCGCTCGGGGCGCCGCGATGAAACACGTCACATGGCTCCTGTGGTGGCTGGGTGTCGTGGCATCGGCGACCAGGCTCCAAGCTCAATGCCCCGACGGCTCGCCGCCGCCGTGCGGGACGGCCCGCGCCGCGGTCGCGCCAGCGACCAACAGCGTCGCGGTCCTGTACTTCGACAACCTCTCCCGGGACACCGCCGATGCGTACCTCGCCGAGGGGCTTACCGAAGAGCTCATCGCCCAGCTCGGGCGGGTCGAGCGGCTGGTCGTGAAGTCCCGCAACGCCGTGCGTCGCTACCGAGCCGCCGAGCTCGATCCCGCGCAACTCGGGCGGGCGCTCGGCGTCGCGCACCTGGTGAGCGGCAGCGTGCGGCGCTCCGGCACTCGGCTCCGCGTCACCGTAGAACTCGTCCGGGCCACCACCGGCGTGCGTCTCTGGGGCGAGCAGTACGACCGCGCCCAGGCCGACCTGCTCGACCTCCAGGAGGGCATCGCACGCGCCGTGACCGGTGTCATCGCGGGCCGACTGCTTCCGGCTGAGCGAGCGACCCTCGCCGCTCGTCCGACGCGGAGTCCCGAGGCCTACGACTACTTCGTCAAGGGCAATTACTACCTCGCGCAACGCACCGCGCGCTCCACCAAGCAGGCGGTGGACCAGTACCGCGCAGCGCTGCGGCTCGACCCGGGCTTCACTCGAGCGCTCGCGCGGATCGCCTATGCTCACGCACAGACGCTTTATTGGGGATCATTCCCCGAAGACGTACCGGCCGACAGCGTCCTGGCGCGCGGCTTGGCCGCCGCCGATGGCGCGCTGCGCCAAGACTCCACCTCGTCGGACGCCTGGATGGCGCGCGCGTTCCTGCTCAGCTACCGCTATCCCCGCGCACCCGTCATGGCACGAGAGGCAATCGAGCGAGCCGTAGCGCTCGATCCTCGGAACGCCGAGGCGCATCACCAATACGGAACGTTCCTCACTAACCACGGCGAATACGCCGCCGCGGTCGGCCAGTATCAGCAGGCCCTGACGATCGATCCACAACGGGGAACCACTCTTACCGGCCTCGGAATGGTGAGCCTCAGGAGACGTGAGTACACGGCGGCACGCGCCTGGTTGGATAGCAGCCTGGCGGTAGACCCTGGGTTCTACCCCGGCTACGTGCGGCGGGCGGAGGCTCGCCTGCTGCTCGGCGACACGGCGGCCGCACGGAGCGACGCGGAGACCGCCACGCGGCTGAGTGCTGGCGACCCGCTGCTCGGCGAAGCCGTCCTGGCGCTGGTCGAGGCGCGGGCAGGGGACACCCTCTCCGCTCGCGCGCGGGTGGGCCGGCTGCTCCGAGAGGTCGCCCTCCTCGAGCAACGCGTCCGGGGCGGAGCCGTATTGGCGATGGCGCTCATTGCGCTCGGCGATCACCAAGCGGCGCTGGACCTCCTGGAACGACTCCGCCCGCGGGGCACGTGGCTCTGGGACCAGTTGCAATACCCGGAGTTCGATGCCGTGCGCGCGCACCCCCGGTTCCTACGGCTCCTTGACGAGTCGCGGCCGCGATGACGGTCGGACGGGCGGACAGCGAAGCAGAATAGCCGCTACCGTGTCACCACCAGCACCACGATCCCCCACGTCAGCGTCAACAGCGTCACCGGGACCCCGATCCGGGCGTACTCCCCGAACCCGATCCGCACCCCGCGCGCCTCGGCCTTCTCAGCCACGATCAGGTTGGCCATCGAGCCGATGAGCAGCAGGTTGCCCGCGAAGGTGGAGCTCATCGCCACCACCCGCCACAGCAAGTCCGCGTGAGGGAGGTGGGGAACGGTATTGCGCCATAAGATCACGGCGGGGACGTTGGAGATCAGGTTCGACAGCGTGGCCATCACGCCGCTCACCGCTGTCGCGGCGCGCCACGGGGAGCTGCTTTCGACCACGCCGAGCGCCTGCCGGTCGATCCACGCGACGGCACCGGTCTGCTCGAAGCCCCGCATCACGACGAACAGCGAGGCGAAGAACAGCAGCAGATCCCAGTCCACCCGCTCGATCGCGTACGCGGGATCGCGCTGCGCGACCAGGACCATGAGCGCGCCGGCGGCGATGGCGACGAGCGGCAGCGACCCGCCCGCGAGCCACCCCACCACCGCAACCGCGAACATCGCTAGGCCCCGCGTCACGAGCGATCGGTCGAGCGTCACCGGCACCGCCTGGAGCCGCTCCCGGAACGGCTCGCCCAGCTCCCGGCGGTACACCCACCGCAGGTAGCTGTAGGTGATCGCGAGTCCGCCCAACGCTACGGGCAGCATGTGGACGAGGAAGGCGCCGAACGTCGCCCGGCTCCAGATTCCGACGAGCATGTTCTGCGGGTTCCCGGTGACCGAGAGCACTGAGCCGACGTTCGCGCCCATCGCGAGCCCGATCAAATACGCATTCGGCCGCAGCCGCAGCGGCCCGAGCGCCGCCAGCAGCACCGGGGTCACGACCAGGCAGATCGTGTCGTTCACGAAGAACGCGGACAGGAGGCCGCCGCCCACCACGACGCCGAGCAGCAGGCGCTCGGGCGTGCGCGCCCGCTGCAATACCCACTCCGCCGCCCATTCAAAGAACTTCCCGACCTCCAGATAGCCGACGATGAGCATCATGCCCAGCAGGAAGACGAGCACGTCGAAATCGACGGCGGCGTACGCGTCCGGGAGGGAGAGGACGCCGAATACGACCATCGCGACGGCGCCCACCAGGCTCGCCGCCGGCCGGTTCAGGTGCACGAACGGCAGCCGCTGAACGGCGATGAGCAGGTACGTGAGGGCGAAGATGATGAGACCGGTGGTCATGTGAACGCGGAAGTGGGAACGCGGAACGCGGAACAAAAGTGAGGGGTCGTGCGGCACGGACCCTCCGCGAATGTTCCGCGTTCCGACTTCCGCGTTCCGCGTTTGGGGTTCCGCGTCCTAGATCTCCCAGTTGGAAAACAGCACGCCCTCGGTGGGATGCGGCTCCGCGTAGCCCTCGTAGGTCATGCGCAGGTCGGTCCAGCGAACGCGGTAGCCGCGCGCGACGAGCCGGCGGAACGCCCCCTCGTAGCGCGTCTGGCAGCGGATCGCCACGCGCCGGATGCCGAGCCGCGCCGCGGCGGCTTCCGTCCCCGCGATAGCGGCGTCGAACGCCTGGAGGTCGCGGGCGGCGAGCTTGAGCACGCGCACCTCGTCCTTGGGCCGGCCCTCGGCGAGCGGCGCGGCGTGCCAGAGGACGACGGCGTTCAGGTCGTCGTCACCGTCCAGCAGCGACGCGTCACCCAGCCCGAGGTCGGCTGTGAGGAGCAGCTCACGGGTGAAGTCGTACCCCGCCGCCAGCTCGTGCGCGAGCCGGCGCGCGGCTGCCAGGGCCTGGTCCGCCGCGCTCCCCTTGCGGTGCGACAGCAGCGCGGGCGGCGTGTGGCCGCGCGTCGCAATGTCGTTCGTCATCGTGACGGTGAGGTGCGCCGGCGAAAAGCCGAGCCGCGCGTAGAACCCGATGTTCTCGACGGTGCGCGGCATGGTCTCGAGCCCGAGCGTGGCGACGTCCTGCTCGAGCAGCCAGTCGATCGCGGTGCGGACGATGGTCTTGCCGACCCCGGCACCCTGGCGATCGGGTCGCACGGCGAGCGGGCCCATCCACCCCTCGGTCCCGGAGCGGTGCGCGATATTGAAGGCCGCGATCTGGCCGGAGTCGTCGCGCCACAGCAGCGCGCCGGCGCCGGCGTCGAGCAGCGCGTACCGCCAGACCTGGGGGTTCAGGTGCGGCACCCGCACCCCCACGAGTCCGTCCCGGCGGTACCGGTCGGTGAACGCTTCGGTGAACACGCGGTTCAACCCCGCTATGTCCCGCTCGGTCGCCGGCTCCGGGCCGGACAGCTGCTGCTCAGGCAGCCACGCCCGCATCTGCGGCTCCCAGTGTGGCCGTTTCGTCGCGCACCACGCTCGTGCCCCGCGCGGCGTCGTAGTCCACCCGCATCACCCGATCCAGTCCCTCGCGCACCTGCTCAATGTGCGTGATCAGCACGACCTGGGGGAAGCGATCCGCGAGCCTTCGTAGCAAGCCGACGACGTGCTGGCGGCGGCTCTCGTCGAGCGAGCCGAAGATCTCGTCCAGCACGAGCAGCGTCAGGGGCTGCCCGGCCCGCTCGGCGATCATCTGCGAGATCGCGAGGCGCAGCACCAGGTTCGCCACATCCTCTTCGCCGCCGGAGATCACGGGCTTCGGCACGCCGTCGTCGAGGATGGTGACCGTGTAGTCTTCGGTTAGATCCACGGCTTCGTAGCGCCCGTCGGTCAGGTCGGCGAGGAAGCCCGAGGCGAGCTCCGCGATCTCCGGTCGCATGGCGGCGTTCAGGTCCGCCCGCAGATCGCCGAAGGCGCGGTCCAGCTCCTGGTGGAGCCGCAGCCGCACCTTGAGCTCGGCGATCTGGCGCTCCCGGGCCGCGTGCTCTGCCTCACGCCGCTCCACCTCGCGGATGCCCGCTTCGGCCGCCGTCAGCTCGCCGCGGGTCTCGGCGACCGCCAGCTCTGCCTCCCGCAGCGCCCGCGCCGCGCGATCATGCCGCTCCCGCGCGGCCGCGAACGCCTGCTCCGAAAACCGTTCCGCCGCCACCGCCGCGGCGAGCGCTCGGGCGCGCCGCTCGTGCACCGACAGGGCCTGCTCGGCGAGCTCGGCCTCCTTGACGAGGATCTCGGCGCGCTTCGCGCGCTCGGCGAGCTTCGCCGCCTCGAGCGCCACGGGCTCGAGCTTGGTGAGCTCGGCCCGGACGGCGTCGTGCCGCTGCGGGTCGTAGCCTATTGGCCGAGCCCGGATCATCCCGTCCAGCACTCGGGCCCGGGTCTCGAGCCCGCGGCGCTGCGCCACTGCGCGCTCACGTTCCTCCAGCTGGGCGCGCAGCTCTCCGGCGCGCTCGCTCGCGCGGCGGCTCTCGACCAGCAGGGCCTCGCGCGCCGCCTCCGCGGTGGTCACCGTCTCGGGCGGCTGGGCCAGCTGCTCGAGCCGGTGGCGGAAGTACTTGCCGTCGTCCACGATCGCCTGCATCTGGCGGTCGAGGACGCCCAGGACCGCAGCGTACTCGGCCCCGAGCGGCCGCCGGCACGTCGGGCACGTCCCCTCGGGCCCGAGCCGCTCGATCTTGTCCCGCTGCTCCTTGACCTCGTCATACTGCTTCAGGAGGTCCGCGCGGCGCGTGGTCGCGTACTCCTTCTCCCGCACCCACGCCGCCCGCTGCTCCTCCGCGGCGCGCTCGGCAACCTCGAGCCGCCCGGCGAGCGCGTGCGCCTCGCGCTCCACCCCGGCGAGCGCGTCCCCGGCCGGCGCCAGCTCGGCGATGCGGCGGTCGAGCCCCACGATGGTCCGCATCAGCTCCGCCAGCTGCCCTTCGTCGGCCCGGCGGGCCGTCTCCTCCTTCTGCAGGTGCTCGAGCGCCTCCTGCTCGCGCTTCAGCCGCTCGATCGGCTCGAGCTCCGCGCGCAGCGCGTCGAGCTGGTCTTGGGCCTTGAGCGCTTCCGCCATCTCGCGGTCGAGCCGCTCGCACTCCTGCTTCGCGACCGTCACCCCTTGCTCGGCCATCCTCCGGTCGCCGTCGAGCGAGTGAACCCGCTTCTCCTTCTCCACCCATTCCTGCCAGCGCGGCGCCTCGCGGGCGTCCACCTCCTGCGCCCGCGTGCGGACTGCCTGTGCCGCCGCGGCCGCCCGGCGCGCCTGCTCGAGCCGCGCTGCCGCCGTCGCCCGCTCGCGCTCGAGCGCCGCCGGCTCGGGCAGCCCCACTTCGCGCCCGTGCAGCTCCGCTGCGAGCGCGTTCCGCTGCTCGCGGATCCGCTCCTGGGCGATACTCAGCTGCTCGTACCGCAACACGCGCGACAGAAAGGCGGCGCGCTCGGGGCGGGTCAGCTTCGCCATCACGGCGAGGTCCTTCTGTCCGGTGAAATACGTGTTGAAGAACTCGTCGTGCGTCATCCCGAGCCCGCGCTCGAGCTGCGCCGTCACTTCGGTGAGCGAGTTCGCGACGAGCTGCCCGTCCCGGTAGAGCTCGGCGTTGTGCAGCCCGCGGATCACCTTGTACTCGTGCGCCCCGACCCCGAACTCCATCTCCACGCGGACGCTCGAGCGCGCCTTGGCGCGCAGGTTACGAATTGAGTCCTTGTCGCCGCGCGCGGCGACGTTGCCGTAGATCGCCCACGCCATCGCCTCGAGCAGCGTCGTCTTCCCCGAGCCGTTCGGCCCGATGATCCCCGTGATCCCAGGCCCGAGCACCAGCTCGGTGTCGGCGTGCTGGCGGAAGTTCAGCAGCCGCAGCCGGTGCAGGCGCATCAGCCCGGCTCCTGCCCTTCCCGTCCCACCCGCTCGAGGTATTCGACGCCCAGCCGCACGAATTCGTCGCGGTCCAGATCGGCGTCGAGCGGCCGCCGGCCCAGGAACTCACGCAGCGTATCGGGGAGGGTGTGCCGGCGGCCCGGGGCGCCGACGCCGATCACGCGGTGCTCCTCCGGCCGCCGCAGATCGAGGTGGAAGTTGAGCGCCCGCGCCTTGTACTGGCGGATCGCGGCGTGGTCCAGATCGCGCGCGGTCGCGCGCGCGACGTTCCACACGAGCAGCCGCACCACCTGGTCGTCGATCGGCGGCTTCGCGGCCCCCACGGCCGCCGCGATGTGCTGGTCCAACTCTCTGGCCGAGAGCCCATGGCCATCGATCGCCGACAGCTCGAAGTGGCGACGGGCCGGCGCGATCGGACGGAACGTGACGCGTGCTCCCGGCAGCTCGACGAGCAGGTAGCCCTTGCCGCGCCGCCCCTGCTCTTCCTCGTCCTGCAGCTGCCCCCACGGATTGGGGGTCACGTACTCGAGGCTGCCCGAGTACCACGCGTTGGCTGCGACCTGTTGCGCCACGTGGTAGTGCCCCAGCGCAACGTAGTCCCACTGGGCCGGCGCGAGGTCGTGCTGATTGATCAGGGCGCCGCCGTATTCCGCGGTGCCGCGCTGCTCGCCCAGACCGGGCAGCTGCCCGTGCAGCAGCAGCACGTTGCACGTCGTGCCGCGCTGGGGCCGGAGTGCCGGGCGCTCGGGCTGGACCACCGCCTGGTGCGGCGCGGCGAAGACGGAGCAATCCAGCTTGGCAAACGTCAGGTAGCGCGCTTGATCGACCACGACCTCGACACCGAGCGCTTCATACAGGCGGAGAATCGTCCCGGTCTCCACGGACCGCGGGGTGTCATGCTCTCCGGCGATCATCACGATCGGCGCGTCCGGCAGGCCCGTGCGTAGCCGGTGCAGCTGCTGGAACAGGAACAGGATCGCTGGATTGGTGGGTCGGACGGAATGGAAGATGTCGCCCGCGAAGACGATGAGGTCGGGCCGCTGGACTAGGAGGTCGTCCACTGCACGGCGGAACGCCTCGGCCACGTCCGCCTCGCGCTGATTCCCGCCCCGGGGCGTCTGCCGGTCGTACTGGCGGAAGCCGAGGTGGAGATCGGCGAGGTGAGCGAGCTTCACGCGCTCAGTTGGTGCCCGTGAGCTGCAGCGATGTCTGCTGCTCCATAGCGATGGTCATACCTGCCGCTCCGCTTTGCGGGTCGTGCACGGCGATCCGCATCGTGCCGCCCATGCTGTAGCGCACGGGCACGCTCTTGGCGAGGGAGAAAACCTGCTCGCCCGTAATGACCCCGGTGAGCTTCACGGTGGCCGTCCGACCCAGCTGGGTGATCGTGAACGGCTCCCCTGGGAAGCTCGTCTCGACCGCGAGCAGGATGGACGTGTCGGCGCCCGCGACCTGGATCGCTTTTAGCGTGTGCTTGGTACGTGCCTTGAGTGGCGCGCTGGCCCCCAACCGTGCGGCGATCGGCAGCTCGGTTTCGGAGCTCCACGAGTCGCCCACTCCCACCGGCCCCTCGGGAAGCGGGACGGTCATCCCCCTGACACTGTTCCCCATCTGCTCGACGACGGGGGACTGCTGGCCCTCGATCCCGCTGAAGCTCGCGCTCACGACGTGCATGCGGTCGTCATACACGACCTTGCTCGTCAGCCCGCGCATCCGGTCGAGCGCCGGCGCCATGCCCGCCGGCACCATGGTAGTCGAGTCGTAGGTGACCGTCACGCCGATACCGCCTGTGGTGGGGCCTGTGACCGCCTGCGAATAATAAATGTGCAGCGTGATCTCCTGCCCGGGGAGCTGCGCCATCGGACCGCCTTCCATTTTCACCGAATTCTGCTGCTCGAGCGTGTAGTGAAACGTTGCGCCTGTTGGCGGGTGGTAGCGGAGCGAGACCCTCGGCCCGGGCTTGCTGCGGCAGCCGCCAACCACGACCACCGCCGTGGCGGCGACGGCGAGTCGACAGGCGGCGCTCATGTCGGAGCTCCCATCAATTCAGTAGGGCTCTTCAGAGATCGGATTGAGCGGCGGCACCGCCTCCCGAGCGGGCGCCGCGGCGGGCGCGACCCGTGCGCCCAGCATGCGGCGGAAATACGCGAGCGCGTCGTCGGGGCGCGTCCGGCGGACCGCCGCGAGCGCGCGGCGCACGTCATCCGGGCGCCGCTCGGCGATCAAGTCCTTCACCTGGTTCGGACGGATGCGCCGGTCGAGCCGCACCAGCTGGCGTACGACGGCCTCTTCGAACGGCAGGTCGGCACCGGGCGGGAAGCGCTCGACGCCGTCCCGGCCCCGGAGCACCGCGGGCCGGGGGAACCGGACGAAGATGGGCTGGGTGAAGTGCGGGTGGCGCAGCATCAGCTCCCCGATCGGCAGCGTGGCGAGCTTGATCTTGACCGCCGGCGAGAGCACGTGGTAGCCGGGTGTCGCGAGCTCGTCGGCGTCCATTCGCCCGAACAGTGTCGTGCCCGCGTTCCCGACCACCCGCCGGTGCACCTGCGAGCGGAACTGCTCGGCGCCGAAGAGCACGAGACCAAGGTAACGTCCCCGCTCGGAGATATCGAGCAGCATTTTGCGCACGTACGTCTCCGGCCCGTCGCCCGGCGCGTACTTGTTGAGCTCGTCCACGAAGACCACGACGGCGTCGACGCCGAGATCGCGACGCTCCAGGTGCTCGCGCAGTTTGGAGACGGCGCGTGCGAAGACGAGGTCCTGGCCGAGGGGATCCACGTTGGCGACGTCCACGACGTACACGGTCCGGTCCTCGAACCGTCCCCACGGGAGGTCGTGCGACGGGCCGTCGTCGGTGACGAGACCCTTGCAGCGGGTGGAGATGTTGGAGAGGCGGTTGCGGACCTTGCGAATGGTGGCGATGTGATGGGTGCGCCACATGTCGCTCCGCCCGGAGAGTTCGAGCCCGTCGAAGATCGCCCGGAACAGCCCGTCCAGGTCGGCGAACGACTGCACCCGGTGGCTGCCGCCGAAGCCATCGTCGAACTCCTTGTTGAGCACACGGTCGGAGAGGAAGTCGATGAACGCGTCGGCTTTGGCGTCGATGTCGTCGCGGTTCAACAGCACTTCCGCGAAATCCAGCACCTCGGCGAGCCCCCAGACGAGGGGCTCGACGTCCCCTACGAGATCGGGGTGCGTCCGCAGCGTGTTGAGGTTCACCCCGTCGGCCTTGAAGGGTGCGTAATAGCGGACGCGCTCGAACGGCTGCGGCGTGATGCCCAGCCGCTCGTAGCGGCGGCGATCCGCGTCGTCGAGCGCGCCCGGGCGATCGAGGAAGCAGAGGTCCGGCCCTTTTACGTTGAAGCACAGGGCGGCGATCCGGCCCTTATGGGCCGGGAAGTGCTGGAAGATGGACGCGAGCAAGAACTCAACTGCGCTCGTCTTGGTCGCGAGCCCCGAGACACCGGAGATGTTCAAGTGCGCGGCTTCGGGGCCGAGCAGGAAGTCGGCGTCGAGATAGACCGGCGCCTCGAGGCCAGCCGCCGTGTAAAGGCCGACGGGGATCCCCGTCGGCTGCGTGCCAGCGACGTAGGCATCCATGCGCAGCGCCTGCGCCACGTCGGCGTCGGTCGCGACGTACACGGCGCCGAGCGGCACGGGTTGGAGCGGCTCCTCCGGGTGTTGCCGCAGCACCGCCGCGGTCCACAGGCGGATCTCCTGGCGGATCGTGGGACTCTCCGCCGCCTTCGCCGGGTCTCCTTCGGCGCCGACCACGTCGTGGAGCGGGGTCGCCAGATCGGAATACGCCAACCCGTCCGTCACGACGCCATAGACGACCCTTTCCCCTTCCTCCTTCCCCGGCTGTTTCCCCGGCTCTGCCACCCGTACGATCGCCCCGATGCCGATAGTGGTCTCGTTCGCTGTCCAGAAGTGGAATTGGTGCGGCGTCGCGGGCTTGAGCTCGGTGGCGACGACGCGCCCCACCGGTTCGGGATCCCGTGTCTGAATCACGATCCCGTTCTCGGGAGGCGGGATGCGTGATGCGAAAGAAGGTCGTTCGGCGCGCGACTCCGCAGATAGGTCTCCACGTCATGTATAGGATACAACAGGCGGTCCCAGCGTGCGTCGGGCGTCGAGAGCGGGGACCGCTCGCGCAAGAGCCACGCCGACATTGCAGAGGCGCGGGCGAGCGTGTCGGCGTGGGCGCGCGCTTCGACCCGTACCAGGCCGTACAGCAGGTCGTTGCCCTCCCAGGGCCAGAACCGGAGATACCAGGAATAGATCGCGCGCCGCGCCCCGCGGCTGCGCGGCTCGAACACGCTGGTGCGGTGCCCCGCCGGCAGCGTGAGCGCCCGCTCCAGCTCGGCGCCCTCGAAATACTGCGCACCGTGACTCTTGATGACGCCCACGGCGCGGGGATGCGCGGAGAGCGCGACCGAATCGGACAGCACGCCGTCGACGACGAGCCACTCGTCCGGGCCGAGCTGCGCCAGGCACCGCTCCGCCAGCGCGCGCTCGAGCGCGAGGCGGGCCCGCTCCAGCTCCCGCCGCGCCGCCTCGATCGCCCGGGCGGGCTGGCCCGCCTCCTCGGCGGCGAACTCGACCACGTCGACGCCGCACGTCTCGAGCGCCCGGCGCACCGGCGCCGCGAGCGATGCGAGCCGGGTGACGGCGAGCTCGCGCGACTGCTCGGATGTGGTGCAGAGGCGCCGGTCGGGCCCGCGGCGGCGCACGGCCGCGGCCACGTAGCCGCGCACGATGGGCGTCACGCCGCCGTAGCCCACGACACGCCATTGCTCGATCCCGTCGAGGAAGCCCACCGCGCCGGGCGAGAGCGGCCGCGCGTCGGCGACCGAGCGCGTCCGGAGCTCCGCGTCCTCGACCAAGTCGGCACCCGTGAACTCGTCGAGGTCGGTTCGCCCGGCGCTCGCGTCCGGCACATAGGAGGCGGGCACCGCGCCGGCCGCCAGGATCGCGTCGACCCAGGAGCCGGCCACGTTACCGCGTCCGCAGAGCCCAGCCGACGTAGGTGATGGTCAGGTCCGCCGTGAGGACGCGGCGTCCGCTGCCGTCGCCCGCGCGCGCGACTCCCTGCATCTCCTGGACGACCATCCCGTTTCGCGCCAGTCCCTCGGTCAGCTCGTCCGGCGTGATGAAGCGGGTGAAGTCGTGGAATCCCTCGGGCATGGTGTGGTCTACGTACTCCTCTGCCCAGACGAGCTGCAGAAACGCGGCAATGGTGCGGTTGTGGGTGAGGAAGCCCAGGCCGCCCCCAGGCGCCAGCACGGCGGCGATCGCTGCGAGCGTCCGGTCGAGATCGTCCACGTGCTCGAGTACGTCCACAGCAAAGACGAGATCGAAGGGCTCAGTGAAGTTGCAAGACGCCAAGTTCTCAGCGGTCGCCCGCCGATAGTCGACGGAGAGCCCGGAGCGCGCGGCGTGCTGGCGCGCCGCTGCGAGCGATTTCTCGGAAGGGTCGACCGCCGTCACCACGGCGCCTTCTGCCGCCAGCGACTCGGCGAGGATCCCGCCGCCGCACCCGATGTCGAGGGCGCGCTTGCCCCCGAACCCCCCGAACACGCGGCGAAAATACTCCACCCGCGCCGCGTTGAGCTGGTGCAGCCCCACGAACGGGCCTGCGTCGGCCCACCAGACGTCGGGCAGACGCTCGACGAGTCGCTCGTACTTCTCGGGCTCCGGCAGCCCGCCGAGCCGCGGCAGGTGATCGCTCATCCAGGGACTCGTACCCCGATCACGAGCCCATCGCGGATCGGCACCACGGCGGAGACGACGCGAGGATCAGTCGCGGCCAGCCGGTTGAACGCCCGCACCCCTTCGGTCCCCGGGGAGCAATCCGCGTCGTCCACCACCGAGCCGTGAAAGAACGCATTGTCGCACAGCAGCAGCCCGCCGGGGCGCAGCAGGCGCACGCTCCAGTCGAAGTATTGCGCCAGCGGCTCCTTGTCGGCATCGACGAACACGGCGTCGAATCCGGGCGCCAGCGCGGGCAGCACGGCGAGCGCGGCGCCCTCGATCAGCTGCACTCGCTCCGCCAGGCCGGCCTCCGCAAAGGCGCGCCGGGCGAGCGCGGCGTGACGGGGATCCTTCTCAATCGTGGTGAGCCGTCCGTGGGACGGCAGGGCACGCGCGAGCCACACTCCCGAGTAGCCCGCGAGCGCGCCGATTTCGAGCACGCGGACGGCCTGCACGGCGCGCAGCAGAACGTGCAGCAGCTTCCCCTCGTCCGGGGAGATCGCGATCGGCGGCAGCTGGAGCGCGTCGTGACGCGCTCTGATAGCGGCCAGGATCGAATCTTCGCGGGCGAACAGCTCGGTAACGTAGCGCTCGAGCCGCTCGTCCACGCTCAGGCAGTCGCCTCGACGTTGGGGAACGGCGGCACATCCAGGAACCAGAGCCCGACCAGGCGCGACTGCTTGTCGACCTCCACCAGCAGCCGGTCCGCGACCCGCACGACGGTCGTGGCACGCGTGCGCCCGACGCGCAAGTGGAAGACCGACTCCTGCTGATTCTTCTCCACCGTGAGCGCCGTGTCCACTTCCACCGCTGCGACGCCCGGCTGCGACTTCCGGCTCGGGAAGGTGACGCTGCCCTCCTTGCTGGGCTCCGGGATCGTCAGTGTATCCACGGTGCGGATGTCCTCGGGCCACGTCACCACGTCGACGCCGCGCAGGCATCCGCCCGCGACGTCGATGACGACGAAGGAGCCGTCGCTCCCTTCGAGATCCACCGTGCCATTCAACCCGCTCGTCTTTCCGCCTCCTTTGCAGGCGACGGAAAGGATGTCGGTCTCGGGGTCCCAGTGGTAGGTGACCTTGGGAAGCTTGCCGTCCAGTGGCTCGATGCGCGCTTCGAAGTTCATCCGGAACGACACCTTCCACGGATTCGGGAGGGCGGATAATATAGGCCGCACTGCGGGGAGGGGCCAGGACGATGGAGCGGCGGGAGTTTGTGACGGTGGCCGGGGCGATCGCGGCGCCGTACCAAACGCGGCCCAGGAGCCCACCTTAGCTCCGGAGGTTTTTTCCCGCCGCGTCGAGCGCGCCCAGGCCGAGCTCAACAGCCGCAAGCTCGACTGCTTGATCGCCACGCCGGGCACCAACTACGAGTACTTCACCGGGTACAACCCCGGCCGCAGCGAGCGGCTCATCGCCGTCGTCCTCCCTGCGATCGGGAAGCCGGTCGTCGTGTGCCCCGCGTTCGAGGTCGAGCGCATCAAGCAGCACAGCGCCCTCACGGACGCCCGGGGCTGGGAGGAGCAGGAGAACCCGTACAAGCTGGTGCGGAGCGTGGTGCGCGAGCTGAAGCCGCACGGCAACGGCGTGATCGCCCTTGAGCCCACCACTAGCTACGGCGTCTATGTGGCGCTGGCGGACCAACTGTCAGGCTGGAAGTTCGTGGATGGAGCCCCGGTGACCGAACGGCTGCGGATTGTCAAGGCGCCGGAGGAGCTCGCCCTGATCCGTCGCGCCATCGAGATCACCGAAGCGGCGATCGCCGCCACGTTCGCCCAGCTCGCAGCGCAGGTGACCGAGCGTGACGTGGCGCAGCTCTTGTCGCGCGAGATGCAACAGCGCGGCGCGCCGGGCGGCGGGCTCGTGCAATTCGGGCCCTCGAGCGCGCTGCCGCACGGTGGCCCGGCGGGGCCGAAGCTGGAGCGCGAGACGGTGGTGCTGATCGACGCGGGCTGCCGCGTCGCGGGTTACGACTCCGACATCACCCGCACCACCTGGTTCGGCGACAGCCCGTCGGCCGAATTCCGGAAGGTCTTCAATCTCGTCCACGACGCCCAGACCGCCGCCATGCAGCTCGGTCGGCCACTGTATACGCAGTGCCAGGAGATGGACCGTGCCGCCCGCACGGTGATCCGCGACGGCGGTTACGGCCCCTGCTTCACGCACCGCCTCGGCCATGGCCTCGGCATGGACGGCCACGAGCCGCCCTACCTCGTCGAGGGCAACGAGACACGCCTCGAGCCGGGGATGGTGTTCACGATCGAGCCGGGGATTTACCAGCTCGGGAAGTTCGGGGTGCGGATCGAAGACGACTGCCTGATGACCGACACCGGCGTCGAGGTCTTAAGCCATCGAGTGGCGAAGCTGTAACGGGATGCGGGATGCGAGATGCGCGATGCGTTGGCGCGTCGACCCATCTCGCATCCCGCATCCTGCATCCCGCTCAATCCGCCAGCTTTTCCGCGAACCCGACGATCCGATCCAACGCCTTAGCGATGTCGTCCGTCGCCGCGGCGTACGACAGCCGCACGTAGCGATCGTCCCCGAAGGCGGCGCCAGGCACCAGCGCGACGCCGGTGGACGTGATCAGCCGCGTGCAGAACTCCGTGCCGCTGATCCCGCCCAACGAGTCCACGCGAAAGAAGAAGTAGAATGCGCCGAGCGGCTCGACGAACTCGACACCGGGGAGCTTCTGGCGGAACCGGCCGACCACGAGCTCACGCCGCTTGCGAAACTCCGCAACCATGCGCACCACATCCTGCTCCACGCGCTCGTCGCCGAGGGCGGCCGCCGCGGCCCATTGCGCGGGGTGGTTGGCGCCGGTGGTCGTATGCGACTGCAGCGCGGCCATCGCCTTCGCCACCTTCGCCGGCGCGAGGGCGAGCCCGATGCGCCACCCGGTCATCGCATACGCCTTGCTGACGCCGTAGATGACGATGACTCGCTCGAGGAACTCGTCCGGCAGATCGAGGAACGACGGCGCCGGACCCGGCCCGTAGTGGATGCGACGGTAGATCTCGTCCGCGATCACCCACACCTTGCGGGCCCGCGCCCATTGCGCGATGGCCTTGAGCTCCGCGTGGGTGTACACGGAGCCCGTCGGGTTACAGGGCGAGCACAGGATGAGCCCCTGGGCCCCCGGTACGACACGGTCCAGATCGCGAACGCTCAGCTTGAGGCCCCATTCGGGATCTCCGGGGACCAGCACGGGGCGCCCGCGCGTGAGATGCACGATCTGCGGGTAGGACACCCACGCCGGCGCGGGAATGGCGACGACGTCACCCGGGCCGAACACGCTGAAGCAGACGTTGAAGAGCGACTGCTTCGAGCCGTTCGACACGACGATATGGTCGGCGTTCACGGGGCGACCGCCGGAGAGCAACGACAGGTGCTTCGCCGCCGCAGCCCGCAGCTCGAGGATCCCTTCATTGGCCGGATAGTGGGTCTTGCCGTCGCGGATCGCGCGTACCCCCGCGTCGGCGGGGATCGCCGGCGTGGGGAAGTCCGGCTCCCCGGCACCCAGGTCGATCACGTCCTCACCCGCCGCCTTGCGGCGCTTCGCCTCCTGCGAGATCGCGATGGTCGCGGACGTCTCGAGGTGCTGCAGGTTCGGGGACAGGCCGAACGGCGAGCCCTGGGTCATGGGCGGATGACTCCGAAGCGTTTCAGAACCGCGAGCGTCGAATCGAGCGGCAGCGCCCGCACCGTGCCACGATACCCACGCACCGTCTCGGCGCGCAACAGGGAGTTATAAATGGCCTCTTCGGTCGCTTCGATGACCGCCTCGAACAAGGGCGACATCGCGTCGTTCGTGACGACGGGCAGCGTGTCAATCAGCCTCGACCGGCCTTCACCGCCCTCCACCGGCTTCCCCCGCCGCGTCGAAAACGCGACCACGTAGTCTCCCGAGCCGTTCGTCATGCTACTCCCGGTGCGGGCGAGGCCCGCGAGGGCGCGGCGCCCCAGTCGTTCGAGCTGTCGATGATCCAAGGGGGCATCGGTAGCGACTACGATGATGATCGAACCGTCTCCCGGGAGGTGTAGAGGCGCAGCATGCCGCGCCCCTACGTCCTTCAGGTAATACTGCCCGAGCTCCCGTCCAACCGGGGCGCCTGCGATGGTCAGCACACCGCCGAAATTGCTCTGCACCAGAGCACCGACGGTCCAGCCGCCGAGCTCGAGGGGGAGCCGCCGGCTGGCGGTCCCGATGCCGCCCTTCCATCCGAACGCCACCGTGCCCCGGCCCGCGCCCACCGCGCCCTCCCCGACCGCCCCCGGGGACGCGGTCCGGATCGCAGCCAGCACATCCTCCGGGGTGATAGCCCGCACGCGGATGTCGTTCAGAAGTCCGTCGTTGGTCTCGGCCACCACCGCATTCGCGGAGCGCACGTCATTGTTCCCCGGCAGGCCGAGCAGGTAGGTCAGGACCGCGTCGGCGGCCCGCGGGACGCACAGCGTGCAGGTGAGCACGATCGGCGACTCGAGCTCACCCAGCTCGTTCACCTGCGTCGATCCGGCGAGCTTGCCGAACCCGTTCCCGACGACGATGGCCGCGGCCACCTTCTCGCGGAACACGTTGCCCGCGTGCGGCAGGATGGCCGTCACCCCGGTGTTGATCGAGTCGCCGCGAATCACGGTCGCGTGCCCCACCCGCACGCCGTCCACATCCGTGATCGCATCGAGCGGACCCGGTGGGAGCACGCCCACGACGATCCCCACGTCGCGCGCTCTGGGCCGCGGTGCTTGGCCGGCGAGCGGTGCGGCGGCGAGGCCTAACAGCGGGAGAACGCGGAACGTGGAACGCGGAAGGCGGAACAGCAGGGCGAGGTCGAGCCGCGAAGCGGGAGTCTCTGCTTGAAGCGCGGCCGATCTGTTCCGCGTTCCGCGTTCCGACTTCCGCATTTCCGTTCGCTCCGTTGCGCGTTTGCCTCCGGGAAGCTACCATGCTCCGCGTACCTCCGCCCTTTGACAACCGAGGATCGTGTGACGCTGGACGAAGCCAAGGCCGCGCTGCAGCGCGGCCGGAACGTGGTGCTAATCCTGCCGCCGGACGTAGAGCAGACGGCTGCGGTGTGGGAGCTGGTAACCGCACCCGCCGTGATTATCTGCTGGGACCACGGACCCGCGGCCCAGTGGGCGGCGGGCGCTCCTGCTCCGATCCGTGTCCACGCGGTCACCGGTCTCACCCGTAGCGCTCGCGTCCTGCAGGACCGCTCCATACACATCCTCGCCGGTGCGGTACCCGATCTCACCGCGCTGGTCGCGCGCTCCGCGCTCAAGCTCGACAGCATCTCCACCGTCGTCATCGCGTGGCCCGAGCTCCTCGCCGCGGGCGAGCACGCGGCGGCGCTCGACACATTGCTGGGCGAAGCCCGCGACGCTCGCCGCATCGTGCTGAGCTGGAACCCGGCCTTGCTCGGCGACTTCCTCGAGCGTCACGCCCGTCGCGCACTCGTGGTGGGCACGCCGCCGCTGGACGAGGCCGGCGCCCCGCTGTCCCCGGTCGGACCGGCGCGCTACGTCGTCGTCGCGCCCTGCCGCCGCGGCGCCGCCGTGCGTGAAGCCATCGATCTGCTCGATCCGCGCCGGCCGCTGGTGTGGGAAGGCGGCGAACTCGCGCCGCCCGAGGCGCCGCCCGACGCCGTCCTCTGCGCCCGGCTGCCGACTCGCGAGCAGTTCGCGGCGCTCGGGCGACTCGGCACGCCGATCGTCTTCGCTGCGGCCGCGCAGCTCGCGTACCTGCGCTCCATCGCAGCGCCGCTGACGCCGCTGCGCTTGCCCTCCGCCGCCGACCGCGCCGCTGACCGCGCGACGTCCCTGCGCGAGCAGGTGGCCCGCCTCCTCACCGAGCGCAGCGTGGATGCCGAGCTCGCGCTGCTCGACCCGCTATTCGAGCGGTTCGACCCCGCCGAGGTTGCAGCGGCGCTGTTGGCCATCAGCCGTCAGCCATCGGCCGCCAGCCCCTCCCCACCCACCCCTGCGCCGGCATGGGTGAAGGTGTTCGTCAACGTCGGAAAGAAAGACCGCGCGGCGGCGAAGGATCTCGTGGGGGCGCTGATCCGGGAGGTGGGGATCGCCAAGGACGCCATCGGTCGGGTAGACGTGCGGGACACGTTCAGCGTCGTCGAGCTGGCTCCGGCCGTCGCCGAGCAGGCTGTTCGCGGGTTATCGCGAGTGGCGATCAAAGGCCGGCGCGCGCTGGCGCGACTCGACCGCCAGGTATAGCGGCACGCGGGAACGGGACGGCCGGGCGGGCGGTATTACGCCTGTCCGATGATCGAAACCGAGCGGGTCGTTTCCAAAGGCGCGCGGCTCCAGCCGTTCATCCTCACCGGGTATCACGGCGTGCCGACACACGGCAGCGTGACGATTCAGGCGTTCGACCGCGAGCAACGCTGGCGCCGCGCACTGGCGGGGCTCGACAAGTGGTGGGGCATCGCGCTGCTATCGGTGTTTATTCCAGTTGCTCACTTCCTGCTGGTCCCGTCCTTCTTCGTGTACGGACTGGGGCAGTTCTTCCAGCGGCTCGGCACCGCCGAGGTCGCGGCCGCACCCCGCGGGACCTGTCCCGACTGCGGCGCGGAGCAGGTGCTCGAGCTGGCGCCGCGCTGGCGGGCGCCGCAGCCCGTTACCTGCCGCCATTGTGGCCGCGGCCTGAGGCTCACGCTCCCCAATCCCCCCTGAAGCGCAGACGGGCCGCCCAGCGGGGCGGCCCGTGACCGGCATCCCACGCCCTACGTCGGGGCATCCCACGGCTGACGCCGTGGGTTATTTCCGGTTGTTCACCGCCATCTTCAGCTGCTTCCCGGCGCGGAACGCCGGCGCAATGGACGCTTTGATTTGAATCACGCCGCCGGTCTTGGGATTCCGGCCCATCCGAGCGGCCCGCTTGCGCGCTTCGAAGTTCCCGAATCCCGTGATCTGCACCTTCGCACCCTTCTTCAGCTCACCGGCGATGATGCCCTTGTCGTCGAACAGGGCTTCGACCGCCCGGCTTGCGTCAGCCTTGGACATCTTGGTCCGCATCGCCAGCGCCGTGGTCAGCTCGGCTTTGTTCACGGTATCTCCTTGTGAGAGTCTAGGGCCCCGGACAAGCCTTGAGATTCCGCCCCTTCTGCGGCAGGACGTCGGAAAAGCCGCATAAAACCGCCACAATATGGGGGTATCCCCGGAAAATCCGCAAGATAGCTGCGTTTCCTTGACCCACCCACCCCGAGAAACTACCCTTCCACCCCGTTCCCAGGCGCCAAGCCGCAAGCCGCAAGGCCGCCCGGGCCCGCCCCGCGACCGACGGCTGGTAACCGCTTGCGGCTTGCGGCCGACGGCTGTCAACTCAGGGTTCAGACATGCAACACGGTACTCGCCCCGGTGGCATCGAAGTGATCGCCGGGGTCATGTTCTCCGGGAAGAGCGAGGAGCTGATCCGGCGGGTCCGGCGCGCGGTCATCGCCCGCAAGCGCGTGCAGGTCTTCAAGTCCCACCTCGACGCCCGGTACGCCGGGCTCTACACGCTGAGCACCCACGACGGGGGAACCGTGGAGGCGGAGCCCGTGGACTGCTCCGAAGAGATCATGGGCCGCCGGCGCCCCGAGACCGAGGTGGTCGCAGTGGACGAGGTCCAGTTCTTGGACGACGGCATCGTGACCGTCGCCAACGCCCTCGCCGACCAGGGCGTGCGGGTCGTGCTCGCCGGCATCGATATGGATTTCCGAGGCCTCCCCTTCGGTCCCATGCCCACGCTGCTCGCCATCGCGGAGATCGTGGACAAGCTCCAGGCTATCTGCGTGGTGTGCGGCGACGCGGCCAGCCGTAATCAGCGTCTCGTGAACGGGAGGCCCGCCCTGTGGGACAGCCCCACCATCATGGTCGGGGGCCGAGAGTCGTACGAAGCGCGATGCCGGCATTGTCATCGGGTACCGAGGCACGATGAGGATCAGACGGCACTGCTCTGAACGCGGAGCGCGGAACGCGGAACGCGGAACAGGTGCCCGGTCCACGTACCCGTTCCGCGTTCCGCCTTCCGCGTTCCGACTTTCGTGCTGAACGTCGCCCTCACAGGCAACATCGCCGCCGGCAAGTCGACCGTCGTCGAGCTGTTCCGGCGCTGGGGCGCGACGATCGTCGACGCCGATGAGCTGGTGCGACAGGCGCAGGCGCCAGGCGGCGAGGTGCTCGCCGCGATCGTGCGGCGCTTCGGGTCGGACGTCCTCGCCCCGGACGGCTCGCTCGACCGTGCGGCGCTGCGCTCCAAGGTGATGGGCGATCAGGCCGCGCTCGACGCCCTCAACACGATCGTCCACCCGGCCGTGCGGCGGCGCCGCGACCAGCTCGCGCGCGAGGCGCGCGAGCGCGGCGACGTGCTCGTCGTCAACGACATCCCGCTGTTGTTCGAGGTGCTCGATCCCGGGGAGTTCGACGCCGTCCTGCTCGTGGACGCGGGGGTGGCGCTGCGCCGCACGCGGCTGCGCGCGATGCGTGGACTGTCGAACGAAGAGGCCGACCGAATGATCGCCGCGCAGATGCCGGCCGAGCGCAAGCGGCCGCGCAGCCACTTCGTGATCGACAATGACGGCTCGGTAGCCGAGCTCGAGCTCGCTGCGCGAGCCGTGTTCAAGGAGCTGCGCCGCCGCGCCGCCCGCGCGGCGCTGGGTCGACCCGCACAGTCGCTGCTGCTCGCAGCGGAAGGACCGGAGGATCCATCCCTGACCGCGATCGCCAGCCGCTACTCGGACGCCGGGCTGGCGGTGCGCCGGGTCACGGGTGGGAGCGCGGTCGAGAAGGCACTGGCGCGCGTTGCCGCGCGACCGGACGCGATCGTGGCCACGGTCGCGGCGGCGGCGGCGGCCGAGCGCGCGTGGGAGCGCGCCGGGCGGCCGGGCGTGCTGGTCCACTTGAGCGACGATCCCGACCCGGTAGCGGTGCGGCTGGACGTGCGCCCGTGGGGTCACGACCGGCTGCGGCTCACGGAGCCTGGAGGCCACGGCCTGGCGCCGCGGCCGGACCTGTTCCCCGAGGCCAACCCGTTGGCTTGACAGAGGTTTGGTGCTCCGGTAACCTTTCGCCGCCACCTTCTCAAGCCTGAGCGAGAGCGATCCCTGCATGTCGAAGACGCCGTCCGATTTGCGCTACACCGAAGAGCACGAGTACGTCAAGGAAACCGACGACAAGTCGGTCGTACAGGTCGGGATCACCGATTACGCGCAGGGGGAGTTAGGCGATGTCGTGTACGTGGACTTGCCGAAAGTGGGCGCCACGTTCGGGCGGATGGACGTGTTCGGGACGATCGAGGCGGTGAAGGCGGTCTCGGAGCTGTACGCCCCACTCGCCGGCACGGTGACGGCGGTCAACCCGGCGCTCGAAGGCGACCCCGCGCTCGTCAACCGCGACCCCTATGGCGAGGGCTGGATGATCAAGCTCCGGGTCAAGAACCCGAAGGAGCTCGACGAGCTCTTGGGGAGCGAGGAGTACAAGAAGCATATTGGCGAATAGCGCCCGGCCGGTCCCACATCCTTTCCTGAGAGCTCGCAGCGAGACATCCGAATGCCGACCGCCCGCGCTTCCCTGCTTCCCGCCGACCGCTTCGTGACCCGCCACATCGGGCCGAGCCCCGATGAGACGCGGGCGATGCTGCAGACGGTCGGCGGCGCGTCGCTGGAAGAGTTCATCGACGGCGTGGTGCCCGCGGACATCCGGTTACGCCGCCCGTTGGCGCTCCCGCCGGGGCGGACCGAGCGCGAGGTGCTCCAGGCACTACGCGGTCTCGCAGCGCAGAATCAGCTGTTCCGCTCCTACATCGGGATGGGCTACTACCATTCGTTCACGCCGCAGGTCATCCAGCGGAACGTCGTCGAGAACCCGGGCTGGTATACCGCGTACACGCCGTATCAGCCGGAGATCGCTCAAGGACGGCTCGAGGCGCTGCTCAACTTCCAGACGATGGTCGCCGATCTCACCGCCCTCCCCATCACCAACGCCTCACTGCTCGATGAAGCCACCGCCGCCGCCGAAGCCATGCACTTGACTGAGGCGGTGGCGAAGCTCCCGGCGGGCGCGACGCCGCGCTTCCTGATCGCCGAAGGGTGCCACCCGCAGACGATCGCCGTGGTCCGCACGCGTGCCGAGGCGCGCGGTGTCCAGACCGTCATCGCCGATCCGATGACCTTCGAGTTCCGGCCCGGCGTGATCGGCGCGCTGCTCCAGTATCCGCTGACGGACGGCAAGATCGAGGATTATCGCGCGGTCTGCGAGCGGGCGCACGCGGCGGGGGCGCTCGTGACCGTCGCGACGGACCTGCTCGCCCTCACGCTGCTCAAGCCCCCCGGGGAGTGGGGCGCCGACATTGCCGTCGGCAACTCGCAGCGCTTCGGCGTGCCGATGGGCTACGGCGGCCCGCATGCAGCGTTCTTCGCGACCCGGGAGGAGCACAAGCGGCACGTCCCGGGGCGCATCATCGGCGTGTCCCGTGACGCCGCCGGACGACCGGCGCTGCGCATGGCCCTGCAGACGCGCGAGCAGCACATCCGCCGCGAGAAGGCGACCAGCAACATCTGCACGGCGCAGGTCCTGCTCGCCGTGATGGCGAGCATGTACGCGGTGTACCACGGCCCCGAGGGGCTGCGCCGCATCGCCGAGCGGGTGCACACGCTCACCGGACTGCTGGCGAGCGCGCTGACGCGGTTGGGCTACCGCGTGGTGCACTCCACGTTCTTCGACACCCTGTGCGTCGAAGTGGAGTCGTGGGCACTGCCGCGGTTGATCGACGCGGCCCGCGCGCGCCGCATCAACCTGCGCACCATCTCGCCGACCCGCATCGGCGTGTCGCTCGACGAAGCCACCACGCTCGGCGACTTGGCCGACCTGGTCGCCGCATTCTCGCTCAACGAGGTCCTGCCGTTCATGGTGGAAGACCTCGGCGGCAAGGCCGACACCGCCATACCCGACGGGCTGCGGCGCAGCTCGTCCTACCTCACGCACCCGGTCTTCCACCGCTACCGCTCCGAGACGGAGATGCTGCGGTACATCAAGCGGCTCGAGGCCCGCGACCTGTCGCTCACCACCTCCATGATCCCGCTCGGCTCGTGTACCATGAAGCTGAACGGGACCACCGAGATGGTCCCCCTTTCCTGGCGCGAGTTCAACCGGCTGCACCCGTTCGCGCCCCGCGAGCAGGCCACGGGCTACCGCACGCTGTTCCGCCAGCTCGAGGACATGCTCGCCGAGATCACCGGGTTCGCGAAGGTGTCGCTCCAGCCCAACGCCGGGTCGCAAGGCGAATTCACCGGGCTCCTGGTGATCCGCGCCTATCACCGCTCGCGTGGCGAACCGCATCGCACCACCTGCCTCATTCCCACCTCCGCCCACGGCACCAATCCCGCGAGCGCGGTGATGGCCGGGCTCACGGTGGTGCCCGTCCAGACCGACGCGAGCGGCGTCATCGATTTGGCGGACCTCCGCGCCAAAGCGGCCGAACACCAGCGCACGCTCGCCGCGCTGATGGTGACCTACCCGTCTACCACCGGCATTTTCGAGGAGTCCATCCGGCAGGTGTGCGAGATCGTGCACGCGCACGGTGGCCAGGTGTACATGGACGGCGCCAACATGAACGCCCAGGTGGGGTTGTGCCGGCCGGCCGACATGGGCGCCGATGTGTGCCACTTGAACCTCCACAAGACGTTCTGTATCCCGCACGGCGGGGGGGGCCCGGGGATGGGGCCGATCTGTGTCGCCGCCCACCTCGGGCCGTTCCTCCCGGACCACCCGGTCGTGCCGCTGCGTCAGGAACAACCGTGCGGCACGGTGTCCGCCGCGCCGTGGGGCAGCGCCTGGATCCTGCCCATTTCCTGGGCGTACATCGCGCTTATGGGGCGGGAGGGGTTGGTGGAGGCCACTATGATGGCGATCCTCAACGCCAACTACGTGGCCCGACGGCTGGCTTCCCACTACGACGTCCTGTACACCTCCGCCACCGGCCGCGTGGCCCACGAATGCATCATCGACACGCGACCCTTCAAGCAGTCGGCAGGGATCGAGGTCGAAGACATCGCGAAGCGGATCATCGACTACGGCTTCCACCCGCCGACGGTGTCGTTCCCGGTCGCCGGGACCCTCATGATCGAGCCAACCGAGAGCGAGTCCAAGGAGGAGCTCGACCGCTTTTGCGACGCGCTCATCGCGATTCGCGCCGAAATTCGTGAGATCGAGGAGGGGAAGCAGCCCCGCGGCAACAACCTCCTCACCAACGCGCCACACACACTGGAAGCCGTGATCGCCGACGCTTGGGACCGCCCCTACTCGCGCGAGCGCGCGGCGTTCCCGGCCGCGTGGACCCGCCAGCACAAGGTGTGGCCGTCGGTGGGCCGCGTGGACGGCGCGTACGGCGACCGCAACCTGGTGTGCGTGTGCCCGCCCGTGGAGGCGTATGCGCTTGCAGCAGACTGAGACAGCGAAGGAAGGTTGGAACGATGGAACCAGGGAGCGTGAGGCACCTGTTCCACCCGTCCATCTTTCCATCTGTCCGTCGGGCCGCCCGGGTGCCGAGAACATGGCGATCGATGCAGGGCTGCTCGAGCAAGCCGACCAGACGTCCCGCGTCTTCCTCCGGCTGTACTGCTTCGTCCCGTCGTGCCTCTCGTTCGGGCGGAACGAGCCGGCCCGCAAGCGCTACGACCGCGACGCGATAGCACGTCTCGGGATCGATGTGGTACGCCGCCCCACGGGGGGCCGCGCCGTGTGGCACGAGCATGAGGTGACATACGCCGTCGCGGGACCCATCACAGCGTTCGGGGTCGACTCCGGTAGGGGCGCAGCATGCTGCGCCCCTACGTACCGTGCGATCCACCGGCGGCTCGCCGCGGCGCTGCGCACGCTGGGCGTGGACGCCACGCTGGCTCCCGACCACCATCTACCGTCCTCTACCGGTCTCCAGCGCCTCAACTCCTGCTTCGCCGCGCCCACCGGAGGCGAGGTGCTCGTCGCCGGGCGCAAGCTCATCGGCTCGGCGCAGCTGCGACACGGGCAGGCGTTTCTGCAACACGGCTCGATTCTGCTGGACGGCTCACAGGACGTGATCGAGTCCGTCAGCCGCAAGCCGCAAGCGGCAAGCGCGGCCACTACGCTGAGCGCCGCGCTGGGGCGCTCCGTGACCTGGGACGAGGTCGCGGAGGCGATAATCACGACTTGGGGGGACGACATCACCTACACCACCCTTCACCGACCTC
>Ga0209474_10000815_pt1 | contig 32304 bp, 27 predicted proteins | sample GraSoiAngelo_145_FD_185902 | JGI IMG/M metagenome (GOLD analysis project Ga0209474, IMG submission 185902) | Grasslands soil microbial communities from the Angelo Coastal Reserve, California, USA - 14_1009_05_20cm (SPAdes) (version 2) | ecosystem: Environmental > Terrestrial > Soil > Grasslands...
ATTTTTCTTGATCGCGCCCGCGCATCCCTTCCTCTATCCAACAATGTCAATCAGCGAACCTGGCGAGGCTCCGACCGAAGAAGGCCGCCGCGCAAGGAGGCGGGCTTATAAGCCCAGTCCCCAGCAGCGTCAACGTCCTTTTCAGGCCGGAATTCGCCACTCGTCACGAGCCCGGTTGGGCCCGCGGCGAACGGTTAAGATAGTGCTGCCCGATAGGCCTGTCCAGGGCGCGATCAAGAAAAATTAACCGAAGCTAAAACCGCCTTTTGCAACGGCCAGATAGCAGAGCTCATAATAGGCCGAGCGCGCGCAATTCCGCGAGCATCCGCTCGGGCATCGCGGCGATGCCGCCTGGGCCCAGCGATGCATCGGGCGGCGCATCCGCCGGCGTCAGATAACGCCAGCCCTGAAACGGGCGCCACGGCCGCAACGTGGTCGGCACCAGCTCGTGATCGACCTCGATCAAGCAATAGGCTCGCCCGTTCTCGTCGCGCTCGCCGCGGAACCCGGTCACCAGTTGGCGTACCCGGATCTGGCCCCGGATCACCCAATAAATCGAGCCGCCGGCCAGCACCTCCTCGGTGCGGCGCGGCCGGTTCCGGGTGTAGACCCAGCTGCCGCCGCGCTCCTTGAGCCGCGCCGCGCGAAACCGGCGCAGCTCGTCGATATCGCCGACGCCGACCGCCATCTTCAACAGATGCAATGGTGTCGAATTGAACGCGCCGTCCGGCATCAGCCCGCCTTCGCCTCGGTCAGCGCGATCAGCTCGGCGCCCTCCTCGACCGGGTCGCCGGCGGCGTAATGCACCGCCGCGACGACGCCGTCGCGCGGCGCGGCGATCGTGTGCTCCATCTTCATCGCCTCGATGACCATCATCGCTTGCCCCTGGCGCACCGCCTCGCCGGGCGCGACCAGCAGCTGGATCACGCGGCCGGGCATCGGCGCGGTCAGCCTGCCGGCGCCGACATCTGCGTCGGGCGGTGGCGCGAGCGGATCGGCAATTGTGAAGTGCCAGCTCTCGCCATCGAGAAACACCGCCAATTCGCGATCATGCTCCAGCACCCGCACTCTGGATCGGGCGCCATCGACCGAGGCCGCTAGTCTGCCGTCCGGAATGCGCCCGGCCATTGCACGGCAAACGTACTCGCCAAGCTGCAATTTCCAGCCGCCGCCATCGGCCGTCGCCTCGACGGATAAATCGTCAGCCCCATGCCGGAAATGCAAACTCACCGGCGCGGCGACGCCATTGAGCCGCCAGCCATCGATGCGTGTCCACGGGCTATAGCTGTCGGCGCCGGCTGCAGCGCTTCGCGGGGTCAGCCGCCACAACGCTGCTGCGGCCAGCGCGACATCGGGGAGGGGCCGCGAGGACGGCAGCAACGTGTCGTGATGCCGCTCGATAAAGCCGGTATCGATTTTGCCGGCGGCGAAATCCGGTTCGCCGATGACGCGGTGCAGAAAGGCAAGGTTGGTCGTAACGCCGAGAATGGCCGTGTCGGCGAGCGCGCGTTGCAGCCTCGCGCGCGCGGCATCGCGGTCTTCGCCCCAGGCGATAATCTTGGCAAGCAGCGGGTCATAGAACGGCGTCACCACGTCGCCTTGGCGAACGCCGCTGTCGACGCGCGCCAGATCGGGTTCGGGCAGGTGCAGCCCGTGCAATGTGCCGGTCGCCGGCAGAAAGCCGCGCTCCGGGTTCTCCGCGTAGAGCCGCACCTCGATCGCATGGCCGGCGAGCGCGATTCCCGATTGTTGCAATGGCAATGTCTCGCCCGCCGCGACACGGATCTGCCATTCGACGAGATCGAGGCCGGTGATCGCCTCGGTTGCCGGATGCTCGACCTGCAGGCGCGTATTCATCTCCATGAAATAGAAGTTCTTGGCCGAGCCACCCTCCGCGATAAACTCGACCGTGCCGGCCCCGACATAACCGACCGCGCGGGCCGCGGCGACCGCCATCTCGCCGAGCTTCTTTCGCCGCGCTTTGTCGAGCCCGGGCGCAGGCGCCTCCTCGACGATCTTCTGATGGCGCCGCTGGATCGAGCAGTCGCGCTCCCACAGATGCACGATGTTGCCGTGGGTGTCGCCGAACACCTGCACCTCGATGTGGCGCGGCCGCTCGAGATAGCGCTCGAGCAACACGCGGTCGTCGCCGAAGGCGCCCGCCGCCTCTCGCTTCGCGCCGATCAGCGCGCGAGCGAACTCGTCGGCCCGCGTGACGATGCGCATGCCGCGCCCGCCACCGCCTGCCGACGCCTTGATCATGACTGGATAGCCGATCCGCTCGGCCTCGGCGGCAAGCGCGGCCGCATCCTGCGCATCGCCGTGATAGCCGGGCACGACCGGCACGCCATGCGCCTCCATCAGCGCCTTCGCCGCCGCTTTCGAGCCCATCGCGCGGATGGCCTCGGCCGGCGGGCCGATGAAGACGAGCCCGGCCTTGGCGCAGGCCTCGGCAAAATCCGCATTCTCCGATAGAAAGCCGTAGCCGGGATGCACCGCCTCGGTGCCGCTCTGCCGCGCCGCGTCGATGATCGCGGGAATCTTGAGATAGCTGTCGCGCGCCGGCGGCGGCCCGATCAGCCGAGACTCATCCGCCAGCGCAACATGCAGTGCACCCGCATCGGCCTCGGAGTAGACCGCGACTGTCGCGATTCCCATCAGCCGCGCGGTGCGGATGACCCGGCAGGCAATCTCGCCGCGATTGGCAATCAGGATCTTTGCGAACACGGAGCGATGCCGTTCGGGCGCGAAGCGCCGATTAATGCACAATGAGACAGCGAGGCAGTGAGATCACCGTCGCTCGGCATCTCACTGCCTCGCTGTCTCATTGTTCAATCTTTGTTGCGGCTTCGCCGCGCGAGGAACGTCGCTCATCAACTTACATCCGGAAGACGCCGAAGCGGGCGCCATCGCGCCACTTCTCGATCGGCGCGTTCAGCGCGGCGGAGATGCCGAGCCCCAGCACGAGCCGGGTCTCGGCGGGGTCGATGATGCCGTCATCCCAAAGCCGTGCGCTGGCGTAATAGGGGTGGCCCTGCGTCTCGTATTGGGCGCGGATCGGCGCCTTGAATTCCTCCTCCTCGTCGGCGCTCCACTCCGTGCCGCGCGCAGCCATCCCGTCGCGCCGGACCGTCGCCAATACCGAGGCGGCCTGTTCGCCGCCCATCACCGAGATGCGAGCGTTCGGCCACATCCACAAAAAGCGCGGACTGTAGGCGCGGCCGCACATCCCGTAATTGCCGGCACCAAAGCTGCCGCCGATGATGACCGTGAATTTGGGCACCGCAGCGGTCGCCACGGCGGTCACCATCTTCGCCCCGTCCTTGGCGATCCCGGCATTCTCGTATTTCTTCCCGACCATGAACCCGGTGATGTTCTGCAGAAAGACGAGCGGAATGCCGCGCTGCACGCACAGCTCGATAAAATGCGCGCCCTTCAGCGCGCTCTCGGAAAACAGGATGCCGTTATTGGCGAGGATGCCAACGGGATAGCCGCAGATCCGCGCGAAGCCGCACACCAGGGTCGCGCCATAGAGTTGCTTGAACTCGTCGAGCTCGCTGCCGTCGACGATGCGGGCGATGATGTCGCGCACGTCGTAGGGCCGGCGCACGTCATTCGGGATGATGCCGTAGATCTCCTCGGCCGGGTAGAGCGGCTCCTTCGGCTCGGCGAGCGCCAACGGTACCGACTTCACCGAATTGAGATTGCCGGCAATGCGGCGCGCGATGCCGAGCGCGTGGCGGTCATCGAGCGCGTAATGATCGGTGACGCCGGAGATGCGGCTGTGGACGTCGGCGCCGCCAAGCTCCTCGGCGGTGACGATCTCGCCGGTGGCCGCCTTCACCAGTGGCGGGCCGCCAAGAAAGATCGTGCCCTGGCCTTTGACGATGATGCTCTCGTCCGACATCGCCGGCACATAAGCGCCGCCCGCGGTGCACGATCCCATGACGATCGCGATCTGTGGCACGCCGAGAGAAGAGAGTTGCGCCTGGTTGTAGAAGATGCGGCCGAAATGCTCGCGGTCGGGAAACACCTCGTCCTGCGCCGGCAGAAAGGCGCCGCCGCTATCAACGAGGTATAGGCACGGTAGCCGATTGTCGCGCGCGATCTCCTGGGCGCGCAGATGCTTCTTGACGGTCATCGGGAAATAGGTGGCGTCATTCGCGACGACGACACATTCCCGCCCGGCGATGCGTCCGACGCCGGTCACGATGCCGGCGGCCGGCACCGCGCCGTCATACATCTGGTAGGCCGCGAACGCAGACAGTTCGAGAAACGGCGAGCCCGGGTCGAGCAACAGGCGGATGCGCTCGCGCGCCAGGATTTTGCCGCGCCCCTGATGGCGCTGGCGCGAGGTCTCGTCGCCGCCCAGCGCGATCGCCGCCGATTTCTCGCGCAGATCGGCGACGACCGCGCGCATCGCCTTGTCATTGGCGCGGAGCGCCTCGGAGCGCCGGTCGTGAGAGGAGGAGATGACGGGCATCGCGCCCGCACCTTAAAGGCTGCCGGTCGAGGGGCAAGGGGGAACAGGCCAATGCCGTAACCGCGGCTTGACCCCGGCGGGACAAACCGGCGCAAATGGCGCCATGACAAATCCCCCCGAACTCCCCGATCTCGCTGCGCTCGACGCCGCCGCCGTGCTGGTGCACCGCGTCGTGCCGCCGACCCCGCAATATCGTTGGCCGCTGCTGTCGCGCCGGGTCGGCGCCGAAGTATGGGTCAAGCACGAGAACCACACGCCGATCGGCGCCTTCAAGGTGCGCGGCGGCGTGGTCTATCTCGACAATTTGCGGAAGGCTCAGCCGGAGATCCGCGGCGTCGTCACGGCGACAACCGGCAATCACGGCCAGAGCGTGGCCTATTCCGCGGCCGCGCTCGGCCTCGCCGCGACGATCGTCGTGCCCGAGGGCAACAACCCCGGCAAGAACCGGGCGATGCGCGGGTTCGGGGCGACACTCGTCGAGACAGGCCATGATTTTCAGGCGGCCTACGAACATGCCGCCGCGTTGGCGGAGCAGGAAAATCTCCATTTCGTGCGCTCCTTCCATCCGCTGCTGGTGCGCGGCGTCGCGAGTTATGCGCTGGAGCTGTTCGGGGTGGTCGCCGATATCGATATCGTCTATGTGCCGGTCGGGCTCGGCAGCGGGATTTGCGGCGTCATCGCGGCGCGCGAGGCGCTGGGGCTGACGACCGAGGTGGTCGGCGTCGTCGCCGAGAACGCGCCGACCTACGCGCTGTCCTTCGCCGCCGGTAAGCCGGTTCCGACCAACCGCGCCGACACGTTGGCGGAGGGGCTCGCGGTCCGGGTGCCGGATGCGGAGGCGCTGGCGATCATCCTGAAACACGCGGCCCGGATCGTCACCGTGTCGGATGCGGAGATCCGGCAGGCGGCGCGGGCGATGTTCGCCGATACCCGCAACCTCGCCGAGGGCGCCTCCGCCGCGCCGCTTGCCGCGGCCTTGCAGGAACGCGCGCGCCTCGCCGGCAAGCGGGTCGCGCTGATCCAGTCCGGCGGCAACACCGAGCGCGCGCTGCTCGCCGAGTTGCTGTCCGACGCCGACCCGCAATAGCCGCTTTCTGTCAGCGCGTAGGATCGGGTTGGATCGGCGACGTGCGTCCTTCGAGACGGCGCTTCGCGCCTCCTCAGGATGAGGATGGTTTTTGATGCCATCTAACTTAACCTCCTCCTGAGGAGCGGGCGCAGCCCGCGTCTCGAAGGACGCGCCATGCGGATGCAGCGCCAGGCTGAAAGGCTGCCGATGCGCTCGGTTGACTCGGGCGCGCCGCCGCGCTCATCGTGCGCTCGCTGATTTTTTTGCGTGCCGGGTGATGCCATGGGTAATGCCGATCTCGCCGCGACGATCGATGCCGCGTGGGAAGCGCGCGAGCAGGTCTCGCCGCAAACCAAGGGCGCCTGGCGCGAGGCCGTCCAGGCCGCGCTCGACGGGCTCGACGAAGGCAAGCTGCGCGTCGCCGAGCCGGCCGGTGGTCGGCCGCGCGGCTGGCAGGTGCATCAATGGCTGAAAAAGGCGGTATTGCTGTCGTTCCGCCTCAACGACATGACCGAGATACCCGGCGGGCCGGTCGATCCCGAGCGCGGCGCCGCTAAATGGTGGGACAAGGTGCCGTCGAAATTCGCCGGCTGGTCGGCCAATCGCTTTCGCGACGCCGGCTTCCGCGCCGTCCCGGGCGCGATCGTGCGCCACTCGGCCTATATCGCGCCGAACGTCGTGTTGATGCCGAGCTTCGTCAATGTCGGCGCCCATGTCGGAAGCGGCACAATGGTCGATACCTGGGCGACGGTCGGCTCTTGTGCGCAGATCGGCAAGAACTGCCATCTGTCGGGCGGTGTCGGCATCGGCGGCGTGTTGGAGCCGCTGCAGGCCGAGCCGGTCATTATCGAGGATGATTGCTTTATCGGTGCGCGCAGCGAAGTTGTCGAGGGCGTCATCGTCGAGCAGGGCGCGGTGCTGGCGATGGGCACCTTCATCAGCTCGACGACGAAGATCGTCAACCGCACGACGGGCGAGATCATCACCGGGCGGGTGCCGTCCTATTCGGTTGTCGTGCCGGGCTCGTTGCCGGGCAAGCCGTTGCCCGACGGCAGCCCTGGCCCGAGCCTCTATTGCGCGGTCATCGTCAAGCAGGTCGATGCGCAGACCCGCGCCAAAACCTCGATCAACGACCTGCTGCGCGAATGAGCGAGGAGGCGACCGCCTCCGCCCGGCATAATTGGGCGGTCGATCCGGTATCGCTTGCCGCCGAGCTGATCCGCCGCCCGAGCGTGACGCCGAAAGACGAGGGCGCGCTGGGCATCGTGGCATCGCGGCTCGAAAAGCTCGGCTTTACCTGTCACCCGTTGACCTTTACCGAGGAGGGTCACGAGCCGGTTTCGAACCTTTACGCTCGCTGGGGCAGCGGATCGCCGAATTTGTGCTTCGCCGGCCATACTGACGTTGTGCCGACCGGCGCCGCCGAGCAATGGTCGTTCGACCCGTTCGGCGCCGCATTGCGCGACGGCGTCTTGTGCGGCCGCGGCGCCGTCGACATGAAAGGCGCGATCGCCGCCTTTATCGCCGCCGCCGAGCGGTTCATCGCGACGCGCGGCCCCGATTTCCCGGGCTCGATCAGCCTGTTGATCACCGGCGATGAGGAAGGCGTCGCGGTCAACGGCACCAAGAAGGTGCTGGATTGGCTAAAAGCGCGCGGCGAAGCCCTCGACGCCTGCCTCGTCGGCGAGCCGACCTCGGCCACCGAGCTCGGCGACATGATCAAGATCGGCCGGCGCGGCAGCATGACCGGCCGCATCACCGTCACCGGTGTGCAGGGTCATGTCGCCTACCCGCACCTCGCCGACAACGCGGCGCATCGGCTGATCGCATTGCTCGGCGCGCTGACCGCCGAGCCGCTCGATGCGGGCACCGAGCATTTCCAGGCGTCCGGATTGCAGATCACGACGATCGATATCGGCAACCCCACGACCAACATCATTCCGGGCGTTGCGCGCGCCACCTTCAATATCCGCTTCAACGATCTGTGGTCGAGCGGCAAGCTGAAGGAGTGGGTTGCCGCGCGGCTCGCCGGCGTCGGCGGCGAGTGCCAGATCGTCTGGGAAATCAGCGGCGAGTCGTTTCTGGTGCCGCCGGGGCGGGTCAGCGATTGCCTCGCCGCCGCGATCGGCGCGATAACCGGCCGCACGCCCGAGCTCAGCACCACCGGCGGCACCTCCGACGCGCGCTTTATCCAGGCCTATTGCCCGGTCGCCGAATTCGGCCTGGTCAGCCAGACCATGCACAAGGCGGACGAGCGGGTCGAGATCGCCGACATCACGCAATTGACCGCGATTTACGAAGTCTTCCTCGACCGCTTCTTCGCTACAGGATGAGCAGCGGCGGCAAATTTCCCTCTCCGCCCTTCAGGGGGGAGAGGGAGGGGCCCGTCGCGAAGCGACGGGAGCGTGAGGTGGGCTTTTGTTGGCGAGCGCTCTGGAATCCCCCACCTCACCCCAGCCCTCTCCGCCCCACGGGCGGAGAGGGGGTCATGATCGCATGACCGTCCCGGCATGGCTCGAGGTGCAGCTTGCGGTCGGCGGCGCTCTTCGACTGGCGCGCGGTGACCCGCGCGGGCTCGGGTTTTTCGATACCTCGATCGACGGCTTCTGGCGCTCCTTCCGCGCCGCCGCGATCTGCTACCCGTTCTTTCTGATGCTGCTCGCCTCCCGAGTCAGCGCGGCGCATTGGGCAGCCTCCGGCGCGCCGCGCATCGTTATCGTCGAGACGATCGGCTATGTGATCTCCTGGGTCGCCTTCCCGCTGCTGATGCTGCCATTGTCGCGCTGGCTCGGCCGCGAGGACCGCTTTCTGGCGTTCATGGTCGCCTACAACTGGTCGCAGCTGCCGCAGACCGCTTTATTCGTGGTTTTGGCCGCCAATTCAGCGGCCGGGCTGTTGCCGCACGCGCTGGCGCAATTCGCCGATTTCGCCGCGGCGGTCGCGGTGCTGCTCTACGAATGGTACATCGCGCGCGTCGCGCTCGCGGTGTCGGCGAGCCAGGCGGTGCCCGTCGTGTTGCTCGACCTGGTGCTCGGCAGCGTGCTGAGCCGGATCACCGAAGCGCTTTACTGATCGCCGCCGTAATCTATCGCGACCAGTGTCAGCCCTTCGGCCGGTGCGGTCGGGCCGCCGGCGCGGCGATCGCGGGCGGCCAGCGCCGTCGCGACATCCCCCGGCTGCCAGCGCCCGAGCCCGACCAGCTTCAGCGTCCCGGCCATGTTGCGCACCTGATGGTGCAGAAACGAGCGGGCCCGCGCGGCGATGCGGATCTCCTTGCCGTGCTGCGTAATATCGAGCGCGTCCAGCGTCTTGACCGGCGATTTCGCCTGGCACAGCGAGTCGCGGAAGGTCGAGAAATCGTGATGGCCGACGAGGTGCCGCGCGCCCTGTTGCATGGCGGCCAAATCCAGCCGCGGTGCGACATGCCACACCCGGCCGCGTTCCAAGGCCGGCGGCGCCCGCCGGTTCAGGATGCGGTAGAGGTAATGCCGGCTGCGCGCCGATAGCCGCGCGTCGAAACCGGGCGGCGCCGGTTCAACCTCAACGATGCTGATCGCATGCGGCCGCAGATGATGGTTGATCGCGTTGCGGATCACCTCGGGATCGGCCTCGCGCGCCAGATCGATATGCGCCACCTGAGCCAGCGCGTGCACCCCGGCATCTGTGCGCCCGGCGCCGAACACGACGAGCCGCTCGCCGCAAAACCGCTCGAAGGCAATCTCCAGCGCCTCCTGCACCGACATTCCGTTGGCTTGGCACTGCCAGCCGACGAGGCCGGTGCCGTCGTATTCTATCGTCAGCTTGTAGCGGGGCACGGCAATAGGGTCCCGGCCGGGATCGGAAAACCGCGCAGCAGCGCGTCCGCGTCGAGCGCGCCGCGCCCCGGCCGCTGCAGTTTCAGCGGGCGCAATATGCCGCTGCCGCAGGCGATCGCGAGGCGGTCGTCGGCCACGGTGCCGGGCGGCACATTGGCGCCCTGCGGCTCGATTTCGGCCTGCAGCACCCGGATGCGCTCGCCGCCGCCGCTGAACCAGGCGCCGGGTGTCGGAGCGAAGGCACGCACCTGCCGCTCCAGCGCGTCGGCGGGCTGCCGCCAATCGAGCCGCGCCTCCTCGCGGCGGATTTTCGCGGCGTAGGTCACGCCTTCCCCCGGTTGCGGCCGCGGCGTGAGCTTGCCGGCGGTAACACCATCGAGCGCTTCGACCATTAGCCGCGCGCCGAGTTCGGCGAGGCGCTCGGTCAATTCGCCGGCCATCGTTTCGGGGAGGATCGGGACGGCTTGCTGCAACAGGATCGGGCCGGTGTCGAGCCCTTCATCCATCTGCATGATCGAGACGCCGGTCTCGCGGTCGCCGGCGAGGATCGCGCGCTGGATCGGCGCCGCGCCGCGCCAGCGCGGCAATAGGGAGGCGTGCACATTGAGGCAGCCGAGACGCGGCGCCGCCAGCACCGGCGGCGGCAGGATCAGCCCATAGGCGGCGACCACCGCCGCGTCCGTTTCAAGCGTGGTGAACTCATCTTGCGTCGCCTCATCGCGCAGGCTTACCGGGCAGCGCACCGGCAGACCGTGGCTCTCGGCCAGCTTCTGCACCGGCGAAGGTTGCGTCCGATGGCCGCGCCCGGCCGGCCTTGGCGGCTGGGTGTAGACCGCACGCAGCCGGTGGCCCGCCGCGATCAACCCGGTGAGGATCGTCGCGGCGAATTCCGGCGTCCCCATGAAGACGAGGTCGAGCGGGGTCACGGCAGAAGGGAGATCGATGCGTTCGGCAAACCCTCACCCACCGGCCGCTAACGCGGCCGGTCCCCCCTCTCCCGCGATGCGGGCGAGGGTAATTGACGCGGCGCCCCCATAGCCCTCGCCCACATCGCGGGAGGGTGCCTGAGGGCAGAGCCCGAAGGCGGGTGAGGGTCTCACACGAAGACTCAAGCCGGCTGCAGGGCGCGGCCGCGCTTCGATTTGGCGAGCTTGCGCAGGATCATGCCGCGCTTCAGGGCCGAGATATGGTCGACGAACAACACGCCATCCAAATGGTCGATCTCGTGCTGTAGACAGGTCGCGAGCAGCCCTTCCGCATCGATCTCGCGGATCTCGTTCTCGTGGTCGAGATAGCGCAGGCGGATCGCCTTTGGGCGCTCGACATCGGCGTAATGCTCGGGCAGTGATAGACAGCCCTCATTGGCCACCATCGTCTCTTCAGAGCGCCACAGAATTTCCGGGTTGGCGATCCGCATCGGCTGCGGCTTTTCGCCCTCGCGCGCGACGTCGACGACGAGCACGCGTTGCGTTGCGCCGACCTGCGGCGCCGCCAGCCCGATGCCGATCGCGTGGTACATAGTCTCGACCATGTCGTCCATCAGCCGGCGCACCTTGGCATCGACCTTGGCGACCGGTTTCGCCTTGATCTTGAGCCGCGGATCGGGCGCGGTGATGATCTCCAGCAGAGCCATGCGGCCTAGGTAAGCCGCGGCCTCTCAGCCGTCAATGATGCCGGGTCACAACGCGTCGCGCAGCCGGGCGAGATCGTCGAGCGATTCCGGCATCGCCATGCACAAGACGTCGTCGAACCCGACCTCCTGGATCCATCGCAGCTTGTCTCGGGCAGCGGCCTCGCCGCCGGTCAGCATGACCGAGGCACGACCGCCCAGCGGCATGTTCTCGGCGTTGCCGTGCAGGTCGATGATGACGTTCGACAGGATGGCGCGTTTGCCACCGGCGTCCCGGTAGAACTTGACCCCAGCCTCGAGCTCCTGCGGCGTCGGGTACAGCCCCGAGGCGATCCAGCCGGCGCATTGCTCGGCGGCATAGACAATCCAACGCTTGTTGCGCCAGGCGCCGAGCATGACTGCCGGTCCGCCCTCTGTACCGGGCCACGGGGTCAAGGTGCCGCCCTCTAGCCTCTCGCCACGCCAGGCCCGCTTCATGATCTCGAGCGAGCTCATCAGCGTCTTGAAGCGCTGCGTGTAATCCTCGCCGACCAGGTCGAAATCGGCCTGCGTCGAGCCGCTGCCGAGCCCGAGCTTCAGCCGGTCTCCGGTCAGCGCATGCAATGATTGGATACGATGCGCCAGTTCGATCGGATGGCGCACCGGCACCTGCAACACGCAGGTGCCGATCTCGATCTTCTGGGTCACCGCCGCGATGACGCTCATCAGCACGATCGGGTCGAGGGTGGCGCGGCCGCGGCCAAACGAGTCGGTGACCCACAGGCCGGTAAAGCCCCTCGCCTCGACCTGCCGCGCCAGGCCCGCGATCCGGTCCAGCGTGCGGCCGGTCTCCCCCGGGTTTGGACGCATTACGTTAACGACGTGCACTCTCATCGGCAGCAGTCTCCCTTGGTATCTGGATCAGCGCGGCGGCTATTTCGGTTCGAGAAAGCGCTCGGCCAGCCGCGCGAAAAAGCTGACCCCGACCGGCAGCGCGCTGTCGTTGAAATCATAGCGGGCGTTGTGCAGCATGCAGCCGCCTTCGCCCGGGCCATTGCCGATCCACAGCATCGCGCCCGGCACCTTCTGCAGCATGTAGGAGAAATCTTCACCCCCGAGCGACGGCGCGACATTGCGGTCGACCTGCGCCTCGCCGCAGATCTCGGCCGCGACATCGGCGGCGAATTCGGCTTCCGCCGCGTGGTTGATCGTCGACGGATAGCCGCGACGGTATTCGCATTCGGCGGCGGCGCCGTGCAGCGCGGCGGCGCCCCGCGCCACCTCGCCCATGCGCCGCTCGAGCAGATCGCGCACCTCCGGCCGGAAGCTGCGCACCGTGCCGCCGATATGCAATTCGTCGGGGATGACGTTGTAGGCCGAGCCACCGCGCATAAACCCGATGCTGATCACCGCCGACTCGACGGGATCGATGTTGCGCGACGGGATCGTCTGCAACGCCATTACGATCTGCGCGCCGATCACAAACGGGTCGATGCCGAGATGCGGGTGCGCGGCATGGCCGCCCCGCGCCTTGACATGAATATCGAAGCGGTCGGAGGCGGCCAGCATCGCGCCGGCGCGCGTCGCCATATGGCCGATCGGGATGCCCGGCTTGTTGTGCATCGCGAATACGGCGTCGCACGGAAATTTGTCGAAGAGGCCCTCCTGCACCATGACCCGGCCGCCGCCATAGCCTTCCTCGCCGGGCTGGAAGATGAAATGCACGGTACCTTCGAAATTGCGCGTCTTCGCCAGATAGCGCGCCGCGCCGAGCAGCATCGTCGTGTGGCCGTCATGCCCGCAGGCATGCATCTGGCCGTCATGCTGGGAGCGGTGCGGGAACTGGTTCAGCTCCTGCATCGGCAGGCAGTCCATGTCGGCCCTGAGCCCGATCGCGCGCAGCGAATTGCCGCGCCGGATTGTGCCGACGACGCCGGTCTTGGCCAGCCCCCGATGCACTTCGCAGCCATATTCGGCGAGCTTTTTCGCGACCAGATCGCCGGTCCGCTCTTCGGTGAAGCCGAGCTCGGGATGGGCATGGATGTCGCGGCGGATCTCGCTCAGCTCGTCGAGATAATCGCGAACCTCGGGGATGATCGGCATGGCGGCTCCGGGGCAGGGCAGGCCGGTGGCGAAACCACCAGCATACCGCTTCCCCCACTTTTGTAACAGCCGCTTCGGATCGGCTTGCGTGGGGACGGGCCGGGCGTAGTCTAGCCCTACCCCAACCCTCCCTCGCGGCAGGACCGGGGGGCGGGTGTGGCAGTTACGGCACGGCATCGCAGGAGGCGAGAAAAAAGATGAGCAACAAATCGGAGAGCCGTCCCGGCATCGTCGGCGCTGCGATCGTGCCGCATGCGCCACAATTCCTGACCCTGCCGGAAACCGAGGACAGGGCGCAGGTCGGCCGGGTCAACGAGGCGATGCGCGCGATCGGCGACCAGTTCCGCGCCCTCGCCCCCGACCTGTTGATCGTGCTGTCGAACGCGCATTGCGACGACATGGTCGTGCATTGCGTGCCGCCTTTCGCGATCCATTGCGGGACGCGTGCCGAGGGCAGCGGCGGCCACGCGGGCCCGTGGCCGATCGATGGCGAGGCCGGCTATGCGCTGCTCCAGCAATTGCTCGATCTCGGCTTCGACCCGGCTTTCACGTTGGATGCCAAGCTCGGCACCGCCTTTACGATCCCGCTCGATTTCTGCGGCTATCCGCGCGAGCAGCCCTTCCTGCCCATCTTTGTCAACGCCTATGTGCCGCCCCAACCGACCCCGGAGCGTTGTTTCGCCTTCGGCCAGGCCCTGGCGCATGCGATCGAGCGGGAAGGGCGGCGAGCCGTCGTGCTGGCGAGCGGCGGGCTGTCGCATTATCCGGGAACACCGCAATACCCGCATCCCGACATCGACACCGACCGGGTCATCTTCGAGCGGCTGGCGGCGGGGAATTTGCGCTACCTGCTGAGCCTCGACGCCGCCGCGCTCGACCGCACCGGCAATGTCGAATGCCGCTCGTTGCAGATCCTCGCTGGCATGATCGGCGACCGCCGGCCCGATAGCGCGCTGTTCGAGCCCTCCTGGCATCACATCTACGCGATCCTCGGCTGGACCAATCTCACGCCGCTGAAGGCGGAGCCGCTGCATTACCCCGCAACCGCTCCCGAGCGCAGCGAGCTGGCCCGCGCGATCTTCGCGGTGGTCGACGATGCCGCCTCGCGCGCCGCCTTCGCCGCAGATCGCGACGGCTATGCCGCCGGGTTCGAATTGGACGCCGATGAACGCGCCGCGCTGGTGACACTCGACCGCGACGCGCTGCGCGAGCGCTTCGCGATCAACCCGATGCTGCTCTACCAGCTCGAGTCCCGGGTCAAATCCGCGTAAGTGCCGGCGATTTCCTGTTCATGCCGTAACTGCGCGAGCCGCGGCACTCGCCGATGTTGAGAAACTGAGCGCCATCCCGCGTCGCCAGACACGCATTCCAATAAGTCTGCCGGGCGCCGTCCTTCAGGGCGCAGACCGGCGCTGCCTGCGCACAATCTGCCGGAGCCGGCTGCTGTGCCTGGCTCGCAATAACAGGAGCAGAAACAAGGTGGTCGCGGCGATGCCGCTTCGCAACGTTCTACGCATGCCGGCCTCTCTCCCTATGCCGCATCGATCAGCTGCACGAAGCGCGCCGCGGCTGCGATGTCCTCTTTCAGCGCCTGGCGGCGCGCCGCGGCTTCGGCATCCTCGCCCCAGGCCTCGATCTGAAACGTCTCGTCGAGCTGCGACACGGCGAACGCCACTGCGGCATCGATGTGCCGCTCCAGCAGCGCGAGCGCGATGACCAGCGAACCGCAGGCCGCGGTCATGGCATGCAATGCGGTCAGCCGAAGATCGTCCTGCGCTGCGACCGCGGCGGCGAAGGCCTTCAGCGCCGCCGGGGATTGCGGCTGCGGGACAATGCCGCTGGTCACCGCGAGCCTCGCGTCGTAGCGCAGCATCGCCCAGTCGATCAGCGGCTGCCATTCCGCCTGCTGCCGCGCGACCAATTCGGGCGGGTGATCGGCGCGGTAGCAGACCAGGTCGGTGCCGGCATATTTGGTGGTCTCGGCGATGACCTGATCGCGCTGCGCCCGGGTGCGGTCGATCGCGGTCGCGGCGAGCCGGGTCAACGGCATCGTCGCCGGGCGGATGTCGTCCTGCTGGGCATCCCACTCCGCGGCAATCGCCTCGGCCAAGGCGGCGCTTGGCACGATCAGCTCGTGCTTGGCCGGGGTGCGCATCGGTCTTCCATCGAGCGCGACGCCCCAGCCGCCCTCGACCGGGCGCGCCTTGGCCTCGCGGTAGACCCGCTTCATGCCGGCAGTCCCAGCTCGGCGAACGGGTCCGCCACGTCGGCGTCGAACCCGAAGAACTCCCACATCCGCCGCATATGCGGCGGCAACGGCGCGGTGACCGACAGCATGCCGCCTTGCGGATGCGGGATCGCCAGCGAGCGGGCATGCAGATGCAGCCCGCGCGCGGCGGCACCGCCGGCCAATTGCGCGCCGCTGCCGCCATATTTGCCGTCGCCAAGGATCGGCGTGCCGAGCGCCGCGCAATGCGCCCGCAGCTGATGGGTGCGTCCGGTCACCGGCAACAGCGCGAGCCAGCTGGCGCGCGTCCCGGCATGATCGACGACCGTGTAGTAGGTGACCGCGCTCTTGCCCTCCGCGTCGGCCTGGACGCGCTCGCCGCCGCGTATGCCGGCCTGCTTCGCCAGCGCCAGATCGATCCGCCCCTGGCGGATTTCCGGCAGGCCGACGGTAATCGCCCAGTAGATCTTGCGTGTCGTCTTGTCGCGAAACGCCCGCGTGAAGAACGCAGCGGCGGCGGCGTGGCGCGCGATCAGCAAAACGCCCGAGGTGTCCTTGTCGAGCCGGTGCACGAGGCGGGGCCGTTCCTTGCTCTCGAAGCGCAGCCCATCGAGCAGCGCGTCGACATGCCGGTCGGTGTTGGTGCCGCCCTGCACGGCGAGGCCCGCGGGCTTGTTGACGGCGATTGCCCAATCATCGCGGTACAGTACCGTCTCGCGCAGCAACGCCACATCCTGCGGCCGGGCGCGTGGCGCGCTCGGCTTTGCGGGCGCAGCGGGCGTTTCGGGCAGCGGCGGCACCCGGATTGCTTGGCCCGGCGCGATCGGGTCGCGGGCATGGGCGCGCTTGCCGTCGACCCGGATCTGGCCGGTGCGCAACAATTTTTCGAGCCGGCCGTGGCTGAGGCCCGGATAATGCCGCTTGAACCAGCGGTCGAGCCGGCCCGCGCCGTCCTCGGGCCGCACCGTGACGGTTTCGACGCCCGTCATTTCGTGCCTGAGTCTCCGGGGGCAGCCCGTTGCCGGAGCTTGTCCCAGTAGTCGAGCCGCTTCTTGATCTCGCGCTCGAAGCCGCGCTCGCCGGGCCGGTAGAAATTGCGCCGCGCCACCCCGTCCGGGAAATAGTTCTGGCCGGAGAAGCCTTCCTCGGTCGCATGATCGTAGACATAGCCGCGCCCGTAGCCGAGATCGCGCATTAGCCGGGTCGGCGCGTTCAATATGTGCATCGGCGGCATCAAGGAGCCGGTCTCGCGCGCCATCGTCTGCGCCTCGCCGAACGCGACATAGGCGGCATTCGATTTCGGCGCGGTCGCGAGATAGATCACCAGCTGGGCGATCGCCAATTCGCCTTCGGGCGAGCCGAGCCGGTCGTAGGCGTCCCACGCGGCGAGCGCCTGCGCCACGGCTTGCGGCTCGGCGAGGCCAATATCCTCGACCGCGGCCCGGGTCAGCCGGCGCAGAATGTAGGTGGGATCTTCGCCGCCGGCCAGCATGCGCGCCAGCCAATAAAGCGCCGCGTCGGTATCCGAGCCGCGCAGCGATTTGTGCAGCGCGCTGATCAGATTGTAATGGCCTTCCTGCTGCTTGTCGTAGAGCGGCGCCCGGCGCTGCACGAGTTCTGCCAGCTGTTGCGGCCCGAGTAGCGGCTCGCGCGGCAGGCGATCGATCTCCTCGACGAGATTCAGCAAAAACCGCCCATCGCCATCGGCCATTGCCCGCAACGCCGCGCGGCCATCGGAGCTCAGCGGCAGCGTATGCCCCAAATGCTGCTCGGCGCGCGCCAGCAGGGTTTCGAGCGTCGTATCGTCGAGCCGGCGCAAGACGAAGACCTGGGCGCGCGACAACAAGGCGCCGATCAGTTCGAAGGACGGGTTCTCGGTCGTCGCGCCGACCAGGATCACCGTGCCGTCCTCGACAACCGGCAGAAACGCATCCTGCTGGGCGCGGTTGAAGCGGTGGATCTCGTCGACGAAGAGCAGCGTGCCCTGTCCCATCTCGCGCCGCTTCCGGGCGCCGTCGAACACTTTCCTGAGATCGGCGACCCCGGAAAACACCGCCGACAAGGGCTCGAAGACGAGATCGGTGCCGTCGGCCAAGAGGCGCGCGATCGTCGTCTTGCCGCAGCCCGGCGGGCCCCACAGGATCATCGAGGCGAGCTGCCCCGAGGCCACCATGCGGCCGATCGGTCCCTCCGGACCGAGCAGGTGATCCTGGCCGATGACCTCGGATAAAACCCGCGGTCGCAGCCGGTCGGCGAGCGGGTGCGGCGCCTGCGATTGAAAGAGCGTGCTCATTGCCGGCTGATATGGGCTGCAGCGCCGGGCCGTGCAAACCAACCCTGGACCGTAACCATAGTGCGCCGCGATATTGCCGATCCTATGGAAGCGATGACATCCGAGCTGGACGATCCTCTGCAAGCATCGGCGGCGAGCAGTCTTGATGCTGTTTGTCGCGGACCGCGATGATCACGATTTTGCACCTGATTACCGGGTTGGAAACGGGGGGCGCCGAGCGCATGCTGGTGCACCTCACCAGCCATCTCGATCGGCGGCGCTTTCGGTCGGTGGTGGTCAGCATGACCGGACCGGGCACGATGGGGCCGTTCTTCGAGGCGGCGGGTGTGACGCTGCGCTCCCTCGAGTTGCGCCGCGGTGTGCCCGACCCGCGTGGTATCTTGCGGCTCGCCCGGGTTCTGCGCGAGTTTCGCCCGGCCGTGCTGCAGACTTGGCTTTATCATGCCGATCTGCTCGGTGTGATCATGCGGCGCCTCGGCCACGTCCCGCATCTCGTGTGGGGGCTGCAAGGTACCGAGACGATTGACACCCCAATCGTGCGCCGCCTACTCGCCTGGTGCTCGCCAATCCCCGACGCCGTTGTTGTGGTGTCGCGGGTCGGCCAGCGTTTTCATGAAGGGATCGGGTATCGGCCGCGGCGCTGGGTGCACATCCCGAATGCCTTCGATACCGCGGCGCTGCATCCCGATCCCGAGGCGCGCCGCCGCGGACGCGCCATGTTCGGTATCGCCGACCATATCGTCGCTATTCTGCTGCCGGCGCGCTATCACCCGATGAAGGATCACGCCAACTTTCTCGCTGCGGCGGCGCGATTGACGGCGAGTCACCCGGACGTGTTGTTCGCGATGGCAGGCTCCGGGACCGATCCGTCCAATCGCGAGCTTGCCGCCGCGGTCGCGGCACATGGGCTCGGCAAGAGGGCACTGCTGCTCGGCGATCGTCCCGATATCGAAAGCCTGTATCCGGCTTTCGATATCGTGACCTTGTCGTCGGCCTTTGGCGAAGCCTTGCCGATGGTACTCGGCGAGGCGATGGCGTCCGGGGTACCCTGTGTCGCCACCGACAGCGGCGATGCCGGGCTCGTCGTCGGCGATACCGGGATCATCGTGCCGCCGCGCGATCCGGCGGCGCTGGCCGCCGGCTGGGCGCAGCTGATCATGCTCGGCGATCAGGGGCGCTCGGCGCTCGGCCTCAAGGCGCGCGCCCGCATCTGCGAGCATTACGATCTTGGTCTGGTGGTGCCGCGCTTCGAGACGTTTTATCAGGAAATTACGTCAGCTTCAGCCCATTGACCCCCGCGGCACGCCACTCTCCGATCTGTCGTTTCTGGAGGCGATTGCGCCGCTGATGCGCTAAAGAAGGAAATGGTTGCGGGGCAACCCGCTCAATTTCACTTGGTGATCGCTTGCCCGAACGTTTGCGTTTCGATCCGACAGCTCGACGATCGACCGCTTTGGCCGGCGGCTGAGGCGATGTGCGGCTTCGCCGGCATCGTGCTGGCCGATCCAGCATTACCAACGGCCGAGATCGAGGCGCGGCTGTGGCGCATGATCGCGACGATCCGGCATCGCGGCCCGGATGACGAGGGGGTGTGGACCGACGGGCTCTGCGGCTTGGCGCATGCGCGGCTGTCGATCATCGATTTGTCGCCGGCCGGCCATCAGCCGATCGCCACCGCGGATGGCGCGGTGTGGCTGACCTATAACGGTGAGATCTACAATTTCGCCGAGCTTCGTGCCGACCTCGTTGCTCTCGGCTATGCGTTCCGCAGCCGCACCGACAGCGAAGTCATCGTCAATGGCTGGCATGCCTGGGGGCCGGCACTGTTCCCGCGGCTGCGCGGCATGTTCGCGCTGGCCCTGTGGGACCGCCGCGCGCGCCAGTTGATCCTGGCGCGCGACCGGATCGGCAAAAAGCCGCTCTACTACGCTCCGAAGGCCCCAGCCTTTCTGTTCGCGTCTGAGATCAAAGCCGTGCTCGCCTGGCCAGGCCTGACGCGCATCCCGAACCTCGGCGCGATCGGCGATTATCTGAGCCTGCAATACGTGCCGGCGCCGGACACCGCCTTCGCCGGAATCTTCAAACTGCCGGCGGCGCATTACCTGACCGTCGAGGCGGATCCGGCGGGCGGCTGGCATGTGTCCCGGCCGGTGCGTTATTGGCAGCTGCCGGAGCCGCAATCGACAGGCGTCCTGCCCAGCCGGGCGGCATTGCACGCCGAGTTGATTGCTCATTTGGAAGAGGCGGTCCGGCTGAGACTGATGGCCGATGTGCCGCTCGGCGCGTTCTTGTCGGGCGGCATCGATTCAAGCAGCGTCGTCGCGATGATGGCGCGGGCCGGAACCGGCCGGGTCAAGACGTTCTCGATCGGCTTCACCGATAAGAATTTCGACGAGCGGCGCTACGCGCGCATCGTTGCCGAGCGCTACGGCACCGAGCACGAGGAGTTCGTCGTCGAGCCCGATGCTGTCGCGGTGTTGCCGAAGCTGGTCTGGCATTACGGCGAACCCTTCGCCGATCCCTCGGCCATCCCGACCTATTATGTCTCCGAGATGGCGCGGCGGCGGGTTACCGTGGCGCTCAACGGCGATGGTGGCGACGAGGCCTTTCTCGGATATTCGCGATACCGCGCGATGCGCCATCTGTCGCAGCTCGACCGTCTGCCGCGGAGCGCTCGGCTCGGGCTCGCGCAGCTGCTCGGGCTTGCTCCGGGAGCTTTGCAGCGCCGGCTGCGTCTGCCGCAGATCCGGGAGGTCCTGGAGGCCGATGCCGAGGCGCCGGCGCAGCGCTACGCCGGAACTATCGCGTTCTTCACCGATCATCAGAAGAGCGAGGGTTATGGCGAGGCGATGCGCGGGCAACTCGCGTGCTCGACCATCGATCGCCTCGCGCCCTACTTCGCCGGGCATATGGATCTCGTCGCCAGCGCCAATCGGGCCGATCTGCACACCTATCTGCCCGACGATTTGATGGTGAAGGTCGACGTCGCCAGCATGGCGCACGGTCTGGAAACGCGCTCGCCGCTGCTCGATCACGTTTTGCTGGAATGGGCGGCGCGCATCCCGGCCCAAGTCAAGATGGCCGGCGGCACGACAAAGGCGCTCTTCAAAGCGGCGATGGCGCCGTACCTGCCGCGCGAGATCCTGCACCGCCGAAAAATGGGCTTCGGGGTTCCGCTCGACCGATGGTTCCGCGGTGAGCTGCGCGAAATGGCCTATGACACGCTGCTCGGACAACGGGCACGGGAACGCGAGCTGATGCGGCCGGATTATGTGCGCCGCCTGCTCGACGAACACTGCGCCGGCGAGCGCAACCACCACACGCGGCTATGGGCTCTCTTGATGCTCGAATTGTGGTACCGCACCTGGATCGACGATCAAGCAGCGGCCGCGGCGCCCGTCAGGCCTGCGGCCTAGGGGCTGGACGAAGGGCGGCGTGAGCGAGGCCCTTTCCGCGAAGCTTGCCGGCGCGCCGATAATCGCTGCGGCACCGCGCCCGAAACTCCTCTTCCTGGTGACCGAGGATTGGTATTTCTGGTCGCATCGCCTGCCGCTCGCGCGGATCGCGCGCGATGCTGGCTTCGAGATCGTCGTGGCAACGCGGGTCCGTGCCCACGGCGATCGTATCCGTGAGGAAGGGTTCGCGGTCCGCCCACTCGCCTGGCGCAGGCGCGGCGACGGGCTGATCGGCGCCGTCCGGGCAATCGCCGAAATCGCGCGGCTCTACCGCACGGAGCGGCCGGACATCGTGCATCACGTGGCGCTAAAGCCGGTGCTGTTCGGCGGGCTGGCGGCGCGCCTCGCCTTCCCGCGCCGGGACGGAGCGCCGGCGCGGCTGTCGGCGGTCATGGGGCTCGGCGGCGGGCTCGCGAAGGGGGCGCTCGCTCGGCTCGAACGTACCGTGCTCGGCTGGGCGCTGCGCCTTGCCGCGGCCGGAGGTCGGGTCGTCGTGCAGAACCCGGAAGACGGCGCGGCGCTCGCCGGGTTCGGGGTCGACCGAACGCGGGTCGCGCTGATCTGCGGCTCGGGGGTGGATATTACGCATTTCCGGCCGCTGCCGGATCCCGCGAGTGGGACGATGACGATCGCTTTCGTCGGGCGCATGCTGCGCAGTAAAGGGGTGCTCGACGCGGTTGCGGCGGTGCGCCGGTTGCGCGCTCGCGGTGAGGCCGTCGTGCTGTTGCTCGCCGGATCGCCCGATCCGGATAACCGCGATTCCTTGAGCGAGGCGGAGCTGAGGGCGCTCGACGCTGAAGCGGGGATCGAATGGCTAGGCCGGGTTGAGGATGTGCGCGCGGTATGGGCGAGGGCCGCGGTCGCAGTGTTGCCGACGACCTATGGCGAGGGGCTGCCTCTGGCATTGCTCGAGGCGGCGGCTTGCGGCCGCCCGATCGTTGCGACGGATATACCGGGCTGCCGCGAGGTCGTGCACCATGGCGAGACCGGATTTCTGGTTCTGCCGCATGATGTTGCCGCGCTTGCCGAGGCGCTTACCGTGCTGGCGTCCGATGCCGCGCGGCGGCAGGCAATGGGACAGGCCGGCCGGGCATTGGTAGAACGCGAGTTCGCCGAACCGTTGATCGCCAAAAAGACCCTGGCGCTTTACGACGAGCTACTGCGGGAAAGAGAGGCCGGCCGATGATCCGACTGTGGCTGCTATCGCCCTGCTCGGGTGCGTCGCTGCCGTGGACCACGGCACCCAGACGGCGCCGCTGTCGAGCGGCGCTCCGGAGGAAAGTGAATTAGCCGGCCCGCGCCCCTGACGCCTGGGCGAGACGGGCCCGGATGACGACTTGAGCGAGCCCGGACTGAGTCATGCCGAGCACCGTCGCCGCGCGTTCGGACAGATCCATGACCCGGTTGCCCGCGTAGGGGCCGCGATCGTTGACGAGGACGTCGACCGAGCGTCCGTTTTGCAGATTGGTCACGCGAGCCCGGGTTGACAAAGGCAGGACGAGGCTCGCGGCGGTCAGCTGGCGCTCGTCGAAAATCATGCCGCTGGCGGTCTTGCGGCCGCGCCAATGCTTGCCGTACCAGGAAGCGAGGCCGGCCTGCTGGACAACCCCGTCCGGGCCCTTCTGGAGCGCTGCGATCTGTTGCGCGCGCGTTGTGGTGGTGTCGTGGTCGATCCGCGGATCGGCCTGCGCTTGCGTCAGGGCCGGGATCAGCAATGCCGCGGCCATCGCGGCGCGTGTTAACCATAAACGGGATTTCTGGGCTGCGGATGTAACTGCAAATAGACGCATTATCGCTCCGTAGACAGGACCAGTTACGGTCTATTTACGGAATGACACTTGCTGAAACAATCGGATAATCTGCCGCAGCATAACAGTTGAATACTGTCACGAAACTTCACGGCACTGGCTCACCGCCTCAGAAGTGATTTGTGAATTATTACAATGCGATCAGACGATTTCTTTGAAGATGAAGGCGTAACGAGTTGTAACCGAGGATTTGCGGCGACAATGTGGCGAGGTCTAACGGCCGCGGGTTCAGCTTGGACGCAAGACGGCCGCCAGCACGGCGGCCGTGAACAGGCGCCGCTGGCTCAGCCGCAGCGCTGCTTCTGCCCGGTATCGGAGGCCCGCACGATCGTATCGATTAGGCGATGCCGGCGAACAGCCGCATCAAAGCTGGGGCTGGCGGGCGTGCCGTTGCGGATGCTCTCGCCGAGCTTGGCGTAGAGCTGGGCCACATTGTAGGGCGAGTCGGACGGCACGCTGTCCGGCACATGGCGGTACTTCGCCGGGATCGGCAGATCGGCCAGCTTGGTGGGCTTACCCCCGGTGTTTGGCCCTTGCGCGCCTCGCAGCGACAATTCCTGGCGCTGCATCGAGCCGCCGGTCGTCGAGGCGAGCACGAGATCGCCGTCGCTGCCATGAATCTCGAACAGGAATTCGGTGCCGCGTGCCATGCCGCCGCGGATCTGGAACGACGCGACCGCGCCATCGCCGACGATGCCGCTGACAGCCAGCTGATCGGGCGCGGTCAACGGTATCAGGTCGCCGGTCCCGTGCAGCGGGATCCGGTCGCGCTGCCTGACGGCAAAGGCGGAAAGCTCGCGGAACTCGCCGAGGCAATAGCACAGCGCATCGGTCTGATGCCCGCCGGTGATCGTCATCAGATTGGCGCCACTGGCAAAATCGGCCTGGTAGGCGCGGTCGATCGTGTTGCCCCAGTTCGGTGCGCAGCCGATCATCGTCGCGGTCAGTACCCGGCCGACATAACCCTCGGCGACGAGGTCTTTGACATAATTCAGCGTGGGCGACAGCTGGCCCTGCAGCCCGACGGCATGACGGACGCCGCGCCGCTCCGCCGCATCGAGCATCTGCACCGCCTCCTCGGTGTTGCGGCCGAGCGGCCACTCGCAATAGACATGCTTTCCGGCCTCGATCGCGGCCATGACCGGCCGGTAATGATCGGGCACCTTGACGCTGACCGTGACCAGATCGACATCGGGATGCTGCGCGAGCTTTTCCGGATCGGAGAAGGCCAGCGGCACGCCGTAATGCCGCGCCGCCGCTTCGGCGGATTGTTGTCGCGCGGTACAGACCGCCACGATCTCGAATTGCGGCAGCGCGCGCAGCGCCGGGATATGCGCGATCGAGGCAAATCCCCGGCTGGCGCTCGCCCCGACGATCCCGACGCGGATCTTGCTGCTCGCCGCCATGCACCCCTCCACGGAAAGACGATCCGTTCTCGCCATCCGCCATGTTAGGCTAGGCGCCGAGCGGGATCATAGTCGAACCAGATCAGGGGAATACCGATGGACCGGACAGCATTCGAGGCCGAGCTGCGCGAACAGGGCTATGGCGAGGTCGTCGATCGCCGCATGACGGCCAATGCGCTGAACCCTGAGCACGCGCATGAGTTCGATGCCCGCCTGCTGGTCCTCGAAGGCGCGATGACGATCGCCTCGGAGGGGCAAGAGCGCACCTATCACGCCGGCGACACCTTCTCGATGATCGCCGGCTGCCGCCATGCCGAGCAGTGCGGACCCGAGGGCGCCCGCTACCTGGCCGGCCGGCGCTACCCGAAAGCCTAGCCTCCAAGACAGCTCCGCCGCCTTCCTCAATCCTCAAAACGCCGTGCGCGCCGCCAACGCGACTTGATCGTCTGGTTGGGGCGACCGCCTCGCTGTCTTACATTCTGGTCCGGGAGGCCGGCGAGAACCACAAAGGTAGAAAGCCGGCGGTTGACGGGGGCCGTTGGCGCGCTCTATGTTCCGCCAGTTTGCGCCTATAAATTGGGCATGCAAATGCAGCGGGCTCCCCCACATTTGGCCGAACGTCTTCGTACCGTCGGGCTCAGGCTGACGCGACCGCGCTTGGCCTTGTCGCACTTGCTGTTCGACGGAGACGATCGGCATATCACTGCGGAGCAATTGCACGAGGAAGCAACTGCCGCCTCAATCTCCGTATCGCTTGCGACGGTTTACAACGTCCTCCACCAATTTACGGCCGCCGGCCTGTTGCGCGAAGTCGTGGTCGAGCCGGGGCGCTCCTATTTCGACACCAATATCGACGATCATCACCATTTTTTCTGCGAAGCGAGCGGCGCACTGCAAGACATCGCGGGCCGGGATGTGGCGGTCAGCGGGATACCGCTGCCGCCCGCCGGGACCGAAATCAGCCGTATCGAGGTCATCGTTCGGGTGCGCGCGTACGGCGATTAGCGGCGGCACTCAAATACCCTTGCAGTTTGGAACTTTTCTGATCTGTTGACTCGGGTTCTTGCCTGACTTTTAATCGTGTGAAGTCGGCCCGGCCGCACTTCCGCGACCGCCCGTTCCGAGGGGATCCAGGGACGGATGGCGTACCACCGAGACCATGGCATTAGGGAGGTCGTAACCGCCTCCGGCGGCGAGACTGCTCGCCTTCGGCCGCGGCCCGCGGCACATCCGCCGTAGCCGCGAGGTGCCGCGTTCGGGCTGTGAAGGGACACAAGAGAGACTGATCACCAATGGGAGGAGGCCCCGAGAATGGCATACCAAGAAGACATCGGCTTGATGGCTCACCTGATGCGTCGGGCGGGCTTCGGAGCCACCCGCGACGAGCTCGAAGCGAGGGTTGCCAAGGGCTACGAGGCCACCGTCGAGGAGTTGCTGAATCCTGAGACGCAGCCGCCGGTCGATGCCTACTCGCTGCTTCGCTATCAGCCCGCCTCGCTGTTGCCCGGCGGTCAGCCGCCGATGGGCAACGTAAACTGGCTGTATTACTTGGTGAACACCAAGCGGCCGCTGGAGGAGAAGATGGCTCTCTTCTGGCACCATGTGTTTGCCACCGGCAATTCCAAGGTCGACAATTACGATCAGCTGCTTGAGCAGATCGAATTGTTCCGCCAGAACGGGTTGGGGAACTACCGCCAGCTACTGTCCAAAATCTCGACGAACCCGACGATGATGTTCTGGCTCGACAATAACCAGAACCACGGGACGGCGGTCAACGAGAACTGGGGCCGCGAGCTGCTCGAATTGTTCAGCCTCGGTGCTGGCAACTACACCGAGAAGGACGTCCGCGAGGCATCGCGCGCCTTCACCGGCTGGACCTTCGAAACCAAGATCCCGCGCGCACCCTATGGCCGCTTCCCCTGGAAGTTCGAATATCGGCCGGAAGACCATGATGACGGCGAGAAGGAGTTTCTCGGCCACCGCGGGCGCTTCAACGGCGAAGACATCTTGGACATCGTCGTGCAGCAGCCGGCTTGCGGCCGCTTCATCTGCCGGCACCTGTACAACTTTTTCGTCGCCGACGAGCCGCAAGTGCCGGCTTGGCCAATCGAAGCGCCGCGCGACCAGAAGGCGATGGATACGTTGGTCGGCGCCTTCCGGGATTCAAAGTTCGAGATGAAGTCGGTGCTGCGCGTGCTGTTCAATTCGGAGTTCTTCAAGAACGCCCGCTTCCAGCACGTGAAATCCCCGGCCGAGGTCGTCGTCAGCACGCTGCGCTTCGTCGGCGGCTACGAAATCCCGAAGCCCGGCTACGGCGAGCTGTCGATGAACACGGCCTATATGGGCCAGGACCTGCTCAACCCGCCGTCGGTCGAAGGCTGGCACACCGGCAAGGAGTGGATCAACAGCGGTTCGCTGATGGCCCGCATCAACTTCATGGCCGAGAAGGTCGGCGATACATCGGCACCGGGGGTGCGCGGCATCATCGACAGGCTGAAAGCCAGGGGTTCTCTAAGCCCCGAGCAGCTCGTCGACGGCTGTCTAGACCTGCTGGGCCCGGTCGAGGTCGGCGCCGACACCAAAGAACAGCTGCTGTCTCAGGCCAATGAATGGGGCCAGGTTTCCTGGGACAACGGCAAAGCGCAAATCGCCGACCAGCATGTCGGGCAGATGCTGCAGCTGATCGTCGCCACCCGCGAATACCAATTCGCCTGACATCGAGAGTGATGAAATAGGGAGGAGAACGCTATGGCAACAAATGACCCATGCGTGGTTGTTTTGCAGCTGACCGGCGGCAACGACTACTTGAATACGATCATCCCCTACAACAATCCGCTGTACCGTGATAACCGGCCGGCGGTCGGGATCGGTGATAACAATATCATCCATCTCGATAAGGATTACGGCATCCCGGATTACGTAGCGCCGATGAAGAAGTTCTGGGATGAAGGCAAGCTCGCCATCTTGCACGGCGTCGGCTTCAAGGACTCGCCGCGCTCGCATTTCAGGGCGATGGACATCTGGCACACCTGCGAACCGGAAAAGGTCGGGACCGAAGGCTGGCTCGGCCGGGTTGCCCGCGAATTCGACCCGAAGAAGGAAAACGTCGTCCAGATCGTCAGCATGGGGCCAAGCCTGCCACGCTCGCTGGTATGCCCCGGCGTGCCGGTGGCCTGCGTGTCCGGTCCCCTGGAACGATACGGTTTCCTGCCGCAGGTGCAGGGCGCCGAACGTACCCAGGTGCTCGATCGCTTTGCCAAGATGTACAGCCCGGCGATCGGCAGCGGCCCGGTGATGGATTATCTCAGCGAGACCGCGATCGACTCTCTGAAGGGCGAGGACATCATCAAGGTCGCGCCACAGAAGTACTCCTCGACGGTCGAGTACCCCAACACTCCGATTGCCCGCAAACTCAAGGGCATCGCTCAGACGCACATCGCCGAGATTGGCAGCCGGATGTTCTACTGCGATCACAGCACCTTCGACACGCATGCCGGCCAGAACCCCGGGCACGGCAATCTGTGGAAGGCGGTGTCCGAGGGTGTCGACGCGTTCATGGCCGATCTGCGCGAGCACAACAAATCCGATAACGTGATCATGCTGCTGTTCTCCGAGTTCGGCCGTCGTGTCCACGACAACGGGTCTGGCACCGATCACGGGGCCGGCGGCGTTGCCTTCGTGCTCGGCGAGAAGGTCAAAGGCGGGCATTTCGGCGAGATGCCGTCGCTGAAAGCGGAACATCTGGTGCAGGGCGATCTGAACCCGAACATGGATTTCCGCAGCATCTACTCGACGATTCTCGAGAAGCACCTAGGGCTCAACCCGGCGCCGATCGTCAACGGCACTTTCGAGCAACCGGCCTTCTTGAATTAACCGGGAAGGCATCCGCGGCAACCTCCTCCCTGCTGTCGCGGGGTGGAGGTTCCGGGGCGAAACAACGAGGAAAACGGAAGGGCACAGTAGATCGAAGAAGGAGGGAACGATGCCGTTGACAACAGTTGCCCGCGGTCGAGTCTATGACTGGAGCCACGCGATTGGACGTGGAGCAGCCCGTGGCACGGGGTTCAATTACATCCAGACAATGTGTCTTGCCAAAAACGGTATCCTCTATGCCACCAACCGGGGCAACGAGAACAATTTTGGGATGCATGTCAATAAGGTGCAGCTCGGCGGTCCCGGCGAAGAGGAACATCTCGCCGACTTCTTTGAGTATGGCGCAGAGGACGGCAATTCGGTTTGGCCGTTCGGCGTCGCCATAGACGAAGAGCGAGACCGGGTCTACTGCTCGGATGAGTGGACCAATACGATCTCGGTGTTCGATAACAGCGGCAAGTTCATCGAGAAATGGGGCGTAACCGGTAGCGGCGATGGAGAACTACTGCGGCCCGCCGGCATCGCGATCGAAAAGAACGGCAACGTCATTGTCGTCGATAGCGGCAACAATCGGCTGCAGGTCTTCACTCCCGAGGGCAAATTCATCGGTAAATGCGGCGGGCCCGGCAAGGGTCCCGGCGAGTTCAACCAGCCCTGGGGCGTCACCCTCGACAAGGACGGCAACATCTATGTCGCCGACTGGAAGAACCACCGCATTCAGAAATTGTCGCCGGCGGGCAAGTGCCTGATGACCATCGGCTCATACGGCGCAATCCAGGAGCCGGAAGGCGCCTATGCCGTGACGATTTTTGGTCCTTACGTCACCGGCGACAGCGAGAAGGCGGGTTACCCCAGGACAGACCAGTTCAATCACCCGACCGATGTCGCGGTCGACAGCGACGGCGACATCTATGTGAGCGATTGGGGCAACCATCGGGTCTGCGTGTTCGACTCCGAGGGAGGGCCGATCACGACACTGGTGGGTGACGCCCAGGTGCTGTCGAAGTGGGGCCAGCAGAGCATCGATGCCAACCCCGATATGGCGAAAGCCCGGCGTCGGGTGAAGAGCCTCGAGCCGCAATGGCGGCTGTGCTTCCCGACCGCGGTCGAATTCGACGCCAACAGCGATTCGGTCATCATCGCGGATAGTCAGCGGAATCGGCTGCAGATCTACAAGAAGCTTCGCAACTACAGCGATTTCCAGGCGAACCTGTAAGGCTTCGCGGATGCCGGGCATAACGCGGCATCCAGCGTGCAAAGCCGCCCCGGCCTTTCCTGCCTGCCGCCAAGCGGGCAGGAAAGCGGCGGCGGCAGTAGCTACAGCATCAAGCGCCCAGGGACGATCGCGGGGCACGGGAGACTGAGGCCGGCCGGGCAACCCGAGCTGGCCTTTTTTTGCCGCTTACCCGTTCAGGTCGTCTTCTCGATCGACGGAATGGGCCGGGATCTGAACCGGGCCTAATAGAAACGAACGGGAGGAACTATGACACGCTCTCGCTCTGCTGACGATTTTGTCAACATCCGTGCGCGCATCGAGGAGCTGCGCCGCGAGCGCACTCAGTTGCCGGTCGAGAAGGATGCTCCATCAATCGTAGAACCCCCGCGCTATGCGGAAAACGGTGCCCGGGCGCCGTCAGTGAGGCCGGGCATCCCTGGCTGGCGCGTTGCTCGCCGGAAGCGCCCGTCCCCTGGGTGAAGCGCTAACGTCCTAAAACGGCGTCTCGGTCCTCTCGGGCTGGCTCAGGGCGGCATGGCACCGCAGGCGTTACTTCCCGGCAAAAGCTCCCGAGACAACATAAGGAGGGCCGGACGTGTTCTGGATCGCAAAGCCGCCGCCTGTCACCGCCGCTGACGGACCGAAGAAGGTGCCGGCGAGGAATCCGGTGCGGTTTGCGACACCGCTCAAATCCCCCGTGAATATGGTGCGAGATCCGGTCAGCGCCGCGGAGTAATTCGCGCCGTCGAAGTTCGTGATGTTCGCCGTCCCGGTCAGCGTCCCGAAATTGTAGGTCTGGTTGAAGCCGCCGCCGGCCAAATACGTCGCGCCATTGTTCAAGACGGTGCCCACTGCGACGCCATTATACGTCCCCACCCCGCTCGTCGGCAGTGTGACCGTCGGCATTGCGATGAGCGAGGCGGGCAGGATCGTGTTGAAGGTCTCAAAAAAGGATTGCACCGATGAGGGCGTCAACAGTGTACCGGCGGGCGTCGGATTGGCCGCCGCGCTGACGACGACCGGGTCCGCCTGCGTCTGGACGGACTGAACATTGCCGCTCGTCTGCACTGCCGAGACATTGGTGGTTGGCGGTTGCGACCGCGTTGGCTGCTGCTGCGCCGCCGCTTGCGTGGCCGTCAGCACATTTGCCATGACATTGCCGGAGATTGTCGTGGCGATCCCGCTGCTCACCACGGTCTGGTCGGTCGGCGTCTGCTGGGCGCCGCCGGTCCCGCCGGATCGACCGTCGAGCTGGCCGAGCAGCGCGGCCGTCGCGCCCGGCGGCGCAGGGCGCGGCTCGGAGGGCGGCGTGTTCCGGCTCGAGATCGTCACCATGTATCCCGGCCGGGTCAGGATTTGCATCCCGAACGGATTGCTAATCGTGAGCCCGTTGCCATAGAGAAAGGTGACATCGGTCCCCAGGCTGCTAATCGCGGCAAGAAAGATGCCGCCGCGCACGGCGAGCGTTCCCGTCGGGGTCGTCAGGGTGACCGCGTTTTCATTCTTGCTGAGCCTGCCGCCGATAAACCGCATGACTCCTTGTGCGGCGCTCATCGCCAGCTTGCCTGTGCCGGTGTTCGGATCATAGGCGAACTCGTCGATCGTTACGTCGGAGTTGGGCCCGACCGTCATCGCCGATTTATCCAGGAACAAGACCTGAGTCTGCCCCTGGCGGCTTGTCGTGATGTGCTCTTTGAACACGACGTCGGCGCCGATCACGAGCTGCCGCGGCGGCGCGCCCGGAGGCACGCCCCTCGCTTCCGGATTGACCGCGCTGTTCACCCCGACGCGCTGCTGGGCGCCGGCGCCGCTCGTCGAAGCTGCAACCACGAGCGTGCCGATCGCAGCGACACGCAACACAGACGAACGAACCCGAGGCATCGCACCCGCTCCTAGAACTTGATCTGCGAACCGATCAGCACGGAATTGCTCGTATAGGCATAAAGCGACAGGTTGGACGAGACGATGTCGCGCTGGAATTGCACGACCAGCGCGACATTGTCGGTGACCGGCACGGCCTGCGTGATGCCGAACCGCCAGCGCCGGTCATGGCGCTTCCCGGGCACGAAGATGGTCGGATCGCTGCTCGTGTTGCAGCACGGATCGGGCGACTGATAAAGGCTCCACAATCGGCTTGCGCCGACCGTCGTCTCCCAGGGTAAGCCGGTCCAGCCCGTCGGATCGTCATAGGCGATGTGGTAACCCGCCGTCAGACCGTAGGACCGGTTCGCGTACCAGGGGAACCGCGTGTCCTGATCGAGAAAGTCGAATTGCCCGAGCAGCTCGGAGTTCGGGCTCACCCGTTGACGCAATTGCAGTGTGACGAGCTTGTCGTTGCCGTCGAGCCCGGTGGAGAGAGGCCGGTCGGAGGCATTCGTGAACTTCTTCTGGCGAAATTCGAAAACCGTCCTGACCGCCAGATCCTCCCACAGCGCCGCCGTGTTCTCTAACCCGGTGCCCCAGGTATAGAAATACTGCGCCTCGCCCAGCCCGACCTCATTGAAGATCGCATAGGGCTTGACCGAGAGGCGCCCGACGCTGTCGGAGGGCGGCGTAAGATTGAAGCGCGGGCCCGCCGTTGCCTCGCCGAGAGCCAGATCGAGCCGCTGTGTGCGGAAATAGTGGTTCATAAAACCGATGCCGGTAACTTCGATCGCGTCGCGGCTCTGGGTCCCGAGATCGTAGGAATAAAGAAAGCCGCCGGAACCGAAGATGTTGATGTCGGGGCGTTTGACGAACTGGCTGCTCAGCAGCACATCGCCGACGGGCGAATGGATCAGCGGCGAGCCGGGCGCCACGTTGGCATCCGACTGGTGTTGCGCGCCGAAAAACAGATAGCCGGTAAACCGGCTCGGCGATTGCTGCGCGGCGATCTCCTCGAGATAACGGCTCGCCCGAACCCTGACATCAGGCGGCGCGTTCGCCGCCAGGGCCTTGTTGAAATAAT
>Ga0209474_10000816_pt1 | contig 32288 bp, 25 predicted proteins | sample GraSoiAngelo_145_FD_185902 | JGI IMG/M metagenome (GOLD analysis project Ga0209474, IMG submission 185902) | Grasslands soil microbial communities from the Angelo Coastal Reserve, California, USA - 14_1009_05_20cm (SPAdes) (version 2) | ecosystem: Environmental > Terrestrial > Soil > Grasslands...
CGGCCTCCACTGCGCAACCTGCATTAGCAACGTCGCAGGCACCCTCCAGCGCTCCCGTTGTGGTTGCAGCTGCGTTCCCGCCAATCATTGATTCGATCTTCACGCAAGGATTTGCACGTGTCTGGATCATCGATCCTTCTCCGCCGCCCGATCACAGTCGAACTAGTTCCGTTCTGAGAATCTGATTCCTTCCGTCCAATTGCGCTTTCGCGTTGTCGTATTCGTGTTTTCACTCAAAGGACGGATCTAAGTGCGAAATACTTTCCCGATCTATCTTGGTTTCGGATTCGCTGCATTGCTCTGCGCCTCCGCAGCAAGTGCACAAGGCGCAGCACCTGAAACCGCCCCGCCGTTATTTCCTGGTGGCGGACTCATCTCCTATAACTCGGCATTCACCACTCGTTCAGCGACGGGAACTGCAGGCATTGTTCCCGCCACTGCTCGCCCGACGTTCTCACACGAAGGAACTTCGCGCGCTGTTCGCGAGGTGGGATTCGAGCGTGGTGAAACCCGGCGAGCGAGTTTCGTGCTCCTATGCGATTTTTTGTCTGATTCTCCGCGTTGACTTTGGGTGCTGAGGTGCGACGTCCGTGGCTTGGAAGGCGCGGATGGATTCTTCCAGAAGCGCCTGCAGGTATTCGCCGATCTTCAGCGTCTCGGGTATGAGCGTGCTCAGATTCATGACCAGCAGGTTTTCCTGCAAGACGGCGCCAATCACCCGGTTCAGGATGCGCGTCTCGGTTACCAGAAGCGGTATGGTATAGCGCTGCCGCGCGCGATCGGCGCCATGCACTGCTGCGGCGCTCAGGGATTCGGCTGCGACATGCGTTTCCCCGGCTTCAAGGGCATTGGCGAGGTCATTCAACAGCAGCGGCAAACGATCAATGCGTTCTTCCTTGCTGATCGGAACTGCGGAGAGCCTTGGGTCTGCTTCGACCTCCTCAAGCCAGCGCTGAATAATTTCGTTGGAGTTTTCGAGGACTACATGCCATGCCTGCTTGCAAGGCGCCTGGCCGCAAACGCGCGGATGGCGGGCTTTCTCCTTGAGCGTAGCGATCAGCGTGGGAATGTCGGCAGGCTTGGTGAAGTAATCGTCCACCTGCTTGCGGATAGCTTCGAGCGCCGTTTGGAAATCCGGATATCCGGTCAGAATGAATGTGGCGGCGCTCGGCTGAATTCGGCGCATGGCGCTGACCAATATGAATCCATCGGCCGGGCTGCCGATGTTCAGATCGGTGAGCAGCACGTCGAACTCGCGATGGCTGATGAGCTCCAGCGCTTCCGGCACCGATGCCGCCACCGTTACGTCGAACCCCTGCTGTTCCAGGATCGCGGGAAGGGTCATCCGGATCGCTCTTTCGTCATCAACGAATAGCACGCGTGTCTTGGGAGTTTGCAAATCTTGGTTCTCAGTTCTCACAATCGGGTTAGATGCTTCCAGTGCTCCTGCCCAAAAAAAATAATTGCTCGGATGTTTGCGGCAGCCTCTTGCCCGCCGCTGATTGCTGATTGCCGGGTACTCCGTCGGGTGCCTTTGGCTTACATCCGCGGTTGAAGGCGCGCCAGACGAAGTCTTGTGCATGATCACGGCGAAGGCGGGCGCGGTTTGCAGGAGTTACGCGCTCCGGATTGTCGTGTCCGGAGCAATGATCTTTCAACACCGAACCTGGTTCGGTGCTACCACGGGTCAAGATTACCAGTCAACGAAAATTTCATTTTGGAACTCAGGCGGCTCGGGCAGAGTGCTCGTCGCAGTCATTGGACGCTGGCGCGAGCAACGGATGCGAATTTCAGAATTCACTGCTTATTCACTGTTATTCACTGTTCTTGGGGGCGGGGAAAAACTGCGAATTTCCGTAATCCCTTGACGCGGCAGCGGGTTACGCGGAGTTGTCCGTTGCTCGCCACCCTTTTGTAAAAAAATTCGCTGTTAAATTCGCTGATAAATTCGCTGTTCCGCGAACACCAGTGAATTCGGCCAGTTTGAAACTCAGTCCGTTGCTCTCAGCAGGAGGGGTCGTGGAGTGTTTGGATTGCAGCTCGCGTAAGCTGCCGGCGCTTGGTTAGAAGTCGTGTGATGTCGGAGAAGCGAGTGCGCCACGAGATGGCGCGAGGTTGGGCCGTCCTTATTTCACTAGCCGGCAGGCATCTGCACTCAAAGGATTATTGCCTAAGACTCAGATCCGTGAGCAGCCTGATAGCGAGAGCGACGGCGCTCGACGACTTGTTTTTGCAACACTTTCTCCACCATCCGCTCAACCTGGGGCATGAAGGGTTCCTGATTGAGAAGCGCAACCTTTCCGCCGCTGTGTCCCATCTGCAGGGCTACTTCGTTCCAACGTAACAGAGGCGAGGTGATGGGAATTTGAATCGATTCGCGTGAGGGCTCAGGCTTCAGCAGATATCCGACCCAGATCAGCAGCGACGAGTAGTAAGCGATCGGCAGGAATTGTGACCAGAGTGGGAACTTGCTGATGTGCGAGGCGGCTAATGCGCTGTAGACAACGATTGTGCAAAATGCATCGAACCCGAATCCCAGGGCGAACCCAAATACCCGATTGCGCATGGAAACGCCTAGATGCTGAGAGCCGATGAACAGAAAGATCAGTAGGGCGCATTCCATCACGCCGACAATGCGCTCGAAGTCGTGGACACCGGTCGCTAACCAACGGTGTGGGGCTCCAACCGAAGAAGCTGGGTTGCTGATGAAGACCAGAAAGCCGATGAAGAAGACAGACCCAGCAGCCCATTTGAAGACGATCTTTGCCAAATCCTGAAGTCCCGCGAAGGGCGTGAATGCGGCGCAGAAAATCTCGTAGAGAACTGCGAGGGCAGCCATGTTCGCCAGTGCCGTGCCTACCCAGTACACCGAAAAGTACGGCCACGAAGAGAATCCAAACTTGCGATAGCAGACAAAGCGAACCACGTTGAGCAGGGTCAGAAGGATGAGGTAGGAAGCAAAGAATGCAAACTGCTTCAACAACTTACGTCGATACAGCAAATAGACGCAAAACAGCTGGAGAATCGGGCAGGACAGCCAAATCAACGTTGCTTGAAGTGTTAGGCCGGGCATTGTCCAAGCTTGCGAGGAGGATATTCCCTTGCCCGGCCTATCTTCAAGCAGAAAGTAAGGGCTCGCGTAGTGCCCCTGGAAGGCGCTAGTTGACCAAGCAACCATCCGGCGGGCAGATCGGCACCGGGTCGCCGCCAGCGTTGCCTGGTCGGTTTTGCGAAACTCCGGCAGTGGCGACCACTACTCCTAAAGTGAGAGTTGCAAGTAACAAGCGAAACTTCTTCATAATGTTTTCCTCCAAACAACAAGCAGGTAACCCGCACACATGCACTGGAGGTTACCTACTTGCCGACAATATCAACCCCGATGCGAGATTCCCAACAGGTTTTTCCTCCAGAGCTTCATGCAACGAGTCTGAAGAACATGGCCTCCCGGGCTCAGAGCTATAGCATTTTTCGTTGACAATTCCATTTCGGCAGATGACGCAGATGAACCCTCGAAAGGGTTGTGAAATCGAGCGATTAGCGCTCTACAAGGCTTTTAGAATCAAATTCTTGTAAATTGGTGGCCGCGGATGCGGCAGGCTTTCCACTGAGGTGAGAAATTTCTAATGGCCTGGAAGCCTGAGATCAGATTGCGAGTGCTGATGGTCAGAAAAACCGGTCCAAGCCAGCTCGGCTAATCGTATCAAGATGGTAATTTTGGGTCGATGGTCGACCCAATGCTCAATCCTCTCAGGAATTAACCCCCCGGGTGGTATTCGCGCTCGGTATGACCGGCCAATTGTGGGCGGTAAAAGTAGACTTCGCGCAGGTTCCCGGTGCTGTAGCGCGTTGCCTCATCGTTGAAATGAGGCGACGAGGGATGGCTGCTCTCACCGCCGGCAGTGACCGCTTTGGCGCGTACGCGGTCTCCAAATTCCACAACTGCAACAAAGCTGTTGCCGCTGGTGCCGTACCACCTCTTTGTTCCCGGATAAGCGCGTGCTGCGAAGGACGCCAGCGATCCCCAGCGCGAAGAGGTGAAGCCGACGGGAATGCTAGGTTGCGAATCAGCGAAACGCTGAACAATGTCACCATTAAGCCGCTGGTATCGGTTGATCTCGCTCCAGGGAGTCTTCCAGCTTCCGAACTCAGTCGCGAGTCTGTCGGATGCCGCAGCGAATGATTCCAGGAGCTGCTGCGGCGCTGCGGCGCTGACCGTATCGGCAGTCAAGCCCGTCTTTCGCGCGTCAATGTCTAATCGTCTTTGGACACCCTCGCCCCAGAAGACAGCCAACGATGTAGCAACAGATGAGCTCGACCAGCGAAGGTCCCACTTGCGCAGAACTTCGATTTCATCTGCCAATCTGGCTTTCAAGGGATTGTCGTCAGCCGCATTCTCCCAAGCTTTAACCAAGGCTGGAATCGGCTTCTCAAACCAGGTCAGATAGCTGTCGTATGCCGCGGCTATGAGGGAATCGAGAGTGAAGTCCCTGGTTCCCTGTAACACCCGGATGGCGTGCAGTCCACGGGCTGATTCACCGCCGGTTTCCACGTATGCAGGATAGTCTTCTCGTTTTGGGCTGCTGGGGCCGGCAGCGGACCATGGCCAATTGTTGCAGTTATACAGCCAGCCGCTTTTTGGGTTCAGCAGATGCGGCGTTTCATCAAGGGAAAGAACTCCATGCCATTCGGTTGCAGGATTGCTTCCGTCCACCGGCTTGGTCCAGTCGAAGCCGGTATCCCGTTTTGGGATGAAGTTGCCGTGGAAATATGCGATGTCGCCAGCGGAATCGGCGAAGATGGTGTTGTTCGACGAGTTCGCCTGAAGTTCCATCGTCCTCCGAAAAGACTGATAGTCCTTCGTCTTTGTGCGGGTATAAGACTGGATCAGCTGCTTTACTGGTTCCTGCAGCAACCTGATACTGATCCACTTTCCACCGATCTCGCCGATGATTGGCCCGTGGTGAGTGCGATAAATGGTGAACTTCCTGGTGGCTAGACCGTGGTCGGTTTTATAGGGCACGGCGATTTCGGTTACCACGACAGGTCGCTCTTCATTCCCATATTTGTAGTAGAGCCGATCCCCCTTTTTTTCCACGGTCTCCAGGTACTCGTCGATGGCGTCAACGCCACTCGAAGTATGCATCCAGCCAGTGTGCTCGTTGAATCCCTGATAGATGAAGAATTGACCCCAGGTTGCGGCGCCGTAGGCATTCAGTCCTTCGTCGCTCACCATCTGCAGTTCGGACCGGAAAAAAAACGAGGTGTGCGGATTGATCAGCAGCAGAGCGTGATGGCTGAGAGTGTTCGAAGGCGCAATCGCCATTCCGTTTGATCCTGTCGGTTCCGCGGGTTCGGCGTTGTCGGGCAAGAATGCGTCACTCACTTGGGTCTTACCGTAGAACGCCTCAAGCTGCTTAAGGTTCACCCGCTCTATGTCGCCACCGATGCTTCCTTCGGTGAAGGTGAGCGCCATCCATGGCTCAAATCGCTCGATGACTCTCGGTTTAACTTCCGCATGCTTAAAGAGGTAGTAATTCAGTCCGTCGGCGAACGCTCCCATGAGGCTCTTCAGCCACTCGGGACTCGATGTGTATTGCGACTTCATCGCATCCGGATCGATAAAGAGCTTCATGCGCAGGTCCTGGTATATCTTTGACTCACCTTCTGCTTCCGCGAGCCGTCCTATGGCATTGATGTAGTTAGTCTCAACGCGATTGAAGTCGTCCTCGGCCTGCGCATACATCGCTCCAAACACGGTATCGGCATCGGTTTTTCCGAAGACGTGCGCGATTCCCCAATCGTCTCTCACGATGGTCACGTTGCGTGCCCGTCGTTCCCAGCGCGCAAGCTCATTTTTTTCCGGTGCTGCAGTGGCAAGACAGGATGATGCTATGAGGAGGACGAAGAGAATTTTCTTCATTAGGCTTGAGGCTCCACGAATCGACAAACGTCCATTCAATATCACAGTGAGGCGGGTAGACAAATCTCAGACGGATCTCTAGCTCAATATTCTGGCTAGAAATCCTTTCATGCCAATCGATGTGAGGAGCGCAAGGGAAACCGTCAGCGCTAAGAGACTGGCCCAAACTGGCATATGGGGCAGGGAAGGCGTCAATGCGGTTCGCAGGCCCTCGCTCATGTAGACGAGGGGATTGAGCAGAACCACGATTTGCAGCCAGCGTACGTGCGCAAGCAGCCCCCAGGGGTAATAGACGCAGCCTAGAAACGTTACGGGAACCACGATAATGCCGAAGATCAGTCCGATCTGCTGCGGTTTCACGGAGACGCCGATTGTCAGACCGACTGCGCCTGAGACGAGACTAGCCAGCAGCACGACTACTATTAAAGTTGCCCAGTTAGCAACGTGCACGTGAACTTGTTTGGCCGGAATGAAGTAGACCAGCGGAAAGATCACAATGGCGGCGAAAATGCTCTGGATCGCGCTGAACACGATTTTTTCAACCGCGACCATTTGGACGGGCAAAGGTGACATTACCCGGTCGTGAATTTCGCGCGTAGCTCCGATCTCAACCGATAACGGCAGCGCTGTGGCCATGATTCCCTGAAAGAAGATGCCGACCGCGATTAATCCAGGAAGGATTACTGTGCCAAAGCCAACTCCACCAGGGCTTTGGAATCCTTGTCCCATTTTGGGGAACAAATACGTGAAGACGAACACAAACATCAGCGGGTTCATCACTGTGCGAATCAGGAAGGCAATGAACTCTCGGCGGAGCACGCTCAGGTCGCGCAGCAACATACCCCAGAACGCCCGCCATCGCAGGGCAGAACTATTCACGCAGGTCCCTCCCCGTGAGCTTGATAAAGACCGTCTCCAATGAGGTTTCGTTTACCGAGATGTCGCGGAGATTATTTCCAGCAATCTCCACGATGCGGGGCAAAATTCCGTCACTGCCTGTGGTAAATACGCGAAGGCCTTCGGAGAAGCTTTCGACCGAGGCCACTTCCCGTAGTTGCTGCAAGCGAGCCGCGAGGGCAGAGCCATCGGCCTGACGCAGATGCAGCTCAAAAATTTTCTGCGCTTCCACGCCGCGCTTTAGTTCTTCGGGAGTATCGCAAACCAGGATCTTTCCATGATCGATGATAGCGACTCGGTCGCAGAGCTCATCGGCTTCTTCCATATAGTGCGTTGTAAGCAGGATGGTGATCCCTTGTTGCCGAAGCGTCCGAATGTTGTCCCACAGCGCGAGACGTGATTGCGGGTCGAGGCCGGCGCTGGGCTCATCAAGAAACAGGATTGTGGGATTGTGAGCGATGGCGCGGGCGATTTGCACGCGTTGCGCGAGGCCACCTGAGAGCTCCCGTACAAATGACTTGCCGCGTTCACTGAGCTTGAACATCTCCAGCAACTCGCTGGTGCGTTTGGACGCTTGCGAGCTGCCGAAGCCGAAATATCGGCAATGGAAGTAGATGTTCTCCCAGATTGTGCACTGCCGGTCGAGGGTGTTGTATTGCGGCACCACGCCCATGTAACGACGCGCTTCAGCGGGATGAGCTATGACGTCGATGGCGGCAACCTGAACCTTTCCTGAAGTAGGAAGCGAACGCGTGGTGCAGACGCTGATTGTGGTTGATTTACCGGCTCCGTTTGGTCCAAGCAGCCCGAAGAGTTCTCCGGTCGCGACGCTTAGATCGATGCTCTTAACAGCTTCGATCGGTACTTTGCCCGTATATGTCTTGTAAAGCTTTTCGATGCTGACGATGGGTGCAGTGGTCACGACGCTTTGCCAGACTCGCTCAATTGTAAAGCCTTCAATCGACGAGATGAGATAACAGATCGAGACGCGATTTCGAACTCTGCGACGAGAACCGACTAGAGCACAGCTTCCCTGGAGGAACTGCTCGGCAACTAGACGCTCTCGCCAGCAACCGCTGTCTGCACTTGCGGGGTCACAGCCGCGACGCGACGAAGACGGAAGTCTCCTCGTTCGAATACTGTTGTGAGTGCGGCTACAACGCGAGGATCAAATTTTGTATTCACCAGCGAGTTGATAATGCGCACGACGTATTCCGGGTCCATGGCGGCCTGGTAAGGACGATTGGTGGTCATTGCATCGAAGCAATCGGCAACCATGATGATGCGGGGCGTGAGCGGAATTTCGTCGCCCTTGAGACCATGAGGATAGCCTCGACCATCCAACGATTCGTGATGCAGTTCAATTCCGGGAATCATTTCCTTCAGCATCTCGACCGGCCGAAGGATCGCGGCGCCTTTCGTCGTGTGCGTCTTCATGATTTCGTATTCATCGGGGGTGAGGGCTCCGGGCTTCTTGAGGATTCGGTCCTCGATTCCTATCTTGCCGACATCGTGTAACTGAGCTGAGATGCGGATCTTTTCGATTTCCTCCTCGGGCAGCCCGAGTTCCTTTGCAATCAGCACTGAGTAGCGAGTCACGCGGTCGGAGTGACCGCGTGTGTACGGATCCTTTTCGTCAACCGCGCCCGCAAGCATCTGAATAGAACTCATAAAGAGCGTCCGATTTTGTTCGGCGGCGCGCTTCAGGTCAAGCACGAACCGTTCCAGATCAGAAGTCATGGTGTTGAACGTGTCGGCGAGCTCGCCGATTTCTGTGCGGCTCTTCAACTGGACACGTCGTGAGAAGTCTCCTCGGGCAATGGCGCGGCTGGATTCGGTGAGGGTCTGGAGAGGGATAGCGAGTTGCCGCGCAGCAAAGATTCCGAATCCAACACTTAGCAAAATTGCTAGTGATGCAAACAGTCTTGCCTGATGCTGCATCTCGAATACGCTTTGATATGCATCAGCCTGTGTCTTCTGAGCAATGACTGCCCACTGCAGCGACGGAACCGGGCTGAATGTCCCAAGCATGTCGACAATGTGTTTGCCCCGCATCATTGCGAATTCGCTAGTGGCAACCAGTCGCGCGTGCGCGCCCTGATCAACGAAAGTTCTCACCAGCAGATTGGTGGTCATTTCCTGGCCGGTTGCATAGTGGCTGTCGGCGCCTGCAACCAGTCGTCCCTGGTGGTCAACTACGAATGTTTCCAGCCCTCCCTTACTGGCATCCCTGAGGCTATTGATCAGATATTGCAGATCAACCACTACTCCGATCATTCCCAGGAAATGGTCGTTGCTGACGACGGGCGAGCTGACCAGCATTGTTGTGCGTTGATCCTTGCCGGATCCCACTGTGAGCGCTTGCCCGTTGTAGACGCGGCCCTCTCGAGCTGCCATGAAGGCATGCTCGAGTTCGCGCTGCACAAATGCGTCGGGAGCGATGCGTCCTGCCGAAACACCTTTCCCTTCATCGTTTAGAAGCGTGGCGTAATCGAGGATATCGGACGAAGAGGTAAATCTTTCGACAAGCGCTCGCAGTTCAGGAGTGTTGACATGGTCCGCAGTAAGATTCCCGCCGCTGGTGACCAACACAGCCGCAGAGAGATTTCCGAGAGAGCTCTGCAGCGTGACTTGACGATGTTCCACATCGTCGCTGAGTGACTTTGTAACCGTATTCTGCAGTAGCTGCTCGTTGATCTTGAGTCGTTCACGATTGATCGCGACAACTTGAGTGCCATAAAAGTACAGCGGCACGACGCCTACGAGGATCAGGACACCAGAAATCAGGTAGAGCAGCGGTATACGGTTGGGTAGGCGCATGGACTTTCGGAAATTGGACGGAATTCTACCTTGATTATCTAGAAACTCCGGATGTCTAACTACGTTCTCAGGCGTTTTACTGATTACTTCGGGCCAAGGTAGATGTGAGGTGTCATTCTTCTTTGCCGGGCCGACTCATGAGTTCCCGGATTGCGTCTTTCGGCGATTTCTCTTCGTGCAGCAGGGCATGTATCTGCTCGGTGATAGGCATCTCGATGCCGTAGCGGGACGCCAATCCGAGTGCAGCATCGGTAGTAAGCACTCCTTCCGCGACCATTCCGTGCATGCCGGCCATGATGTCCCGCAGCTTGCGGCCGCGTCCCAACTCAACGCCGACAGTACGATTGCGCGACAGTCCTCCGGTGCAGGTCAATACAAGATCTCCCATGCCGGCGAGTCCGGAGAGGGTTTCCCGGCGAGCGCCGCAGGCTACAGCGAGGCGCGTGATCTCTGCCAGACCGCGTGTTATCAGCGCTGCGGCGGTGTTGTGGCCGAAATTAAGGCCTTCGACAACTCCGGCGGCGATTGCGATTACGTTCTTCAGCGAGCCGCCAAGTTCCACCCCGGGGACATCATCGGAGGTGTAGATGCGGAACATCGGATCGCTAAATTCTCGCTGAACCAGGGCCGAAACACTTGCATCAGTCGAGGCAACAGTGAGCGCCGTTGGATCTCCTCGCGCGACTTCTTTCGCAAATGTAGGCCCGCTTAGCGCGGCCACCCCCTTTATTCCGGCTGCATGCGTTGCGATTTCAGTCATTCGCTTGTAGGTGCCGTTCTCGATCCCCTTGGTTGCGCTTACCACGATCTTCGCGGTTGGTTGCAGGGCCTTGATTTGCTCATAAAGGCATCGGGCGTGATGTGATGGCATCACGGTGAGAAGTATTTCTGCCCTGCTGAGAGCGTCCGCGAGAGAGTTTGTTACGTGTACCGCTCCGGGGATTTGACAGCCTGGAAGAAATAGCGTGTTGCTTCTCTTCTTCTCAATGGACTCGCGAACTTCGGGCTCATAGGCCCAAAGTTGGATCTGATGCCGGCCGCCTCGCGCGAGCACGATCGAGAGTGCGGTGCCCCACGCTCCCGCTCCGATCACTGCGATGCGGCTCAAGCGCTACTCCGTGCCGGTACAGGAATGGATCGTCGCATTAGCTCTTGTGGAACTGCAGGCGGTTTTCGGTCCCATCAAGTAGACGTCTTATGTTGGCCTTGTGCTTGAGAATGATCAGTAGGGAAGCGCCTAACATCACGGCAAGGCCTGCCGGCGAAGACTGGTTACGATAAAGAAAAAACGCGAGCAGAGGGAATACCGCGCTGGCGATAATGGAGCCGAGCGAAACGTACCTGGAGATCAAAACGGTCACGAGAAAGACGGCGAACACCACGAGAATGGCTCGGGGCGCCAATCCGACGAAGGCTCCTACGGCAGTTGCAACCCCCTTGCCACCGCGAAATCGCAGCCAGGCAGGAAAGACGTGTCCGAGAATTGCACACAAAGCCGCGAGCGACGCGGCTAGTCCAAGATCGATTCCCGCGACCCGTAGGCTCACGAGTGATGCAAGGAGTACGGCGAAATAACCTTTCAGCGCATCGAGGAGCAATGTCGCGACGCCGAGCTTTGCCCCTCCGGAACGCGCAACGTTAGTGGCGCCAATGTTCCCGCTCCCGGTGAGCCGGACGTCTTTGCCGAGCAGCACCCGAACAAGAATCAATCCGAAAGGGATTGAACCCAACACGTACGCAACGAACGCTAAACCGAAATAGACGGCGATATGCATGCGGCTTCAGCAGAGATTAGTGCAGCGGAAAACTGGCAATCTTGCTGTATGAAGCGCCTTTCGGCGACAGCTTGCTTTCATACAGATGGAATTCCTTTGCGGTCATTGTACCGAAGCTCGGGTTCAGATCTGGTAACACCGTATTGACGTTTCGTGTCCGGCTCCTCTCCATGAAACGCGCAAGCGTCACGTGAGGAGTGAAGGCGCGCTTCTCGCGTTCGAATCCTAGCAAAGTTAATGCTTCATCAGTACCTTCAGCTAAACTTGCAAGCTCCGGGCCAGAATGAAGCCCGACCCAGAGAACACGTGGCGATTTCGGATTGGGAAAAAACCCGATATTCCTCACGGAAAGCTCAAACTGCCGAGCCTTGACCTTCTGCAGAGCACTCTCGATGGAGACGCGTCGCTCATCAGCTACATTACCGAGAAACTTCAGGGTAACGTGCAGTCCTTCTGGACGGACCCAACGCGCGTTAGCCAAGCGATGCTTAGCTTGATTGACGAACTCCGAAATGCGATTGCGAATTTCTGGAGAGACCTCGATGGCAACAAACAAACGCATTTCAAAGCAGCTTTCGCCGCACAAGATCGAGTCCGGTGAAGCTTGCCCAAAGGCGGATGCGTTCGCGATCTCCGGGCATTCGGCGTTCTACAACTTCGTGCTCATTGCCGTCTGAAATTGCGACGTATACCAGCCCAACAGGCTTTTCCGGAGTGGCGCCCGTGGGACCGGCGATTCCCGTGATTCCCACTCCGAAGGTGGCTTTCGTGCGCTCTCTTATTCCTTGTGCCAAGGCGATCGCTACCTCGCGGCTTACGGCTCCGTGCTCCGCGATTAACTTTGATGGAACTCCTGCGAGCTTGGTCTTCAATTCGTTTGAATACACCACGGCGCCGCCAAGAAAGTAACGCGAGCTGCCGGGGACAGACGTGATGCGTTCCGCCATCATGCCGCCGGTACACGACTCCGCGACGGCAAGCGTCGCGCCACGCATCTGCAGGAAATAACCAACAATCTTTTCGATCGGTTCGCCACTGCTGGAGATCACACAATCGTCTAATTCTTCCTCGATCCTGTCGGCCAGTTCTTCCACTCGATGATCGGCTTCCGCCTGCATATCTGCGCGGCTTTGAAGATGGACTTGAACTTCACCGCCCTGCGCGAGGATTGTCGTTTGCACATCCGGAACCCTCGTGTAAATAGGAGCGATGCGAGCGTCGCATGCCGATTCACCCATTGCGATACGCAGGAGACGTTTCGCAATGAATTGCGGTGGGAGAACCTCCTTCAGCCTCGGGAAACATTGAGCATCGAACAATGGCTTCAGCTCGTGCGGCGGCCCGGGGAGGAGCATGACGTAGCGACGATCGCCCTCCCAGTTCGTCTGCAACCATTGCGCCGGCGCTGTTCCGTTGAGATTACGCAAGAGAACAGCGCCATCGAGAACGTCCGCCTGACGAGAGTTGTTATCGGGCATCTGCATGCGACGTTCTGCGAAGCGCTTGTAGAGTTCAGTGATAATTTCCGGATCGCGGTGCAGTTCGATCCCCAATGCCTCAGCAACTGACTCTCGGGTGAGATCGTCTTCCGTGGGGCCGAGTCCGCCCATGAAGATCACGATCTCGGCACGAACGATAGCGATGCGTGCCACCGAAACCAAGTCGGAGCGTGAATCACCAACAACCGTCTTGAATCGAACTTGCACTCCGAGTTCGTTGAGTCTCTCGGTCAGAAATAGAGAATTCGTGTCTTGGCGGAATGGGGTCAGCAGCTCCGAGCCGATGGCGATAATCTCGGCGTTCACGTTTGCAGTATAGCTTTCAGAGTTTGGCTTCCTGATCAGGGCAAGAGCGGAAGCCCCTGGATGTTCCACGACAGGTGAAATACAGCCGATGTAGTGGCGAGTACCGCCGCGCGGCCTGGGGCGAAGCATAGCCCAACAAGATTCTGACCGGAGACGCAGAGTGTGGCCTGCTTATCTGGCGTTATGCGCACGATGCCACGCTTTCCAGTGAATGACGCAGCTACGTACAGATTCCCGCTGGCATCAAATGCCATCCCCTGAGGACGACCAAGCCCGCGGAAAAAGAGCGAGCCGTCGCCGTGCGGATCGATGCGATAGATGGCGTCATAGCTCGAAGTAGTCGGGCCGGTCACATAAAGACTCTGATCGGGTCCGAAGGCTAAGTGATAAGCCGAGACGCTGGGCTCGAGAGTGGCAAAGACGAAGGTCTGACGGTCGCGAGCAATCTTGAAGATCGTGCCACTTCGATCGCCAACATACAGGTTCTGTTCGCGATCAAACGCGATGCCGGTCGCAACTCCCATTCCTTCGGCGTAGGCCGACATAGTTCCATTTGGAGCCACACGATAGACAGTACCGTTCTGCCGCGACGAGACGTACATCTGTCCCTCTCGATCGAAAGCGACGCCGTGGGCATTCATCAACTCAGCGAGAAATGGTTTTACGTGATAGCTGGTGTCGATCTTGTAGATAGAAACGGGTACTTTTTGTCCGCGAGATCCGGAGAAGGTGACGAAGAGACTTCCTTCGTGATCGATGGCGGGATTGGTGACCGGGTGAAGATTCTCCGCGATAGGCACGGCTACCTTCAGATCGAAGCCGTTGCTCGTAGCCTCATCGGGTATTACGACGACAGGACCGGAGTTGGCGCCTTCGGGAACTCTCGCAACTACGAAATCGTCCGACGAGATCACCACACCGCCTGGCTCATCGCCGAAACGTACTATGGGACGGCGCATCTCTTGAGGACGCAGGCCACTGCCTGAGATGCGTACTTCGCCGCCGGGAAGAGCGAATTGTGGAGTGACGGATGCGATATACGGCTTGCCGTTCAAGCTCTGCTTTCCCCGCAAGCGATCTGAGATTCCCATATTTGCACAGCCCCGCTCATCGCTCGCTTCAACGGCATCGCCTCAAAGCACAGGCCAGAACTTCATCAAGGCGGCCAAAACCAAGAGCGCGTAACCACCGGCACCGACATCGTCGAGCATAATGCCCGTACCGTCTGGCAGCCGTTCGAGCGCGCGCAGCGGCGGCGGTTTCAAAATATCGAAGCAACGAAAAAGTATAAGGCTCGCTAAAAGATATTTCCAACGAAGCGGCGCGATGATGAGCGGAATCATCTGTCCCGCCACTTCATCGATCACGACAAATCCTGGATCTTTCACTCCGCTCTCTCTCGCAACCACGCTGCTTGCAGGGATGCCGATCGCGACGATGGCACAAGTTATGGCAACTGCAACGACGAAGAGATGACTCGACATCGTGCGTGACAACCCCCACCAGAGAAGCACGGTGACTACCGACGCCCATGTGCCGGGACCTGGACGAAGTTGCCCGACCCCCAAAAAAGTTCCCACCAGCCAAGCCCAATTCGTATGCGGAGTAGACGATTCTGGCTTAGTGGCGCTTGTGCTCATTTTTATCCGGCTCGGACTGTGGACGCTGATCGATTTCTTCGAGCAACTCCGGATCGAGCACAGGCGAGCTGATGCGGTAGCCACCACTCGCCCATTTGCCGAGGTCGATCAGCCGACAACGATCGCTGCAGAAGGGGAAACACTCGTCAGTGCGCAAGACGATAGTCTTGCAAGTGGGGCAGCGAAGACCGAGAGCTTTCTTGCGAACCATACCTATAGGATGCGCGCGACAAGATCATACTCGTGCGCCTCGGTAATCTCGCAACGGTAGAATTCCCCAACAGTGAGCGATTCGTGAGAACCGAAGTCGTTGATGAAGACCTTGCCATCTATCTCAGGAGCGTGCATGGGAGTGCGTCCTTCCCAAAGCAGATCTGTCTCGTCCGAGGGCCCTTCCACAAGAACATCGAATTCACCTCCGACGAGCTGCTTCTTCTTGCGCTTGCTAATGGCTTGCTGAATGCGCATCAATTTCTTTCGGCGGCGCTCGATTTCAGCAGTAGGGACTTTGTCTCCTAGCTTGAAAGCCGCTGCGCCATCTTCGTTGGAGTAACTGAAAACTCCCATCCAATCGAATTCAGCTGCGCCGACAAACTCACACAGCTCCGCAAATTCGGATTCGCTTTCACCCGGAAAGCCAACAATGAAAGAAGTGCGCAGCGTGAGGTTCGAAATTGTCCGGCGCATCTTTTCTATACTCTTAAGAAAAATGTCAGCTCCGGCTCCACGCTTCATCCGTTTCAGCACCGACGTGGATGCATGCTGCAGAGGAACGTCGATGTAGGGGCAAATCTTTTCGTGCGCCGCAATCGTATCCAGCAGCCGGCCGGTGATCTTGTTGGGATACGCGTAGAGAAAGCGGATCCAACGCAGTTCATCGATTTCCGCAAGCCGGGCGAGCAGCAAAGCGAGACCGTCTTTGATGCCGAGATCTTCGCCGTAGCACGTTGTGTCCTGACCAATCAGAGTCAGCTCTCTCACCCCATTCGCCGCCAGACGTCGCGCCTCTGCGATGACCGATTCGAAATGCCTTGAGCGGAACATTCCTCGGAGCTGCGGAATGATGCAGAAGCTGCACGGATGATCGCAGCCTTCCGCGATCTTCATGTATGCAGACGTCTTTCCCGTTGCAAGCAGCCGGGGAGTGTTCTCGTTATATAAGTAGTTGGGCAGGTCCGCGATTGCGCCCTCCCAATCAGCGCGTGAAAAACGTCCATCGGCCTTGCGCGCTCTGCCTTCCGGTCGCGAGTGTGTCTTAACTGCGCTTGGCGCTCGATCGATCAGAATCTTGAACGGTGAGTCCGCTTGAGTCGGAGCAAGCGGTGCGGGTGCAATGCCCGCCGCTGCGATGATGTGTTCGAGTTCCCCAGTGCCGACGACGGCATCAATGTCTGGAATATTTTTCTGGATCTCCGAGCGGTAGCGTTCTACGAGGCAGCCGGCCACGATGAGCTTCTGCGCTCTTCCGGCAGCCTTATGCTGTGCCATCTCAAGAATTGTGTCGACGGATTCCTGCTTTGCCGAATCGATGAACGAACACGTATTCACAACGATGATGTCGGCTTCATCGACGCGAGTGGTGATCTTGGCTCCAGCCTGATTCAAAAGCCCCATCATGACTTCGCTGTCGACCAAGTTCTTCGGACAGCCAAGGCTGACGAACCCTACCTTCTTGATAGCTCTTGAAGGCCTCGAATTGGGGCTATCTGAAATAGCAGGAGAGATTTCAGGACAAGCTTCTACGGGCATGCAATCTTTCAATTTTACCATTCCGGGCTGGCAGGCCCCACCAGGCAATTCATTTCTCCTTCGAGGCGGCTTCCATTTCGCGGTACAGCTCCGGCAGCTTTTCAGCGTCTTCAGGCGAATCGCCGAACCTCGCGCGCTCATAGTGCGCAGTGAAGCGCGCTGCAGATTGGCGGATAGTCTCCTGGCGAATGGTCTTTAGGAACTCATGGGAAGTCTGCGCGGGATTCTTTCGAATACCGCGCTTCGATAGGAGTCTCAGCACGCGCGTGTACCAGATGGTTGCTGCCGTATGCGGCTCGAGCATCGGCTTCTTCGCGATTCTGAATCGCCGAAGCACACGAAAGCCTCTCGGTCCCAGCAACAAAAGCATGGAGAGTGCGAGACCACCACCGAGCCACAGTGTCCACATGCGCTGGTGCTGTTCGAAGTGATTGCGCACCGCCCTAGCCTGGCGCAACAGACCTTCATAGAAAGACTGAGCGCCGTCGTGAAGGGAATCAAAGCGCATGCGGCTTTGACGTACGAGCGTCGAGCCCAGCAGGGTTTGATGTCCAGTGTCGTAGTTCACGACCCACTCGTGCCAGAACTCGCGCATGGCATCCATGTAGAGATACACGCGATTCCAGGAACTATGGTCGACTGAGGACGAGCTTGGAGTTGGGTCGAATGTGTACCATCCATAGCCGGGAAAGTAAGCCTCTACCCAGGAATGCGCATCTTTGGCTCGCACGATATAGCTTTCCGTTAGGTCGTTGTACTCACCACCGCGGAAGCCGTTGACGAGCCGCGATGGAATTCCAAGCGTCCGCAGCATCACGGCCATCGAAGACGCGAAGTACTCGCAGTGCCCCACTTGGCGTTCGAAGAGAAAGTTGGCTATCGGATCTATCGGGGGAATGGATGGCAGCTGCAGTGTGTAGCCATAGTGGCTCGCGAGATAACGCTCGATGTCCGATGCCTTCTGAAACGGCGTCTCGTGGCTCGCTGTAATCTGCTGGGCGAGGTCTTTGATGCGAGGATCAAGATTCGCCGGAGGCGTCATGTAAAGCATCTCGCTCAAACCTATCTGGCCATTTGGCCGCAGATTTTTCGGCATAGGCGGCGGGAGCTCCGAAGTCACCATGTAGTCGCTGATCCCGCGTGAGTTATCGGCATTGAAGATTGAGCCGGTTGAGTCGATGCTGATCGATCGATACCTGCCATTGATCGATTGCGCTTCCGGAAGCACGAAGAAGACGCGTGATCCGAAGGGTTCCAGCGAAATCTTGTAGTGCACGTGCTCGCCGTGTCCGGCCAAGAGTCGCGGGTTCGATGCTGTGAGTCCCAGAGCCCAATTTGAATTCATCGCCTGGGGCATACTGTTCTCGCGCGGATTGCTCCATAGCTTGCCATCGAATTTTGTGAGCGCCACGCCACGCCACCGTAGGTCATTCGGAACGCGGGTGCCGGGTGCAAATTTGACATGCATCATCACGACGCTGGATTGCTGCAGCTCTCCAATTTCTCCGAGTCTCACCTCTTCGCTGAACCCTGTGGAGAGATCGCTGCGAGAGCTCAACGCGCTGAGGTATCCGGCAGAAGCCTTCCGTGGAATCAGAAAGAAGAAGGCGATTGTTCCAACGACGATGCTCACCACTAGGACGATGCACGCTCGCGCGACGGACCCTGGTAATCGCCGCAGATCGCGCAGCTCCCGCGTTTCCGTCGGAGCGGATGGTTCAGCAACGATCCAGGATCGTCGCATCTCCATGCTCACAAAGGTCATGACTGCGAGCAGCACAAATACACAGAACAGCGCGAAGAAGAGAGAATCCACCGTGAGCACAGCTGCCGCGAGAACCATGCCAAATGACAACATTCCCAGATACACGTAATCGCGTTCGCGATGGACGGAAAAAACTTTCACAATCGCGGCGAACAGCAGCATGTGGATCAATGAGCCGATGAATGTCTGCGAGATCAGGAAGTAGTCGACGGCAAAGAAAAAGACATAAATGAGGGTGAAGTAGGTAGTCCACCGTTCGGGAAGAGTGACATTTACGTGCCGAAGCAGGAGATAACCCTTTGCCAGCAGTGCAGAGACGCCGAGGATCAGCGATAAGAGATCGAGCCTGCCGGTTCCAGCAAGGATCGCGAAGCCGGTGAATAGAAGGAAGTACAGAGAAATTTCGAAGAATCGTTGAATAACGGGGTGCGCGCTTCGCGCGACACTTGGCGCGTCAGAAGACATCGGCATTGAGCCCAGTTTACCCCGGAAATTTCAGGAGCAAGTAGTTCCTTAAGGACGTCGTTCTTGATGTCCGCTCAATTGGGGGAGTCTCCCGTCCAGCTGCTCTGAATCTTGTTCGCTCATTTTCACCGCGCGCTGCTGTCGTGCCTGGAACCTGCGGAATCTTGGCGGAAGCGAATGTTAATATCGGAATGTCAGATGCCGGGTCCCGCGCGATGTAATCCCGTGAACCCCGCCAGGTCCGGAAGGAAGCAACGGTAATGGGCCAGTGCATGTGCAGTGGGCTCCCCGGTATCTGGCTCGCTTAGGTTTTGCCGACCGTCAGAGCTGCTTTCGACGGCCAACTCACTCCTGGAGAATGGTTTGAGACAGCTTCAGCGGGCCAAAATCAGTGCCCTCGGAACCTACGTTCCTCCCCGACTTCTCACCAACGCCGACCTTGAAAAAATGGTCGAGACCAACGACCAGTGGATCCAGGAGCGCACCGGAATTCGCCAGCGTCATCTGGTGGACAAAGGAGTCGCTACTTCAGATATCGCCTGCGAAGCTGCGCAGATAGCGCTTAGAAATGCGGGAGTTGCTCCATCCGAAGTCGAAGCAATTATCGTTGGTACGGTCACGCCAGACATGCTGTTTCCTTCCACGGCTTGCCTCGTTCAATACAAACTGGGAGCGCCGGGCGCTTGGGGGTTCGATCTCTCCGCCGCATGTTCTGGATTTGTTTACGCGCTGCAGTGCGGAGCGCAATTGATTCAAACTGGATCACACAAGAAGGTGTTGGTGATCGGCGCCGATGTGATGTCTGCGATTATCGATTACACCGACCGCGCTACCTGCGTGATCTTCGGCGACGGAGCTGGCGCAGTGCTCCTCGAGCCCGCAAGCGATCGGGAAGATTTTGGACTGATCGACTTCATGCACGAAGTCGATGGATCCGGTGTTTGCTCCTTAAACATGCCCGGCGGCGGCAGCTTGCACCCAGCAACGCATGAAACCGTAGATAAGAAGATGCATTTCGTGCATCAGGATGGTGGTGCAGTCTTCAAATACGCCGTCCGCAAGATGGCGGAATTCTCGGAAAAAATTCTTACTCGAAATGGATTCACGGGGACCGACGTAGTCGCCTTTATTCCTCACCAGGCAAATAAACGAATCATTACGGCGACGGCTGAACGGCTGGGCTTGGCATCAGATCGCGTCATCATCAATATCGGTGAGTATGGAAATACCACCGCCGGAACTATTCCTCTGGCCATGCAAAGCGCTCTGGATGAAGGCAAGCTGAAAAAAGGTGATCTTGTGCTGCTCGCGTCGGTTGGAGCCGGATTCACGGTGGGAGCCACGCTTTTGCGTTGGGCTTACTAGCCGGCCGCCGCTGTTTACGCTGCCTTCTTCTCTGCCGAATGCAGCATCGGCAATCCTTTTTGCTTCCGGCGCCACAGGTAAGCTGCCGTTGCGAGTCCCCCAAGTACGGCTAGAACGATCAGTGTCCAAATGATCGGCCGCGAATACAGCTGCATCGCCCGAACAATCGACTGCCCATATTTCCGTCCTAGCCACGCCACAACGCCGTAACGAACAAGCCTTCCGCCGGCGTATGCCCCGAGAAATTTCGTTTTGGGAACTTTCATCACTCCAGCGGCCAGCAGAAATGGTGAGAGCGGAAACGGTGGTGGTAGGAAGGCTGGAACGGCTACAGCCCCAACTCCATACTTCTCACTCCAGCGATATACATTCTTCACTTTCCTTTCGGGAATGCGCTTCGCAAGTCCCTCTTTTCCGCCTTTCACTCCGATGCCATAAGTGATGTAAGCACCGAGCGAGGAGCCGATCGTCGCTGCCAGAACATAGATCCACCAGTTATGTGGGGAAGATCCGACGAGGAGAATGAGCAGGAGATCAAGGCTTCCAGGAGTGGGCACAACCGATGCATCCGCCAAACCGAGCAGGACTTCGCCGATTGGTCCTAGCGCGCGCAGTTTTGCCCACACTCCACCCGCGATAATCAGCCCGGAGAACACGCGCGTAACCTAGCTGGTTAGACGCGGTTTTCAGAAGTCGAGTTGCGGAATGTGAGTTCCGGAACCAGCTGCAGCTCAGGTGCGGAGGGAAGTACTCCGTAAGAAGCTGCAAGTTCGAAGAACAGTTTCATACCCGATATGCTTTCGGTATCGAGGTAATAATAGATGTTATCTCTTAGATAGCTGCTTACAGCATTTTGGGAAATCGAGAGCTTGGGTGACCACTGATCTGCGATTTCGGGGATATGCTTCAGCCCTTTGTCACGGGATTCGCGAAAGACTTCTCCCACTCGACTGAGTTCCTCCTCCGGCGCAGCATCTTCACGCACCGCCCAGAACGCAAAGACGAAAGGTTTTCCAGTCATGTTCCACCATTCTTCTGCCAGGTCCCAAGTTTGATATTGCGCCCGATCTACCTGCAGAGCAGGGTCTCCGATCAGCAATGCAGCGTCGTACTTCTGCAACATGGCATCCAGTCCTGGCTCCGCGGAAGCGAACGTGACATCCCGATTCTGCATTCGCAGAAGCACCTGAACCAGCGCTGCAGATGTGCGCGATGATGAGTCCAGAGCCACGCTCCGGATTTCGCTGAACCGTTGCCGGCTTATGAGAAGAATCGAACGGACTGCACCCTTGCTCGCAATAGCAGCATCCGGAAGAACACGCAAAGAGCGAATGGTCGTGTACGCAGCAACGGGAATAATTCCGATATCAGCAGAGCCTTCCTCAAGCAGCTGTGCGCAGCGTGAGGGAATCGTGTAATCAACCTGGAATTGTTTGCGCAGCTCGGCAGATCGCGAGCCCTGTTCGAAGTCCCACATCAGCGGAGCGGTGTTCAGATAACTGATGGCAGAGACTCGGAGTCGAGACATTCATGGAAATAGTAACAGGCAAAGAGGATCGGCTGATCGGGTGAAGTGAAAGGCGAAGTTGTGATTTCGTCATTGCGCGATTTAGTGAGTCCAAAAATCGCAGGAATCATTCGACTGCGAAATAACCGGACTTTAACTTCACCCAATCACCCGATGGCCCGATCACCCGATTCACTTTAGTTCCTTGACACTCTGACAGTCCTACCTGTATCGTCCGCGTCCAGTTTGCTCCGATGACTGATTCCGCAGCGGTTTCTCGTTCCATTCAGCCAGATGTCGCCACTCTGCAGTGGCTTGCGCTGACGCTTACGCCTGCGATGGGTCCCATTCGGGGACATCGGCTTGTTCAACAATTTGGTGGTGTAGAACGCGTATTTAGCGCCTCGCTCACGGAACTCGAGGCGGCGGGATTGCCCGCAGCCTCGGCGCAATCGATCGCGCTGGGGAAGTCCTTCTCGCAAGCCGAAGAAGAATTTATGAAGGCGCGCGATGTTGGTGCGGAGATTATTTCGTTTGAAGACGAGCATTATCCCGCCCGGCTGAAGCAGATCTACGACCCGCCTTTGGCACTCTATGTGCGTGGAAATGGTGAGCTGCTGGCTGAGCCGAGCATGGGAGTGGTCGGAACTCGTCATCCTACGCCGTATGGCATGGGCATGGCCGAACGGTTATCGAACGATCTTGCGTCCCGTGGGCTCGTGATCGTGAGCGGCATGGCGCGAGGTGTCGACACTCACGCTCATCGCGGAGCGCTCAACGGCAAAGGCAAAACGCTTGCGGTCTGGGGCACTGGAATCGACGTGCCGTATCCGCGCGACAACCGGCGAATTGCCGAGGCGATCATTGCTGCCGGAGGAGCACTGGTCACTGAGTTTTCGGTGGGGACGTTTGCAGCCCCGCAGAACTTCCCGATTCGGAACCGAATTATCAGCGGCCTATCGCTGGGAGTGCTGGTAGTCGAAGCTGGCGAGTACAGCGGAACGCGCATCACGGCTCGTTGTGCGCTGGAGCAGGGAAGGGAGATTTTCGCCGTCCCGGGCAATGTTACAAATCGAAACTCGTGGGGACCTAATACGCTGATAAAACAAGGGGCTAAGCTCACGGCAACGTGGGAGGATGTGTGGGAAGAGCTCCCCGTCGACATCAAGCTGCAACTCGAGGCAAATTGGCGGGTTGAATCCCCGAAGCCGGCTGAAGCATCTCTATTCGCGGATTCGCAGCTGTCGCCGCACGAAAAGCGCATTTTCGCGCTGCTGAAGCCCGACGAGGTTACCCAGCTCGACGTGATTATTGAAAAGCTGGAGGGAGAAATCTCCTCATCGGAAATCTTTTCAGCACTCTTTGAGCTGGAACTGGCAGGCAAAGTCAAACAGCTTCCAGGCAAGAATTACGTTAAGACGTTTTGACCAGTTGGCCGATATCTTTCGGCTTGTGATAGTTTCGCAACAGACTTTGCATTAAGGAAAGAACATTGTCCAAAGCTTTAGTCATCGTTGAGTCGCCGGGCAAGGCGAAAACGATCAATAAGTATCTCGGCAAGGATTACGAAGTCGAAGCCTCGCTCGGCCATGTTAAAGATCTGCCGAAGAGTCAGATCGGTGTCGATTTCGATAACGACTTCGAAACCGAGTACATCGTCATTCCCGGTAAAGAAAAGGTCTTAACGAATCTGAAAAAGAAGGCTAAGGGTGCGTCCGCCATTTACCTCGCGGCTGACCCGGACCGGGAAGGCGAAGCTATTGCTGCGCACTTATACGAGGAACTTGGAGAAGCAAAGCCCAAGAAGAAGCGCGGCGGTGGTATTCCCATTCATCGCGTGACCTTCAACGAAATCACTTCAAAGGCAGTGAAGGCCGCGTTTGATCATCCTCGAGAGATCGACTGGAATCTGGTTGACGCGCAGCAGACGCGTCGCGTTCTTGATCGCATTGTTGGCTATCAGATTTCTCCGCTGTTGTGGGACAAGGTTCGCCGTGGACTCTCAGCCGGTCGTGTGCAAACTGTCGCTCTGCGTTTGATTGTCGAACGCGAACGAGAGATCAAGGCGTTTGAGAAGAAGGAATACTGGACAATCGACGCGCATCTCTCGGCAGTGAAGCCGCCGGCTTTTGATGCGCGTTTTACAGGAATTGGCGGCGAGAAGACCGAAGTTCCGAATGGGGAAGTATCCGAGAAGATCACAAATGCGGTGCGCCAAGCGCAATGGAGCGTGCGTTCTGTCGAGAAGAAGGAACGCCGCCGCAGCGCGGCTGCACCATTCACGACGAGCAAGTTCCAGCAGGACGCCTCGCGCAAGCTGCGTTTCAGCGTGAAACGAGCGATGATGCTTGCTCAGCGTCTGTATGAAGGTGTGGAACTGGGGGATGAAGGATCGGTAGGTCTGATTACCTACATGCGTACCGATTCGATGCGTGTTGCGCAAGATGCGCTCGACGAAGTGCGCGAACTTGTTGCCTCGAATTTTGGCAAAGAGTTTCTTCCAGAGTCGCCCAATATTTACAAGTCGAAGAAGGACGCGCAAGAGGCGCACGAAGCGATTCGTCCGACATCTGCACTGCGTCACCCTGACTTGGTAAAACAGTATTTGCAGGAAGATGAATTCAAGGTTTACAAGCTCATTTGGCAGCGCTTTGTCGCTTCACAAATGATGCCCGCTGTATTCGACCAGACCTCAGTTGATATCGACGCCGTCGCGGATCGCACTTACAACTTCCGCGTGACAGGTTCTGTGCTCAAGTTTGAAGGCTTCCTCAAGGTTTATGAAGAATCGAAGGAAGTCAAGGACGAAGAGGATGAGGCGCTGAAACACAAGCTGCCGCCGCTGGAAGCAGGTCAGAAGCTCACACTGAAGGATTTGAAACCGGAGCAGCACTTCACCGAACCTCCGCCGCGTTACAACGAAGCCTCGCTCGTAAAGGAATTGGAAGAGCGTGGCATCGGTCGTCCATCGACATATGCCGCCATTCTGGGAACCATACAGGAGCGCCAGTACGTGCAGAAGATCGGCGGCAAGTTCATTCCAACGGAAATCGGTCTCGTCGTAACCGACTTGCTGGTGAAGAACTTTGCGGAGATCTTCGATCCGGCTTACACAGCTCGCCTCGAAGAGGAACTCGACGAAATTGAGGAGGGCAAAGAGAAGTGGACCGACGCGATGTCGGAGTTCTACAAACGCTTCCAAAAGGACCTGAAGTATGCGCAGAAGCACATGGAGAATGTGAAGCGCATGGAGAAGCCCACTGATGAGAAGTGCGAGCGCTGTGGCTCGCCACTCGTCCTGAAGTGGGGCAAGTTCGGTTCATTCTTCGCCTGCAGCGCGTACGACAAGGAAGATCCCAATAGCTGCACGTTCACCAAAGAGAACGTCATCGATCTACCCGATCTCGAAAATGCCGACCTGCAGGAAACTACGCAGGAGGAATACTGCGAGAATTGTGGACGCACGATGGTCCTGAAGCGAGGCCGTTTCGGTCAGTTCATGGCTTGCACCGGATATCCAGAGTGCAAGACGACGCGCCGTCTCGATCAGGGCAAGAAGGTTCCCGACGTTCCGCTGGAGGAGATTTGTCCGAAATGCGGCCGCAACATGGTGCTGCGTCACGGCCGCTATGGCGAATTTGTATCTTGCAGCGGATATCCTGAATGCAAGTACGTGAAACAGAACTTCATCGGAGTGAGCTGCCCGCTATGCGCGACGGAAGGACGCAAGGACGGCGAGTTGGTGGAAAAGAAGGCCCGGCGTCGCGGCAACATCTTCTACGGCTGCTCGAATTACCCAAAGTGCGAGTTCACTTCCGCATACAAACCTGTTGCCGAGGAATGTCCGGAGTGCGGCAGCCCATATCTGCTTGAGAAGAATTTGAAAGCAGGTACCTTCCTGGTGTGCCCGAACAACAAGCGCACGGCCTCGGAGGAGGAAGAGCCTCAGCCGAAACGCAAGAAGAAGCCGGCAAAGGCCAAACGCGAGGCTGCGGCTGAGACTACCGAAGCCCCAATCGTCAAGTGCGACTACTCGAAGCAAGTCGCCACCAAGGAACCTGTGGCAGTGGCGTAACGCGCACTTCTGTTTTTCTAAGCGACTAAGGTCGCCAATGCTTCGCGGTTTTCATTTCGCAGGTACTTTACTTTCTTACTCCTTTGCCGCTGGCCTGGGAGCGGAGGTCCAGTAACTCCGGATCGGTTCAGGTCTTGAGGGCGAAGATAAACCGATTTAGCCTCGTCCATTCGGATTCAGAGTACCCCCATAGGCCAAATTGCCTCGAACGCTAGCCGCCATCTCAGCGAAATTTGCAAATCCGATAAAGTGCGCCGTGAAAGCGCGTCCTGATACGTTCTAATAGAAGATGTCTGTGCAGTTTCAGCTTCTGATCCTCAGTGCCTCATTCGGCGTCAATTCGAGCATTTTTGAGGCACTCCAGATGCACTTTTGAGGCACATTCAAAGCCAGTTTGGGGCAGTTTTGTACAACTTATCAGCGCATGACGGTGCCTGGAGATGCGGAAATCGGTTACGATAGCGATCGCCCATCCATATTCAAAAGGAGTTCCGCAATGGCTGATCAGACTCTCTCTCCAGGTATGACCAACAAAGCAACGCACGGCGATGTCGACATCATTTTGCGCTTGTATCAAATGCGATGCGAACCGGTGATGCGCGAAGCCCGCAAGTTCATGACTTTCGACTTCTGGCCGAGCAGTTTTGAGGAGCTTGGCAAACTCTTCGGCGCCGGAGGAAAGGAGTTCGCTTACTTCCGCCAGGTAACTTCCTATTGGGACATGGCGATGTCATTCGTGGCACGTGGTGCGCTCGATCAGCACCTGTTCCTCGACAACTGCAACGAAATGATCTTCAACTACGTGAAGCTGAAACCGTTTCTCTCCGGATTACGCGAGACGGTCAACCCAATGTTCTGGAAAAGAATTGAAGATTTCCTTACCAGCTCACCTGAGGCACAGCAGAAGGTTGAGAGCATCACCAAAAATGTGGAGCGCGTCCGCGAGCAGCGTAGGAAAGCTGCGGCGGCTTAATCCCCAAAGACAACACGAAGGTCACGAAGGCGCACAGCGAGACGTCACGAAGCTCCTTCGTGTCCTTGGTGAGCACTTCGTATCCTTCGTGTTCGCTCTTCCCCCGGCTGTGCTCCCCGGGTACTACCGTCCAGTGGTAAGATGCCCCAGTTCCTTCCAACCTCACTTCTGAGGAGGCAGTATGGCAACAGCAACTCCGCTGCAGATGCAAGATGCAGTCAGTCAATTCTTAGCAACCCCAAGGAAACTTCTAATCGACGGCAGATGGGTCGCTGCTTCGTCGGGTAAGACATTTGATTCCATCGATCCCGCAACAGGTGAAGTCCTCGCCCGAGTGGCTGAAGGCGACAAGGCAGATATCGATGCCGCGGTAAAGGCGGCGCGCCGCGCATTTGAGAATGGTCCCTGGACCAAGATGTCGGCGAGCGAGCGTGGTCGTATCATCTGGAAAATCGCCGATCTGCTCGAAGAGCACACTGAAGAATTCGCCGAACTTGAAACTCTGGACAACGGTAAGCCGATTTCGGTCTCGCGCGTTGCCGACGTTCCGCTCGCCGTCGATCTATTTCGCTACATGGCAGGATGGTCAACTAAGATCGAGGGCAACACGATTCCCATTGCGGGACCATTCTTCGCCTACACTCGACGTGAGCCTATCGGAGTCGTCGGACAGATCATCCCGTGGAACTTCCCGCTGCTGATGGCGGCATGGAAACTTGGACCTGCGCTCGCGACTGGATGCACCGTCGTTCTCAAACCGGCCGAGCAGACTCCTCTGTCTGCAGTGCGTCTGGGGGAACTGGCGATGGAAGCTGGACTTCCTCCCGGTGTGTTGAACATTGTCACCGGCTTCGGCGAAACTGCCGGCGCTGCGCTGGCAGCCCATCCAGATGTGGACAAGATCGCCTTCACCGGCTCTACCGAAGTCGGAAAGTTGATTGTTCACGCTGCCGCCGGAAATCTGAAGAAGGTGACTCTCGAGTTGGGCGGCAAGTCGCCGAACATCGTTTTTGACGATGCCGATGTGAACAAAGCGACTGCAGGCGCTGCCAACGCGATCTTCTTCAATCACGGACAATGCTGCTGCGCCGGCTCTCGTCTCTTCGTGGAAGACAAAATCTTCGACAAGGTAGTCGAGGGTGTGTCGGAATCGGCGAAAAAGATCCGTGTGGGTCCAGGTATGAACACCGACACGCAGATGGGACCGCTGGTTTCCGAAGAGCAGTTCCGGCGCGTGTGCGGCTACATGGAGGCAGGCCTGAATGAAGGTGCGAAGGCGGTGGTTGGTGGGAAGAAAGTCGGCAATCGTGGTTATTTCGTTGAGCCGACGGTTCTGGTCAACACCAATCCCAAAATGAAAGTGGTGCAAGAGGAGATTTTTGGGCCGGTGGTTACAGCGATGCCTTTCAAGAGTGTCGGCGAGATCGCCGCCGAAGCCAACAACACTAGCTATGGACTTGCGGCGGGCATTTGGACGAAAGACATCGGCAAAGCCCACGCTCTAGCGAATAAACTGAAGGCCGGTACGGTGTGGATCAACTGCTACAACGTCTTCGACGCGGCCATGCCTTTCGGCGGTTACAAGCAATCCGGATGGGGCCGTGAAATGGGTAAAGAAGCTCTGGAGCTCTACACCGAGACCAAAGCGGTTTGCGTGAAGATTAACTGAGCTGGATTCCTATAATAGGAAGAGGCCGGAAGAGTCCTCCGGCCTCTTTGTTTCGTATCGTAAGTTATTTACCCTCAATTTGGTTAGCGCCTTTCATCCAGCGCCCTGCGCCCATAGCAGCTGATGTGTCGGCTGTTGTTGTGGCGCGGGGGATCTGCTGTTTTCGCTGCTGATCAAACGGCAGACCCCAGCCCGCCTCAGATTCAATGGGCAAATGCGGCTGCCATGCTACGGCCTGAGGGGTGACATCAGGTATTTTGACGTCGTTCGTGGACCTCAAGCTGAGCTGAAGCCCTCGAAAAATGCAAGTAGATCCTTAGCTCTTAGCAAGTCTCTTCAGGACTGAGCGATACTTTTGCATCACTTTCCTTGCGACCCGCAGCTTGTGCCCCTGAGTCTCCGGTGCTCCACGGAAGCGTTTCCCGACTGCTTCTTAAGCCGCTGTTGCTTCTTGCTTTGCGAGTGCGCATCATTCCGCTCGCAGCGTCTGCATAGGATCGATCGAGGCGGCCCGCCGAGCTGGAATCCAAGCGGCCGGCAAAGCGCCTGTAATCAACAACACGCAAGTAGCACCCAATACAAACGGATCTGTGGGCGAGACGCCATAGAGTAGATCGCGAACCAAACGAGTAGAAAGCAACGCTCCGAGCAGACCAACTAGGCATCCAAGTGCGACCTTCCGTACGATTTGAGCCGTGATCCACCGCTTTACGCTCTGTGGTTGAGCGCCGAGGGCGATGCGCACTGCGATCTCCGCTTTTCTAGATGCGACGGCATAAGCAGCCACGCCGAAAACTCCCAGAGCTGCAAGAAACAAGGCCAAGCCAGCAAAGATCGATAGCAGCAGAGTGAGGAACTGCCGCTGGCGCAGGCTCTGCGACAAGTAGTAGCTCATCGGGTGAATGCGGACTGGAACTTCTTTGTCGATAGTGTGAATTGCGGTTTCGGCGGCGGCTGCGATGCTTTCCGGATTTCCGCTGGTGCGCACCAGCAGCACCATGGTGCTGTGTTGTCCTTGGGCTTCAGGGACAAACATTTCAGGTTCCGTTTCAGCATCGAACCCGAACTGCTTTACATCGTCCACGACCCCGACGATCTGCAGCAGGTCACCGGCCTCGCCTCGACCGCCAAAGCGAAGCATATGTCCTACGGCGTCCCCAGTCGGCCACCATTTGCGCGCGAACGTCTGATTGACGACCGTAACGTGAGCTGAGGATGCGTTATCTGTCGAGAGAAACGTCCTTCCCGAAATAGTGCGAATTCCCGCAGCGCGAAAATAGTTTTCGTCTGCAACGTTGTGCAACGCAATCGGCAGATTCGGATCATCAGGCTGTATTCGGCCCGGAATGGTATAGAAGTAGTCTCCGCATTCGCCAACCAATGGTGGGGTGCATACGTTTCCGACATCAATCACGCCGGCGACGGCTCGCAGCCGATCGACTGCCGTAGAAAAGAAGCTCTGACTTGCTTGTTGCGCCTTGTATTTCTCGCCGGTGAGTACGATATCCAGGCTCAGCAGGTGCTCGGGTACAAAGCCTGGATTCACTGCGAGCGTCTTTCGCAGGCTCTGAAGCAACAGTCCAGTTCCGGCAACCAGCACAATCGTGACCGCCACCCCGGCGACGAGCAGGGAAGAGCGAATCACTTGCCGGCGATGTCCGGCATAGGCAGAAACTGAATGACTGCGTAATGCCTGCTCCGGGGCGATGCGCAAGGTAGCCCAGCCGGGGAGCACGCTGCAAACAATGGCGATGGCCGCGGTCACGGCAAAGCTAAACGTCAATACCGGCCATCGGATCGCCGTGTCTCCAAGGCGCGGAATGTCTTGCGGCCCCAACCTCAGCAAGAACGGCAAAGATGCATATGCGATTAGAACGCCGGAGGCTCCGGCGAATACAGCCAGCCAAAGGCTCTCGCCCAGGGATTGCTGAAAGATGCGATATCCGCTCGCACCGAGAGCAGCGCGAACGGCATATTCCCGTTCCCGGTCGGCACTACGCGTTAGCAGCAAGTTGCTGACATTGGCACAGCCGACGAGGAGGACGATCGCTACCGCCGCCATCAACAACGAAAGCACCGGACGAATGGACTTGAAGTAGTTTTCCTGCAGACGATACATCAGCACCGAATGATCGCCATTGGTGGCCGGATACTCAGCTGCGATCCGCGCTGCAATTCCCTCCAGTTCAGCGCGCGCTGCATTCTCGGTAACTCCAGGACGCGGACGAGCCAGCACACTGATACTTCCATGCGCCGTCCGATTATTGAATGAAGGATCGGCAGCCTCGGGACCAAGCGGCACATACATGTCTTCGGGACGGCTGAGGAAGAAGTGAAACTCTGGCGGCATCACTCCGACGATGCTGTATGGTTTGCCGCTCAGGTTTACCGACGATCCAACTATTTTGGAATCGCCGTGAAGCTGATTTTGCCAAAACGAATGGCTCAGCATCACGACTGCCGGAGCGCCCGGCTTGTCCTCATTGGCACTGAATAGTCGGCCAAGAAATGGACGAGCGCCGAGGAGAGGAAAGAACTCGGCGGTCACTCTTGCTGCGCGCGGCAAACTGGTGTGGGTTCCGTCGAAGTAATCGAAGTGCTTTAAGTCGTAGGCCGCGAGTCCTTCAAAAGAATGTTGCTGCGCCCGCCACTCTTCGAAGTTCGGCCAGGCAACGCTCATAGCTTGCGCCTTCGCGGACTCGCGGAAAACGTACAGTTGTTCGGGATGCGGAAAGGGCAGGCTGTTGAGCAGTACCGCCTGGATCACGCTATATACGGCAGTCGTAACTCCCATGCCAAGAGCAAGCGTGAGAACCGCTGTAAGTGCGAAGCCCGGTGAATTGCGCAGACGGCGAAGGGAATAACTGAGATCCCGGATGATCATCATCAATACTTCTCCAGACAGCTTTCTCTCGGCTGGTGTGCATTTTCAGGGCCAGGCAGTTGCGATGCAAGTAGTTGTTTGTGGGTAGTGATTGGATAGATGTGGAACCGCAATGTTCCGAAAACAGCACCCAGTGTTCGAGCGCGAACACCGGCCTGGCAATCGGCTTCAACCCAGTGAAAGTCGAAGATTCCACCGAGTGCTCCGTTGCACAATCCGGCGCTAATGAAAGCCCATGACATTCCGCAACCCTCTGTGATAACTTACTACTTTGCGTCATGAAGCACTTGCAAGAAAACAGTAGCAACGTCGATGAGCTGTCGGCAAAGGAGCGAGCGGTTTATTCGCGCCTCAACCCTGGCCACGTGCCGCAGCACATAGCGATCATCATGGATGGGAATGGACGCTGGGCGAACCGGCGACACTTGCCCCGGTTTGTGGGACATCGTAGCGGAGTTCAGACAGTACGAGGCGTAGTAGAGACTGCGGCGCGAATCGGTTTGTCTTACTTGACGCTATACGCGTTCTCCGCAGAGAACTGGAAGCGACGCCCGCGCACGGAAGTAGATTTTCTGATGCAGTTGCTGCGTCAGTACCTCAAGCAGGAAGTTCCGCGTCTGAATCGGAACAATGTGCGCCTTACGTGCATTGGCCGCATCCATGAGTTGCCGAAGACGGTGCAGGAACGACTGAAGTGGGCTGAAGAGGCGACTGCCGGCAATACAGGCATGGTTTTGACACTGGCGCTCAACTACGGAGCACGCGCAGAGATCGTGGACGCCTTCCGCGCAATCATCACTGCGGCCAGGAACAATGGCGGGATCGATCATCTCCACATCGATGAAGAAGTCGTGAGCCGTCATTTGTATGGCACGATGCCAGATCCCGATTTGGTAATTCGCACGAGTGGCGAGCTACGCGTCAGCAATTTTCTACTCTGGCAGATCGCGTATGCCGAAATTTATGTGACTGGCAAGTT